>Ga0153995_1000151_pt1 | contig 13301 bp, 19 predicted proteins | sample TSNC079MetaG_FD_104678 | JGI IMG/M metagenome (GOLD analysis project Ga0153995, IMG submission 104678) | Attine ant fungus gardens microbial communities from North Carolina, USA - TSNC079 MetaG | ecosystem: Host-associated > Fungi > Mycelium > Unclassified | place: USA: North Carolina, Lumber... | reverse complement strand
TGAGGACACGATCCGCGTCGCCCATGAACGCGCGATCGCGGGCGGGTGGACCGTCAAGGAACTCGCCGCTATGGGATACAGCGCACCGAAAAAGAAGAAGGCCGCAGCGTCGAGTAAGCGATCTTCGTCGGCGCCGGCAGAAAACACGGCCGCCGCGAATGCGCCCCAGAGGTCCGAGGAGAATCCCCCGCACGATAGTTCGGACTAGAACGTCGAACAGATAACTGCCGCCCGTGGCGCCGGTCCTCGACTCTGTTCCGCCCCGAGTATGAGAAATGTTCTGTCTGTGGACAGTTCGGCACCGATTCCCGGGGGTGGTCTTCGATAGCCGTCAACAGTGTGGGCTGACTCGAACCCGTGTCGGGAACTGCGACGAACAGGTATTCAGGGTGAACGGCTTCGTTACGCGGCCGTTATCGTCGGTTCGTGGATGTGGCGGGTCAGGTGAACGGGGGTGGGAGCGTCATGGGTCTCGATGCGTGTCGTGGGCGGTTTGTGCGTGAATTGGGACAGCTTCGTGCCCGATTTCCCGACGACGGGGTGTTGATCGGTTCGTACGAGTGCATCGTTGACGGTGATGACGATGTGGTGTTCGGATTGCTGATCGGTTTGGTGGGGCCGTCTGTCCCAGGGTGTGCTGATGAGTTGTGGGACTGTGTGAGTGGTTTTCTTCGGGATCGGCGGCGGGCGGAATTGTTCGGTGCGGGAATCGAGTTGGGTCCTCGGAGAGGGCGCTATTCGCGGTATACGCCGCCGTCGGCACGTCCGGTTATCCGAATCTAGGTCGGGTCGGCGGGCAAAGCCATGCCAGGCCCGGCGACGTAGCCCTCGGGTTCACGTGGAGTGTCGGTCCTGAATGCATCGAGGGCCGGCAATGGGATTGTCCGCTCGTGCCGTTTCGCCCGAATTTTGTCGGAGCCCTCCGTTAATCTTGGATGTGCGACGAGCAGCAGGTCGCCACTCTGACCTAGATCGCGCTGCCAGTTGCGGTCCTGATCTGCGGGAAGTCTTCTCGCGCATCGGTCAAGGTGTGGCGACCTGCAGCTCTGTTTCCCCGGTCTACGAGACAAGTTTCCTCGGTTCGAAGAGAGATAGCTGAGCAGGGTAGCGATAGGTCTTTCGGCAGGACGGTAAGAAATCATCTGCGTCAGGAAGCCGATGGTGGTGGCGTAAAGCCCTCTGGCCATTTCGTCGTCGAATCGTAGATGATCGCTCGCAGCAATGTACCGGTCAAATCCGTCTCGGAAAGGTCCGCGCCATACAAGAAGGCGCCGGTCAAGTTCGCTTGGTCTAGCCGTGCCTTGGTCAGATTCGCGCCGTGCAAGGACGCGCGGGTCAAGTTCGTTGCGCCGAGCTGCGTACCGGTCAGATTCGCGTCGTGCAGGAACGCTTCGGTCAAGTTCGCTTCTGCTAGAAATGTGTCGCATAAGTCTGCGTTGACCAAGACCGCTTTGGTGAGGTTGGCGGCGGGCATATACGCACCTTTCAATTTCGCGTTCACCAGGTCTGCTTGGGTTAGGTTTGCACTGGACAGGTACGCACCCGTGAGGTTCGCGTCTGTCAGGTCCGCTTTGGTTAGGTTCGCGCTCATCAGGTAAGCGTCGGTCAGATCGACGCCTATCAGAGTGGCGAATTCCAATTTTGCGCCGGTCAGGTCAGCGCTTGCCAGTTTCGCGTCGGAAAGATCTGCGTTGATCAGGTTCGCGTCGGTTAGGTCCGCGTCGGACATATTGGAATCGAACAGTATGGCGCCGGTCAGGCAGGCATCCGACATGTCGGCATCGACCAGGATCGCTGCGGACAGGTCAACATCGGGCATCATTGCGCCGCGGAGTTGCGCGTTAGTCAGCTGCGCCCCTCTCAGGTTCGCGCAGGGAAGGTTGGAGGTCGACATACTCGCACCGCGCAGGTTCGCGCCGGTCAGATTGAACAGACAATTGGTCCACGGCCCGTCCCCGCTAGTTCTCGCCGCGATCGAGTTGATTATTGCTGTTCGCACGTGTTGTTCTTCGCGCCCCTCCGAGAGTGCGGGAGGTTGACGTGGAGTGGGGCGCAGCCGGGGGTGACCGGCGAGTACACGACCGACAGGCTTCGCTGCCTGCTCGGCTCCAGGTGTGAGAGTCGGACGGTCGGTGCGTAGGTATGCACAGAGGAGATCGACGCAAACTTGCCGTTCGTCGTCGTTCCCGAATGCGTGCCAATCATCAGCGAGGGATGCGAGGGCGTACACACCTGCGAGGCGGATCGCGGCGGAGTCGTGTCCGAGTTGTTCAGCGCCGGTGGTGTACCGGTTACGTAGACCGCTGCTCTGTTCTAGGCGATGTGTCGCCTCGTCGAGCAGATGCGTCGCTTCGGTGGAGATCTGTTTACGGTAGGCGAGGAATGCGGCGCCTCCCAACCCGATGATCCCGACCAGGGTGACAGTGGTTCTGGCGGCGTTGAACCACTGATCGCCGGTCAGGTAGAACCCGTCCTGCCAGACCCACATGCCTGATTGGAGCCACGCGAAGGTGATGAGCAGTCCCGCGCCGGCAGCAGTCGTCGAGGCTGTGCCGAGAAGCACCCACCTGCGCAGGGTGGACGGCTGAATCCGAGGCGCACTCTTTCTGACGCGTTTCATACCGGCAATCATGTACTGCTGTCACTAAATCCAGCGTGGAAGGAGGGCTTCTCTCATCCTCCCGGTTTTCGAAAAGTGATCGGGGATGGGCATGAGTGCCTAGTCGAGCTCCCTAGTCGAGCTGCCGGATTCTCCACGCCATTACGATTGGAGAACATGCCCGCACTGCAACGTCGCTGATCAGAGTGCAAGCAATGTGTCGAGGGCCGCTCGGGCAGAGACGGATTCGACGGGAAGAGTGCACACTCCACTTAGATCTACGGGGCCCTTAGGTGCAGTGGCACGCCAGGTCACTCGCACCGATTCCATGGTGTCGTCTTTTGTCATCAGCACCACATCATCGCCGGGACTTTCCCATAAAGTGCGCGGGCGGATTATGGGCGGATGAATTGTGACGCGTAAATCGTCCCCGTCGTTCTTCCACTCGACGGGGGGCGTTTCCCCGGACGATCGTTTTATATGGAGCGGTCCGTTGAGCATGTGCCTGGGGGACACTACCGGCGGTAGCACCTTGTGCTTTTCATATTTGAAATCGTCGGGCCAACGGAACGGAACACCAAGTGCCCCATGGAACGTCACGTCCAGCTGAAGATCAGTGACGAAAGACCGAGCATCGTTGAAAAGAGCGAACCGCAGTCCGACCCATGAATACGAGGCGAGCACCTGGAGAGCATCCTCCCAACCGGCCTGCGTGTTCTGTTGCCAACGGGCGAGGAGATTGTCCATTGCGCCAACAGACTCCGGAAGCACTGGGTCGGAATTGAAGTAGCTGGCATTGGTATCTGTGAAAGATATGCCCGCAAATCCACGGTTCGCGTGTTGCTTGCTGTGCAAGTTCCACAGCCTGCTTGTTTCCTCGTCTAGGTGTTTCCGGAGCAAAGCGTCGCCGTCCATGAAGTGTCTGGCTGAGCCCTCCACACGCACTTGGAGGTTGACCAGGTCGGCGTCGGCAGGGCCCGATGTGGTGGCGGTCGCTGGCACCGGAAGTTTCAAACGGCCTTGGAAATGGACATGGTCTTCGTCCAGTGCTCTACGAATCAGATCGCTGAAACTGTGAGCGTCTTGGAAGGACTGCCACAGTCCTTTGTCGCTGATCGATTCCTTGAATGCTCTGAGCTTGATCAACTGGGTTGTGTCGACATCGGCGGCCATTTTCTCCTCCGAGAAGTAGACGTGAACCCGCTTACCTGCTGCAATAGTGCGTTCGATCTCCTCTTGGGTCCCGGAGTCTGCGCGAGGGGTTGGGGAACCGAATTTCGATCGAAATATCGAGATGACGATATCCGCGTCGTCGACGACCTGTTCGTTGATGACCGCTTGGCCGTCGCTGCCGTCGGTGAACAGCGAGACAGTGTCAGTCGAATAATGGCGTAGGAGCATCACCATTCCATCGCTACGTGCCCTTCGAGCGTTCCAATCGTCGACCACCTGGCGGCCCACTTCCACTAGGTCAGCGGTGTCACTCGGCCCGACAAAGAGAACATTCAATGCGGTGCAGATGAAAGGCATATGCGGATTATGCAACCTACACGCGCCACTAGCCACACAACATCTCGAACGAGTGAGCCGGCGATGCTCCACCCTCGTCGCGTATTTTGCTTACTGGGGTTTGCCCAGAAGCGCTTTGTAAAGACGAGTATTTCCAGATCAGACGAACTCGCGGATACGGGGGAGGATCTGGGCGAGTTCTTCGAAGAGCGTGGGCCATCCGCGTCTGAGTCGGGTGATGCGGCCGCGTTCGAGGAATGCTCCGTCGAGGATGTGTGAGACCCGTAGGTGCTGCTCGGGGGTGCCGAGCTGGCGGAGGGTGTCGTAGACGGGGTTGATGGGAAGGTCGTGCGCGGCGATGTGTGTCCAGATGTCTTCGCTGCTCCAGTCCCAGGCCGGCCCGAAAACGTGTGTGCCATCGGCTCGGTCGACGACGCCGCCATGTGTGAGGCGCTGCTGCGCTGCTGTGGTGCAGCAGTCGACGCAGTCTTCGGTGACGCGGACGCTGAGAGCGTTGTAGTACATCGACCAGCGTCCGGTTCCTTTGGCTGATTCGTCGGCGCGCACACCCCAGATCTCTCCCGATCCGTGGGCCTGATGGGCTGCGCGTGAGGGTGCGCCGATAAGAATGTCGCGGAGTGCGCGCGTTGTCGCTCGTGTGGGCAGGTGGTGATCCCATTCGCCGGAGTCCGCGAGGACGGTCAGCAGGGGTGGGTCGGCGCGGTGCACTTCGAGATTGAGGTTCCAGGCGTCGGCGAGGTCGGCGATGTACTCGTAGGTCTGGGGGTACTCGAGCCCTGAATCGAAGAAGACGACAGGAATGTTCGGCTCGACCGCTGTGGTCAGGTGCAGGGCGACGAGTGAATCTTTGCCGCCGGAGAAGGCGAGATATCCGTCGTGATTGTCGAGGTGTTCCTCGATGCGCTCTTTGATCGCGGTCAGGTTCGGACGTGGGCGACGAAGTGCGCGCAGTGTGGTCAGGTCGAGGCCGTCCGCGCGAGGGGTGCCACTCATATCTCTGCCGCTTCCCTGGGTGCTCGATGAGTATTTCTGGCGTTGTTGTCACACGCGACCCGTGGGGCGGATCTTCCTGTGTATGTATGGCCTCGAAGCCGATCCGACTCGGGGCACCTGCACGGGAGGACGAGCGTGATGGAAGAAAAACTACAGGAGGTGATCTCGTGCGTGGAGGTCGTAGAGGCGGCGTTCGCATCGACGAATCGTTCATCTGAGAAGGACTCACTGCAGAGGGGGCGGTGTGCGCGCTGCGCGAAGGCCGACACACCGATCGAGCCCGCGCGGTCGGCGATCTCGCGGACCTTCACCGCCTTCGACTCGTGGAAGGCTCCGACCGAGAAAGGTCTCTGCGCGCCGTGTCGGTGGGCGTATCAGACGCCGGAGCTGCGAACCCGAATGCATGTGATCACCGCCGCGCCGGCGATGACCGAACTGACGCAGCCGCGCCTGGCCCGGACGTTGTCGGCACCGTTGACGTCGGAGATCGCGCTGGTGGTGCCGTTGCGTCGTCCGGCCCGCAAACACATCCTGCCGCACGCGCGGTGGGGCGCCGTTGCTGTCGAAGACACCTGTTTGCCGTGGTTGGATCGCGATGTCGCAGCAGCTGCCGTGATGCGCCGACTGCGCTCTCACGGCTTCGGTGAACGCATGCTCGGCGAGAGCGCACCCCCGTATGCGGTGCTACGCGCCGTGCCGGCGCGTCGGTGGCCGGCGATCTTCGAGGACTGGGATCACTTGTCCGCGTACCGCCACGTCGACCGATGGTGGGCGTTGGCGCTGTTGGCCACCAAACCGCCTCGCAGTAAGGCGCGCGCATGACGACGCCGACAGATCGCTGGCTCGCTGCCGCTCCGGCGGGACTCCCACAGTTGCACGGTGTGGAGAGTGTGGCCGAGCGGCTGCTGTTGCTGTTGCACTACGGCGTGGACTGGGATTCGTGGGTGGGCCGGCGCCGGGCGACGTACTGGACGCAGCATTTGCCGAACCGAGTCCGCGTTGCCACGTATGTCGGAGGAGCTGACCTCGATCGGTGGTGGTCGGTGGTCTCACGTTCGCTCGAATCCGAGCCGCGAACTACCGACGAACGGCTGGAGTTGGCAGCTCTTCTGCGGACTGACTCGGAGCCGGTCTTGACACTGCTGCGGGAGCGTCCCACGGCGTATGTCCTGCGCACCCGCATCGTGGCCGAATCAGTGGCCGCTGCCCGAGCCGCGAGGAAGGTCAGCTGATGCGCTCGACCGTGAGATGGGATGTCGAACTGACTGCCCTGTCGTCGATCTCGCAGAAAGGCGAGGAGTCGGAAACGACGACGACACTGTTTCGCCGCGAACCGATCCTGCAGCCCGACGGGAGGAAAGTGCTGGTACCGGTCGTGTCGGGGAACTCGCTGCGGGGAGCATTGCGACGCACCGCCGAGGAGTTGTTCCGCGATGTGATCGGTTACGAGCGGCAGATACCTCTCTCCGCGGCGCACGCACTGCGCAACGGCGGCAACCTGAGCAAAGTCGCCGGCGACGGACTGACCGGCCGCAGGCGTCAGCGCCTGCGCGAGTTGGTCCCGCCGATCAGTTTGTTCGGAGGTAACGGAGGCGGTGCGCCGCCGATCGACGGATGTCTGAAAGTCGGCAAAGTTGTTCCCCGAGTGAAGGAAACAGAATCGATCATGGGCAGGCCTTACCCGGGAGTGTTGATGTCGCAGTTCGAGCTCATGTCCCTGGAAAGTTACAGCCGCTTCGACGACGCCGGCACCAAGTCCTTCCCGGCGCCCTTCGATGCCGACACCGGCGCCGGTTCGGGAACTTCGGCGCATCAGACGTCGATGTTGATGCGCTTCGAGGTCGAGACGCTGCCCGCAGGAACACATTTCGAAACATTCCTGAGGCTCGACCGGGCAACTGACCGCGACATTGCCTTCTTCAGTGACGTGTGGGAACGGTTCTCGCGGGACGGCTTCCTGGGTGGGCGTAGCGCGATCGGGCACGGCAGAGTCCGCGCGGAGTCGGAGCTGACTGTGTTGACGGGCCCGGGACCGCAGGTGGCGGACTGGCGAGCGGAACTGGAACCGCTGCGAGAAGACGTGATCGAGGCCTTGGGGTGGCTGACATGAACGCAGACAACACCTCCGCTCCCTTCCTGGTCAGGGCTCATCTCTCGTCCGGGTTGGCACATGCGAGCCCCTGGGGGATCGCTTTGGACGGCATCCTCGCTGCCGAGCTGTGGGCCGACCACAAAGCGGCCGCCCTCGACCGCGGCGAATACGTGCCGGCGCTCTCGCCGGAGGCGACTCCGCCGGATCTCGAGTTGCCACTTGCGCGCTGCACTCTGGCGGGCGCGGACTGGCATTGGTGCGCGACGTATTCGTTCCCCGAAGACCCGGCCGGGGATCCGGTGGTGCGGCACTGGGCGAGCAGAACTGATCACCGAGGGCTCGAGGAACTCGCGTCGAGCGTGCCGGCAGTGATCTCGGACCGGCAAGGCCGCTACCGGGCGAGGTACATGCCGTTGATGATCACCAACTCCCGAACTGTCACCTGGCGCGGTGTGGGTGACCTGAAGGCCGTCGCGGCAATAGTGTCCGGGCTCGATGTGATCGGGAAGAAACGCGCACACGGAGAGGGCCGCGTTCTGCGGTGGGAGTTCGAGAACCGTGCAGGTGAGGATCCGTGGGAGTTCTCGCACGAGCACGCCGACGGAACGCTGGGCCGCACGACACCGGCCGCATGTGTGGCCTCGCGAGATGCTCCGGTCACCTCGGGGTTCGGGTTGGCTGGTGTTCGTCCGCCCTATATGCACCCGGCGCGGATGCGCGAACTTCACCTGCCCCGGTAACGGTTCGACTGCGGGATTGGTGCGCCTGTTAATCGATGCGGGTACCAGGTCGAATGCATCGAATTTTGCCACTCGACGGGCGAGGGCTCGGTCGGCTGGTCTGGTGGGGGTGGTGCGACGAGTGCGAGGACCTGTTTGGGAGCAGCACCGAGGTCTGAGAAGGGGTGCCGGACGTCCTCGGGGATCGGTTCGTTGCTGAGGATGGCAGAAACGTAGGCAGGGAGTTCAGCGCGGTCGAAGATCCTGATTCGCTGTTGCTCGAAAAGCTCGTCGGAAGATTCGCGCCGAGATGTGGCAATCTTCTGCACGTCCTTCCATTCTTCGGGCAACCCCGGTCTCTCTACTCCCTTCCAGTCGTCGAGGTAGTTGCGATAGTGCCGTGTGAACCAGTCCTGGCTATGTGCAAGGGTTTTCATAGTCACGGAGTTGACGAGCAATGAATATGCCGCGCTGGTCGAATCGAACGTGCCAAGCGAGTTCCCGCTGTCATTTCGCGTGACTGTCCACCGAGCAAATTGCATGAAGGTCAGCGGGGAAGGCCCTGTTGGCGGCGGAACTTCGTGTGTGGCGACACGGTCGTTTGCCAGGCACGACCAGGGGAGCGCGTGCTCACGGATCGCTGCTAGGGGTACGTCATCGATTAGACCCTTGGTACGTGGGAACCGCCTGAGAAATACATCTGCGCTGACAGCAGTGATTCGGTCGCCGGAGGGGCCGAGGCAGCACTTGTGGTCGCTGTACCGGACGCCGCGAGCCGCGGGGTTGTAGAGCGCATACAGACTCTGCCCTCCGCTCTTTCGGGCGTAGAGGTCGAGCAGGTCTATCTGCTGCATGCCGGAAGATCGAATTGTGTGCTTTATCTTGTATTTCCCGGCCGGGTGCGCCGGAGTCGTTTGAAGCTTCTTGGCCTGGATGACAAGGTGAAACCATTTACTATTCCCGTCCGAGATCCACCATTCCCAGTCCGCACCGTAGCGGGATTCCTCTCTGCGGTTGAAGGCTCCGACGTGGAGTTCGGGAATGGTTTTCGTGAGGTTCAGCAAGATCCGCTCGGTGGTTCCTTCTTCACCTTGGCGGATGTTGTGAAGTTCTCCGTCCCTGAAGTTTCGGCCGGCGCTTTGTGCGTTCCTGAACAACGCTGCTGCGAGCCGCGTCATGACTGGGCCGGGCGTGGAAGAAGTTGGAGTTGGCACGTGTATCCCGTCGGTTGGTTGGGCCGCCGGACAAGGGTTGCCGGCGTCAGAGGATCGCATGTCTGGGAGCGAACGCTTAGAAATCTACCGGTCGTTTTGCAGTACACAGAAGTGCACTGATCTGGTAGGACGCCGCTTCGCGTCCACGATGTGAAAGTCGAAAAGGGCGGTCGGCCTTCCGCTCCGGTTCACGCAGTCCAGGTCCCTCGCTACCGTTCGCCCATCAATCCGAGAGGCCGATGTGTAGAGGAGTTGTGGTTGAGATGACCATCACCGAGATTCACCCAGTCGATATCACTGGAAATGGCGATTGGCAGGAGCGAGCCGTGTGCCAACGAACTGATCCCGAAGCCTTCTTTCCCGAGCCCGGAGAAGCCGTGCGGCCGGCGAAGCGGGTCTGCGCAGGATGCGAGGTTCGTGTCGACTGCTTGGCATACGCATTGGCGAACGACGAACGATTCGGTGTCTGGGGCGGGTTGACCGCCTCGGAGCGGCGCCGCCGCTACCCCCGGGTGCAGCCGTGACCACCCACGTGGACTTCACCCACACCTCGTACGCGGAGGCCGCGAAATATGCCGATTCCATCAAACTCGCCCGCTACATTTGGGATCGAGGGATTTGCGGCACAGAGCTCCTTCGCCTCAGTGGAGCTACCCGCCGAGCACTCGCCAAAGCGGCTGCTGTGAACCCGCCTAGTACCTCGGAAACATGGGCGACGGTGGCGGATCTTGTGGCAGAACAATCAGCGTGGGCGGACACTCACCCCGATGATCCGGGTTCTGTTCCGCTGCACGCAGACGAGCATGAGGCGTGGATTTCGTGGATCCGTCCAGCAAGCGAAATCGGTACCTCGCGTGGGTGATCTTCTGTTCATGGCAGGAGCCTCGATGACATGCCTGTTGGGCGTTGCCGGCCTCATGGTTGCCCTTCGCGGGGCAAAGGATGCGACTGACGAAGACGAAGTGCTCGGGCCTGGAGCAGAGTTGATCCAGGAAATGCGATGAACGACTCGCAGCTCACGCTTTTCGACATTGAACTGGGCGATGTTGTTGCTGTTCGCGAGTGGTCAGAGCGCATGATCCCGGCGATGTGGACTGCACCGTGGGATTGCGCAGGCGGGATACAGAAGGGCGCAGTACTGAGCGGATGGCAGTGTCCAGCCTGTCGAGTCGTCGAGCCCAACGCGTATCTGCTTGACAACAATCACGGGATAGACCCTGAGCGGCCGGGACGAGAAGATCGGCTGACTCGGTGCCTGCGTATGGAGCTACGTGAAAGTACGGCTGTTGATCGGAGGGCTCAGTAACTGTCGAGCGGTCTCTCTCCCGCAAAACCGCGCGAAATCAGAACGATTGCACGCAGAGTGGAGACATAAGTCCCGCTATGGGAGCGGTAGCGACTGGCCAACCCGCTGAGGCAAATGGTGTTGATCTACCGCAGGCTCGCCGCCGCGCCGAAACCGAGGTGGTCACCAGAGCCGGTCCAAGACAACGGCGGCCCGCTACCCAGCCTGTGCAAGGCAAGGGGTCCGGTGCGGGCCCACTGCACACGCCTACGTGGAGGCTGGACGCTCCGGCATCTTCATCATGATGAGATCCGCGCCGTCCTTGTAGCGGTAGGCCCACTGACCGTCCTTCGTCATCACCGTGCCGGCCTGGCCCTCGTCCGGGGCTGGGCTCCATCCCCGAGTCTCATCGGGTTCTGTAGTCTCGCTCATTTCACTATTGTCTCAACCTCCGAAAACTGGTCGAAACCAGTACAAATAAGCGCACAGTGGAAGGTATGAGCGCCACCGCCGGAAAGCCAGTGCCGCCGATGCTCGCCACGCTCGGGCAGCCTCCGACGGGCGAGCGCTGGGCCTTCGAATCGAAATGGGATGGCCAAAGAGCAATAGCAACAACAGGTTCCGTGCATCCGATGCTCTGGTCGCGTAACGGTAACAACATCAGCGCATCGTTCCCTGAGATCATCGATGCGCTCCACTCGGTGCTCGATCACCGAGAAGCCGTCCTCGACGGGGAAATTGTCGCCGTCGGACCGGACGGTGTGCCGTCCTTCTCCCTGTTGCAACGCCGGATGCACGTGCTCAGACCCACCGCACAGCTCCGCAACGAGGCCGTGACCTCGTATTACGTGTTCGACGTCCTCGACAGCGACGGCACATCGACGACTGATCTGCCCTATCTTGAGCGCCGCGAAGCGCTCGCCAATCTCAGCCTCGAACACCCGCGCATCAAAGTCCCGCCGCACTGGCTCAACGTCGACGGACCGACCATGCTCGAGGTGGCGCGCAAACACCATCTGGAAGGTATCGGGGCCAAGAAAATTACCTCAATCTACCAGCCCGGCAAGCGATCTCGCGACTGGATCAAAACGCCGCTGAGGGCTAATTGTGAGGCCGTAGTGTGCGGCTTCCTTACCAGCTCGGGAGGTGTGGCAGGAGGAGTTGGATCGCTGATCCTCGGCGCCCACGACGATTCCGGGGGCCTCAGATATATCGGAAACGTTGGTACGGGTCTGACCGATCGACAGCGCCGCGAACTGCGGGACAAGCTCGTCGAACTCCAACAGCCGATCAGCCCGTTCACCATCGAGCCGCCGAGAGCGGTCACCCGCAATGCATCCTGGTCGAGGCCGATCCTTGTCTGCGACATGGAATACAGGGAATACACCGGTGGCAGCCTTCGGCACCCATCCTTTCGGGGGCTGCGCAACGACAAGACCGCTGATGAGGTCGACCTACCCGGCCGCCACTGATCGCCACCGGATATGACGAAGCCGCCGGGCCCGAAAAGGGTGTCCAGCGGCTTCACAGGGTCGATGCCGTCTTGCGCCTCTCGGCAAGTGGCCGCTCGAAGCGGCATTTCTGGGGTGGTACCCGGGGCAAAGAACCGAACACCGACAGCCTCTACAACGAGACGATGCGCGAACTTATTCCGCGCTGCTGACCAGCAAAGAAGGTCATTTTCGGGTGATGATCGAGCGCAGTACGAAACGGAAGACCACCGCGGTGCCGGCTCCGACCACAACGCCGGCCACCACTTCGGCAAGGAGAACCCCGACGGTGACACCGAGGACTGCGGCGGACGCGACCGCCAACGCGACATCGGCAGGTGCCGGCCGGGGACCGTTGATCGCACTTCCCCTTTCCCTGCTGTGATGTATTTGCTGAGATCATCACACGCCATGCGCGCGTGGAAGTCGGACCCACACTGTTCAATGGGACAGGAACCGACTACGGGGAGGTCAGGCCATGTGCGGGCGCTACGCCAACCGAAGCTCAGATAAGGAATTGCAGTCGTTTTTCGACACGATGCAGACTGTCGGCGACGAACTGCCCCCGTCCTACAACGTCGCACCCACTCAGCCCGTCCGCGTGATCCTCGAACGAACCCCACGCGAGGAACCCGACGCCGAGCCCCAGCGCCAGATCAGAACGGTCAAATGGGGCTTGCTCCCTGCTTGGTCAAAAGACCGGAAGACGGCGTCCAAGCTGATCAACGCCCGCAGTGAAAGCGTCACGGACAAGCCCTCATTCAGAAGTAGCGCCTCAAAAAGACGTGCCATCATCCCGGCCACGGGATACTACGAGTGGATGAAAAGTGAAGCAGGGTCGAAGATTCCCTACTTCCTTCACGGCAAGGCCGATATTCTCGCGATGGCCGGACTCTACGAGTTGTGGCCCGATCCCGAACTGCCCGAAGACGATCCGAACAAGTGGGTATGGACCTGCACAGTCTTGACTCGGCCAGCCTCAGATTCGTTGGGACACATACACGACAGGTCCCCGCTGATCCTGCCCGAATCATTCTGGGAACACTGGCTCGACCCGAATCTCACCGACAAAGGTGAAGTCCAGGCCATGATCAACTCCGTTCCGGAGCCGCACCTCGAACCCTACGAAGTCTCGACCGCTGTGAACTCTCCGAGGAACAACGATCCGAGCTTGCTCGAGCCGATCGCTGGACCGGCGTAAAGCCCAACCGTCCCGAGTCTGTTTTTATCGAACCTGTGTTCGAGTATCCTGGTGGGCGGGACGTACGCGCGGATCCAGGAAAGCGGGGCGACGATGAACCAACAGCCCCACTCATCAGCAACAACAGTGCTGACCAAGGCGGAAAAGCTCGAACAGCTACGCCGCAAGATGGCCTCGA
>Ga0153995_1000150_pt1 | contig 13332 bp, 15 predicted proteins | sample TSNC079MetaG_FD_104678 | JGI IMG/M metagenome (GOLD analysis project Ga0153995, IMG submission 104678) | Attine ant fungus gardens microbial communities from North Carolina, USA - TSNC079 MetaG | ecosystem: Host-associated > Fungi > Mycelium > Unclassified | place: USA: North Carolina, Lumber... | reverse complement strand
CTGTCACAGTCAAGTAACAGGGACAGGGTCTCCGACCTATTCTTATGTCATCATAATGACATGTAGTCCGTTGATCATTCTATCAACGCCTAAGACTGGCTATCGAACGTCCGTTTCGCCTTCCAATGTTGTAATTCCTCGAGATTCATGCGTTCCGTTTTTTCTCTCTGTCATTGACATTCACGATCTCCGACGCTTCCTCGGATTTTATCCGAAAGCATCAAGTCGCAAATCTCCTTTGTTTTGTCGATTATGCGACCTTGCTGGCTCACTGTAAACCCACAATGTACTCGAGAAACTTTTGGCTTGACACGGCGCAAAGACATACAATTCTTCCTCAGCGAAGGGGTTGGTATCGGTTGTCGCTGTGTAAAAATATGCACACGAATAATACTACTCAATTCTAGAAGGGACATGAAACATCCTGTGTATTGCTGAAGTAGAGACATGTGCTACTGGAAATTCTGTGCGCATAACAAGAGAGTAGTAGTCATATAGACAGTAATTCCAACTCTTTTTAAAAGAAAGATTACTTGAATGTAGGGTACCTCACAGGTGGGAAAAAGATTGTTTCTCATTGCTAGCCAATTCATCAAAGCTGCATATGTTGAATCGAGGTATTCACCTCAAAACAATACCCGCCGCAAATTTTGCGGAATTGTGCCCATAGATCCATGATTGCCCATTTAGAACTTGCGCAAGAATTTCGGTTTATAGTCGTATCTCCGGACACGGCCCATTCGGTGGAATAGAGTCTAGGCACCCATCGGTTCTAGAGCGACGAAGTAGCGCCGATTCATGATCACGGCCAGGGAAAGATTTTTCTCAGTAATCCCCACGTCATCTGGTAGCACGACAAGAAGTGACGCCTTGAACGTCAAATCCATCAATTATTGCTCTGCGCATTGAAAATACACAAGGCTTTCTACAGATGAAGTCCCTCCAATTAACACTACAGGGTCATCTATTTCGAGGTCCATAGTTAATTGATGACGTCATATCAGATATTCGATAAATTCGAACTGGTTTATGTCGACGCACTCACAAAGAACCGCTTGGAACGTGTGAGGTTGGCCTCATTGACTGGATACTACTTACGCGTGGATGCACCTCGTCTAGACTCTTCAGGGTTCTCTGAGATACCGGAAAATGCGGGCAGGAAATTAGCGCGGGTGACAAAAAAAGCTTTTTCATTGCCTTCTCTGATCGAAATGAATCTAAAGGGAAAAAAGGGGGGCGTAAGTCTTACTTTATAGTGCTCACGAAGGCCCAAAACATCCCTACCTCCAGGCGTACACCGTCCGTGTATCCCGGTTTCCAGAGATTCCTGCGTTTATGATAGGGGAACGCGATATCTTAGGAAGACCTACTCTGCCTGTCTCGAGCTACCCAAGATAGTATAATAAACATTTTATCCCGATACGAGGTCCCTGGGTACCGGTAATTGTCCGCAAATTTTTTCTGTCTGTATTTCAATTCGCTTTCTGTTCACAAGCCCCTTTTTTCAGGTAGCAAATTTTGTCATGGTCCGATTATGCCAGGTTTCAAAAGATTGAACAACCGATATTAAACGTACAAACTAGTACGCTGCAACATTATAGTTGAAAACCAGTGGGCTCGATCATTCGCAGTGGTGAGTTCCAGAATCATAGAGGCATTGATTGTTTTGTAAAAAACCTCGTGGATGCCTTCCTTTATGTGGTACAAATCCCGAGTCTATGACAGCTCTAGCCGCGACTCAAGCCAATGAACCTCGGTCCTGCCTTGGCTTTCAGGTCTATTGTCATCCAAGCAGGGTGTCAGACGTGAAAGACGAGTTTTAGGTTGATGGGTGTAGCCAGACCGGGATATAAATAAATTAATAAGACAGCTCAAACCATGCAGAGAAAACGTCCTTGAGGAACAAGAAAACGACAGCGGCCTACTCTATTGGCTTCTCGAAGCGGTAATGAACGGAAATTCCACTCACAACCTTTCATCCAGCTCGCAGCCTGCCAGATACTATAAGAGGGTCACCATAGATGATAAAAATTCGGTCAGAAGCTCGTCTTTGATCAATCAGCGCGAGAACGGTCTCTATCGATGGTTTATTACCAGTGAATCCAAAACTCTGGTAATCGAAGACCCTGACAAACCTGCTATTATCAAGCTCATAAGTTATAGAATTGAGTGCTTTCAAACAGGGTGATGGGTTAGAGCCTTTGAGAGACATAGGTTCCTGTGCTATGGTGCATCCACAGAGATCACGGAGGTGCAGAGAATAATCTGCAACCCACGTCAGTAGTTAAAGTTAATTAAGGACTTCCACCAATTTTGCGATCGTTTCGTTATTCATCTCTCCGGCAACGATGCCCACGACCTCAACAACAGCATGTTGGAAACAGGACCTATTGGATGGAAGATAACGGATTCTGTGATGAGAATTCGCATCCGATCTCAGCCTCTTTGAGCCGCCACACACACACACACACACACTGGTAGATGATGTCAGTCAGTCAATTGATAAAACGGTTGTCAGTTCAGACTGAAGATTTGAACTAGTTCAAGCAGTCAGGCAAGATATTTTTAAGTACAATGAAGTATACAGGTTCTCAACTTTGCCTCTCTCGCCGAATGGTCTTCGCGAAGAGATTCTGTTGCTATTTATTCCTTTCCAGATACCAAAAACGCAATTCACGTCGACTAGGAAGTCAACCAGCATAAACAATTCTATACGTCAATGTTCGAGGCCTTGGACTTATTGCCGGCGAACCAGAGCGAAGCATCCCTCATAGCCCGGTACATCGGGTGGGCTAAGTGTGTCTCTCCAGCGGCCGACCAAACTCCCGTGGGTGTTACCAACAAGGTATCCTCTGTAAAGCCATTGCCCTCTGTCGCCGTCAACCTGCATAAAGCGTTGTGAGCTACGACAGATTAGCCAGGATAAGCATGGTCTGCATACGTATTCCTTCGACAGGCTTATGAATCCATCATAAGGTCTCACTCGACCAACCAAGTTGAACTGCCCCCAAGATGAGTAGCCCTGGGCAGAAAGATAATCAGATTGGCGATTCGAGAATTAGCGGAAACCATACTTCTCCCATTAGAATGACATCTGCCATCTTCCCCGCTTCTTTGCGCTTGGAAGTATGAACGCTTATGCGAGAAGCCCTTTGATATCGAAGGTTTCCGCTCCGTTGGGGCGTACGTACAGTTAACCCTTCGCGGTCTTCTTTGATGTGTGTCCCGGTGGGAAAAAATGATCTAAGAGGATCGCCCGCGGGAAGGGGGATGAGACTTGAATCCAGGTCTAAACCAAGGCCAGTATCTGGATTTGAGAGGTCCCATGCTGTGAGGTGATATTCGCGAAGTTTCCAGGTTTGGTGATGACGTGCCACAACAGACTTTTGCAGGGCATGAGGTGGGGCACCACCGAGGATGGCTGCATATGCAGTAAATTCGGTGTACTAGAAGTTGCATGTGAATCAACCAAACTCGGAGGATCGTGATGATATCAGGGTTTACATACCGTAAATTGACCTTCCCAAAATCCTTCTGCACTATATCGATCAACTGTTACCGAATGACGAAAGGAGAAAGGCCCAATCCATACCTACCTACCGGGTTTGAATGCTTCAGTGAAATGGGCGTTGTGTTCTTTCTGGGCCATTGACTGGCATCTGGCCCATTCACTGTCCCATTCCGAACTCGACTTTATGCGGACGACCGACATGGGCGGGTGTAGTAAGGGTCCGGGATAAGAGTGTGGACTGACAAGGGTCAGGAAAGAGAGTATAGCAGGAATTGCGACAGGTAAGAAAGCCAACTCAATTTCTTGATCGAAATGTGTAATGCGATTCGAAGGATGGGTAATTGAGGATGGAAGGAAATCCGTCCACGGGATCACAGAAATGTTATACTGGGATAATTAGATATATCAAATCTGAGAAAGAACAAGCACTGTGCCTACTCTGTGTGCTGCAAGCGCGAAAGCTCCAAGGACATCAAGAGTCTTATCATTAGGCTTGCGGCCGTCTAGTCGACTCTCGGATAAGCTATGTATACCAATTTCAATGTCCAATGACTGACCTGGTTCCACAAGTAACCAATATAACCACATTGCTAACGTTGTGTTCTGACTTCCGAGGGGCCACTCATTATGTTGGATCATGTGCATCGCCCTTGAAGCGCCATCATGACTGAACCAGAAGTCGTTTAACCAACAGTCGAGCTTGCCGTACTCTCTGAGCTGCCTCTCGTTTTTCCCGTCACTCTCCAACAACCAAATACATGAACGCAAAAGGAGCAGGTGCAACGTGTCCTGTGGCTCCTCCCCTTTCGGCTGATAAGCGTCCACCCGTGCTCGTAAGCGCTTCAGGTAAATGAATCTTCGCCTGAGTTCCGCCGATATTGTGACTGGGGAAAGAGACTCCTTCCCTAGACGCCTCATGGCGGGTTTGAGATCAAACTTGTGCGTGAAGACACGGGCATAGAGGTGAGGATTTGAAGTAATCGAGAGTTGAGAGTAGATTCGGCGGCTGGAAGTGAGTAACGGGACAAGATCAGATGGAGGACCCAAGAAAGTGCTAGTAGCAGCGAAAAAAGCAATATGTTCGAGTACCTCCTGCGGAATGATGTCAAGGGGAGGCATCGTAATGGTAGTAGAGCAAGTGGAAAGTCATGCACCGGTTTCACATGTAGTAGCCGGTGCCCATTGCAGGATTAACCATTCCAACTCTGGCTCTAGGATCTGGATCTCCATTTTCTTATTGCACGCGTTCACAACCATGGCGCAGTACTGCTCTCATTTTCATTGTGAGTAGCATGCACAGTAGCCAGTAATGATTCATATACCTCAGCCAATCAGATCAATCATTGATCGCATTATTGATGGCACGATTATCTTCGATTGAAAAAATCATTTCCATCTTGTCTCAAAGAATGTCCGTGGATCTAGTCAAGCTCGACGAACACCTCGCCAAAAGGTCATATGTTGAGGGGTCTGTCGTTCACCTCAGACCATTCCTCATTCCTGCTTATTTCTCCTCGCAGATATGTCCCATCCCAGGCCGATGTCCTCGTTTATAAGGCCATTTCTTCGCCCCCAGACGCCAAAGAAGCCCCTCATGTAGATCGCTGGTATAGACACATCGGCTCTTACGCCTCTGAGCATGCCTCACTCCCCGGATCGAGTTCTGCCGGCGAGGCTTTCCTTGGCAGCGCTGAGACCCCTGCAGCAAAGGCAGAAAATGACGACGAGGACATTGATCTCTTCGGATCGGATGAAGACGATGACGAGGAGGCAGAGAGGGTTAAGGCTCAGCGCGTCGCCGAATATAATCAGAAGAAAGCCAACAAACCCAAGACTGTTGCCAAGGTGTGTTCATAGGTTCCTTGATTGTGCCTAGACTCACACCATTTGAAGTCTGTCGTTACATTCGAAGTTAAACCCTGGGACGATGAGACTGACATGGTCATGCTCGAGCAAAAAGTCCGTGAAATCGAGATGGATGGTCTCGTATGGGGAGCGAGTAAGCTTGTCCCCATAGGCTATGGTATCAGAAAGCTTCAAATTACCCTTGTTGTTGGTGCGTGTTTCTTGACAATACCCCTGGTCTAAGATAATTGTTTAATACCTTTCATAGAGGACGAAAAAGTCTCCATGGATGAATTACAAGAGAAGGTTGCAGAACTCGACGATTACGTACAGAGCTCCGATATTGCTGCTATGCAGAGTATGTACTCATTCTCCATCAATGTGATGTCAATTTATACTTGCTCTAGAACTATGAGTGTTCGGAAAACTATAGAGTGCTGTATTACGTTTCAAAATTGTCAAATCTGTCGGTTGAGTACGGAATAAATTGACTGTTGTCATAAATCTTCCTTCAGAATGGAAATGGAGGACCGAATAAACCGATAGTCGCCAGCGGTAATCAGGGACGTCTCTATCCATCGACACGCGAATTTAATCTCGGGTAGGGCACTATAATCATCGGCATACTCGCTAAAACTTGTTCTAGAATGGAAGATCGGAAATGACAATTGGGAGAAAAAGGACGCCGTTTCTTCTATCCCTGGAAAATAATGAAAGTTGTGATCAAGAATGTCGATTGGAAAGCCTCTTCTCGACTCGCAGTTCGTTATATAATGTTGTGAGCTCGTCGACGAACACCCTGCCCTATTTCTCCTGAAATAAACTACATTCGTGGAGCAAACCTTGAGCCAAACCCGTTTCTTACAATTTCCGATTTGGACAAGCCCTGCTAGATCCTCCTGCTCTGATTGTTTAGTCCATCACCGCATGTTCGCGACTATTCATTAGATGGTGTAAGGCCTTTTTGTTCCTCATTCTTCAGCTTTCCCTATCAGATCTCATCGCAGGGTCTTCTGGTTGGCCGTTGTAGCGCTGCAGAACCGGTTTGCATCTCAAGATTCCAACCCACAAACCCAAGTTCATCTTGAGATCGGATCAAATAAGTGTTAGTAAGCCACCCACGACCACAAAAGGAAAAAATACTTCGATCTCACAAATTGGACTCCGTCAGCTTGTCAGCTTGTTTGGGAGAGATTTCACAAGAAGAAACACGCCGTCATGAAATTTGGACCGGGCGCTATCGTTATCATGGCAAGTATAAGAATGGGTCAAACCAGCGACTGTTTTTCTACATCTCAGACATGGTTAGTTCACTAGATAGCCTTCCTTCAGACATTCTTCAACACATTGCGCTCCAGGCGACAACCCATTCGTATCCTGCATCAGGTACAGGTGCCATTGTGTCTCTGCTCTTGACGTGCTCCACGCTCTACCATGCTCTCTGCATCCAGTCCTGTTCACAGCTATACGCAGACATATTCCGAACAATTTTCGATACTCGTGCTATCACAAGGACGTTCAGGTTTCAAGTCACCGACTCGCAATTAGCGAGTGAACTGGTTGTCCGATTCCAGATGTTGCAGCGCATGCGAGAACGAACCCTTTCCATATCCGAACTTCATAAGGACCTTTGGACGGCTCTGTGGATGATCTACGAGAGCGATGATCGTAACGAATCACACTTACAAAACGTATACATTTCCGAGTACCTACTCGATATAATCAAATACTGGGATATCAAGGAAGAGGGGCCTGGTCATCAACTTCGCTCTTTGGTTATCTGGATACTCAGCCTTACTCTCACACAACGTAAGCTATTCGGGATACTCGTTTCTAGTTTGCCGCGTTTATTCTCTCATGGGATGGACATAGAACGTATCTTGTCCCTAACGGCTAACACGAAAGCATCTCTTCAGCAATTTTTACTTCCCCACTCTGGGAATGTTCGTGAGGTACGAAAATACTTTTTTCACAGTTATTAGATCCCTCTCAACTTAATTATTTTGGATCTGTCCTTCTTTGTTTGTGGTCTGAATTGATCCAGGCAGCAGCCGATACTTTTGAAAGCATTTCAGCCCACTTATCGCACGTTCCTTCGCGTGGACAAGGGGAAGTTGGGACCAATGATGTCCATAGCGAGTTCTTCCCATCTACAAACAATGAATATCCGATTCAAACTCAGTGGAATTACAAACATGGGACAAACTACATAATCAAGTATGGGCGCGAATGGCATCTTACCTGTCCAGATCCTACTCCCGCTGCGATCAGTCTACTCTTCTGCTTGAAGGAAATTGATCCTATTTCTATCCCTGACCACCTCCCAGAAACTCGTTCAATTGCTCTTGCCAGTCAAAGATTTGGCCCCACTAAGGAGGACTTACGAATAATAAGAGGGTACAAAACAAAGCTGTTCGCTGACGCAGCTTCCTCAGATTGCCATTGTATCGATGCTGGCCAAAGGAATTATGGAAACCGACGTGAAGGTCAAGAATCCGATTTTCGAAGGATATTGTCAGGACAAGAGGGCACTGTAAAGGTCGAGGCACCCTCAACAATGCTTGGAAAGATGACAGGTACTTGGGAAGGTTTCTACATGGTTAGTTCCCACTGGGCAGAGCTCATCCTGACAATACGTTAATTCACACGGGGGTAGCAGCTAGCGCCAAGTACAGAAGCTACTGTACTAACCTCCGGCTCTATCGGTCAGAAACGACGGCACCACGCTCCCGCAGACTTCGTGTGCCGAAAGCCAATGCAACTGGTGCTCGTCGAGTACGCTTGCTTCGCAGAAGCCAACTCTGATTTCCCTGTCGTGAACGATGAATCAGACTTGAAGAAGCTTTCTCAGCTGTGTTCAGAGCCAGATGTGCGGCGCTATTACTCTTTCCTTCTCGTCAGGTAAAATCACTCAAATTTGATATTTCAAATGATAGGCTGGATTAGAGCTTGACGGTCGTAAATACGAGAGGCTCACGGTTGATCCTGACCCACACCAGGGAGCTTACGAAGGAAAAGCAACGCGGGAACCCGTGGACATTGTACTACTGGGTAAAGTATGTAGTCGATGCTTATTGAGATAGCTATGCTGATCGGAGAACCAGACAATGGAAGACCACGAGCAGGCTTGGGGTGGTTTTAGATTTTCTGGGAGGATCCGCAAGGATGGCTCGATCCTCCTGAAACGAAAAGCTGTAAGTATCAATCTGTTTTTCGGGGAGGGGGAGAGACTTTTGACTATGATGCTGCTGTGAAATTCAGAAAGAGGACGGAGATGACACGTCTGCTGGAACATGGATCCTTGAGGGCAGATTATGTTTCGGAACGGTTTTTGTTGGGATATGTTCTCCAGGCGTGACCGCGACGAATCACTCTAGCCCCATACGTGGTGTTTTCAGCATGCAGAAACGCGCTAAGGACTTCACCTCGTGGTGATGTCGTGTATGATCTTAAGCCCGGCACGCTTGTTGATAGTTGATCCTGTAGTCAATTTTCTCTCAAATGTTTTGAATATATGGTAAAAACATCATCAAAAAGAAGCTGAGTGAGAATCCTTCATAGCAATGATACAGGTATTTGCAATCATCGAAAAATCCAGGGTATCTAGGGTTCACTAAAATCCGGAGTTGGAGGTCTCGAATCGAAGTCGTCGTACTCAATTCCGTCATCGTAGTTGATTCTCACTCTAGAAAGAAAGGAACTTGTTTTCTGGTCCGATCATGATCACGATAATCCGATTGGGACAAGAGCTTAGAGCGGCAGTCACGCGCATAAGGCATTGCCGATCAAGGACGAGTCAATTTGAAGTTGAGCATGAGAGGCACGGCGAGTGAATTATGGACGGCATTCGGTCAGGTTCTCAGTGTTTGGTGTGACGAGATAGGGAGCAAGTTGTAATTGGAAAACTGAATTTAGATCGCCTGACCGACCGAAGAGATGCTACTGAAGATCCAGGGGTAGGTTACACAGGAAAATTACTCATCTAGAATTGATAAGCTACTATTGCTACTATACAGGATGCTGAGAAGGTGATTAGATATGCGCCGCTTGGATCATGAAGGAGTGAGATGCCATGCGTTCAGCCACCTTAGAAGATTGGTGAGGGTTGGTCGCTGATTCGGTGGACAAGAAAGTGCTTGAACCGGTAGAGCAGAAAAATCCCATAACCATCCGAGAGTCAACAGAAGCCACCGATTCAAAAATTAGGTGTCTACAAATAATACTATTGGCTGTTGTTTTAGGGTTTCAGAAGTATGGACCTGGTTTCTAATTGGCCTTGTTTGGCAACTGACAAATGCTGGTCAAGTCATGGATGTTCTTTCTTGCTTCCCTCTATAATCCTTCGTTGTGACCTTTGTCGTCGTCGTCGACAGTAAACACGTCCATTCCTTTTTGCAAAGATATGAAGACTTGGGTTGCTCTCTCTTTTTTCGCCTCTTCTGTCCTGGCACAGTCGTCGGTAAGTAATTTCGTTTATTTTGTTTCTAGCGTTTACGCCTCGTGGTCAGTCCTTGAAGGCAACTGCCTCATCGACATCAGCGGCTTCGCCAGTTTCATCGGGGATTAGTAGTCAGTGTAAATCCTTGATCGACGCATTCGATACGGACAGTTCTCTCACCGCTTGCTCTCGCTCTTTGATTGAAGCCACTCAGGGCTTTGGCCCTGGGCAAGGCGCAAGTTCAGAAAATGTCACTAGTGCCATAAACAACATCTGCAATGGTTCAGTTCCGTCTGCTTGCCCGGACAGTCTCATTCGGGAGAAACTCGCCGATTTCTACAGCGCTTGCTCCACTGAGCTCACTTCGGCCCCCAACCAGCAAATTCGTGACCTATACGACGTCCTCTACGTTCTTACGCCATTTAAGCAAGCCATTTGCTCCGAGGATGACAGTGGCAATTCCTGTCTCGATGGCAGTAACTCCTCTTCAAACAACACCGCTCTTCCGTCGCAAAGCAGTTTCGATCAAATCCAGAAGTCCCTCTCCTATGTGCCCGGTAATGATACTAACTTCTCCTCTGGAGGTGAAGATGCTGTCCTCGCAAATCTTACCACTTTCCACAACAACAATATTGCATTCCTTTTCCGCAATGGAAGCTGGGACGAGTCCAATCTTTGCACTACTTGCACTCGTAGCATTCTCACAGGCTACTTCAATTACGAATCCGATAGTCTGTATGCTCCGGGTCTGTCCAACAGCCAATTGCTTGGCGGTCAGGACTTACTTGTTGCCGCCATCCAACAAAAGTGCGGAGTGAATTTCCTGAACGGTGCTGTCCAGGCTGCTGGTGGTATTAAATCAGGTTCCTTCACCTCCGGCGCGGTAAAAGGTGTTAGTGACAGGTTCACTGGCATTATGACTGTTGTAGCTGGTGGATTGACAGTTGCCATCGCTTCCCTTATGGGTTGATTCATCCCCATCGGTTGTCTCGGAACTTGATTTGTTGCGATATTTTCTCATTTTATCTAATTTATACATAGATACTCGTATCGTATCTTATGGCGACCCACCTGTCTTCCTCACTTTGATTTCTTTTTTGCGCTCTTCAGTGAATGGCAGCCAGCATTAATTATGACAAATCCATGGGAGCTGAAAAGGTCATTTGGAACTTGATTAAATATCAGTAGCATTTGGATCTCTTGCAACTAGAATTCTACACTCAGGATGAGAGGTTCTGTGAATACAAATGGATGTATGTGAATGATTTTGGTTTCAAAGATCACTTGAATCACAAAAAGTTCAATAAGGTGTGCATGTTGAAATCCACTGAAAATCATCAGGACAATGACTACAGGGAACTCTAGAAAGATGCAGTCAAGGTAGGAAGCAGCATTATCATATTGAAAGCCAGCGACGATAAAGAGAATCCGCCAACGGAGTGGCATTCGTGAGGACGTAGATTAAAGACAGATTATAAGCCGCTTCTCGGACAAACGTTGTGTCCTGGACCAGGGTAAAAAATATAAAAAATTCTCAGTTCAAAAGTCAGTCAAAACCCAAGGAGGATCATCAACTCACTTGACCTGTCTCTGCCATATCGATCACCTTCTGATATTGTTTAGCTGCATGCGAATACAAACCTAAAAACATGATTCATATTGAACATGGTTCACAAGAAGGACACTCACTGAGTTGATGAAGAGCTCGCCCGAAATTAAATTCAACCTCGCCAAGTCCACGGGGATTTGTGCCCCTCAAGTTCCTATATTGTGTCAGGAAGGCCATTGCCTGAGTGAGTGCAGACCCATCAGCCAATATTGGGTGCCAAACCTTCAAGCTTGAAGACATACCTGAACTACCAGGTGATGCCTATTATCTGCTTGTCTCTGCATGGCGCGCCCAATTGAAGCGATAGCAAGGCTCAGACAGATCATAGGATCTTTGGGACAATAATCGTATGCCTGAAGGAGATAAACTGAGATATCGGTAAACTTTCAGCGACAATGAAGAGGTCAACAAACGTCGGAATACACACAGATAGCACTCTGATAGCTCTTTGCAGCTATGCATATTTGGCCATAAATGGTGATTATGACTGGATTGAAATCTGTTGGAATAGGAGGAATGTCGGACTTGGCTTCAGGAGCAGTAGCTCCTGTTGAGGAAGCTCCGACATCTCGACTGATATCATCATTGTCTTCTTCATCTTGCTCCTGTTCGGTGGCTTTGGATCCGTTCGGCGCATAGCGTTTATTCAAGGGATTCCATTTCAGCGTTTCGGGATGTCTGACTGCTGTATCTGACAACTTCATCTCCCTATATAGATGTTTCTGGAGTGTCGAGGTAATAAAAGAGTCGGTAGGGACAAAGCCACTACAGAGGCTGGCGAGCAGGATGCGAAGGGGTTCATTTTTGAATTGATGCGCAGTGATTAATTTCCTCGAATGATCAACCGCGGCTTTGTAATCTCTGATAGCGATTGCCACAGCTTCGACATCGTCAGAACTGATGGTGTGGTGCACATGTGAAAGGGTAAACTCACTGATGAGCGACAATCTAATGACATCTTGTCTGGCGCGCGTCTGATAGGCGTTGGATAGTAAAATGTGATTCAAGACTTCATTTGCCAGATCAGATTGTCCCTGCTTTGCTAGGAGGAAGGAGTACTATCATACTGCTAAGAGAAGACAAGGAAATTTGAAGAATGCTGCTTACCTGCATGAAGATCCGCAGCCAGTCATCAAATGAGACACCCCGGAAGATATCCACCGCTCCCTGTTTCTCCCCCCATTTCAGTCCTCGTTTAGCAAGATTTTCACGTTCTGATCAGAAATCAAAGTGATGAATGCTATACAGCTTCAAGCGAATATGAAAAGGACCTACCCAGATCCAATTGTAAGCGAGACGCCATCCTATCCTCGTCCGCCTCAGCCTCCACTTGTTGCTTTCCCCTTTTTTTGGGAAACATCCCTCGAAAAGGATGAGTCTGGTGGGTCATGAATTAGATAGGATATGACCATGGGCAGCTGACTCACCCTGCTTGTCAAAAACAAATTACGCGTCTCCCTAAACGTTTCCACTAGCCTCTCTGATTCAATAAGCCATTCCTTCTCTGCTTCAGGATCACCAGCGAGCATCCGTGGCCATAACTCTTGCATACGTTGATAACCTTTAAGAACTTCCTCTTCTTTCTGCAACTCGAGTTGTCGGAGCTGTGCATGTGTAAGCCTTGATGTTCGAGACTGCTGCCTGATCTTCGGTTGTATTCGCTCTTCGAATAAAGAGGTAGAAGTGTTACTGGGCTGTCCTTCTGCTTGGTTTACAACATCTACTTTTGTACGACGTTTTCGAGAGTCTATGACTACATAATATAAATATTGGTGAGAGTTGTTTTAGTCTAAAAGAAATTGAATGACCTTCATAAACAATTTCAAGGGCTTTACGGGGTTCGTTCATGGATTCATAAACTTCGGCAAGTTTCATCTTGGCGTCATTGTTCGTTGGATCAATTGTCCTGACTAAGAACTATTTAAATAT
>Ga0153995_1000147_pt1 | contig 13431 bp, 16 predicted proteins | sample TSNC079MetaG_FD_104678 | JGI IMG/M metagenome (GOLD analysis project Ga0153995, IMG submission 104678) | Attine ant fungus gardens microbial communities from North Carolina, USA - TSNC079 MetaG | ecosystem: Host-associated > Fungi > Mycelium > Unclassified | place: USA: North Carolina, Lumber... | reverse complement strand
GATCGCCCATAGTCTTCAGAAATCTGTACTTTGCACCCTTTCAGCGAGACTTTTGGTGTTATACTTGTCATGCCAAACAGCCAAAGCCATCCTAACTTATCAACAAAATGGGCATACATTATGGTCATTTAAAACCACTTCAGCTCGTCATTTACAAAGTTCTGAGGGGTCTGTCCCACCAGACAAAATGGAATGCATGAGTTCATGAATGTTGATGTATTGCGCAAAACTACATATGACAGAAGGATCCTAGATAACTGAATTTTTAGACAGCAGGAGGTTTGTTACCAGGCGTGAAGGTGTAGGTCAAGCCACATTTTCCACAATATTGACGGTCCTTGTGGAAGGCCATCTGAAACAAAGATGAGGAAAAAATTCTGCCCAGATTGGTATTGATGACATACGAAGATACCAGCACCACACTCAGCAGAAGGACAGTCGCGACGAAGGCGCTTGATCTTGCCATCGGAGTCGACTTTGTAATACTTCAAAATAGACATCTTGACCTTCTTACGCTTGTGTTTAATCTTCTTGGGGGTCTGAAAAGCAAAGTGGATTCACAGATCATACGAAGAAAGACCAGGCCAGCATACGTTGTAAGTCTTCTTCTTGCGCTTCTTAGCACCACCACGGAGGCGAAGGACGAGATGAAGGGTAGACTCCTTCTGAATATTGTAGTCGCTTAGAGTACGACCGTCTTCAAGTTGCTTGCCGGCAAAGATCAAGCGTTGTTGGTCAGGGGGAATACTAATCAAATTTAAGAACAAATGTAGATGAACGGAAAGGCGCTGGCCTACCCTTCTTTGTCCTGAATTTTGGCCTTGACATTATCAATGGTATCCGAGGATTCAACCTCGAGAGTGATGGTTTTGCCCGTAAGGCTACACAGACAATGAGTTCCAGCGAAAAAAATTGATTGAGGATAACTCACGTCTTCACGAAGATCTGCATTCTTTAGCCGACGCCTTCGTCTGTCCAACGAAATAAACGGTGGAGTCTTTGACCAAAGCAAGAACGGGAATGAAGAATGTGGGTGTTTATAATCTTTGTGCTTTGTCATCTGTGTATGGCCCGTGCATGTCAATATAAGGTTTGATGTAAGTGACTGCTGACTTAATACGCGTTGTCCATTTCGTCACGCGTCAACGCGCTCAAGGGACTTTTCCAAAACAAATGGATTCTGATACAGATGCTCATATGTCGGATGCAGAAGCACTACCAAGACTCTCCAAGGGAAAGGGAAAGCTTGTTGACTTGCCTACGCCTGATTCCGACTCCCTTCCCTGGTATGAATGTGCCATCTCTCAAGAGGACTTTACTAATAAGCACAGGGTGGAGAAATACAGGCCAGTTACACTGTATGATGTTGTTTCTCACAAAGACATTACGAGTACAAGTAAGAATAAAAATGACCTTGGTTTTGTCCTATCAATGAGTTGATCTGATGAACCTAGTTGAAAAATTTATTGAAAAGAATCGTCTACCCCATTTACTATTCTATGGTCCCCCTGGAACAGGTAAAACGTCGACAATTCTTGCTGTTGCAAGACAAATATATGGTGTTGATTACAAGAAACAAATTCTTGAGGCAAACGAGATATTCGTCCCCGAATCAGGATCACGCTAACAGAGTTCCAGCTGAACGCGTCTGACGATCGTGGAATTGATGTCGTCCGAGAGCAAATCAAACAATTTGCCGAAACAAGGACACTCTTCTCTAAAACCTTCAAACTTATTATCTTGGATGAGGCAGATATGATGACACAGGCTGCCCAGGCTGCCCTTCGCCGAGTGATTGAGCAGTACACGAAAAACGTTCGTTTCTGTATAATATGCAACTATGTCAACAAGATTGCCCCTGCAATTCAAAGTCGTTGTACCAGATTTCGGTTCTCACCCTTGCCAATACCGGAGGTTGAAAAGTGTGTCAACACTGTCGTTGACGCCGAAAAGTGAGTTTCAGCATGGGTTACTCCATACGTAGGCCTCAGACTCTATCAGAGTTTCTCTGACTGCAGATGGTAAATCTGCCTTACTCAAGCTCTCGAGGGGCGACATGCGACGAGCCCTGAATGTCCTTCAGGCTTGTCATGCAGCCTACGACATTATAGGGGAAACTGAAATTTACAGCTGTACCGGCAATCCACATCCCTCTGATATCGAGACAATGGTTAACTCGATGCTTTCCGATGAGTTTACAGCATCATATCAGAGTAAACATCTCCTTTAGCCTTGATTGTCATTGAACCCTGACAATATTCGTTCGTCTAGTGATTTCGAAGATGAAAATAGAGCGCGGTGTGGCACTACAAGATCTACTCACTGGAGCTTATGATTACGTTGATACACTTGAGCTTCAGCCGCACGCAAGAATATACCTCTTAGATCATCTTGCTTCGACCGAGTACGACTTGGTTCATCTCGACTCGTAACTTCTAGCTGACAGCAATTGATGTGATCCCACACTATCTTCAGGCACCGTTTGTCGACTGGTGGAAATGAGAAGATACAGCTTACTGCCCTTCTTGCGGCTTTCAAGACCGCAGTGGATTTGTCCGTCAAGAATTCATCTTCTTGAAAGAGTAACTGATACGCCCGGTATGCGGACATAGACGTTATTTCCCCTTCCTTTCCGCTTTTACTGATGCGATTTTCAGTTTCGCGGGGCTTGTTTTATCATAGGTAACCTCTTGATTGATTTGGCCGTATTATATTCGGACGTGATCGAGTCTTCCTTCTTGGTAATATCGAACTTCGAACCGAGCAATCGTTTCTGCTCATATTGGTACACTAATGATCGAGTCTTGATATGACCTGTGGTGATACCGTCCTTGGTCCGTGCTTCTGCTGAAATTAAGCCATTCAGTCTCTCTTGTGTCTTCTGTGAAAAGAAAAGTGAAACATCTTCTGATCTAAGAGGACATCACATGCATCAGGATCCAGCTGTCGACCATTGTGCTTCCACTCACTGATGTTTCAACCAGAAGTTTCGAGAGAATCTGTCTTTGCATCATCATTTCAGGGCAGAGTGCTGCGCGGACTTCCAACAGTCAGAATGTGTCATATCGACTTCCAGCACTGCAACGATACCAGTGCAAATATACAAACTTAATCTTGAGCTGTTGGCACTACCCAGGAGAACATTTAACCATCTAACCAATTTGGAAGTGATCTACTGATATTTTCATCATTGCAAACACTTGGATCCTCTACCCACATGTGTCCCGAATAACCGAAGAGTCATGTTGAGTCAAACTGACCATCAGTGAATGTGTTTAAGTCTAACATCCGCAGCAGAAGTCTTCGAATAATATTAGGTAGTGCACATACAATTAGCGTTAGCTGTGACATGATTAATAAAGTAATCAAGATTATAGGGAACCCGTCGCAAAAAATGATGGGGGCACGAAAAGTTGTACTAATTATAGCTGTGTATTGTTACAAGATGCAATGTGATGTTGGAACGATATGATCAACTCGTAACCTGTAAAACCAGTGAGTCTAGACGTTCTCGAACGGAAAGAAGATAATGTCAAGAAAAGAATACTAGTCAACAAAAATAAATCTGAAAAAAAAGTGAATCCAGGTCTGGCCAAAGATTCGGCTAGAGCTTTACAGAGTAAATGTTCGTACATGCGAATTAGGTACAAGGACAATATTAACAATGAAAGTCAGTTTTAACCGGCCAAACAAGAAGAAAAAGAACAACCGAACAAATGTCACGATCAAGACTGATTGCAGAAAAAAGGAAGGTTCTACGATGACTGGGACAGGGCAAAAGAAGATTCAGGCGAAAGATATTCAGTGGCATTGGCATTGATGGCCTCATAAGCCCGTTCTATTTGAATCCCTTGGAAACCTGACATGGATCAGTGCAAATGGCAAGTGGATAGAAGAGCTACATACGAATATAGGCACAGCTTTCGGAGAATGTGTACAGTGCTAGGCGACCAGCATCTAGATGGTGTCTAAGAATGTCCTCACTAGTAGAATTTTGCCATGTTGAAGTATGCTTCCGTCTTGAGATCTCGTTGATGAGAGCAGTGCAGGCGAGATGCCAAAGCGCCTGGGAGTCATTCAGAATGAGTTGAGAGAGTTCAGGGTCTACTCACGCCAAAAATCGAGTTGACAACACCTAGAGTACGTAAATCAACTCCGTGATGAATAAACATGTCAGATGCTGCCGTGATGCACTTCTGATTTGAAGTGACATTGGCGTAAGAGAAGGTACTATGCAGTTTGATGATTGCAGCGTTTATCAGACTATGGATCAGTAGGAGTGTTCGCATGTCAGTGTTGTTGGACCCAGGCCGAGATAAATCAGGAGTCTTTGTCCTGAGAATCTCTAAAAGATCGTCAGTTGAACGGAAGGATTTCCAAAAGGCCTCGCTGTCGCGTTGTCTCATATCTGATAGTCTTAGATTAATGGCACTTCGCTGATCGTCAGAAGTACTCACTTGGAGTCCACTGCCTCATCAAATGCGTCACTCTGTGACACAGGATAGAGGCTTTCGCGAGCAAAGCATTGAGAGAGGTCTCATTCCTGCCAGGCGTCGGATTTACGACCCCCGATAAGAACTGCCTTATGGTATGGTTTCCTCGAATTTCTGCCGTCAAGCATTCCTAAAACTTATTTAGCTAAACTGTGGCCGTGTTGATAATGTGAATTATTTACATTTCTGTAGTCACGAATGTCAAACGGCCAAGGTGTGTCAACCTGCAGACTTGTCACCTCCAAAGCACTGCAGATGCTGCCTGCTGGATCAAGAGCAAACGAAATCATCTTGTGAAGAGACAAGACCGCCCAGAACCCATTGATCTGTTCCCCTTCCTCCACTGTACTTTGAGGACTGTATTGGTGATAGACAGGTGACATCTCATCATTAACACCCAGGAGAGCCCATGATGGGGATTGAGACGACCGTTGTTGGTGCATTTGTACAGCGAGCATCAAGGACATTGCAGACCCAAGGTGATCCTTTGCCTCCAGAAAACGAGCAGTGCGAAAAAAGTAGGTAGCCAGTAAAACATTTGCCTGGATGGTATGCAAAATACGTTTTGGGTGTTCACTGAGAGTATCTGTGGCGACATGGTGCAATGCGCGGACTAGAAGCGCACGTTCGTCGACCTGGGGCGATTTGGGCTGTGACAAATGGGCACCCCATAAATACACAGTAGTTAGAAGAGCTGGAGTAGGGCGCCGAGGGTGACCGAATGGCTGTGCACCAAGTGCAGAATGACGGAACGAGGGGACATCAAGGAAGAAGCCGAATTCCGTAGCATGTAGCAAGAAGGTATCGATGCTGGGTGAAACATGAGTTGAGAACAGAGAAGGCGACAGGGAACTCACAGGGAGGGGATGAGCATAGATGGTGGCTCCTGCCAGGCATAAGATGAATAAAGCACCCCCTCACCATTGGAACCCAGACATACCTCGTTGTTGGAGGTAGGAGTTAAGGATATCAATCGACGGGAGGGAGAGGCGCTCGAGCCTGTATAAAGTCATTGCCTCAAGAACTGCAAAGTCATGCGAATGCCTACCAGAGGGGTGGGTCGACGTCGTCGATGTAGGAGAGAAAGGGGAATTTAGACCTAGACGGGGAGGTTCTGGAATGAGCGGAGAGCGAGTTTTATCCTTGAAGCGCCCATAAGGGTCGTACAGAGTGACAGAGGCAGATGCGAGGCCAGGATTCTCGAGTTCGATGATACGGGCCCGGAGTGTGGCGACTTCCTCAATGAGCATTGCCATCTTTGACTTGCCCAAACCATTATCCCACTCGCACAGATCACCCTTCGGATTGCGCCTGCAGGGACCACACTGTGGATGCACACCGTCACATTTCTGAAGGTAGTGATGCGTCAGTAGGAGAGATGAGATGAACAAGCAAGACACACGATTTTGAGACTTCTGTGATAAGAAAAAAAGAAATGGATGAGCCTGATGACAGGGGAAAGATCAAGGAGCGCACCTGCACACCGAGCAAGCTTTTCCTCGCTTGAGCGGCTTAGAGGCTGCAGAACGGACAGGTCCAGAGCAGGGACTCCTCGAAGACTCGGCAATCATTGGACAGATTGTAATAGACACGGCCAGGCGGATCAACTGGGGAGGGACGGAATAGCAGGCATTATATAGGACAAACAGACAGCCTCTAATTCGCGTCGGAGGTTCATCTGCCGTGACGCTATAGCCAAAGTATTGACAAGATCTCACAGCCTCCAACTCGCTATGAACCTAGTTCGATTGAATAACCGATCCCGGTCACGTGCGCGTGACAGCGTAGATCCTGTTGAACCACCCGTAGAATGTAAAGCCTCTGTTTTGAGCAACCCTGCTCGCTTCCACGAATCATCTTCGTGCTGTGGGCGCTCCAAGCAATGGTGGCGGAACCGCACTCTCGAAAGGACTTTTTATGTGACGTCACCTGTGATCGCAAACTGAAACTAGATGTTTTACATTTACATGTTTTGAAACCAATTACTACGTATCGCCAAGGGTTAATCGACGTTTCTGCAAGACCATCGCGTAATTACATACATCATGACGTAGAATCGGTCCCAACAAGCTCGAGCAATAATCGCTCGAACTCTAGATCAGCACTGAATGACGAATGACTACACTCCCTCCAAAAGGGAGGCTGAACTTGGTTTCGCCCCGCCAGGCATCGTTCATGACGTCTTCTTCCGTGGCTTGGTTCAATCAGTTCAGCTCGAGACAAGCTTTCAGAGTGTTATTTTTCTGCAACAGCACCTGCTGCCACTCATTTCAAGCAATAATGTCTAATTTCCGATATCGGCTGTTCTTCCCAACGATAAACGCTCTTCGAAATCGGCATATCTCTCCTCCGTGCTTTCGTACTGCGCAGGCCAAATCAGTCATGATGCACAGCCACTGAGTGTCTAATTCACTTGGTGCTTGAGCTTGCTTGTGTCTAGTCTTGTATTCCTGGAATGGTAAAATGTTTGTATCCAGAAAAGTGTATGTCGCCTTCAAGCCCAAGACCCTTCGCCTTTCCGCGTTGAAATGTCTTCCTGCGATGTCTTGTACTCAACCTGACTCCACTTACGTCAGAGGGATCATTCTAATTGCGTACACCTAGTTAATCCCCCGTTCCTGGTGACTCTACCGCCTTTGCACCACAGAGGACAATGCATTCTTAACATAAATTTCTCACTTCATGATTTGAGGCATTACGCAAACAGTAAATCCTTGGATCTCTTACCAATGATACTTGTACCAAGAAACAATACAACAGTAGTCAAAGTGATGCTGGTCATACTAGAGGCACAGTACACCACAGTGAAAGGTAGCTAGTTATTTTCTCGCTTCAATCCGCGCTCCTCTTGCTCACTGTTTTTGACCCACACGAGACCTGAGCAGTAAATCAAGTATACTCCACCCACACGAGCAAACTAGGTATCAACAGACCTCATTTTCTCATCCGAAACGGGTTCTTAAAATAGTAATTATCACATGGATCAATTTAAACATATACAGCAGAAGTTGTCGCGTCACCGAACATTCGTCAGTTTTCCGTCAATCGAACACATATGTTCGTTGCAGACCATGGAGATCTTTCAAGACAAAAGTATGCTGTGTGTCTCTTCAATCGCATCCCACATTGTCAAATTATGACCGTGTGAGAATCACTTTTTCCTTTACTGGTCGATAAACCGTCCGCCACCACGATATATAAACTTCATCGACGTACCTTGCTTATTGAATTAAGTGGTGAACAAGGAAAGTACGGATGGTTATTCAAAGAACATTCGTAAAAATGTGGCGAGCAGCTAGTATATCAGCCGATGTTGGCGGTAATTCGATAACATCGTGAGTGGTGGAAGGTACAAGATCATCATACGTCTACTAAATTCTTTCCCATAAAGGAAGAACTGAAAGAATATTTGAGAGCGGTCCTCGGCATATTAGATAATATCACTAGTTTAACGCATTGGGTAAATCGTGATCATAATCACAAGGATAGGTACCCTATGGTTGAGAGGCGTTGCTGCAGCTGAAAAGCTGATTCATAGGAGATTTATAAGATTCTAAATTTAAGAGAGGTATGTAGAGTCACTTTGCCAGAATCCCTTGTTGAAAAGTGAAGCAGTTCATTCTTTTTCTTCTCCAAGTTCTCATGTTGATTATCAGTATTGATTATCTAATTTATAATCACGTAGTCGTGCCACGTAGTAGAATCTCAGTTCAGTGTTTACAGGAACTGAGGTATATTTCATTTTTCTTATTTGATATAAAGATAGCTGATTGTATCTAGACTTTTGTCTGACAGGTACAATAATATTAGTTCAGTGTTTGCAGGAACTGAGACTTTTGTCTGACAGCTTCCGTCAATCTCTGTCTGCAGTAAAATCTCCTTCATTACACACCTTTCAGACCTCACGTGTCTCCATGTGTGTGATACTTATAATGGTGCTCGGTCAACTCTGACTGGGATTGAATTTAGCATCAACCATGAAAAAATAAGCCAATAGCAGCTTGAGACTGCATAACAAAAAAATAAAAATTTGATATCCAATCATAGACCTCATCTAAAATCGTCCTTTTCCAAGAGCGTTCAATCAGGGACCCCCAAGTATCTAAACGCCCGTCAGTTTCCGCTTCTTCGATTCGCTAACAGCACATCCGTAGTCGTCATGAGACGGGAGTCGGTTGCATCCTCCTGCAGGCAAAAACTGGAGATCGTTCAAGGATTGTGACTTGGAGCATTGCAACTCCGGGGAAATGGTAACATGACTGATACCATATGCCTGGAAACAGTGTTGTAACGTCCGCTCAATCTGTTCCCATTGTTCCAATGAAGTTCCTGTGGATACACAGGCATGGACTGACGCTAGGATCAGACTTAAACGTGATCACGAAGTATCATTGTGGTCATGGGTCACAGTATAGGTTGTAAAGAAACCATACACGGCAACATTTTGGTTCGTGACATTTCCAAATGGACAGAGAAGCGGAGTGAGATGTAGGGATTTATAGGAGAGGTCTGACGTACGATTGTGACAGATGCCAGACGTGAAGATCGTGCACGGAAAGGACATCAGGAATCTTGAAATCAGAGTCACGATCAATTTTCTTTCCGTCTCTGTCTAGCAGCGAGGAACACAAACTGCCAGAAGGTCTTCTTTAAGCTTTGCAAGGTCAAGATAGAGTGGAGCTGCTTCGAATAAGATTTGCCCAGATTTGAGAGCTACGATGCAACAAGGAAAATCCAGATAGATTGAGAACAAAAAACATATCTTTCATGTTCTTGAAAGCTCACTCATGGGGACAGCACTTGCGAAAATTATCAGGCTGATCACAAGCGACACAGCAGGATCAGCATAGAAACGATTTGGGTTTTGAGGTATAAATTTCCAAATAATGAGAGCAGCAACAATCACTCCAAGGTCTGTCACAAGCAAAAGATTAGCTCTGCGGTATTACATCCCAGAAAGTTTGCTCACTATTGATGGCATCACCTATAAGATGAACCAAAACTCCGACTAGTCCAAGATTTTGTTGGTGAGTAGCAATTGGAGAGTCGATAGTATGATTGTGAGTAGCATGCTATATCAAGTTGTTAATTGATCTTCCTATGCAGGAGAACGTGAAAATGAAGGTCACGCGGAAAAAAGCGTACAATGTGGTCTGGAGAATCTGTGTTCGACTCAGGCACGATTAATGGTGTCTGATGACTATTGTTATGTCCTCCGTGGCCGTGATGATCTGGTATGTCTACCCATCAGCAGAGCTGAGTATCCAGCGCTAAAAACAGTGTACCATGGATTACTAGTGCGCTGATAATATTAAGCGTCAAACCAATACAACCAATGACAAGAACCGAAAAAGGCTTTTCAATTCTTTCAACGTGGACGAAGCGTTCTAATGATTGGAGAAATATTGAGAGCGCGAGAGCCAGGAGGAAGACACCGTTAAAGAATGCGCCTATCAAACAATCTCTTCGTCTTGGGATCGACTTCTGGAGTGATGAATGCTTACCAACCAGTTCTGCACGGTGAAATGCGAATGTGAATCTGACAGTCTGAATATAATGTTCAGATTGAGGCATGACGATATAGAAAATAGGAACCAACGTGTTCACCGTATTCTTGCAACTTATGGGTATAAATCAGAGCGCTGTTCCGTTCCATGACTATGCGACATACATAAGCTGCCATGAATGCAATGGCGCTGTATTTGACAGTGTAAATGGCGACAGACAGAATAATGTGGTGGTTAACTTACTAAGCTACGATATCCTGGATCCAATGAATAAATACATCAGTTCATGGTAGTGCTCACGTATTTTGCATTGCAACTTGCATTGAGGTAATGGAACTAGAGCTCTTATCAGATGGGAAGGGTCAGAGCCCTTGGAAGACATACCGCATCGGCAATGAGTGCAAGACTCCGTGTCCTAAAGCCCACTGAGATACCAGCATGACGATGAGTTCCCAAAAACAACAGAGGAATCTTACCTGCAATTTCTGCAGCGAAGAAAACGAAACTGAGTGCTAGAACGATTCCAATTCTAGATGTGTTCTTCATAAATGATACAGGTATCTTACAAAGTCTTGGATGCGCAAGGCAAGCCTAACGAAGCTAAATTTATGGTCCGAGAGAGCATGTTGAACAAGCTTTCTACGTCATCGTATTACCTAATTTACCTTTCGTACAAAGATGGCATGGAGTAATTTATGCACAAGACAAGATAATGACTTTCCTTTACAAGTTCCGATCTGGCTCCCGTTCGAACCGCAGAATGTTGTCCAATTACTTGAACTAGAACGGGACGTCTCCAACACAGGAGGATAGCCATGCGGTCAGAAATCTACGAATTTGCCAAGAAACGTCTATGCCCGCTCTCTAGTAGACTCGTTCGAGAATATCCTCCTTCCACGGTGAACGTAACTTGCGAAACCCATACGAGCGTCCATCTCATCAATTTTACTGTCAGCCACAAGTCAGTCGGTGAATCGAAATCGGAAACAAAGCCATACTGTTGTCGCATCTCACTTGCCCATGAAATTTGCTTCAGTGGCGGTCCAAGAGAAGCTCCGATTATTCCGAGAAAAGCCCCAAAAAGAGTTTCAATGGCGATCTAGAGCGTGTTTAACTGAGGTTTGGAACAACTGCAAGAAAAGACCTCACATCCTTAGGTAAGGCTTCCTGTGGTTGCCCCAGAGCTTTGAGGCGCGATAAGTCTACCATGAGAAGAAAATTGAAGGAAGAGTTGGTCTAGGGAAAATGGGGGGCATACGCTCGTATCCAGAGTAACCTGCTGAAGCAAGATTTGAGTATGGGCTGGACTTGATTGAATAAAACCCACCATGTATGAGAAACACAACAGCTAGAAGGATGACAACACGAGCTGCCATAATTACTTGCTAAATTACTTGCCGGAGTTCACAATGGACTCGTGGCTCGTTACGCAGTGACACGTGACACATCGTCCTCAGGGATTCTACTGACATTCTCGTCTGGAACGGCCGCTACGGCTGAAATGGCCCTTCCTACTCCTGCTCAGTTACCTAGGGAACATGATGTCTCGTCACAGATTCTCAGCAAGCTTGACGCAGCGACGTACGGGACCCTGAATTCTGCACTGGTCTCCACTTGGCTTAATGAACTTGATGAATCAATCCAAACGACCAAGGTGCTGTTCTGTTGTAAAGGGATACAATAGCGCAGCATTAATACTGTGTCTACCGTTATACTCAGATTCGCTTACTTGGGCGTATCCAATCGGACCTACCTCAGTTCCAGCGACAATGGGAAACCGCGAAGTCCATCCAAACCAGATTACAGAACTTGACAGACGATGTTGACTTCTTGGATGCCACTGTAAATAACTCCAAGGCAAGCATAATTCTGGTTATATGCCAGTATGGATGATGCTGAACATGTCAATCAGTCTGGCCTTATTCCAGTCCTGCTTCGGAAGTTGGTTGAACATTCCCAATTGGCTCAAGAAGCCGCTGATATCCAAACCCGATACCAAGCTTTGTCACACGTACTCCAATGTAAAACGGAATTTTCCAATCTTGATGAATTAGTGAAAGCTGGAAAACTTTCAGAGGCAGTCACAGTATTGGAAACGTTGCACACACTCCTGCAATTGTCCCCGGAACCTGTAGTTCAGTCAAAATTATTTGTAGAATTACAAGTGCGTTTTTCGTGACACCGTCTCCACCAATTGAATAGTATGAAATTGTATGTAGCGCAAATACCAAAGCTCACAAGCCTTAGTTCAAGAACAACTGAGCGATGCTTATACTCGCGGTATCGTCATTTCTGCTTCCCAGTTATTCATTCGATCATTGGTCCATGGTACGCCGTCGTCTGACGTTTTCTCACCGCTGCTAACATTTTTCCAGTCCGGAATTCGAAGTCCACACTATCATTATCTTCCATCTTATCATCTCTCTCACTCAGTTCTCTGAACCAGCATCTGACCATTTTGAAGCGCGACGTTCTCACCCATTTCATTGAATCTATCCTAAGACAGCCGCTCTCGGTTTCCCTAGACTCATTTGACGATGCCGGACATTCAATTTCTTTGATACCCGCACTGCCCAACAACGAAGACAAAAGTACCCGAGTTGAAAACCTCTCGCGAATTTTTTCTTTCCTCTTCAGCCGCTTATTCCCGTTGCTTCCATCTTCAGTTTCTTCGAGTTTTCCTCAGTCTCTCTTCAAACCTATGACGACTGCCCTATTAAATGTACTTCTCATTCCCTCACTGCCGTCCTCTTTCGGGTTGCTTCCACCTTTTATAAAATTGGCAAAACGCTCTGTGGTCTTTGAGACTGACTTGGTTACACGGCTCGAGGGTAGTTCGACTGCGGAACTGCCTGTCCGAACCTGGGTTGATGGCCTTGCGGTTCATTATGAGAAACAACGCCGACTGGAATTGCTTAGCAACTGTAGAACGATAATTCTGAGTCAAGAAGACTCCAAGGACCACTTCACGTTTGAAATTGAGGTACATTCTGAGTCTGCGGAAACCAATGCTGTTTCTGTACAGAGCGATATGATCAAGAATGCGGTTGACAATAGTGTCAATACTTTGGGTTTTGATAACGAAGTTAAGAGATCCACTCCTGCATTTGGCGAGAAACCCCAAGCCCAAGAGCCACCGTCTCTGCAGAGGGAGGAGATTGACTATCAAGATGATGCCTGGGGCTTTGACAATCAGGAGATGCCTGAGCAACTTCAAGCCGGTCTTGAGAAATCGACACTCACACCTACGGATATCACGTCGGAGGATGGTGATATCGGATGGGAATTTGACGAGGACGATAATATACCTGCGGAGAGCCCTCAACCTGATGAAACAGCTGCACCACGGACGAGTGAGGGTGAAGTGAAAAAAGAACTTGACTCAGACGAGGCTTGGGGTTGGAACGATGACACTGGAGCGATGGGAGGCG
>Ga0153995_1000146_pt1 | contig 13492 bp, 18 predicted proteins | sample TSNC079MetaG_FD_104678 | JGI IMG/M metagenome (GOLD analysis project Ga0153995, IMG submission 104678) | Attine ant fungus gardens microbial communities from North Carolina, USA - TSNC079 MetaG | ecosystem: Host-associated > Fungi > Mycelium > Unclassified | place: USA: North Carolina, Lumber... | reverse complement strand
TCTTCAAGGAGTATGATGAACCCTTAGCTTGGCAACATTTTTCTGGTGATTCTGGCTCTGGTGTCTCTTTCAAAGCTATCGTATATATCCCTTCAAAACTGTGAGTGTTGACATCAAGCAAACGGACCAAGTCCTAATGTCATCAGTGAGGAGCAATATTGGCAGCAACCGTTGGAATATCAATCAAAGGGTGTCAAGCTCATGGTCAAGCGGACGTTTATCACCTCAGATTTGGGGGACAATTCCCTGCCCAAGTGGGCGACCTGGGTCAAGGTCGTTGTTGATGGTGAGTCCAATGTACCTTCGATAAAATCATCTATGATGAATATGGTTCCAGCTGATGACCTTCCGCTCAACGTTTCTCGCGAGACTCTCCAGTCCAATCAATTTCTTCGACAGCTCAAGAGTATCATTCTCAAGAGACTGATACAGCTCATGAGCAAGATTGAGGAGGAAGAACCGGAGAGATTTGAGAAAATTCAAAACGTCTATGGCTCGGTTCTCAAGCTGGGTGCCGTAGAGGACACCAAAAACCGCGAGAAACTGACTGCTCTTACCCGATTCGCATCTAACCAGCGTAACACGACTTCCCTCGAACAGTACATTCAGAACAAGAAGAAGGGTCAGAGACATGTGAGTTTTCTAATTTGTTGGATTTCTGTTGTGTCCTCATATGATCTGTAACAGATCTTCTACCTTGCTGAGATTGGAAAAGAAGTCGACCAGCTAGCTGAGAGTGTCTTCATTGAGAAGCTCCATGCTCGTGGCTATGAAGTTTTATTGTTGAACGAGCCCCTTGATGAAATAATGTTTGGTAACATTCGGGAATGGAAGTGAGTGTTGGTCATTCTTTGGGAATTTTTTTGAGTTTATATGAATCATAGTAAAATACCCTTCCAAGATGTTGCCAAATCTGGTCTCAAGTTTGGTGACGAAGGTGCGCTGGTTGTGTCGCCCTTGGTATTTTACTCATCTGTTTCCAGCTGAGGATCCGGAGGAAGAGAAAGCCTTGCAAAAACAGTTGACAGAAGAGTACAAACCTCTTCTGGAATGGATTAAAAAGGAGGCCAAGGATGTTGTTCAGGACGGTGAGCCAACCCAGTTTAATCAAACAGTTGTTCACTCCAACTTACCTCTATAGTAATCATCACGAACCGTCTCGTGAAGAGTGCCTGTGCTATTGTTGCGGCTCCTGGCGGTTACACTGCCAATGTCCAGAAGATGATGAGTGAGCTGGATCACCATGATTGGCAAGACAAGTTACTGAATTACATTTAGCCTCATCAAAAGGTCAGGCGAAGCAGGGTGGTATAATCCATGAATATGCTCTGAAAGCGAAGCACCTCGAGATCAACCCTCGTTCTCCTTTGATAGAGGGCCTGTTGCGTCGTATCAAAGATCTCCCAACCGAGGAAGACGAACGAGACCTTGAAGCCGAGGAGGAGCTCCAAGAGGTGGCTTCCATTCTTATCGATGGTGCACTTGTCCGCTCTGGCTTTGAAGTTCCCAACAGTAATGCGTAAGTTCCAGATGACTTCTTTCCGCACTTGCTTATGCATCTTAACCTAAAGGTTCATGTTCAAGATTGACCGTGCGCTAAGGAGGTCGTTGGGCGTGTCCGAAACGGCTCCTACAGATGAGAGCGTCAGGCCTGCACCTCCTGTAGATCCATCAATGCCTACTGAAGAAGAACTCATGGAAGAGTACATGAAAAGCTTGGACGAGCAGGACGACGGAAAAGCGAAAGTTGTGCTTCCCGACCATCTCAAAGACCAAATCTCTATTGAGATGGAGGAACTTGCTGATGACGAGGACATCATTTCCGAAGGCAAAGAGTCGCAGCATGACGAGCTTTGAGATGTGTCTCGTGCCTTGTATCTTAATTCATCAGGGAATATATATCTTCAGATTATGTAAGGGCTGAGACGGTGTAGAAAAGAAGTTGCCACGGCCGTTGATCTGTTTGCTCGGCTCTCCTCTACTCTTCAGCTATTGATCATACACAGATACCAAAATGCCTGCGTCATTCTCTCGCTTGCAACTAGCAGCAGCATTGCTGGGTGAGTTGGTCTCGTCATAGTTGCCGCTTCCCGTTTATCTCGTCTGTAGAGTATGACAACGATCTGGATAATCCTGAGTCGCCACGTCGCTACGCACAGGAAAGTGCGATATTCGCACATTTTCGCCGTAACCCTGCGGCAGCGTCACGAATTGCCCCGAGGCAAAGCGATTACCTGGGTATCAATTTACCAAGCGAGACGGGAAGCGTAGGCGGTAAAGAGTCTGCTCTAGGCACTAGACGATCTCGAGGCTCAATAGATGCTTTGCGCAATCCATTTGGAGCCGATAGTAATGATGGCGAAGAGGAAGCCGAAGATATAGAAGTGGACTTGACCTCCTGGGGATTAGATGCATTCATAGCAAAAGACAAGTCAGGAAAGGGAAAGGGAAAAGTGCCCTCTATCGCTGCAACAGCACCTCCTACGACAACCGTACGCTCTCACTTGCTGCCAGGCTCTGAACAAGCTTTTCTTGCTCCCAGGCGTGCGATCAGTTATTCTCGATCTATGAGCCTAGGCAGTTCCGTTGATCTTCTCCGTCAGGCTGGAAACACCCCCGCAGATTCCCGTCGCCGCTCTATCGCTTCACCTCTTGATGCCGTCAATGTGGAGGTCAACCATGCAACCTTTCCAAGACATCGCTCTAGCTCCACTGGTATCATGCAGGATGGGGCTGGACCGTCACAAGGTGTTCCTTTTCCCACCGGTTCTACTCGTGCTACTTCCCCTGGTCCTTCTGAAGGTGTAATAGGTCGAAGAGTACATTCCCGTACTTTCTCAATGGCAAGTTTGAATTCTAGGATGATGCTTGGCGACGTAAAGGAAGAGAGTCGATCACAATCAGGTTACAATGAAGGCGGAGAGGCTGTAGTCCAAGAAGATAACCCTTTTTCTCTGAAGCCACCTTCACATACATCGCGTTTTGACCCTAAATACGGTGCCCATGCTCGAACTATGTCCAACGCATCCTTGGGGACCCGCGCTCTTCTCAATGATGACTTGGAGTCTGTAATGACTGGTGCTGGTGGATACTTTGCCAGAGACCGTCGCTACTCAACTACTCTTGATCTACTCCGACCCAAAGTGCTTGTAATGCCGAGTCCACTCCAATCAACAGCTCCACCCGAACTTTCCTCAATTGACAATCGCATCAGGGATGGTTTTACTCTATCTAAGGACGGTCCTCCGTTGCCCCCAGGCGCTCGAACTAACCGCAGGATGTCAACTCTCCTCGGTATCTCTGACACTGTTCCACGTATTGCATCCAATTCTTTCACTCCAAATCCACTGGAAGATCTTACCCTCTCTCAACGACTCTTCCGTAGTACACTGGCTATTGATGGACGCTTTGATGCTTTTCCTTCAGATCTTCCCCGAGCGACAGAGGAAGGAGAACAAGCTCAACTTTATCCTGAAGAAGTAGAAGCCGAGGAAGTACTTCCGCCCCCGCTGCATGCTGAAGCCTCTGCTCCCAAACGCCCGCCTGGAAAGCTTTATGGGAAGAGTCTCATCGATGATCTGGAAGCAAGAAAAGCCCAGATGCGTAGTAAGCAGAGGTAGGATTGTATCACTTAGTTTACTCGATTGTTTCTAAGCACTTCAGCAGGGTATTCTATGGTGATCAGCGTCCATTAATGATGGCCCGTGGTGAAATCCAACGAAGCAGTACACTCATCAACTCAGCCTCGCTTGCACGCCCAGCGTCCCAGTTTTTACATCATTCGAAATCTGGAGAAGGACATATTCAGAGGAATCCTACAAACATCAAACCTCTTCTATCGTTTGAAAATGACAAGATTCCTCAAACTGCCCCGATGTCTGGTCGTCCCATCAACAGTCGGTCTGTCTTCGGCGTGGATAAATTATGGGAGCGTGAGACACAAAAACTTCATGAGATCGAGGCACAGGAGAAATTAGAAGACGAAGAACGTAAAAAACAAGAGGAAGAGGAGCGACATAGAATGGAAAAGAAGGGTAAGAAGCGCAAGAACAAGAAACAGGGAAAACATACCGCAATCCTATCACCTGAGAATTTGGCCGCATCTGAATCTTGTACTGGGCCCAGAGTGTCGACCCAACCACCGATATTGCCCAACATTGAGTCCGCGTTAAGAAAGCCTCTGCCACCAGCGGATGATGACGACAACGAAAGCGAAGATGAAAGTCTTGTCGTATCTGCACACCAAGCTCCCGGGCCAGCGTGGCATGCTGGATCGTCGGATGAGGAAGGACCTCATCGTACGACTGGGACTGGACCTAGATTTCGAACTCGAAAGCAGGCATCTAATCCTCCTGTGGATGTCGAAAGTGACGAGGATGTCCCACTTGCGGCTACCTTCCACAAGGCATTTCAGCAGAATCTCAATTCAAATTTTCAGCAATCCAATCAGCCGAAAGACGACGACGACGACGACGAAGAGCGACCACTATCCACATTGTTAGAAAATGCCAAAATCAAAAAATTTACTTCTCCGGTGCTTGATATCAATTTCGATAAACTTTCTATGGGCGAAACCCGCAGTAAGGTTGAAGACGATGAAGACGATAATCAACCTCTCGGTCTGCGAGCTTCGAGGGTGCTATCTGGATTGAACAACGGAGACGGTGAAGACGATGACAATCGTCCACTAGGTTTACATCCTGAGCAACAGCGTCGCACCCAGTATGGAATGTTTACACAGCAGCAGCAGCAGCAGCAGCAGCAGATGATGATGCAAACTCAACTTCAAAACATGTTTCTCGGCCCTCAAATGGGTTCTGGATTCTTTCCCCCACCGCTAGCCACTCCGATGATGGCACCATACAACCACATGATGTGGATGCAACCCCCTGTTTCTATACCCTCACCTCCTCCTGCACATGATGCAGCGAAATTTGGCCGTGTCGACAAGTGGCGTCGGGATGTCGCTGTAGAGGGGGAAAGATGATACAAATACCAATTTGGATCTGCATCTCTTGCCTTCAGTAGTTTCTTCAGTAGTTCATTTCTTTACTGCATTTCTGAAATTGATTTTGGGACATTCTCTTTTGATAGGCATATCTGCACTTCTGACCCTTCAGTACAGGAATTGATTAGGCACATATGAAATAAACGTGACACAGTATTAAGAAACACAAGCAAGGGGAAAAGGATATACTTAAACAGGAATATACAGAGCGCTGCTTTTAGGAAGGGTTCGCCACCCATAATCTACGCTTAGGTACAGTGACAATAGAGACTTCTCGTCTGTCCATCTCCTCTTCAATGATTCTTTGCCTTGTCACTTCATCAATATCGTCATCATCAGCTTCACTCCTTTGACCTGCTTGAGAGTGGGAATATTCGTCTGTGGCGGCAGCTCGATAAAGTGGTTGGTGTAGATATGGACCAGTATTTTGAAGTGAAACTGGGCGAGTATTAAGAGGCGATTGAGGAAGGGAGGTGGATAATTTTTCGGACGCTGGAGGTGAGTGACGGAGACGATAGAAGAAAGTAGAAAGGATGGAGACAGAAGGACGACAATTCCAGGCGAGGAAAAGCAAAACAATGTAGAAAGCGACTGTCCAGATGAGAAAAAGAACGAAAAAGACTTTTGAAGCATGTTCCCACAGTACAGTGAGCGACAGAATGCTGAGTCCCATAATGGAAATATGCATGAAGATGCGAAAAACAATGCCTAACAGTGTCGGTAACTTTACCGGAGGCTCAGTCGTATTATCTGCCGGAGCAAGTAAAATATCCGCTGTCCCAGGCGTGGAGTATCGAGCATTCTGAGTGTGCATGAGAGCATAGTCAAGCTCGCCCTGCTCGAACAGATATCGTAAGCCTGGGACAACGCTGATTAATTCATCTTACCACTAAATTGAGACTACGTCGTCGTAGGAGCCAGTCAACTTCGCCCAGACTTTTCGATGCTGATCGAGGGATTTCAGCCGGAACAGTGTTTCCACTGGCTTGCCGGAGCCGAGGGGGTCTATTGACAACCTCGAAGCCTCGCGGAATACCAGATGTAAAAGAGTCTGTGTCACTACACATGCCTGCCTCAAAAGGACCCCATGATTGCGTGCGCAGTCTAGGAGATGACGGTGGGGAAATATTGCTGAAGCTTTGCGGAGCACTTCGACTGCCAGTAATATGTTCAGGTTTTCCATCGACTGCAATATCAGAGTGCACAGGACCTGGATCGTTCCCTCCGGTTTGGTGGGAGCCACGAAATGCTTTCCGCGATGAATCTCGTAGCCGAGATGTAGATGCATTGATAAGCATCAATAATGGAACAAGAGCATAAACGCACAGAAAAAAGATGAGACCGGCAATCCCGTGAACAGTGCGCAGGTGATACAAAATTGTGGAAGGTATATCCGGAGAAACAGAGATAGTTGAAAAAGCAAGGACAAATCCAGCAACTCCCAGCCCGTAGGCGCCTAGACCAACCGCTAGACCAACCGCCAGACAATAGTATGTAGAAGGTGGCCGAATAGGGCTGCGGAAAATCAGGAAGATAACCTGCAAAATAATCAGAGAAAGGGGCGCAAATAACTTGTGTAGTAATGACGTTTCGTATGTGCGAGTGATGGGATCACTTGGGGGAGATGGGCGACTAGTGTGGGTAGAAGTGGGAACTGGAGGCTCTGACGAGACAGTGATGTTAGCACCGGTGGAGATAGCAGTCGCACACTGCGATAAATATCGAACGGTGACACCTGAGCCATCTGCTCCAATACCGGTCGAAAGCCGACCGTTCCCAAAACCCTCCCATTGGAGGTCTGTGGAAGTTATTGAGCCCTTGTAAGCACGGAGCAGCCAGACCTCAGATAAATAATGGCCCGACGTATCACGACCTCCAAATATCTTGTCGGATGTATGAGTAACCAAGATGTAGAATGCCATTAAGACTTACGATTGTATCAGAGGAGGAATTCCTGGCAGGTCCAACGAGACCTGTCTGGTATGATAGGATAGAAGCACCCTCACGTGGGCTGGGAAAGGTCTGTATACCAGTAGTTCCTGGGTCACCGGAAGGCAAGACTCGGGCCCAAGTGCCAGCATTGATATCCAGGATGTCCTTGTGATTGATCGGTAACCACATGTGATGTCCGAGGAAGAAAGACGTACAATTTCCCCCTTGCTAGAACCGCCAGAGTCGTTCCAAAGTGAGTTGTTGGATATTCCTACTACCGAGAAGACTTGAGAAGAGAAAGAAGACGAAAAAGGATTGAGATTCGGCGTCACGGCGGGGCTAAGCCGTGGTGGTGGACACCCTCCAGGGGATATTCCAGAGCTCCGTTCAACATTTAGCACAAAAGATTTCTGCTGCGCGCACGAAACATGGGGCGGCGTCGTAGTGCACCCATGTACTGAAACCAGCTGCTGGCCTACGACTGTGCTTCCTTCTCCCACAGCTGAAGGAAATGAGCCTATCGATATCTTATCCCAATTACCATTGACATTATTTGGTAAATTGGAAGAGAGTGTTCCAGATAGATGCAGTCGCCATACATCAGACAGAGGAAACACCTTTACGCCGTCCGTACCTCCAGCCATATAGAATGTGTTATTAGGCCCTGGTACGATAGGATCCTGAACGGGATGTACACGAGGGTCAATGCCGCCTGCAGCCCCCCATCTAGCAGATGGACCCCCAGGTGATAGCATTACTGGGGACCAGAACTGATTGATGAAGTCAAACGCCTGTCAAAGGCGTCGGTCAACCGAAAGAACCCACATCCGGAAAGCGTACCCAGACATCTGACAAAGCCTTCCCGTCTGATCCCTTCCCACCGTAAACCACAAAAGCGTGACGACTGGATGGGACAGTCAGGATCGAAACCGTCGAGATAAACAAAAAAGAAGACGGACTTGCTAGCTGCAAAATCCTCGCCGGCAAGTGCAGCAGTCCGAGCAGGAGGAGTGCTTTGGAGACCTGAAGGAGGAGAGGGTGTTGTCCAGCTCAAGGTATCAAGATTGAGCCTGTACAATAATCGGATTACTGTATGCATGAATGGAGGGACTGATAACGCACATATAGGTCTGTCCCTGGGCAAAGCCGCCTTGTGATTCACCTCCAAAGATAATAATGTTGCGACTAGCAGTACATGAGATGAGCAACAGAGCAGGAGGACAAAAGACAGACCTTATCTCGTCGTAGCCGATAGTAGCGTCCTTGAGAGGTGGAGGATAGGCATTGCCCTGGAGGACGGTGGAGAGATTGATCCACTGGAGGGGAGGAACGGAGGTTGAGGTTGAAATGGTTTGTGCGCGGACGACGGCGAGGACGGCGAGGAAGAGGGGGATGGGCATGGGGACTGGCAAGCCCGACGCCAGCGCGAGGAGCACGCCGTGATGGACGACACAGTGTGTGACCAGACCCAAGTTGTGCATTGTGCCGAGATGCCGATCATCAGCAACGACACTTAGTAAGCTCACAATACCCAAACTTGTCACAAGAAATTCTCCATTTTCATGTGCGATGTCCATGCACGGTCTCAAAAGACACTTTTCATTGGGTGACCCACCAATGGTTCCAGAAGTATCGCTACAGATGCGCCATTTTTATGCCATGCCTCTCCTCAAAGTACATCAAAAGCAAGTGTACGGAATCGCTATTGTCTTGCATTGAAATCAGCCAATAGTCTAACGGTAAAGATAATTTCCCGTGCATGGTATGGGTAGTGCCCAACAGTTACATTACTAGATGTTAGTACCATCACTACTTCAAACACACGAACGGTCTCCAGATACTCTTGGCATATAGAATTATCATGGGGGTATGATTTTTGGAGCAAGAATGACAAAGCGGAATTCTCTTTCCACGAGACCAAGCGATGGAGACCGCCACGAATTGAACGTCCTTGATCGGAGTCTGAACTCTGATAGTTTTCTTGAGAAATGGACACCGGACTGATTCTACCGGCAAGGTTGTATTGCGGCATCGGGAGAGATCTGACCTAGAACGCCTCAAGATCAATGACTTTATTTACTTATTTCTTCTCGTTTCCATGTGCCAACACCTCCTTAGGTGTTCTGTTCATTCATATACTGGAGGTCAAACAATACGTGGCGGATGATAACCTTCTTTTAACCTCCGCATCAAATCAGCTTTGATGTCTTACCCCCCATCTTAAATCAAACTTTGATCTAGATGACAATGAATACCGCATGTAGGCATGTTGTGTGCGAAAAGGTTCGTCATGATTTACAACTACTTGAATTGAGGCCAGCAATAAATCAAGGCAGCCTTTTCCTTTTACAGCAAGGATCGGTCCGTCAAGTAGATCTGGCTTGTTTTGACCTTTTGTCCCAAAGAGAGTTTTCGGACATGAATTTCTGTGTCACTTAAATATGGACAAATGTTCAAAGGACCACTAACACACCTCTTCCCCATTTCCCACTTTCTTGACCATGTCCAACTATCCTCTGAGCCAAAGGTTCTATCGTTCAGATTTTGATTACTTTCCTTCTCGAGCTTATCATTACTCATTGTCTCAGTAAGTGCACGCTTCGCTTCTATTCTATGAATTCCCCCTGGTGGAAGTTCTGTGTTGCCTAATCCTATTGTATTCATTAAAGACTGCTGAGCTGACGAGACTGTTGATTGCCTGAAGTCCTATCTCAGACACTGAAGGTATACATTCGATGAGTGTAGGCAAAGTCTAGTCATTGACCCTTGTTCAAAGGTCGTCCACCTCCTATATCCAATCCAACTGCCGTGAACGAAGACTCAAGTCCGTCTTCCAGAAACAACGAGCATGTGATCCAAAATTCTTCGTAGGTATCGAGCTTCCTGGTCCCGATTGCAAATACCTATGTTCCCTTGCAGTACCTACCATCCTCCGCCATCTCACCAATGGTTTGTTTGGTCTATCCATCGCATGATGCACCATTCACTCATAGATTGCACAGGACTTCCCAGAGAGCAGACTCTGCAGCGAGCCGCTTCCCTTCCTCAAGTTGCCAGTCGCAATCTTACAATGGTAACCAACGGTCGTTGGATTTACCGCCTTTGAACAATATCCAAGAATCTCGAAAACAATATCCCGAACTAATTAGTAGCAATCATCTATCTCCGGAAGAGTCAGTCGAGGATGGACCAGGACTTCCCCCAGTCCTTGACAAATTTAAGCTTGAAGGACCACAGAGTCCCAAGAATAGCCATTCTTCATATCCCCTGTAAGTTATTTCGAGCGCCGAGCATCCACCATATCAACTCTTTCTAGAAAGTGGAACCTTAATGCGATGTCAACCAGGCATGAGGTTGACAGCAGGTGATCATGAAATACCTAATATCATTACTTTAGCTGATACTTTTTTATCAAAGATCTCAGAGCTCAGTGACTTACCCCCCATCCATCCGGCGTAAGCAAGGGCGATCGACTCAAGCCGGACGGGACGATATAATGGGAATACCATACTTTTCAAATATGATTTCAAAGGCTCTTGGTGGTAGTAAACTGGATGACATCACTCCCAACCAGATGAAGACATTGGTTAAAAGGCACCCGATTTCTCCTGAATTGAGCGGCAAATGGGAAGATCACGCAATTTATAACCCGGACCCTAGGAATCCGAAGAACGAATATCAATGTAACATATGCCAGTATAGCGCCAAGAAGCAATTAATTGCCCGTCACATTAATGGCACACACCTCGGGATAAAGTAAGTTTCATGATCTGTCTCTTCAACAGTGCTAATCTTACTGCTCTTTAGGATTTTCGGGTGTCCTTTCTGCGGCAACACATATTCCCAGGTAGCTACATCTCCGCTCGTTTGCGGGTTTTGTCTGACGTGCAACTACCAATAGATAATGTCCCTTCTGTGCCACATAGCTGTCCAGTGAGTCTAATCCTCAAACTTGAATTATGCTGTCATTGAAAATGAACAATGCAGTCTCAGAGTCTTTCCCTATAAGTGCCGTTGGTGTAATCAACGTTTTAATGATATGGCTCGACTTCACAGACATATTACAGCAGAACATGGTTACAAGGCTAAAGAGACGAAGCGGACGCCTAAGTCGAAGAAATCCTAGAAGGAGGAGCCATCTGATTCAACATGAACACCAGACCGATGATTTGCAGTTCTGATCTCATTTTCCTGTTACGCACGGATTAGGGACATCTTCTATCATGTATGCATCCCTTTGTAATCGTTCAAAAAATAGAAAAAACTTTCCGAAAAAGTTTGACAAAGTAAAATATTCCTTCTCTTCCTCTCAGGATTTTCTCCCTGAGTCATTGCATCGGCGGGTCTGTCCCTTGTCCCCTGTCCAAACAGTTCTAATCTTGGTGCGCCTCAAATCAAACGCTACAGGGCTTCTCTTCAGTGAGTACGATTATTATGAGTTGAGGTGAACTTTTTCCTGCTCTGCTCAGTTTCAAAAACGGTGAAATTTTGGAAAGGGGTGTCTAGGGTACAAAAGGTACATGGGGGAATCCCGAATTGCGGCCACGGAAACAGTTCGGAAACAGATCACGCGCGTAGCAAAGTGCCCCTGTTTGTAAAAATGATAAGCAATATCTTAACCCTGAACAAAAGAGTTGCATCATATGACCTGCCACAATTATTCATTGTAATGAACATGAATGTAGAGCGGGCCTGTCTTTCGACCCCGTGGACCCGAGGACTACAGATGTCTGAGCTCTGAGCATTGACCTGGATGAACAGGAATGCGGAACGCAAGGTGGAACTCGCAGCCTTGTGGGCTGAAATTGTTTTTAGAAAAGGACCGGTTTGCGACATGATCAATTGTCTGACTAGATTGATCATTGCGTGATCAGTTGGCTCCAATTGCCGAGATAACAACAATGAAACGGTTCAAAATTTTGAAACCCAATTTTGTCATAGTTATCATGCAAAAATTTCGTTGCGTATTAGGTAGGCAAAGATCTCAGATTCAAGATGAGTGGGAGATGCCGGAGCTGAATTTCAAATTTCACTCACATCAACACTTTGGTGAAGCATGGTCTGGCGAGCTACTACTTTCAAAATCGAGATGGGTGCCTAGACTTCAAGATATAGTCGATCCTGTCCTGAGTCACAGCTTGGAGCTACCAGTGTGATTTTATGAGACCATATATCAGGCAATATTTATTTAAGTGGTCTAGCCCGTCAAGCACGAAGTTCTGGTATCCAAATTTGCTGATAATTGCTATAACTGCTGCCTTGGCCAGTACGTTTCCTTGACTATTATTTTATTCACTACGCCTCCATGAATTTTTTACCACTTGCTATTGCCTACAGACATGACTGTCCTTGCCTTCGTCACCTTTCCTGTCTGTGGGAGATGATAACTGCTTGATCCAAGTTTGATTTTTCAGTCTCCAAGGCTGTCATGGTCGCTCGAATACTCCTATGAACTACTAGATAGTACAATTGATTTTATCATCGTCATCGACTGAATACATTGCCTGGACTGTGAGTGTATGGAGCCGGAGTTTGTTCAGGGGTCGAAGAGGGAGAAACTTTTTGAACCAGTCAGAGTTCTCGAACAGAGCTCCTGGTCAGGCAAGCACTCAAAATCGTCACCAGCCATTAAATATTTCCTGCTAATTTCTCCACCTTCCACCATAGGAATGTCAGAATCAGGACTTCTCTCTCATCATTGGCCTCACCATAAGAAGATGTTTTCCTTCACAGTTTACCCTTCATCATGGTGTTCTAGCCTTTGCGAGCTTTTCTCCACGGAAGGAGGTGAGGTTGGCACATGTATGTAACAGGGACACTACTTTCGCCCAAAACTACTAACCTACTTTGTCATGCCAGCTTTATGACCGTTGAAAAAAGTGAACTGTCCTAAAATATGAATTAGTGCTATTGTTTAGGGTGTCTCAGGGAGACACGTGTATTTTCTTGAGGCTTGGGTCATTCTGACTGACAACAGCTCTACCATCGATGCTGCAGAACACACCTCATGTTGCCAACAGAGCACTTTCTCTGAGTATTACTTCTTTGTCATCTTTACATTCTCCAGAATGATCTTGTCCCACATGATATGGTGATGTTGGTCGATTCAATTCACCTCTCATACACTATATTTCACGAAAGCTCGTTATCAGACACCAGATACATCAGGTTGGAATCATTTTCGGCCTGGATCCCTCCCCTTTTCGGTCTCCATCCGCCCGGAGAGTTAGAAGTTAAGTCAAATTTCCCTGAGTAAGAGTCTGTATAGATGACTCAAATTACAAGGAGAAATAACTCTAAGCAACGATCTTGTTCGAGCAGCCTGATCTCAGACTATGACCCAGACGGTTCTGATCGCCATAATGCAGAGAATCGATGAAAAAGAGTTTTGCAAGACTTGCTGTTCTTATCAAGTACCCGGGAAGTGATTCATCAGCAGCAGTTCTGCTGAAGGCCCTATTCCTAGAATCGTTGTACCTTCCGGTTCATATACTGCTGAAACATGAATAATTACTGGTTCTAGATTCTTCTATGACCGAGAGCACAGTTCTG
>Ga0153995_1000144_pt1 | contig 13568 bp, 16 predicted proteins | sample TSNC079MetaG_FD_104678 | JGI IMG/M metagenome (GOLD analysis project Ga0153995, IMG submission 104678) | Attine ant fungus gardens microbial communities from North Carolina, USA - TSNC079 MetaG | ecosystem: Host-associated > Fungi > Mycelium > Unclassified | place: USA: North Carolina, Lumber... | reverse complement strand
CAGCCTTGCTCTCTTCCTCCAACATTCACCTTTTTCCGTCACATCCCAGCTTATCCTTGCCCTCACGATCAACACGCTTTTTTATATCTATCTGCCTCTATCTATCTCGCATATTAGTTCCCCATCATCCTCCTAATTTACGGTTAGTACTCCCTCTTCATATCCTCTCTACTCTCTCCCTCAAACTCCCATTCTGACCTCCAGTCCAATGCACAAAACAGTCACAACGACCCTTCCATACATCTTCTCTCAAGACTCTCTGCCAGCATCTCTTCCTCCCAGCGACTTTCATCTCTTGGCTTCTTACGACGACGACCACGATTGTTGTCCTGTCACAAAGGTACCCTTTTTTCTTCCAATCCACGTGTCCGCCTCGTTCATCGCAAGCTCCGTTTACTCCATAGGACTGGAATTTGTCGACAGCACGTTACGACCAAGGCGACAACTACATTCTAACTCACCTCAATCACAAGTCAAAGCTCGTCGATATGCCTACCCGAACCGATTCTATCGAAGCTGAACTTCCTCGAGGACCTAGCCAGCATTGGAGATTCAATGGTCCCCTCGTTGATGCTGACCCAACAACTGATTCATGGGGCTTAGCTGATGACCTTGTTCGGCTTCAGATCGGTGATGCTAATAAAGATGGCGATGAGTCGCATGGTACCATGCGCACCCCGCCCAAGGCCAAGCTCTCATCTTCTGTATCTCAATTGACTCAAAACAGTCCTCTCGACTCATCTTCCAGCACCAGCCTCGGTTCGTCACCCCAAACCCCGGATCACCAGCTTAATATTGCCCATTCTCGTGGCTCGTCTACCGATTCAACGACTTCTGGTTCTCATGGCTCCTCCCCTGGAGCTCAAAATGCCTTGTTGAGTCATTCTCTAGACAATCCTGAAGGAAAAGAGCGCCCACACTCATTCAGCGGTGGTCTCTCTACTGCTGATCTTCGCCGTCTGCAGCAAATCGATAGCAGCCCTGATGACCTTGATCCACAACAGTGGAGCACTAATCAGCATCGGGACAGTGGTGCCCTTCCCAACGAACAGTTGCAATATCCCACCCTGGCCCAGATCTACCGCCCCCAACCCTTGTCACACCCTCAATCATTTGATTATAGGAACACTATGCAGTCGGTTGCCTCTGACCGTGATGAACCTCAAATAGACTACAACCTATCCCAACGTTATTCTAGCGTTCCGCAAGGTCTATCTATGACTACTGCTCCCCTTCCACAGCTATTCACTAGCCGATCCAACAATGCCGCTCCCAATGTTAGCTATCGCCAACTTCGCACTTTCCCTCAACAGTCCGTAGTTCCGAGCCCACCGCATTTCTCCGTTGGACATCATACTTCCCACCTCTCGTTGGGCAGTGCCCAACCAATGTACGAGATGATGACACCAAATGCCCCTCTCGACAATCACCCAGCTGTCGCTCGTGTTCAACAACAACACAATATATTTCGGCCTGGTCACCATCACTCTGCATCCGATCCTTCTGCTATGCGTGATGCGGCGACCCTTGCCCTTTTCAACGGTAATATACCATCTCTTGCGCCCGGGATATACCCGCCTGCCTTGCATCCTTCGATAACTGCATTCCCTAATCAATACTATGGAGTTGATGTCGCTTCACAGCTCGCTTCCAGATATCCCACCCAGTTTTCAGCTACTTATGCCGTACCATCTCAAACGCCCAATATTGAGGCTACTGCAAATACTCCCACGGGCATCAGCAGCGGTCAATCGGGCCCCAGTGCCAATAATAGGAAGCTTGGACTCTATAAGACTGAGCTCTGCCGAAGCTGGGAGGAAAAAGGCACTTGCCGATATGGAACTAAATGTCAATTCGCCCACGGAGAGGAGGAGCTTCGCAAAGTTGCTCGACACCCAAAAGTGCGTTCCTCATTTTAACTGGTTCTCAACTTACGTACTCAACCGTTACATTGATCAGTATAAGACGGAGATCTGTAGAGTAAGTCCTCCGGACTAAGTGTAAATTTTATTGATGATTTATCGATGTATCTTTCAGACTTTCTGGGTATCTGGTTCCTGCCCTTATGGCAAAAGATGTTGCTTCATCCACACGGAACTGCCAGCCAACGGCCAAAGCCCCGCAACTCCAGGCTCTGAGAACCCCCCTGAGGCTCGGCCCCGATCAATGAGCACTAATAGCGACCCGAATGACTCAACTGTCTCACTCCTTGCCCGTATCTCCGCCAAACGTACAGAATCCAACACCAGCAGCCTAGCTACACCTGTCGAGCTGAGCAGTAATAATGTTTTTCACTATCCTCGTCCGGAAGTTGGCAAGCTACGGGTGAACACCTCCGTACCTGTCACAAAACAAAATAAGTCGGCCTTCCCTTCTTTCGCGAGCAACAATACCCTCCCTCCCGCTGGTGACCAGACCCCATCTACTACAGAGCCTGCACCTGTCACTGCGGGTCCAGATTTAGGAAGGCAACACAATGCCAGGCTAGAAATTGTTGGTTTCAATCATGTAAGCACCTCAGCCTTTACATCTGGTGTATACACATCTGATATACTTTTCAGCAGGCCACCCTCAAAAAGACCGCGGCGAGCTCCAGTATCCGCCATTCCTTCAATGGAACGGAGGTCATTAATATTGCTTCTCTTCCCACTGGCCCAAGTCACACTTATACTATCTCCACTGGTGACACTACTCCGACGTCACATGTCGCCAACACCACTGCTGCTTCAGTTGCATCGCGCGTAAATGGCCATGTTCGTGCAGGCAGTGCTGGAAATTGGGCAACTTTCTCTCGAAGCCAGCTATCAAATTCGGCATACCCAGGGTCTTCAAGCCCTGCCACTGACAAGATGGTGGCTTTGCCATGGAGTGATATCACTATCGGTGGTTCTAGTCGGCTGCATGACAAGGCTTGGGTGTAAGCCTGTGTTCTACGGATTGTGTGATTGACTGCGGCCGGTGTTGTTTCAACCAACCAAATTGTGGAAGCTTGCTTCATCATGCCACTGGGTCGGACTTATGCACTCCTCGCATCCATTTCAATCCCTCCTTGTTGCGAAATGGATAATCTGTGCTTTGCTCTTTCGTTCTTCCTCGATATCTACCTTGTGTACTCATACATGTTCAGTCTTCTCTCTAAAAGATTCCTTCACAAAGTTTACCCTCCCAATGGACGACTATCTTTTTGTATGTCTTATGCCCTTCTCTTATTGTTCCTTTGCCTGCTTCTTGTCATTGTCATCCTGATCTCAAGCAACCGCACAATCGCATTATTTGTCGTCAGCAGTAATGGCCACGGTTTTTTTTTAAATTTTTATCACACTTGTTCATATAAGCGCCAATATATATATCTAGGTGGAAGTGAAGCACTACACGCATATGTGCATCTCTGGGGGAAAATGAGAACTTGTAGAACGAAAATTGTGTGGCTTTCACCTTTTTTTCCCAAAAAAACTAAGGAAAGAGGTATCCTACAATACACCCAATTTCCTCAGTTCCTGACGGAAGCATGCCAAGCGACATCTCGCGTAGGCGATATAATCAAACTCTGGTGCTTCAATGCCATTCTCCAGATCATCCCGGGCTTGCACAATCCCCCAGACGAGCCAATATGCATGAGATGCAGGACTCCAGATTTGGACTTGCCTATCAAGCTTGACCATAGTTGATTCAAGGTCGACTATTGGATCTTTGAAGTGTTGAGATTTTTGGAAGCAAGTCTGACGCAGGTAAGAAAGGTAGAAATCGTATCGTTGCTCTAGAGTGGGATAACGCGAAATGTCAAGTAGATGGGGCGTTTCGGAGTGATAGTTGGCAGTCCATTCATGGAAGTGGTTTGCGATGTCGTACGAGGCAGGATTTGGAGCTGAGTATTCAAAGTCAACCACGATGATCTTGATAATTGATATTAAATCAAAAGACAAAAAAGAATAAGACATCCTTCATTCGAAATCGCAGTGAAACAAAAACAGATAGACGTACTTGGCGATGATCTTTTGCACCGTTCTTTGGACACTTCAACCTCAATAGATTACCATATTGGGTGTCATTGTGCGCGAAAACTCGCCTACTGCCAGCAAGGACATCATCTACTTTTGCTAGCCAAAGCAGGTACATATCCCAATCGCGTTGAAATGCATCAAGATCAAGCTCTTGTCCAACACCCTCAGGCAGCGAGGGACAACGAAGAACTTGGCGGGCCGGCACAAGCCATGATTGGACAGACTTCTCAACCCCGATCTTCCACCCCGCCCCTTCCACTACTTCGATGTCGACAGAGTGTAACTCAGCCATACGTGCACCAACCCATCGGCTAATCTCTGGGTCACGGATATCTTGAGCAGTCAAAGTCGTCGACTCGAAATATTCTTCTACCCGTCCATTTTCAAAAGTGCCATAAATACGAGGACCGATGTGGTATTTGGAAGAGAGTATATGGAGCACATGTAACTCTCGAGGACGGGAAATGAGTGTACCAGAGGAAGGTCCATATACTCGCAAAACCACAGTACTTCGATTCTTGTACCCTGAGAAGAACGAGATAAAGAAGACGGCATTGGTCAATGCACCAGAAACTTTCCGTATGACTAGATCTCGAGTAGAGTGTCGGATATCCAGTAGTCGAAATATTTCGAAAACATCTGAAGTGAAATCAGGTAGTTTGTACCTCCTGGAGGAAAATTGATCAGAACCAAAGAAGATGCCAGAAGGCCCAAAGACCACCATCTGGCCAAATATACCAAGAAGGCAATGACTAGTAGGAATACTCACTTGGCTTTCAATGTTATTTTGGCATGACGCAGTCCTTCGACTCGGATAGAATCAGTCACAACGTCTGCAAGACGGAGCGAAGCCCTGGGAGAAGAAGTGCCAGCAGTCACAGCTGCAAAACTCTGAATGGAGCTGCTTGAAAGCTGATGCGTAAGGGAGACTGGAGAAGGCGAGGAAATCGGGGCAGCAATAGATGAAAGAATAGGGGTCATAGTGGTCGGAGGCAAATCATGTGGACACACACGTCTCTCTACCAACGTTAACATAACTCTACGAGACACCTGTCAACTATACTTGATACATGTTCAAAACTTTTTTCTTATCAGTACCACACCACTATACTCTGCCTACTCTGCCTGTTGCGTCTTGTATACAAATACAGATCTCTACCAACGTGACACTTCAGTGTGCTTTCTTCTCACTCTTTGAACTGTCGGCTAGATAACCAAAGCAAAAAAGCTTAACAGATATCTTATCTTGCTACGTGTTCTCCCTCTTCTCGAAGCCATGAAATTGGTCGCGTGCATCTCTTGCGGGGATGAGCATGTGATTGGTTTAATTCCGTGACAGAAGTCTTCTTCCGGCGGTGTCTCGACCAACAGTTATCGTGACCTATTGGTGGCACTGTGTGCTCCAACATGGAGTTCTTCCGAAGGATGATGACCCATACATAGAAAAGGCGTCTAGATTTGATAATCGAGCTCGCATCCTCAATACTTGGGAAGCGAACTAATATTTTTGATGAGTATAGAACTGTTGAAGCACTCGTCATTGCGGTTCAACTTGAATGAGCTACTCGACTTCCTGGGATTCCAGAAATGTCCCTGGGCGCGCTATCTGTATTTTCGAGTCTTTGTCTCGGAATCCGGAGCCCAGGAAAGAAATCCTTGGGGACATCGAACCTGGACTATTTCAAATGGCACGTTTCCCATCTTCTCTTCGTTATGAATAGCTGACAAGCATCTTGTCGTTTTCAAGGAGCCTGGTAGTCAAATGACCCAGCTATGAAAAGGGAGCGATTAGAAATACCGGGAAACTTTTTTCTTTTTTCGTGAAGCACAGCAGACGAGCTAAGCACACGAGACGTGCGTGGGCCTAAAGGTGGCGATATGAATTGACAAGATGTGTATGAAGGCTACAACCTGTCCTTCTCTAGATTGGCTGAGATATAGTGCATCGACACACTTGGACTCGTGGATTTACCAGGCATTTAACGATAATCAAAAGCCCAAGGTTGCAGCCTCCAAATTAAAACCCAGCCAACTCGAAGATCACGATGCATTCTTGCGAAGGTTTCTACTAATGCTCAACCAACTCTGACACGGTTGTCGGGGTATTCAGCTATTTATTCCCTGAACTAAACGATCAAGCCTATCGCAATCTGGACTTATATTTTACGAGCTGAACCCTTTTTCTAGCGCAAAATCCGATGTAGCTGAGAGGTAATAGGAGCTGCATTTACGAGAAGCATCCCATTCATACATTCTGATTTCATATCTCAACAACGCCTCATGTCCCAGGCTCATGCTATTCTGCAGAAGAGGATGGAACAATGCATTTAGAATCATCCGAAATCGTCGTCGTCCGATGTCAAATGCCAGAGGATCTCCACCTACGATACGAGATATGCTAGAATAGCATGCTTACAATACCATCTTGACAGTCTCAACAAAGGCTAGTATTTTTCTATTCCTACAAGAGCGGTCGATGTCTATCGTAAGGATTGCCACCTACCTGTGATGTAGCTCCGCAAATTTAATTAACCGTCCTTTCGTCTCAACCTTCATGAGTTGCTCACACCAAACTTCTCTGTCAGGAATGTGGAAGTGATCAATCTTCCATTTTCCCTTTGGTCCCGTTTAGCCTAATGGGAATGGCAAGATCGAGGCCCGAAAGCCGCACCAGGGCGTGATGTCCTGCAGGTCGTATGGCAATACCATAATCTCCTGAGTCAGGTAGAACGGAAAAAGAGTTGAGCTGCAAAGTTGAGATGTTAAGTTATCAGTAAGTCAATGAGAAGCACGACCCTGACCGAGTCTTGCGGACCACACACCCAAATGGACTTTTCGAATAGCCAGATACTTCTTCCAGCCCAACATGTCCTGAGAACCATACTCACCCCAAGAACGAACTTCTAAGGTACTTTTCTGACCCGAGCTGAGATGAGCAGCTATGCTTGGTAGGCCATGGATCCTTCTCCATCTGATGCTGGTGCAAATGAATATCCACCATTTTCTGGAACGCTGATCGAAGTCTACTTTCGATTCACTGTGATCCAGCGAACCAAAATTCTTATTAGAAATATCAAACGTTCATCTGCGAACTTATTGGTTGCAAACTATATATCATCAGATTCCTTCTATAGACGAGTAGCCTCCTAACACGAGGAAAGTCTAAACTTTCATAGTCCGCGAGGTGTCACCGTCCTGCTGCATGGATTGATCGTGATGGGTCTTCATTCGCATCCTTTGACTAATTGGGTGTTTGAGAAGAGCTCAGACTATGGCATCTTTCTCCTTCTCCACTTTTTGAGCAGTCGATTGAAAAATCAAAAGCCGTCGATCTTTACCCTTGTGAGCATCGTCGATCGACACAGTACGCAAACCAAAGGTCAGCTATCGTCCTTTCAACTTGATGTTCCCTGCATAAGTTAAAGATGTAGACTCACCAAGAAAGCCAATCCGAGACAAGGAGTCCAGACACTCCAGATTGTCTGATGCGATCATCATCCAACAATCGGGATATCGGACAATTTATCAAGTCAAGCGTACCTGGATAGATGTAGAGATGATCTGGAGGACTTGCATCCTCGTTGCAGGAGGCTGGATACTACGGATATTCTTGTAATCAATTGAAGCGATAGATCCAGAAGATGTTACTGCGAGAGGCAATCGAGGAGCGGCGCGCGCGAAGAATATCATTCCTGCTACGGCCTACTAACCGATATCTGATTAGCACAGCAGGTGAAATGATTGGCAGACCCGTACAAGGCCAATAGTTGCGCCAGTGAAGCGGACAAGGAAGAAAGCGCTCGTGCCAGTCGCCAATTCTTGGGGGTTCAAAGTTTTGCAAAACACCTGATATGGAGCATGAAACAACATGCCAAGGCCAATGCCTGCTATCAGAGGGTAAATTATCTGAGACAGGATTGGAGAATTCTCGTCCAACAAATTTAGGATGCCTGTACCAAGGTAACAGGGAATGAACCCAGACATGGAGCCATGTCACCTACCGAAACCGATCGAGGAGATTAATAGGCCGGCCGCAATGATACATTTTTGGCCACCTGTATTATGTGTTTTCCTCTGAAGATAACCAATTATCCACGCTGCAGGCATAGAAGCTAACGAAGAACCAAGAGAATAGGGAAGCATCTTGATACCAGCTTCCAAGGGCGTGGATCCAATGGCTGCCTAGGAGAAAGTATAAGCCTAGTGGGGCCGATCAAATGTTGGGTTCTTTCCTGATAAAATAGAGCAAGATAGAATGTCCCCGATGTGAATGTTACTTGGTGAAGGAAAGTGATAACTAGAATGATTACTAAAATAAGAAATTAGATTAGATCTCAGCACATGTTAACCTGCTCCATGCCTGCTGTGAGATCTTTGAAAATTGCGGGGGGGAACAGACATTCTCGAGTCGTGCATTTTTCGTAGATACCACCACATATCAGCACGATAAGCCCCAGAGAGATGAGCAGTAATGTTGATACAGCTAACCCTATGTATGTATTTGGTTCGGCGTAAGAGTGCGATAAAGGAGGACCCTTACACCCTGCTTCATTCGCAAAGCTGAAACCAATTACGATGCAACTCGTTCCCATCATAAAGAGGATTCTGATGGTACATATCAGTAGATTCAATTGAGGAGAATACTGACGGCTCACAAGCCTGCGAAGTCAAATTTCTTTACCAACGTGAGCCATGAAGCTTCGATAGGTTGCTTTGACTTAACACCACGGAGGGAAAAGGTAAGGACAAGGAAGGCAACAGCAGAAATGGGTAGGTTGATATAAACTGGGTCATTTCAGCAAAGAGGATAGGTCATGATCGGCTGCACCTACATCCCCATCTCCAACTTGCTGAAGTATTTTCGCCTATATTAATTAAGTCAGCGATCAGTTTTAGGATGAAGAGAGAACCAACCGCTAAATGAACCGCCAATAAGAGGGCCAGCAATAGCGGAGCAACTCCAAGTAACACTCAGAGCCTGAGACCACTTAGCACGATGTTTGACCTCGACTATCTCTGCGGTGAGGACCCAGACGGCGCTTACAATCCCACCACCACCGATCCCAGCTATTGAGTTTTGAGCGTATATCTTGATTTCATTGGAGGCCCACGAACCTAAAGCCCTTGCAGCAATCAGCCAGTCGATACTCTAAGGAAATTCACTTGATCGGAAGTCCAAAGACTGGTGAGAGAACTCCGCACCCGTGCAGCACCACAAAGGAGTGAACCTGTTGCGAAAATAAAGAGACTACAGTAAAGGACGTTCTGATAAAGCATCAACTATTTTTCGTGAGTGAATGAGATACCAAACATACCTTTCGCCCCGCAAGGTCTGAGATCTTTCCGTAAAGGGGCTGTAGAGCGGTCTGCGTGAGCATGTAGGACACGCCAACCCATGTGTACTGATTTTGTGAGGCGCCTAGTTCACTAACAATCGTTGGAAGACTAGTTGACACGATAGTCTAGAAGTTATCGACGTCAAGGTCGACTTCAATTGGTCCGGGGCAGCACAGAAGTACAGGAACTGACAGCGTCTGTGGTTGCCAGGAATAGGGCCAAAGCAGCGCTGTCAAGCGATTGAATTGGACTCCAGAAATGTGATATGACCAGATCCGTACCCGATATGAATGATCAACAACCGAAGAGCTGATAACTTTTGGAGTTCGGTTTGTACCATATCTAGCTGTGAAGATTTAAATGTGCTGTCGGTAAATGTACGCCTCTGAAGGATTGGTGAGGAATTTCCGAGATTTTGGTGAAAGCATTCGGAAAGAGGATCAACTAACAACAGTGCTGCTCGCTTCGTATAGTGAAGAAGGCGTTGATGCTGTTCTCGGGTTAGGTTGTCCCGACATTGAGTATGGAGATGTAACTTTTCTTCCAGGATGAGGATACAAAGCTGGAGGTACAATTTCGGTCCAGCTTTCTTGTCGCATTTATACTGAACAACCAGGCAGGTATGGCCATCATCGATCGGAAGCCAGGGGATCTCAAACCGGCTTCGAGAGTCATTCACCACCAAATTCAGAATTGAGTATGAATCCCATGGTGAGAAAAGCTCGGGGTTGAGTTTTGAGATTGTAGAACCAGCTAATGAGATCCGGTCAGAGAGTCAGTAAGCGGCCTCGTGCCCGGAGTCGTGATAAGATCCCGCGATTTCAATGAACCAGATGAAAACGCATCATAATTGGAGTTGTGGACATATATTTATATTACCGGAAGATGATATACTACTACCAAGGGAGCCGAATTTGAACTACTACTAATCTATGCTGTCGCTCGTTTTTTCTCGTCTCTATCGTCCTTCTGATCTTGCGGGTCTTGACTTTCAGCGGTCGGCTTTCCAGTCTTGGCTGAGGTAAAGAATGATGCATAGGAGAGAGACGGATATGTCAATAGGATTGCAAAAACATGTCAATAAAAATTCAGATTCCAATGAGCTTCCTTATTTTTTGCCAAATGGAAAATATCCTATCACCAGAAGGTGATGGATGAGAAGAAGTCGTACCATTGTCAGTATCCTCTTTGTGTTCATCTGAGTTAGGCTTGAAGGTTGACGATGTTTGTCTCAAAGATTGAGGTGAGCGACCCTCAATGTCATCGACATAAGCTTGAAGTAGTTCTCGTTGACGATTAGTCAGGGACCTGGCAGTTGATCGACATTCATGACTGCACAATCATCTGAATCAGAGACTGACCTGGGCAGCAGCGTCGTAAATTTGACGAATAAGTCTCCATTGCTTCCTCCATAGACAGATGGAACACCTCGTCCCCTCAGGACCATCTCTTCTCCTGGTTGGGTTCCAACTGGAACTCGAACGTCCACCTCACCATCCAGGGTATGAACGCGCACACGACCGCCAAGGATAGCAGTGTGGAACGGGATTCGGGCTTCGTGATACAAATTCTGACCCTGACGAACGAAGTTCTTCGACGACGCAACATTAACCCTTACAAGTAAATCGCCTGTGGTCCCTTTTCCCGTGACAGGCACGTCACCAGCATTGTTGACTCGGATCGTCATGCCATTTTCGACCCCTTGAAAATTTAGTCTCCTCGTTTAATCAGACAAAATGTACTCACCAGCTGGAATATCAACCTGCACAGTTTTCTTCACACGAACTTTGCCCATCCCTCCACAGCTAGAGCATTCGCTATTCCGAGGAATGGTACTACCGACGCCTTGGCAAGACTCACAGGTACTCGCCAGATGGAACCCATTAGATACGAACATGCGAGTACCAGATCCACCGCATGGAGTGCATGAGACTCGTTTTGCACCTTGCTTGAGTCCGCTGCCCGAACATGTACCGCAGTTGGTGATAGGCTGAACTGTGACCTTCTTTGACGTGCCCTTGCATGCCTCAAGGAAACTGACATTCACACTGGTTTCGAGATCGGCACCTCGAGTAGGGCCGCGGGATCCCGATCCTTTCTGATCACTGAATCCAAATAGTTGCTCGAAAAACTCAGATGGAGACCCTCGAGCACCACGTCCAGTACCAAAGACTGAGCCGAGATCTTCAAAACTGAAACCCTCAGCAGAGAAGCCGCTTGTTCCACGACCAAAACCACGCGCAAAAGCGTCTGGGTCGAATCCGGGTTGCTGCGAAGCAGCTCCAAACTGATCATAGGCTGCTCTCTTCTTCCCGTCTTTGAGTGTCTGAATAAATTGTGAATGACGTATACAAAAAGAGGACGAAGACACGTTACATCATAAGCATCCTGAATCTCAACAAACTTGTCGCGTGCATTTTTATCAGAATTAGTGTCAGGATGGTATTTGCGAGCTAACTGGCAACAATCAACAAGTGCTTAGATCCGAATGAGGGCTAGACCTACGGCAAAGTATGCTTTCTTGATGTCGGCAGCAGAGGCATCTGACTTCACCCCCAGTACATCATAGGGACTCTTCGAACTTGCCCGAAGAGGCGCAGATACATGTATTGAGCGCTGTGACACCATTCAATTTGATATGGAAATCAGAACTAACCCGCCACGTACCTTTCTACCAAATTGTGTTCCATATACTGAGTCTAATTGCGTTCGACGGCAAGGATGCTCCGATGCACGTATAGAGCGATGAAAAGATAGAAGCCGGGCTTGCGTAGTAGAACTCTGGTATGCACATGAAGAAAAGGCAAGGAAGGAGGAGAGTTTTGAGCCTGATAGACGCATTGGTTAGCAGGAACCGGAAATAGCCCCCAAAATTTGGAAGTTTGTCCATATTTGGGCCAAATTGCGCTTGACACGTGGAGTATAAACAACCAAACAGGTGCTAAGACACAGTGGGTGAGCTACATAGTGGTACACTACTGATCACACCTGAGCTACAGGAAGGCTACAGGAGTGGTCTGTGGGAGTCGTTCCAAATCAGGTGTCAAGCTGAGACTCTCTGAGGACAGATTTCAGCTTCATTGGGCTGGCCTCTGAACAATGCCCACAAGAAAAAGGTATAGATTGTCAAGAGGAGTAGAAGCCACAGGCAGATTGGAGTCCAACTTGAGAATGAAGCTAGGGCTACAATATGGAGTGAGGAAGCTTAGACAAAATGAGAACAATATTTGCAAATAGTTGGTTTGGTAAGCTAGGTGACCACAGAAGATAAGAAGATAACATAAGGGTTGTGACACCAGGTGTGAATAGCAGTCTTTAGATCTTTAGTTTTCAAGGTAGTGTAGAGATTGGACATTCACTGCTGCTGAGAAGTGTCCTCCTTAACCAAATTTTCTCAACTCACCTTTTGATTTTAGAATCTGACTAGACTGACTGGTAGAGTCTACTACACAATGAGGACTGTCCCAATGTTCTAGGGGATTTAATGACTAAAAGGGTCCCCAAATTTTTATTGTTTGTTAATAATAGTTCCCATAGCTATTTTGTATTTAAGAAGCCCCTACATCAGAAAATAGAGAGGGAGGGAAAGGAATCTTATGAGCAAAGAGTTTTTATTTCTATAAACTCCCACTCAACACTTATTCTAGGTCAGCAGCCAACAATAGATGGACACTGTTGTCCTTGTAATACATAAAACTATCCTTGTCAGTTGTCATGACTTGGCAAAACAGCTAAGTCATTATTTATATTTCTTTTCTTTTCTTTTCTGGACTTACTACACAAGGATGGAGCACAAGAAAGTATCACATGACTAAGTGTCACAGAGTCACAGGATCACAAGTCACAGTCAGATGATGTCACCTAACTAAGTCACATGGGAACCATGGGAAAGTAGTGCACAGACCATGTAGTAGTTGTATAAGTAGTATAGAGAATCTAATGAGAACTCCATTGAGTTCTCCTTGTTAACTCAGATAAGGAGTGGGATTAAGTTATCATGACTAAGTCCTTACATGAAGAGCTTTATTATTCAAAGGAAACAAAGGAGGTCAATAGGGAACTAGGAGTGGACTTAGTTGATAACAAAGCTAAAGACCTCTACTGGTACAGTACTCTAAGTATGAGAGTCATATAGAGTTTGATGGGGCTTGATGCTACCTAGTTTTACTAGAGTCTAGAGAGTAAACTACTAATATAAGCAACTGATTACAGGCTCTGATGTCACAGGAT
>Ga0153995_1000142_pt1 | contig 13608 bp, 20 predicted proteins | sample TSNC079MetaG_FD_104678 | JGI IMG/M metagenome (GOLD analysis project Ga0153995, IMG submission 104678) | Attine ant fungus gardens microbial communities from North Carolina, USA - TSNC079 MetaG | ecosystem: Host-associated > Fungi > Mycelium > Unclassified | place: USA: North Carolina, Lumber... | reverse complement strand
CTATCTAGGGTTAAGAAAAAACATACTATATTTCATAGAGTCACATACATGCTTATATACTTACTGAGTCTTCTATTCTTATAGTCATAGTAGTATAGTTTGTGATGGCATCTTATAATGCCACACTGCAACTTGAGTACCTGTCCAGTTCTATGAGTTACTTGTGATATTCTCACAAGTTCAACAGAATATGTTTTCTGTAGACTATTATTTTGTCTTTTCTTTCTCTCATTATTAGTTTCTGATTGATTAGTAAGCATCTGCCAACACAGACTTTTCTTACACCTCAGTTCTGCACACTTCAGACTGAGACTTTATGTTCTAATAGGTCACTTACTCATCTCACTGCAATAAAATATTCACCTTGTGGTCTAGAGTCTTAACATGAACTATTGTTGGAAGGGAGCAAAGCAACCTGATAAACAACATTGCTTACTGCCATGCAGACTGTTGTTAGAAGAGAGCAAAGTGGCCTGATAAACAACACTGCTCACTGTCACACAGACTGTTGTAGGAAGGGAGTGTAGCAGACTGACTTCAACATAAACTTAATAACACAGAATCAGTAGAGGGTTCAAGATGGGCCAGAGGCCCAGATAAAAACCTTGTTCTAACATGCAGTCTTGAATTCATAATAGTCAAGGCACCATCAACAGAGGACATATAACAGAATTGGGGCCTAGTGACAGCCATAGAATGACATGTGAATGACATATGGTTGATTGTCAGACAATATTGTGATGGTTGTTAACCATGCGATGTGGCTCATGACACATACTGATAGTTATAAATGATTTCTTGTGGAAGGTCCTTTTCTTTGGCTTTCTTCTTGTTCATTTGTGTCTTGTGCCTTAGGTCGCCCCGGCACTGGTGTCGTTTTCTGCATTCAATTTTGTTTTTCTTATAAGAACTGGTTTCTATCCAACAAGGTCTCCACCCAGTATAATGTCTGCATGGAAGATTTGTGTCACTTTTCTTCTCATTGCGCTTTCCTCCTTAACTGCTCAAGCGGCCCCTACTTTTTCCCAATCTCTCGATGTCTGCAGTTTCAATGGTGTATGTTTCTATCTGGTGTCAGCATATATTGCTAATTTATCTCTGTTCGTAACTTTCTCGTACTTTGAATGTGTGGGATAATAGGGCCAAGTCAAGACAATTACCCAGACAATCACCGCTGCTTCATCCACCCAGACTTCCAGCGACGTTGTCGGTAAGTGATAATCTTTGACTTATGGGATTGTCAATGAGACACCTGGTTTAGGTCACAAGAATGGTGGAGGAAACAGTATGTGTAGTATAGTATCTGCATTCTCATTGGTGTCATGTTCAAATTCCAGGTGGAATAAACAACAATAGCAACGATAACAATGCTGGAACCGGAAGCAGCAGCAATGGCGGGAATGGTAGTAACAGTAACGAGGGAAGTAACGGTGGTGGAAGTGGCAGCAACAGTAATGAAGGAAGTGTCAACAACAATGGCGGAATTGGAAACAACAGTAATGGAGGAAGTAGTAACAGTAATGGAGGCAATACCGACAATACCGACGTACAATCCTCCTTGAGTAAGTTCTAACAAACCCCACACGATCATACTCACTATCATCCTTCAGCTCTTGACCCTAGAGCCATCGCCACTGGATTCGAGAACGATGGCCAGGATGTGCCTACAGATGGCCAAGTTGCTTCCCTCACTTCCTCTAACAACTTCATCAATTTCTGTTTAACTGTCCCTCAGCTACCGATCACCAATGGCAAGCAAATCACCAATGGTTCATGCAATCCTGCCCCCATCGGCCTTATTCCTACAGTTGATAATATGCCTTCATCTAAATTCTCCTTCCCGCTTAACTTCGGTGCTGTTAAAACCAACACAGCATTCACAATCAAGATGCAGATCCAAAACATGCAAACTGGATTCTTCGTTAATGCCCAGGAAAATTACTTCGCTGCTCCGCAACAGCTCAACAACAAAGGGCAGATTCAAGGCCATTCTCATGTTGTCATCGAGCAGCTCGATTCGATTGAACAGACAGTGACGACGAATCCTCAAAAATTTGCATTCTTCAAAGGCTTAAACGATGCTGCTGTCAATGGGCTTTTAACTGCTGATGTAACGAACGGTCTTCCCGCTGGTGCCTACAAATTGTCGTCCATCAACTCTGCCGCGAACCACCAGCCTGTTATTGTCCCTATTGCTCAACACGGGTCTCTCGATGATGCCATCTACGTAAGTTTCAGATCTCCTCATACCTCATCCCATATCTGAACGAAGCGATTCTTCTTTCCAAAACCTTCAGTTTTTCGTCACTGATGACGGTAAACCACCCACCGGCGCTCCCTTTAACAGCGGCGGTGGTGCAGTCTCATCTGTGACCAGTTCGGCTTCATCCGTGACCAGTTCGGCCTCATCCGTGATCAGCTCGGCCTCATCCGTGACCAGCTCAAGCCTCGTAACTAGTTCCAGTGTAGCTATTCCCAGTGCATCCACTACCGGCAAGGACATTAAAGGCGACCCGAAATCAACATCTGCGGCAGGCAATGGCAATGAGCAGCCGACTGCGACTGTCGTTGCCTCCCACAAGGCTGCTGCAAGTGCTGTGTCTGCCACTGCAACGGCGACAGGTAAAGTTACAGGAACTTCTACTGCCTCCACCTCCGCTTCTGCTGCCACTTCTGCCATCCCGAGTCTCCAGGGCAACAAGACCGTTGATAGCGGAAACGATCCCAAAGACAGTTCCAAGGTCAACAAAACATCAGTTGGCAAGGAGGGCAATGCTGATGGGAAGAATTAAATTTTTCTAAAATCCTCTTCCATCTGCCGACAATCTGGTGCTCCTTTCCCTCTGATGGACCCTTATTTATTATTCTTAGATCATGGCGTAGTCCAGGTGTCTTTGCCATTGCACGATCTCCGTTTTGCTGTTCAGTATTTATTTTTGTAATTGTGCTTGATAAAAAACAGTTCTTTCGAGTACTGGGGTGGTCGTTCAGTTTGTAATCAGGAAAGAGTCAATGTCATCGTCTTTTTACCTCAAGACCAAGGTACTCTAGTGTTTCTTACTATTCAAACACGAAATGAAGCAACTTCTCTGTCATACAAATTTGAGAAAGTTCTAGTCAACTACATTAAGTACCAAAAAAAGATTCAAACATTTCTGTACTCAAGTCCAGGCGCACCAGGTTCTGAACTCTCGATCAAAACTTTCGTAAACCCATTTTCACCTCCCTCTGCCCTTTGCACTGCCTCCTCGACGGACACAATCTCAACATTGGCAAGACCCAGAGATTTCTTGAGATACGGTGCCAACTCTCGCAATACATGAAGTTCCGTGAATGGCAATTTTCTATTGAACGCTGTCTGGGCACCATACTGCACCATACGTTTCTATCAAAAACAATGATCAAGTCAATCATAGATGATGATTTTCATCAATTGTGACAGTACCTTAAATGTTTGAATGAAAGGCATAGCTCTCTTATCCTTGATCAAGCCCTTCTTCACCAACAGCTCCTTGACTTTCGCATCGTCAACTCTATCCTCTGCTTTCACATATGCCTCTTGTATGATACTAACACATACGTCCTGCCACTCAGGAAACACTGTCGCGACATAAACTCTGACCGCTTTTTCCTTCTTAGGGTCGAACATCAAATCGCTGTTAGCAGCACCCTTCTTCGATTTGGTCTTCATGTGCATCTTGACCAGACCAGCTTCTGCATCTCGAATGCTCTTAACTGTACCCCGCATGTACTCTGCACTCTCCAATAAACCTCGATCTACAGGTTTGTCAGGCGTAGGCCAGAGAGCGAGCTGGATCGATTGCGGCTGGTTGAAGATAGCTGGCGAGGACCAGATGTGATCGGCAAAGTGGGGAGCGATAGGAGTGATGATGAGGGCAGCGATACGAATCCAGTAGGTGATGAGATCGACGTGCATGCCGACGTCGGAAGTGACTTCACGGTACCAATCACGAACGATCTGGAGTTCGTAGAAGCCGTATTTGAGTGCATCCTTGTAATTTGTACTGGAACAACCGGGTGAGTGGAGCTATACAGAGGCCTGAAGATACATACGCTTCGTAATGATTTTGTGTTATATTAATGAGCTCGTTGATCTCCTGCTCAAAGACATCATCAAAGTAGCTTCGAGATCCGCGCCTCAAGCTCTTATCGTCGTCTTTCAAGGTTTCCTGAAGCAAAAAAATATATCATCTAGGTCATCGTGGACCAGATACAAACACATACCTCACACCAATCCAAAAGTGTATGTACCCTCAAGATATTTGCATTCGCACTCTTCTCTTCGAAATTCGCATCTTCCAACCCATCTCCTGCATCAGCCAAGGATAACCTTGTCGCGTCCGCACCAAACTTCTCAATCGCCTCTCTCAACGTCAATGAATTGCCTGTACTCTTACTCATCTTCTTCCCGTTCAGCATCAAATGACCGTTCGTCCGCATACTCAAAGGGAATTGACGTTCAGGGAATAATGCGGCGTGATTGTACAATGCGAATGTCAAGTGGTTTGGGATAAGGTCTTTGGCGGAGGATCGAATATCGAAAGGGTAGAAGTACTCGAATTCGTGTTTCAGCCTATCGGCTTTCTCTTTTGGTAAAGGGGAAGGAGAGGGGAATGGACCGTCTGCGAGGATGTATTCCCATATTTCATCAATCATTTGGTCGGGGGAAATTTCAAGAGGACCAACTTTTGAGCCATCGAGGCTCCCACCTGCGAAAACAGCGCATCCAGTCAGCACAAGGGGCACAGGAAACTTTAAAACGCACCATGCAAGAGATGAGCAACAGTATAGTAACTCATATAGATTGTCGAGTCACTCAGACTCTCAACTAAAAACTGAGGGTCCCAAGGCAGTTTGGATCCAAGACCATAAGTTCTCGCACAGGCCCACTGATTCAACCACGCGAGAGTCTTTTCAAATCCATGTCTCGTCTCCTCCGTATATGTGTTCATCTTCTTCAACAATCCCTCAACTTGATTCCTCCAATTTTCCTCACCATAATCCAAGTACCATTGGTCCATCAACGCAACGACACACTCATCTCCTGACCGCGAAAGAACAAACCCTTCGGGCTCCGCGTATGCAAACGCAGATCCAGATCGAATAAGTGACTCCCGAACTTTTGGTTTGGCTTCTTGCACAGGTTGACCAGAAAATTCACCGATGATCATGGTACCGTTATAGAAACCCTCCTTATAGGTAATCTCCTTTGCCTCTGCCAACTGCTTAGTATCCTTGGAAGATTGAATTTTCAGGTGCTTCACGATAGTGGGAGCAAGAAGATTTCCATATTCAGGCGTGCTCAAGACTGGGATGGGGTCGATAGCGGCCCACAAAGGATCGATCTTATAGTATTCAGCTTTTTTACGGAGGTCCATCAAAGTTTGGTAGTCGTCAGGAGAATCGGATGGAACGGAGGTGACAACACCAGTACCCTTGGTTGCGAGTACAGTATCCATGGGCAAGACATAGACTTCTGAGTGGATCGCAAGAGGTGCTTTAATTTTACTTCCAATCAGCTGAGAGCCTTGCACCTCGAGAAGTTGGTTGACTTCGCCATGGGGTGTAGAGATGCCCTGGAATGCCATGTTACGAGCGGCGCGGTATGTACAGAGGTACGCTTCCTTTTCGTTGGCAGCGAAGATGCCATACTTGAGAGCTGGTCCGACGTAGCAGTTGGTTTGACCATACCTACAAACCAATCAGCGTTAAAAACAATGAGCCAGCCATACGAACTGACATCGTCTCGGGTCGAAGCGTAGCAGCAATCATAAAGACCTTTCTCCCGCCTACCTTGCTCTCGACAACCTCTTTCACAGAGGGACTCCATCTAACGACCTCCATCTTCAGCGCAGTATATTCTTGGGGCCCAACACCCTCACCGTCCTGTCGGTCATGGTCCATACAGGGTTGACCATCCTTAGGGCTGTAGATAGTATAACGTTCACCAAACTTTATTTTTCCGAGTTTAAAGAGCTTGTTGACCTGCCAACGGACAAAAGCATCATAGTAGGGATTGGCGTCCGTGGTAAGGAAAGAACGGCGCCAGTCTATACGCGAACCAAACGCATTATTATCAGCCTAGAAGAGTCGCTCGGTGAATATATTATAATCCAAAGAAAGAAGCGTCGTACAATAGCAATGGGAGGGAAATATGTTAGCCAATGGAGAGGATCGGCAAACTTCTTGATATCAATGCGGGGCACACCAATGGATTCCATAATTTGAAATTGGTATGTAAAGCCTGTCGATTTAGCGACGAGTTTGCCTTTCTTAGCTTTTGACTTGTCATCGGACGTTGTGTCTTTTTCGTTTTCTTTGATTTCTTCGGCCTCGGCAGCTCGTTGTATTTGTGCTTGAACCTCCTCATATCGCTCAAAGTCCTGACCAAACAGTTCCATCTCACGGATAATTTTGTCTGCAGACGCCTATGAAAACATGAGAGGTTCGTTTAACATGTACAGAAAGATAAAGCAAATGAACATACCTTGATAGGCATTCCGGTGACGTGGAAACCATGAGGGAACAGGGCGCGCTTGCCCAACATACGTTGATATCCTGTCGCAAATTCGATTTTTGAAATGGTGAATGCATGCCCTAGATGCAAACTGCCGTTCATATATGGGTATGGGTAGTTGCCGAACCACTTTGGATAATTTGAATAGAGCTCTGCTTTGGAAAGACCAACAACATCTTGGTGAGGGGGTGCATCGACCTCGAAGAGGTGCTGTGATTGCCAACGATCTTGATATTTCTTTTCCAACGACTTCAGATAGTCGCGTTTGGCTGTCTGGTGTCACATCAAGAACGTGAACAAAGGGCCGAAGTCGTGAAAGAAATCCAAGCACCTGAGCAAGTTCGATAGTCTGAGCCATAGAAAAATTCCGGGACCTGGAGAACCGGCAGAGGTTATAGAAGGAGGGACAGAGAAGTGAGTTCTGTATCGAGTAAATCAGTTTGTCGAGTTTTGTCCAATTGCATTGGATGGGATCAACTCGAGTCACGCCTAACTTGTCTGTTATCGAGATAAGATAACGATAAATTTGCATTTGAATCAGTCACATGATTGTCTACCGATCGCGTTCTGCTTGACGCGCATCAAATCGCATTGAATAATCGAGCCCGAATGCCTGGTCCAATCAACAAGAAGAAACGCAAAGCACAGTCAAAAAATAAACATAAGAAAGTATCGCGGGAAGTACAACCTGTTCCTCGGTCATCTGCGACAATAACAAGTATACCTTCGCCTTCTCCATCGCCCACCAAACTACCTACACCACCGCCTTACATCTCCAACGAACACTCTCCGTTTGATGATCCACAGAACAAGTCATACACTTATATATCACACTCAGAGCCTCCCTCACTCGAAAAGCCGTTCATCTACGATCCAGGTAATGGACCGCGCGTAAGGGATACCCGCGCTTTTCTTGCTTCCAAGTTCTTCGCGCAGCCACCCGCTTGGGATGTACGTACTTGCCTTCACGCGGCCGTTTCAGGAATCTATGAAGTAAACCAATATATATGCAGGTTCCACTTTGTGCAGAATTTGCTCAACAAGAAGTACTTGAAATGATCCGGACCGTACTTTCCGAGGAACTAGCACTGGTACTAGTGGTGGATTTTCGCCGACCAACTGCTCACCCTTCGCTATCTAGATTCTTTGGTACAACAAAAGCCGTGCAACAAGTCGTATATGTCCTGCTTGTCAACGGCTGTATCAACTTGGTGATACCCTCCCAGAGCACTTGCCAACGATGATACGTGGAAGAGACTCTTCCGTCGGACCTTCTCCGAACCCACGTCAATTTCGCGAACAAGAGATTAGCGGCCTCTGTTTGTTCTCCTTCTTACGTTCTGAAGCAGAGCAAACATTGATATCCTGGTTTATCTAGGCTCACCTGTATGTTTCATACTTGCAGCATTCAATTATCCAGGCGCAATCCAATCCGCCTGGGGACGAGTGGATATCGAGATGGACGAACATTCATGGAATCTCTTGAACGGCCCCGGTGATGGCATGACTCAAAGCGAATTGAGTCAGGGTCTAGCGATGCTGGTCAAGATGACGAGATTACATGACCTTGGACTTGCCCAATTGTGTTTCGGAGATGAAGACGTGTCAATGGGGACAGATGTTCTAGCTATGCGAGAAAACATGGCAGGAACTCAATAATTGATATGGGAAAATTGAGTACAGGATTGAGTTATCTGTGTATCTTATGGTAATTTTTTAAAGAAACGGCCAGGAATGATCGAGGAACTAAAAATGATTGATGAGGGGCAATGGACACGTACACTCGTACACTCTTTTCATTATCTATCGCTTTGATACACAGATTCGGTCTTGTAAAAGAATTTCCCTGTCAAGTTATTATCTCAGTGGACCCAGGCGTTCAATCTACCTCTGAAGTTTCTCAAGCTTGATGGAACGTGATATGAGCCGATAACATGTATGTAGTCTTGCAGGCAACGTATATGCTTGTGATGTATAGGGTAACTGGCTTATGTAAGGTCTACAATACATGAAGTCTGTCCAAAACTAGATCAACATCATGACTGGACGAACACCAAACACCGCGACTGCCCTACGTCGTCTTATGACTGAATACAAGCAATTGACTGCTGGAGGTTCAACATAAACCATGACTGAAAATATGGGCGTCTGATTGTTTCATTACCAGGTTCTCCTGATGGCATGTTCACGGCCGGTGCGTTATCCAACAAAACTCAGCTAGGCCAAGGAAGCTGGATCTCGCGGCAGGCCCAATATCTGAGTCCAATTTTTTTCTTTGGGAAACGTTGATTGCTGGGCCTCAGGATACACCCTTCGTGAGTCGACTAGTATTATCACTGAGCATTCAATCATATCACTTTATCCCATAGGAGGGCGGTATCTTTTCCGCGAAGCTCACCTTTGTACGCTCAGTTTCTCCAGATCCATTTATTTTCAAAATCACTCTCTGAATCGTACTTATTTGCAAATAGCCGAATGACTACCCATTATCACCCTTCAAGATGAAGTTTGAACCCCCTCTATTCCATCCCAATAGTAGGTTTCAGATCCACGATTGATCGTAGCTGAACTCGAAGCATCCACTTTAAAAAGTTTATCCCGACGGGAATGTTTGCATCTCAATCCTTCACACGCCGGGCGACGATCCCACAATGTATGAATCTGCCTCTGAGCGATGGAGCCCCGTTCAGAGCGTAGAAAAAGTCATCTTGAGTGTGATTTCAATGTTAGCAGGTCAGCGAATCCCTTCTCTTCCCATATAACCCCCTTCTCCGTGCCTATCTACATCACGCCAATCGTACTTCTGTTTTTAGAACCCAACCTCGAAAGCGGAGCCAACATAGATTGTTGCAAGCTCTATCGAGAGAACAAAGCTGAATATGAAAGGATTGTGAGACGATCGATTAGAGAACAGTTAGGACTGTGAACCAGTTCAGACACCAAGCAGCACAACAAGGAGGCATTATTCATAGATGCTTCCATGGAGATGTCTCCAATTACCCTGGCTGATCATCTGCCATAGCTACACACATTTTACACTCTGTTGCATCTCACGTCCGATTCAGATTGATGTCTTATAGGCTATAATGGATCTACGCTATATTCTGTTGTTGGCTTACGAGGGTGGGAGTCATACTGGCAAACATGTCTTCCAAGTCTCCAAGCTGCACTCACTCAGGTCAGGGCGCTAGATCATCTGGAGGATAATAATCAAACGATATATGTACATTGGACCTGGGAGGGATAAAAGTACATGGACTATGCAATATCAGATGTTGATGAAGATGAGAGCACTATGCATCATCTAAGATAAGTCGTGGAACAATGTTCATGGCCATTAACTAGAGAGACTGGAAGATCAGGCTACGCAAAACCTGAGACAAGATAGGGTAGCCCACCTCTTGGAATAACAACTTGGCAGCATATGGAATCGTCAACGACGACATCTTTTTGGAACTCTTGCAGTAAGTACACCACCCGTTGTAACCCATCAAACCACATTGCTGACAGGCATTAACCTCAAAGATATCTGATGAGATCATTAGCCGTTCCAACAGCAGCTGGGTGGCTCCATAACCGATTAAACAATCTCGTTCCATCTCTCCCAAACGCAATCCGCCTTCTCGGGATCGCCCCTCTGTCGGTTGTCGCGTCAGAGTTGCACGCGGTCCCCTATGGGTTGAAGCTCACAATCAGTACCATTAAAATGAAAAGATAAAGAGCTATCTTGGAGATTTACTGGGTTGATGTTAAAGAAGCTCACCTGGCTCGAGCATGCATCTTGTCCATGACCATATGTTCTATCATAATGAATCCATAACCAAGCTGACAATGCTTGCAAAAGTATCTACTCACTGAGTTTCTGTTGAAAATCAGACAATCAGTTTATGCTCGTGGCCATGGTCGCGTAGCTGCTTACCTGATAATATATGGGCCCGAAGTACACATAGGCCTCAAGAGGCTCGCCAGTGATGCCACTTGTCAGCATATCCTTCCCTGCATAACTAAAACCATTGTCAATAAGAATTCGACTCATGTCTTCGACCTTAGGATATCAACGCTCTCTGTTAAGTATGGAAGACCAGGTCAGAGTGTTGTTGTCTTTACCTTTGAACCCCCAAAAGCCGTGCCATATTGAAGTTTTCCTGTCAATACACCTGCCTGTCAACATATACTTGCGAGTAAGCGGGATATCTTGTGCATGCGAGAATAGAGGAAAGTTCATGACGTGCCTTTCCCGCTAATAGTTCTATCATCTTACCAACCGTCATGCGCGACGGGAATCCGTGGGGATTCATGATTGTATCTGCATGTCAGCTCTAGCAACTCATTCCCTAGACATAATAAATTGTGGTTGAGCTTACCAGGATTGATCCCTTGGTCATTGAATGGCATATCCTCTTGGTTAACAATCAATCCACAAACACCCTTCTGACCGTGCCTTGAGCTAAACTTGTCGCCCAATTCTGGGCGCCGTGTTTGTCGAATAAGAACCTTGATCAAAGTCTGCTCATTCTCGGTGTCCGTGATCATGACCTTGTCAATATGCCCAGCAACAGGACTCTTGTAAGTCATTGGTGTATTTTTGTAAGGTACAGAAGCAGCTTGTCCAGTAAACGAATTGTCCGATGCGTTCGTGGGTGATTGCTTGTTCACATATATGTCACCTGGATCAACTCGTTCACCTACGCCGGCAAGACCATCGGACTGTATGATGTCGTATCGTTTTTGCACCGCACCACTTTCGTCGAGAGGAGCATCGGCAAGACGATCAAAGCTGAATGCTGCATCCTCAGAATCCGATCCGGATGCTATCCAGTGACCTATTACTCACGTCCCATTGGGATATTTCCGTATCAGCGTTGCATTCTTTCGAAGGACCTGACAACGTCCGTAGCCTCGATCCAAGCTAGCCTGATGATTTGTCAGGGATCCGAAGTATAAGGGATAGATGTGGCCTACCTTGTTCAGAATCAGTGCATCTTCGATATCATACCCTGAATAGCTCATCACAGCGACTGTCGCATTCTGTCCTGCAGGCAGCTTGTCGTATCCAATCAGTTCAATTGTCTTTGTTTTAACCATGGGCTTCTGTGGATACACACTCAGGTATAAGAGTGTGTCAATCCGATTGAATTGATTGTATCCAATTGCTCCAATAGCTTGTTTACCCATGGCGCATTGATACGTATTACGAGGAGACTGATTGTGATGGGGGTAGGGAATGAGCCCAGCAACGGCACCTAAAAGGGTGAAAGGCTCGATCTCAAGATGTGTGGTTTGAAGGGTGATGTTAGATTCGTAGAGAGCGATATAAGCATCATTCTCTTCATTCACATCGAGGTATTCAACGAGTCCCTTTCGTAAAAAATCATTGAAGACGAGTGTCTTTTCTTTGAGTTGCTAATTGAAAATTGTCAGGCCATCAGTTCTAAACTTTGATAAATGCATGACCCAAAAAGGAGGAACGAAGCCCAAAATGTTCTCCAGCTCAGATTCTTGGCGGGGCCAGATTTAAATGCAATGATTGAAAACCCGCAGAAAGTTCACCTTCATATGTTCCGAAGTCACCTTCGGAAGTGCATTTTCTACTATGATCATCGGCCGGCAGATACGCCCTCCGTCACTCGCAATGTGCACAGCTCGGTGATGGTGATTGACATATATGCTCACGAATTCGCTAAACTTGTTGCATCTGCGGAGCTTTCGAAACTGGGCTACGAAGTGCGCTGGATGTCGTGTAAGGCCGATGATGGTTCCATTGACGTTGACGACAAAAGTGTTTGGTCCATAAATCTCTGTTCCCGTTGCCAGTCGAATATCTAAACAGTATGGATATCATTGGGATCACTTGCCAATATAGCGACTTGCCTTCAACACCGAGCATGAATGCCAATTGTATTATCGGTTCTTCCTCAACATCAGTGGTGATGTGAGTCATCAATGCCAGATTTTTGACCAGTCCACATGCCTCTCCCTCTGGCGTATCACTTGGACAAAGTACTCCCCACTGGCTGGGTTGTAGCGCCCGGGGACCACTTACTTTCCTCGTCTTCTCAAATTGTGAAGAAATGCGGGTCATCATTCCCAGGGCCGAAATGAAACTCAGGCGGCTCAGAACATGAGTGACACCTGCTCGCTCCATCTTGAATCGTTTGAGTGACCAGTTACCTGTCGATATAGCGCGTACAAATCCAGCCGTCAGGTGGTCACCCTGGAACTGCATTGTATTATATGCATCAAACTCGGTTGTTCGGGACGGTTTCTTGAGAACTTTATCTATAGCGCTCTTCAAGTTAGAGTTATAAGTCTTGAATAGATCCTCAAAGAGTAATGCCAATAACTGTCCGGCACTAAGAGACAAATACCCGTCAGTCAGCATTTGAACAAGGGAACACTTGTCTCAAGGACTTGAGAATCCCACTCACAGTTCCAAACGCTTATTACCGACATAGTCACGATCATCGACCATGTTTTCATCGTCTATGGCCATTAGAACACGCCGGGTCATGGTGGCGACAAATATGGCTTTGGGTCTCAGGTCAAGACCGCTGACTGGTACGTGTGCCAACACAATGGTTGCAAGAGCTTCTAAAGCCTCCTCCCACGCAGGCCGCCGAGGCCCCACAACTCGTCTGTTGACCTTCACTCTTGTCCCGATATATTCCAATGCTTGTTGCCTGGTGAACACGCCAAGCTTTGCAGCATCTTCGAGATTAGCAGAAAATACGATCTTGTATGCTTCTGTGTTTCCGGCCGTGAGCAAGAGAATCTCCTTGTCTGACTGGACACCGAGTGCTTTTAATGCAATGACGATGGGCACATTCTCATGGATAGAGTTATGACGGAGATAAATCCTGCCCTTTTTCGTGGCTACGTAGGTTTTAGATTTGAGGCCGCCATGCGTTGATCTGTAGTTAGTTTGAAAGGTGGTGACTATTGAGACCAACTGAGAAGATGAAGAGCTCGTACGATGTGCATGATGCCTGGACGACTCCTTTCACGCCATCAGTTTCCACAATGATACGATTCTTGCTAAGCTGTTCTTGTACCAGAATAACTTTCTCTGT
>Ga0153995_1000139_pt1 | contig 13743 bp, 20 predicted proteins | sample TSNC079MetaG_FD_104678 | JGI IMG/M metagenome (GOLD analysis project Ga0153995, IMG submission 104678) | Attine ant fungus gardens microbial communities from North Carolina, USA - TSNC079 MetaG | ecosystem: Host-associated > Fungi > Mycelium > Unclassified | place: USA: North Carolina, Lumber... | reverse complement strand
GGATTGTGTTTGTGTCGCGGAGAAGAGTAGGGTTTGTCGGGACTTGGGAAGATGGGATAAGAGGGCAGAAAGAGTGCGTTGAAATCCCATATCAAGTATTCGATCAGCCTCGTCAAGTACTGACAGGGGAAGTACTGATCAGATCATGGTTCATGGGGAGAGAAAGAGTAGTTAGTATACTTACCAAGCACTTGGAGGTTATCGGCATCAAAGCCGACAGTCTGGTCCATATGCTGTAACAAACGACCAGGTGTTGCAACAAGGATATTCATTCGAGATAATCTGGTGCTTTCATCCTTCAAGTTTTTTCCACCGATAACTAACCCAGCAGAAAACGAGTGGTAGCCACCGATTGAACGCAGCACGTCAAAAATTTGAACCGCCTGTCATTCAAATCCAAATGAGCACACAGAATGTGGGCAAAGAAGAGATGCACACACCAATTCCCTCGTCGGAGATATTATCAGTGCTCCAAGGCCATCCATAGCACTCCATTTCCGACGATACAAAATTTCCAGCACCGGAATCATAAAGGCTAGAGTTTTACCGCTCCCGGTGCGCGCTGCCCCGAGCACGTCTTTCCCTCTTAATGATATTGGTAGGCTCTTTGCTTGAATGTCTGTCATCTCGAGAAAATAGGCCTTCTTCAGTCCTATCCAACAATAGTCGTCAAATTTGGGTTATAGTCGAACTAAGTTCCTCGTACCTCGCTTTGTGTTCTCTGAGATAGGCAGGTCTGAAAACAGTTTAAGGTCATTTGGAGGAATCTGCACTCGGTCCAATCAATATAAGACGGTGATGAAAGAAAACCCCACTCACGTACTCTAGGGCCGATTTGTCCACCTCTTCAACCTTCTGCTTTTCTGCAGATCGTTTAAATTTTCGGGCCTTTATTGGAGGCCTTTTAGACACATTTCGTCTATCATTCTGTTGCAGATTTTCAGAAACCGATGCCTCCAACATAGGAACTGGATGTGGCAAGTCACAAGTCTGTGATGTGACAATTAAGTGCTAATCTTGTTACACCCGCTCTCAACAATTTTGCGATCATCTTATCAAGTTCCTTTGACCACTTGGGACCACTTGGCACTGCTTATGACTGGACCTTTCAACCCAGGTGTATTTGACTAGAATACAGAGAAGTATGGGCTACAGCAGAAACACCAAAGCAAAGTACGAAGCAATGGAACAATCAAGTATACAAAGAAAAGCAGAACAAGATAAATACGGATACGGGAGGGTAACAGCAAGATACATTGAGAATCGACTATAGTTTCGGATGTGGCACCTGTAGAGTAAAAAAGAATAAGAAGAATAAGAATAACACAATAGGATCTTCAGATGAGAACAAAACGATGCAAGGTGCCAGGAAATAAGTAATTTGCTCAATGAGACCCTTAGAAGTCCGGGAAATGGTACGAAAGTATGTCATTGTAAATATCAGCAGCAATTGTGACATCATCTTGGAAAAAGCCAGGGATATCCTTGGCAGGAGGTATCGGAAGATTGAGAAATTTCCCCGCATTTTCAGCAAAGGAACCTCGTGGGATAATCGGTGCCTGACTCATTAGATTGAATTCATCAGTTGAGATGTAAAAAACGTACATGAATTTCACGTCGTTCCAAAGCCTCCCAATCAACACCTCCGAACCACGAGTGCTGTAAGACATCCTGAACACCTTCGTTGACGTTTCCAAGACGTCTGCTTCTGTCAGGGTTGAGAAAACCTCTGATCAAATCTCTGGAAAGGCGATCCAACGTGCGAGGCCAGTATACATCACCAATTAGAATCTTTTCATAGATACCATACGGTGTTTCATCGAAGAAAGGGGGATAACCGACAAGCATTTCGTAGCATAGGACACCACACGCCCACCAGTCAGCAGCTTTGCCATGACCATCCGATTGAATGACTTCTGGCGCGAGATACTCTGGAGTACCACAGAGAGTCCACGTACGATCATCAACGACCTTGGCAAAACCGAAGTCGGTAAGACGGAGATATCCTCGAGAATCGAGAAGGAGATTTTCAGGCTTAAGATCACGATAAACAATGTTGAAGGAGTGCAAATATCTGAGTGCTAATACAATGGTTGAAAGATAGAAACGGGTGACATCGGGAGTGAATCTTTGGGCGCGCCTCAGATGCGTGAAAAGTTCACCACCAGGAACATATGACATCAGCATGTATATGTTAAGACCATCTTGAAATGTTGCGAAGAGATCGACAATAAATGGGTGTTGGACACGGGCGAGGATGTACCGCTCGGCCTTCACATGCTCAATCTGGTGCAGCATAGAAATTCTTGCCTTGCGTAAAACTTTCATAGCAAAGAATGGAGACGAATTAGGCTGTGGTGATTTGTGCTTAACAAGAAGTACATTGCCAAACGTTCCTGTACCTATAACCTATCTGTGAGCATGATATATTCAAGGGAGCGGCTATTACAAACCCAGGGTCCCACGGACTTCAAAATCCGATAACCGTATTCCCCCAGGGCCCGTGAAGTGGAGGTGAACTTTTTCGTTCTCCAGCAGCCGCAGGGGCGCCTGAGGCTTCTCGTCAGAAGATAGCCGGGGGTCAATGTGCATACCACTCAAATCGGATTGGACGGGAGTCAAGGACTTCGTACACAGCACATCCTCCTGAGCTTCGATGCAGTCTTCATCACCCTCGTTCATGTCGTCATCAAGAAGATAGTCGTCGTCATCACTACTTTCGCTGTGACCAGGGGAGAGTGGTGGAGTGATGGGAGTGGGTTTATGGGATATCTGAGAACTTGACTTCACTGTGTGGCCATGATGATATGGAGCGAATGGACGAGGATCTGTTGGAAGAGAAGCTGACCGAGAAAAAGAATGATTGTGCGAATGCATGGAAATGAACGGCAGTTTTCAGCTACTTGAAGACTCGTGTGTGCAAGTTTGAAACCTGGAGTTGACCAAGCCGTATTTAAAGGGGGACTTAAAGAGACTATTAGCATTAAGTAGACCTAGTTTATAAAGAAACAAACAGACTTGAGGCTGTAGACGGCAGGAGCAGAATAAGGTAAAAGTAGGATCTCTTGTCACACTATGATCGTCACAAATGCCACGTGGCTATCCATTTGTCGATAAACTTTTCCAAAAGTCTGCTATACTACTCCAAATGCGAATGTTGGAATCCCATACAAATCACATATTACTCTAACATCACCTCCCTCTCCTGCCCCTGCTGCAATATATAACGGTACAAAGTGGTCTTCTCTGGGGTGTGAAGCCCGAAATCCCGCATGCTTGGTCAGATCATATAGCGCCTTCTTACGTTGCTCCGCCTGGTCCGAATTAGAAAGCGGATCGCCTTGGACGTAGAAAGACACTTACATCAGTGACGTTGATCGCGGAGTGAATCGCTTGATCAAAACTTTTGTGGGCTTCAGTAGCAGTTGTTGGGGAGAATGACCGTCTATCTTGCAAATTATGGGCTGTCAGCCCCCCAGACAACACAAGAATTCCCTCTTCTCTAAGAAAAAAAGTATCAAATATCATGCAATTTCATTTCAAAATCACCAACCGGAGTTGCGCTACTGCTTTGCCTAAAGCCCAGTTTTTCTCAGGACTCATACTTCCGTCAATGGACGCCTGAACAATGGGTATGCTGGTGAATTCTTCTCCAAACATCAGGCGGAACGGCACAAAAACTCCGTGGTCAAGACCTGGACCCTTGAATCCACGTCCATCTTCGCCCCGGGGTTCGATTGGTGTCGTTGTCCTGGCAGGATATCCGCTCTGAACATGGGTTCGATCAACTGCAGCTCTTCATGTACTAAGATAACCTACTTCTTTGAATAGGTCAACAACTCGCTTAGACAGGTTAGCATCACCTCGTGAAGTGAACGTGAGTTGGTAAAGTGGTTCAGGGAATCCGTAATAATCCATCAACAGAGGTTGGTTTTCCCCATAATCGGTTACTGCGGCGTCAATTTCATCAGCCGCGAGCGGAGGAGACTCTCAGATGACAACGATCTCAAACCTAATCGTTCCCCTAACGTCTCCCAATGAGCACTAAACACTACGATCCCCTTCGGTTTATACTTTTGTAACAACACCGGCCCAAATTCTTTCAGAAAGGTAGCAAGACTTCCTCCTGGACCTTGGTAGCTCATCATAGGATCACTATGTGCGCTTTCTTGAAACGCCAACATCGGGGAACCGTGCGCAAAGAAAAATGCGGGAATCTTGTTCGGCGTTGAGGGAAGTTCTTTCAGGGCATTACGCCATCCTACTTCGTTGTTCATTGTTCGGTCAAATAAGGTAATCGAAAAGGCTCGAATAGAGGTCCTAGTGAAAGAAGCCAATGATCGCAAGTTGTCTGAATGCCAAAGTGCAAAAACGTTACTGGAGCAATAGCTGAGTAGTAGCACGGTAAGAGATGAGACGAAGAACCGGGTGACCCAATGATGTTGGTAAGGCATAGCCCGGTTTAAAAGAGTTGTTGTATTATATGCCGCCTAAACAGCATTGACAAACGGACCCAAGTCATGTCAGCAATCTCACCAAACTTCATTAGCTGACAAATTCATATTAGGTCACTGTGATTGCCAATGAACGGTTCTGACGTGAAAGCTTGAGCCTGAGCACAGATACAGGGCCTAACACAAAGTCAATTCCAGTTCGAAATGCCCAGGAGATCACCCAATCGAATCTCCCAACTTTAATTTAAAGCTAATGGGTATAGCAGCGTCTACCTAGTATTCCAGTGTCTATTCGAATTTGCCAAGTCCGACTCAAGCTCAAACCCACCAGGCTGGCTTCTGTCAAATAGCCATGACTGAGAAGCCTTGCAATCGATTTTTGAGAGCAACGTTCCAAATAGATTTTCCATAGGAGCTGGGATGTGCCATCAATCTCTGAAGCATATTCTCAGCTGCTATCCAGAAGTGCTAAATCGTGAAGGTTGTTCGAAGATGTGAATCTTGAGGGGACGAGCTATCTCACCCAACCAATTTGTCCACTCCACTTCTTTTCTTCGGTCTTCGACTGCTTCCTGCAGCTGATTCAAAGTCGGGTGATGGGCTCGAAGAATAAAGATATAATCTGAAAAATCTCTATCTTGCTGTTGTATTTGTAATGTGTTCCTCCCCGAAGCAATGAACTCTGATATGTCTACTAAACCATCGTTAGTGGTCTGTGATCGAAGTGAGAAGTTGTCCCTGATCTACAAGTATAACAGAACTGACAATGATTGGCGGGGACAGTGGTAAAGACTTCCAGCCCCCAGCAAGATTGATATTCAAGTGGAGCCCTCCTTTTTGGGGCCAATTCGATGGAAGTGATTGAGCAAGATTTGTGAGTATACTATCAATAGTATCTGGCGAGGCTTGACGTCCTATGAGCCTCCCAACCTCCGAAGCAGAATAACACCCCAGTGAAAGACAATAAGTTGACGATATGGGCTCCCTGTTCAATTTCTTCACTCAATGAAACCTCTCGTGACAGAATGAATAACGCACAAAAGTCGCACTGAGGACTTATTGACCCAATTGAAGAGACGGCCCATATCGGAGTCCGTTATATCAAAGGAAAACTCGTGACGAGAATTCGAAGGACGACCATGGCTGAAAGCGATAACATACAGAAATTTGCTAGGTACTTGAGCCTGTGAATTTAACATTGCGATATCAGCAGTCAGACCCGCAGCAGTGGTTGTTTCCGCAGTCTCTGCTTCGGAAGTCATCTTGACATCCCTCACGGAATCACCTTTTTGAGGCTTTATGGATTTGTATTCTTCATACCACCTGAATAGCTGGCCAAGGTCCGAGTTCCCAGCAATGGGTAGCGGTCGTAATGTGAGATCGCTTGAATCAGAGGTGATATTGCTGTTTCGGGTTTCGTGTATCTGATGCTTGGCTCCCGGTGATATGGAAGGCAAAGATCCTCTAATATCAGTCACTAGAACGAATCAGATTGAATCATTCAGAGCCACCCCAGCAGCCACGCACAAGATACTTCTCCACTCTCCTCTAGAGATACAATCTCCATATCGGAGTTGGGTGGCCTCTGATTAGCTAGGAACCGTTCAATAATATTTGAACGAATCGGCTGATTGAACCAGACCTTGTGCTGAAGGGAGCAGACGTTTACAGAGTGAATCAGACGCTGGTGCCAACATCGTGAGCGAAGCCTGACTCGTTAGCTAGAAATTCATCACGAAAGGCATTACATGTCAGATGTGCGCATAAAAAGAATGCTAACCTGAGAAACTGGAAGTGTTGGTTCTTGCTAGGAGAAATGAATGTCACTAATATATCAGTAAAAGCATAAGTCAAGAAAACGAACCTGCTCACAACGAGATGAGCTTGAGGATTCATTGGGCGTTTGATGGGTAGTCTGAAGTGCAGGAGGCATGTCCGAAGAATCAACAAGCATCAGTGAAGGCGAAGAGTTGTGGGTAGGTCCTCGAAATGTCATGCTCCTCACAAGCCTCGGAACAACATCGATATTTTTTGTCGATATCTGATCCAGTGAAGGTACAATTTGGGGTGCAATCACCTGTCCAGTGTGCGGCGGAGATGCTGTAAAGCTGGAGGAAATTTTTTCCGGGGGCTTCCTCACAAAAGCAGGTGTTGGTGCCGGTGGCATGGGAAGAGGCTGGATTGGTGATCCCAAAGTCGTAGGACCTTGGTCTTGAGTTCCATCGAACGCGAGAGTAGAATCTTGTTGAACATCCACCATGGGTAATGATTCCTCCTTGACAAAGGTAACGGGACTCGTCAGCGAATGCTCCCGCACCTGCCGCTGTCTCTTGAAATCCTGCAAATCACTTTGAACGAAAGCAGACAAGTCCCTTTTCTTTTTGTTATTTCCACTATCTGATTTTGATTTCTTGTCCACGAAAGATCTTTTCGTAGCAGATAGGTCTCTTTTCGACGAGCCCAAATAGACGATTTCTGGACTTAGGCTCTGCATGAAAAACGTCAAAAATGGGAGTTTCACCAATGAAGAAGTAAATTACTCTTTTAGCTTCACTATGTTTTCCCCCAGGTGAAACTGTCGTTTGAGCCACTATTTCCTGCCCTAGACTACGTATGAGCCTGTATCAAAAGATCTCTCTCGACCCACCTTTTATCTCAGGGTTGTCGGTTGGCGAGGCAGTGAGTTTCATTATGCTATCAGATGGAGGCATTCCTTCGGGAGATCGAGACGGCCCTTTTCCTTCAAGCACACTATCTGGAGTTGAGCTGGACAGAGAGTGTTGACGGCTGGCCTAGTGAGAACAAAGGAAGCTGGTTTCATAGCAATCACCTACATCGAATCATCGTGGAACATGCTCTCGAGAGATATCCCTTCGACAGTCTGTAGTAGATGAGTGACAGCCTCTAAAGCTGCGATAAGTGCCCAGTCCAAGGACACTTGCGAAATTGTACCTTGAAGGTGAGGTTCTACAAACAATTCTTGAAAAGGCTTGACAGCCATCACAAGCCTCACGTAGCTGGAAAACAGCGGACGGTGAAGGTAATTTGCAGGAGTAAATAGTGCTTGAGGGTCTGAAGCACATTGGATGACTCCCCGAAGCGTCCTCTGCGCTGTCTGCAATTATGTTTAGCATTTTTGATGAACGCGAAGAGAGTGAGAGGCGTACGGTCAGTAGATTCACGATCTTTTTGGTTCATGAGAAATGGCAAGAAAACGATCCTAACAGAGGACACACGTTTGGCCTCGCTGCAGTATAATATGCCTTGGCGTTGCTCAACCAAGCGGCTAGTTTGATCGCAGTTTCTACAAATTCCTTTGTCCCCAACTGCCCGAGATTTTTCTCGTATAACTTGAAAAGCCTCTCGTTGCTTTGTGTGACTCTATCTTGAGACATGATAGTGGGGTCTGAATGTAGGTGTGTGTAATGTTCGGAGTGATCGCCTGTTAAGAAGTTCAGAGGAATTACACACTGTCGGTAGCGCGACACCACGATCACTACTTTTGGGTCCTGTCCTCAATGTCTGGGTCTCTAACCAATCGCTTCTCTATCATGCCATAAAGGCAGTTGTCTTTTTGGATACGTGGAAGCCCATTCGACGATGAATCAAGCCCTTTTTTTACCTTGAAGATGCATGATCCGTCCTTCAAACCTTGACACTCCAATCAGCATCCTTCATCTTGTAGGATATATATCATCACTCGATGTAGACTCAAGAGCTCGCTATGGACTCTATGATATTTATACAAACTGAAGACCATCACAAACAGCGTATATATGGGGGAACTGTCAGTCATATATCTAAGAGTTGTTCAAAAGCAAATCACTGAGGGCGTAGTTAGAATGGAAGCATGCTTTGGTTGTAGGCCAGGTCACGTTCTGGAGAACTAGTTTACTCTGAGTATTGCCTCAGATTATCTAGTCATTGAACCAGTTGGAACCAAACTAAAAAGCGACAGTAATAAGCTCAATACAAAGATTAACCTCTGATGCAACAAATAGTATGATCATCGCACTCGCCCATGCCGGCGACTTAGACGCGCCCATGGGTTGAGGCCGCTCGAACATAGTTGTTCTGGTTGAAATATATGTCAAGGCCACAAGCGCGTGGAGTAGAACACAGGCGCATTGATGGTATACCGAATAATGGGCTGTGTTTTGTGCCCTGACCACTAGCATAAACAAAACGCTTTCCAGGACAATATCAACGCATGACCGGCGTTTTCGACTTGGTCGTGGTTGGGTCAGGTGGGGGTCCCGACGAAACCAATCTTTCTGCGTGAGTGTCAGTTCAGGTTGACGCTAATGTTTTTTGATCTATTCATCCAGATACCTCCTGAAAGCTAGAGAGGCGAAATGGGATGACGGTATCATTGCCCTCGAAGCTGGTACGAATACTGGAACGACGCTCAACCAAAGCTAACGTGTGTGGGTAGGTTGCGGCCAGGGCGCACTATATCGGCTCATGAAACAAGATCCTTGGCTTTTCAACCAGCTTCCTGTGGACAAGGACCAGGGCAAAATGCGACCTTATAGTGCAGGCGAAATCTTTTCTTTTGTAAGGTGTGCCTTGGAAGGTTTCCCTTGGTCAAGCACGCCTATGGTCTTCTAGATCCTACCTCATCACGCACGCTCATTTGGACCATATCAGCAGCCTTGTGATATCAGCAGGATCTTTAGGTGGACCAAGGAAATGTATATATGCTACGAAGACAATTCTCCAAGACATAGAAACAATATTCTCTGGCCGCATTTGGCCTGATCTTGCATCATGGGATGATTCCAGTGACAAACACAAACTTCTATACAAGCCGTATGTCTCTCTCCCATCTCCCCTTTATGCACTTTTCAATCTAGCCATTTGCAGTCTAGAAGCAGATGGACTATATCATGCTGTTCAAGCAGGTATTTCTATCAGAAGTTTCCCTCTAAATCATGGTGCAGATATAAATGGTTCCTACATGTCTTCTGCCTTCTCCATCCGGCATGATTCGTCTTCCACAGAGTTTCTCTTTTTTGGTGACGTTGAACCGGACTCACTAGTGTCAACTCCTCATACCATTGACATTTGGCGAGCGGTGGCCCCAAAGATTCCCAGCACACTCAAGGTCATTTTCATTGAATGTTCGTGGCCTTCAGGACGAGCAGACGATATGCTCTACGGGCATCTCACTCCAGAGCATCTAGTAGCTGAACTGGTCGCCCTCGCAAGGCAGGTTGTGAAACATCGGAATTCGGAGCTAGCACCTAGAATCTCTGCAAGGAAACGTCAAAAAACTAGACTCGTAAATAATGAAGAACTTCTAGACTCTCTAAAAGGGCTCCACATCTACATTACACACTGTAAAGACAATATGACCAGTGGCGAGTGTGAGCCTATGAGGCAATTGATCACTGACCAGGTCAGGGAACTTGTCAAAGCCCATCAGCTTGGTGCTATGATTATTTGCACCGAGCCGGGCATGCATATAAGTATGTTTCTTCGTATCGGAGAACTTACGATTCCTGACGCACTTGATAGGTATTTGAGGTCAGATTACCAGCAGCAAAATTTTTTCCAAAACCTTTCTCCCCACCTCATTCATGTCCCAATTAGCTGAAGATATGTCCCACTTGGGATATTGACTTGTATCTTTATACAACCTCTGTAGCATAGCCATGTCAGGACATTTTGTATCCCCAATGCTGGTCAATGTAAATGACATGATGAAAGCAAGATTATTGCTACACAGAAAGCACAAAAATAGTATAGAACAGACAGGGAGAAAACAAGGATTACAGACATTTGATGCATAGTCCCCATCCCAGGTATGTAAAGAGTATCAGAGTATAAGCAAGGTAATGGCAGATCATTTACAATGTGACCAGGGCTTACGACGAAGCATACAGCTTCACTACACCGTCAGCACCAGCGCTTACCATTACTGGCATAGTTGGGTGGAACTCAACACCTAGTACTCCCTCCCGAGCTTTTTCTCGATGAGTTGTGATTTCTTGAATGCATGTTCGAGAACCAGCCATGTCCCAAAAACGCAAGGAACAATCATGGCTACCGGACACAAGGGTAAACCCGGAAGTGTCTATTGACAGTGATGTCACACTGTCCAGGTGAGCCAGCATCGAGTGGGTGCACTGGCCTTGAGAAGAATATTAAATTACGTTGTATGGCGAAAAGTCATGGTCTCAAACCTGTAAGAACATCAAAGATCTTGATAAATTTATCTTCGTGGGCCGTCACGAGAAGAGGCATACTCGGGTGTGATGCGATACAATTAATTTGTGTCGCAGGTGTGCCATCTTTGATCAAATATATAAACATGCGAGGAGCCGAACCTTGTACGGAAGACGTACCGTATGTTGTATCACTCTGAAGTCGAATCTGTTCTTTACCTGTCTCAATATCAAATATTTTGACAACTGCATTCTGATATGCGACGGCAACCTTCTTGAGATCTGTCTTCAAAACCTCGACTGATGTAGCTCCCGATATATCAGCTTCATCCTCAAGATTACTGTTGCTGTCTAAACCATTCCAGCGCCACGACAGCTTCAACGATCCACCTCCTGAAGGGCCGCCAACGTCCCAAACCTTCACAGTACCCTCTGCGCCACAACTAATCAGGGTATTTTCATCTTTAACAAGAGCAAGGTCCCACACAGCATCTGTATGACCAATAAGCTCACCTCGCACCCGACTTTCATCGTATGGTGCATATGTAGTATGGGAAGGAGTAGGTAGTGCCCATACTCTGATTGAGGAGTCTAGAGACGCTGAGTAGAGTAGATGCTTGGAGGGAGAATGGATCAACCGGGTAATTGCTGCGGAATGGCCCCGCAACGTGAGTTGTGGCTCGACCTCTGTTGTTGGTCGAATGCTACATCCGCAGTCAGTGTATTGAGTGAGCCACAGTGGAAAGTCCACACACGATGAAGATGAGAGGCTGGACACTTCCATTCGCCAGATCTTCACTGTACAGTCATCGCCTCCTGTTGCCAAACATAGTTCGTTGGGATGAAATGCCACCGCTCTGACAGCATCCAGGTGACTGCCATTAATTGTCCTTAGCATGAAGAGCGTTCATTTTTCTGATTAAACCACTAACTTTCGGAGGGTCCGTTTGGCCTTCCATATTTTTGTATCTTCGCCTTCCCCAAGGATCGAAGGCTCCTCATCATAGATGTCCGTGTCTGCATCTTTCAAATCATCATCATCTCGCCGTGATTCCCACCCATGAGCACCTGTTTGGTTTTCCTTCGCGAAGCGAGCTAGTTCTGTTGCTTCGTGAGACTGTCTCAATTTCTCTTTCCATTCCCCGGCATCATCAGGACGATATATGGCAGTTATTTGCCTGTTATCTGAATCTGCCTCTTTCTCTTTTTCTCCGTGTGAAAGAAGTCCCGGGGACGGCTGCTGATTGGAAGATCCCGCTAAATTGATATTTGACTGACTTCCAGCAGCATGAGGGTTGCGGTCCAGCGTGTTTTGTGACCCAGGAATCATGGGTGCAGAAAGAGATAAAGTATTGAGCCCGTTCATCAATGGAAAATCCTTCCCTCCTTCTGCCAGCATCTTTCTCGGCCTGCCGTTGTAAGGAATCTGATCAAAAGAGGGGACGTTAGGGAGTGAAAGGGGTATCGCAGAATTGTTGAGAAGCGGTCTATTGGGTAACGGGTTCATAGCTTGAGGAGACGTTAAGTAGGAAATCTCTTGGAGGCACCTTGAGGAGTTTGAGCAGGGGCCCCAATGTCATGTCAACTGCAACATACTGTTTGAGATAATCGCGACTACGAGCTCTACTTTTCGGGTCGCGTCCAAGAGGGGTTTTACCAAGATTAGTGATGGAGGAGCCTGAAAGTATTGTCAGATAGACCCGAAAAGGATTCGAAGGAATTACCTCCAGCACCTAGAATAATTCCACCGTTCGACATTCGGCTTTCAGGGAGTGGAGAATCTGCAGAAACAGTCTCAGTTGTGAGTCCTTAGAATACGGAGATGAGTCAACCTTCGCTTCGAGGGGAACTTCCTCCACTCTCCTCTTTGTGGCTTCCGGAGTCATCCTTCGAGCCAATTGAAGACTCATGAGTTTGAATGGCTGAGAGCCTTGACGATTGACCTGGTTGAGTGAGTTGCTTCGAGCTAGAGTATCCAAGTCAAGGCCCATGTAGGACGGAAATGACGAATGCGCACCGTTCCATGCGCAAAACGAATTCGAGCATCTTGATGCGTCGCATGAGGTCGAGCTTGACATTGTCAAAGGATCGCTTTTCGCCCTCAAGCAGGGCAATTCTAGCCTACGAGATGTCATGGGATTGAAAAGAAGTGACGAATACATTTGCAAGACACGACACTCACCCGCATTTCCGCTCTCTCGATCTCCCATTCGTTTCTGTCGCGTTCATAGCGTCTCCATTCTGACTGAAGGAAGTGTAGCACACTGGAAAGAGTGACATCCTGACCATTTTGAGGAGGTGGAGGAGGTATGGAATTTGGCTGGTTTGGTTGTGGCTGTTGCTGCTGCAGCTGCAATTGTTGTTGTTGTTGTTGTTGCTGTTGTTGCTGCTGCTGTTGTTGTTGCTGCTGCTGCTGCTGCTGCTGTTGACCTTGTTGTTGATGGTTGCTGGGCGGCAAGCCCTGTAATGAACCCAGCATAGATATTTTGTGCGTCGAGCAAGAGATTTAGATTTGTGGAGATGTGATTGGACTGGCAGACATCATGCTTAGAAATAAACAACACCAAAGTTTCTTCCTACTAGTGGTGTGCTAAGTTCGCGATATCTATTGTAGAAATCCATTCTTATTTCTTGCCGCTTCTGAAAAATCATCAGTTTTTTTTCCAGCTGTGATGACAGTCACTGACTTTTTAATGCCGGAACCTCTCATTGGGCCATCTAGATATCTGGGATGAGTTGAAGCTGCTTGTCATGACTTGTTTACCTACCCTTCATAGCTATTGAAGAAAGAGTTGAGAAGCTTGGTGCATAACTCAGATCAGATGACCGTACCTTTCTCTCGCGCAACTTTCGTGGCTTCCTGCTCCGCTTTCTTCTTTTTCTTGAATTCAATGTCTTCCTCAGTCTCCTCTTTCTTGTCCTTCTTGGCTGCCTACACCCAGGAGATGAGAGCAGTCAGTTTTCATCACTAAACATACACACCTTTAATGGCTTCAGCTTTCCACCCTGTCGACTGGACATGCTAATGAACGAGATTGGAAACCAATTAGTATTGGCACTAATCAGTTTATCCCTTGTTTGATTCCAACGGTGTCGGTCACCAAATTGTCATTCCACCG
>Ga0153995_1000138_pt1 | contig 13757 bp, 11 predicted proteins | sample TSNC079MetaG_FD_104678 | JGI IMG/M metagenome (GOLD analysis project Ga0153995, IMG submission 104678) | Attine ant fungus gardens microbial communities from North Carolina, USA - TSNC079 MetaG | ecosystem: Host-associated > Fungi > Mycelium > Unclassified | place: USA: North Carolina, Lumber... | reverse complement strand
TGTCGAGGCCGTCGCAGACCAGGTCGACGCGCTCGTGACCACGGGGGTCGACGTCGAGCGTGCGCGAGTACGTCCAATCGGCGCGCCCGACCCACTTCGCGGCGTCCTCGTCGCGGTCGAGCGTCGGGTCGGCGAGCAGGCCCTCGCGCTCGAGGTCCGTGTGCACCTGACCGGGGACCGTGGCGGGGATGCCGGCGATGGCACCGGCCGGCGCGGTCGCCGGAGCGGTCTCGTCGACCATGGCGACGGTCCAGGCGTCGCGGAGTTCCTCGCGTTCGAGCGTCATGCGGATCCTTCTCTGGGCGGGCCGATCCGTGGCCCACCGCGGTCGGGGCCCGGCCGGCGGACCGTCCCGTGGCCGGTTCAACCGCCTGGAGGCACGGCACCGGTCGTCCGGGCGTCGTCGCGTCGCGCGCGTGGAACAGTCGGGTGATCCACGCACGAGGGTGCTCCGCGATGCTAGTACGGGTTGCTTTCGGGAACATCCGTACGGGCTGCCGTGGCAGGTTGGGGAGGTGATCACCGTCGAACTCGCCAAGGACCTCCGCGCAGCCGGGCTCCGCTGGAACCCCGAGACCGGGGACAGGTTCGTCATCGACAAGCCCGGGGTCGACGACGACGTGTACACCGTGTCCGAGATGACCGTCGAGCGGCACGACCACCCGTCTGGCACCATCCTCGGGTTCAACGGGACGACCGAGTGGGCGCTCGACTCGGTGACGGCGGCCGAGTCGCTGTGGTTGCCCCGCGAGGACCAGTTGCGCGAGCTGCTCGGACCGTCGTTCGTCGGGCTCACCCGGGTCGCCGCCGGGGAGCGTGTGGTGCACACGGTGACGGTCGTGCTCCGGGGCGAGGACCGGTCGTTCGCTGCTGCGGACCCGGCGATCGCGTACGGGCAGGCCCTGGTGGCCTACATCACGGCCGCGCTGGAGTGAGCGTGCCTGAACGAATCCGGAATGGAGTTCGGGTGTTCCCTGGTTGTCTGGGACCATGACCGTTCCGAACATCACACTCAACGACGGCAAGACCATCCCGCAGCTCGGCTTCGGCGTGTTCCAGATCGACCCCTCGTCGACGAAGGAAGCGACGCTGACGGCGCTCGAGGTCGGCTACCGCCACATCGACACCGCCGAGATGTACGGCAACGAGAAAGAGGTCGGCGAGGCGATCGCCGAGTCGGGCATCCCCCGGTCCGAGATCTTCGTCACGTCGAAGCTCAACAACGGCTTCCACGACCCCGAAGCGGCGCTGGAGAACGGCAAGAAGTCGGCCGACCTGCTCGGCGGCTACACCGACCTGTTCCTGATCCACTGGCCGCTCGCGACCGTCAGCGACTTCGTGCCGACGTGGAAGACGTTCGAGGAGCTCTACGCCGCCGGTACCTCGCGCTCGATCGGTGTCTCGAACTTCGAGGCGCACCACCTCCGCAAGCTCGTCGCCGAGACGACGATCACCCCGGCCGTGAACCAGATCGAGGTGCACCCGTACCTGGCGCAGGAGTCGCTGCGCGCGGTCAACCGCGAACTCGGCATCGCGACGGAGGCATGGTCCCCGATCGCCCAGGGCCTGGTGCTCGACGACTCGACGATCGTCCGGATCGCGGAGTCGGTCGGCAAGAGCCCCGCGCAGGTCGTGCTCCGCTGGCACATCCAGCGCGGCGACATCGTCTTCCCGAAGTCGGTCACCCGTGCCCGCGTCGAGGAGAACTTCGCGATATTCGACTTCGAGCTGTCCGACGAGGACATGACCGACATCACGACGCTCGACAAGGGCCACCGCACGGGGCCGGACCCCGACACGTTCGCCTACATCCCGGAGTAGCCGGGAACCGGGCTCGGTCCTGTGGGCCGGCTCGGTCCTGTCGGCGGGCTCGGTCCTGTGGGCCGGCTCGGCAGGTGCTCGTCCTGACGACAAGTGCGCATGCGTCCGCATGCGCACTTGTCGTTTCCGCGCGCAAGTCCGCCGGACGCCTGTGGACAAGCCGGGAGGCTCGCCCCGCGCCCGCCACGATGGGCGCGTGATCCCCCTCCCGGACTGCCCGATCGTGCGCGTCGACGACCGCACGCCGCCGTCCGTCGCGCGGGCCGTGCAGCGCCGTGCAGGCGCCGACCTCGTGCGGATCGGTCGCGGACTGTACGTCGACCGTGCGCAGTGGCTCGCGCTCGATGACCGGGCGCGGCACCTCGTACGGGTCCGTGCCGTCCTCCCCCGGCTGCCCGGCGGCGCGGTGTTGGCCCACGAGTCCGCCCTGCTCCTGCACGGTGTCCGGCTGCTCGGTCCCGCGCCGGCCCGTGTCGTGGTCGCCGAACCGTGTCGCGCGCGCGTCGACCGCCGCTCCCCGCTCGTCGAGTCGCACCCGATGCCACCCGGCGCGCTCGAGACCGTCCGCCTCGGCCCCGAGGATGTCCCGGTGCTCGGCCTGGCGGGCGCGGCGGCCGCCACGGCACGGTCGATGCCGTTCCGTGACACGGTCGTCGTGCTCGACCAGGTGCTCCGCCGAGGGGTCCCCCGCGACGAGATCGCCGCGGCCCTGGCACCAGGGTCCCGACGCGGCGCGGCCCGGGCGCACGCCGCGCTCGACTTCGCCGATCACCGGTCGGACTCGGTCGGCGAGTCGCTCGCCCGGTTCGTCCTCCACGAGAGCGGAGCCCCGCGGCCGCAGCTGCAGCACGAGTTCCGCTCCCCCGATGGCCTCCGCGCCCTCGTCGACTTCTGGTTCCCGGACCAGGGCGTCGTCGTCGAGTACGACGGCGCCGTGAAGTACCGCGATGCACGGACGCGCGACGGCCGCTCCCCGGAGCAGGTCGTCATCGCCGAGAAGACCCGCGAGGACTGGATCCGCGCGCTTCCCGAGGTCCGAGCCGTGCGTCGGCTGACCTCGCACGACCTGCGCTCGGTGCCGTTCGTGGCGGCGACCCTCCGCGCCGCCGGGGTCCCGACGACCCACTGACGCGCCCGCGAGTCGCCCGCGGCCCGCGGCCCGTTGCCCGTTGCCCGTTGCCCGTTGCCCGTTGCCCGTTGCTGCGCGCGGTCCCGACGAGTGCACGCGCGCCCGTATGTGCACTCGTCGTCAGGACGAGCACCTCCGCTGGCGAGCGGGCTCGTCAGGCCCGACGGGACGCCGTGACGGTGAACTTGTCCGTGCGGACGACCTGACGGGTCGGTCCGACGACCTTCTCCAGCACCGGCCGGTACCGCAGGTGCGAGTTCCAGACGCACCACAGTTCACCGCCGGACTGGAGGATCGTGGCCGCGTTCCGGAACATCGCCTCGGCCGCGTCCGTGCTCACGGTGGTGTCCGCGTGGAACGGCGGGTTGCACAGGACCAGCTGGGCGGACCCCTCATCGAGTTCGTCGCCGGCGTCGCTCCGGACGGTCGTGACGCGGTCGCCGACGCCGTTGCGGTCGGCGGTCGCACGGGTGCTCGCGACCGCCGCGTGCGAGACGTCGGTCGCGACGACACGGATCCCCGGCCGTCGCCGGGCGATCGCCGTCGCGATGACGCCGTTCCCGCAGCCGAGGTCGACGGCGACCCTGGCGGTCGGCACGGCGTCGTCCATCGCGTCGAGGAGCACCCGGGTGCCCATGTCCAGGAAGGAACCGGCGAAGACCCCGCCGTGCGCGGCGATGGACATCCCGAGTTCGTCGTTGTGCACCACGCGCGGCCAGGGCGCCGTGATGGCCGCACGGTTCGCGGCGGCGGTCAGGGGGTCCTGCGCGACGAGCAGCCGCGACTTCGCACGCCCGCGGGACGCCACGACCTCGCCGAAGGACCGTCGGAGGACGTCGTTCTGCGACAGGGTCATGAACTTCGTCCGGCCGCCGCAGAGCAGCACGACGTCCGGTGCGGCGAAGCGTGCGACGGCCCTGGCGATCTCGTCGAGGCGGTCCAGGGACTTCGTCAGGCGGAGCAGCACGAGCCGGGCGTCCCGGAACGCGTCCTCGAGGGAGTCCGGGTGATGGAACCCCCGGTGGCTGAACGTGCCGGCGTTCGCCTGCAGGGCACGCTGCGACACGAGCGAGTCCTGCACGACGCGGACGTTCGTGGCCCCGTGGACCGCGATCACGCCGATCGTGAGGACGCCGCGCTGGTCGTCCACGATCGCGACCGCTCCTGGCTGCCGCAGCGCGTCGCCGTGCACGTGCGGCGCCTCGTCGAGGATGAAGCGGTCGGTGCCGTCGATCGCGAGCAGGTCGGGCCCGTCGTCGTCGGGCGTCCGTCGGAAGAGGTCGGCGAAGTCGAACGCGGGCACCGGTGCAGCGTAGTCGGTCGGGCTCTCGACCGGCGCGGAACCGGTCATCGTGTGATGTGGGCACCCCCGTCCGACTCGTGGACGGTCGCCCCGCTGAACGTGTTCCCGCTGACAACGAAGCGGTTGGTCCGATCGCCGAACCGCAACCCGACGCGCACTCGTGGCTCCGTCCGGTCCACCCGGTTGCCCGTGATCCTGCCGTCGTTCGCGGCGGACCGGACGTCGATGGCGACCGCGTCGCCGGAGACACCGGTGATCCGGTTCCCGCGCACCGTGAGGGCGGCGTTCGAGTGCTCGACCGCGATCGCGTCGTCGACGCTCGACACGATGGTGTTGTCCGCGACGGTGAGCCCGCGCGTCAGCTTCACCAGGATCCCGCCCGCGTCGGTGCCGCCGGCCCCGGTGACGGTGTTGCCCGTGACGGACCCCGTTGCCCGCGGTGCAGTCGACCCGACCGTGGTGCCGGCTCCACTGACGACGATCCCCGACCCGGCAGCCAGGGCACCGGTCCGGGTGACGCGGTTGCCGGCGATCACGAGGCCGGTCGGTGCGACGTCCGTGGTGCCACGGTCGGTCGCCGACTTGCTCGGGACCGCCGCGATCCCGACCCGGCATCCGCTGACGACGTTGTCCCGGATCTCGATCCGGTCACCCGCGTGGGTGTCGATGCCCTCCCACGCCGGGACGCCGCTCACCCGGTTGCGCAGCACCCGGACGCCCGACGACCGCCGGGTGACCGCGGTGCCGGCCGTGGCGTCCCTGGTCACCGTGATGCCGTAGGAGTTCACCTCGTCCGCACGCTGTCGGACGTCCGAGACCATGCTGTCCTGCACCACGGAGTCCGTCACACCGAGCAGGAGCACCCCCGCGTACCCCACCCTGGCGACGGACACGCGCTCGACGACGACGCGGTCCGCGTACTCCACGTGGACGCCGTCGCGCGGGACGTCGCGCAGGTGTCCGCCTGAGATCCGGACGTCGGACAGGGGCGTCGATCGCTTGCCGCGCACGGTGATCGCGTTCGACCGGCCGCCGCTGGGAGCTCCGACCCCGGTGATCTCCGGTGCGACGATCCGGACGTCGGACGCACGCACGACGACGGCGTCCTGGTCCGCGGTCATCCGGATCGCCCCCGCGCCGGTGAACCGGATCGTGGCGGCGCGCACGACCGTCAGCGACGTCGATCGTTCGACCGGCTCGCTGATGGTCAGCGTCCCGCCGACCGGCAGCGCGTCGAGCGAGGCCTGCAGCGCATCCGGAGCACCCGTCTCCCCGTCCGCACTCCCACCGCGGCCCCAAGTCGCGACCACCACGGCAGCGACGACGCCGACGACACCGGCGGCGGCGCCGCTGACGACGGAACGACGCGTCGGGGGCTGTGATCCATCCATCGCGACCCTCTTTCCTTGGATATCAGAATACTAGCGCACTCGACCTGGGGAAGGGCATACACAAATGGCCGATATTGCGGGAATAAGCGCATTTGCGAATGTCGTATTTCATACCCACGAGGTCGCGTGTATCTGATATCTTCCGTGTCACTCCTCAATTCGACAGAAAGGGCAGCAATGCCGAAGTCGCAATGCACGGGCCGGACGAAACGGACCCTCGGTGCGAGCGTGCTCGTACTCACCACGGTGACCGCGAGCCTCACCAGCACCAACGCCTGGGCAGCATCGACCCTCGACGACGCCCAGGTCGTCGGCCCGCTCGTGACGGAGACGTCGTCGTTCGAAGGGGCGCTCGCCTTCAGTGCACCGTCAGCGGGACGCGCCGGTCAGCCGGTCCCCGCGAACCGTGCCGCGACCCTGGCCCAGGCACGGGCTGCCGCAGCCAGCTGGTTCGTCCCCGCGGCCGGATCGACGTCGACCGTCCGCCCCCAGTCCGATCCCGGACTCTGCCTGACCGCCGAGAGCCGGTCCATCACCAATTCGTCCCCGGTCACGCTCGAGGACTGTGTCGCCGGCGACCCGGCACAGCTCTTCACCCAGGCGGCCAACACGGGATCGAACAACCCGATCGGCACCGGCATCAAGTCGACGTACAACGACGGCTACCTCGGGCTGTTCAACAAGGACGACGTGATGCGACTCCAGTCCCGGACGGTGGCCGACCGCATCCCGACGATCGACGAGTTCGTGGCCGGGTTCACCGCCCGCGTCGACGGCGTCGACGTCCTCGCACGAGTGGCTCAGATCTCCGGGACGGGGACCCCCGGCGCCACCGTCCTGGTGAACGGCACCGCCCCGGTGATCGTCGGAGACCGAGGGACCTGGTCGACCTCGGTCGGGTCGCTGCTGTTCGGCCCGAACCGCATCACGCTCGAACAGTTCGAAGGGACGCAGAAGACGGGGGACACGATGGTCACCGCGGACCTCGTGGCCGCGGCGCTCACGTTCGACGCAACGTTCCCACCGTCCATTGACGCACCGGTCCGCGCATCCGGCCGGGCCCAGCCGGGCGCCGACGTGCGCCTGTTCGGGCCGGACGGCCGTCAGATCGGGTCGACCGTCCGAGCGAACGCCGTCACCGGCGCATGGGAGACGACGATCCCCGCGCCCGATGCCGGCGGCTCCTACGCCGTGACCGCAGCCCAGTTCCTCAACGAACTCCGTGACTCGGTGCACGACGTCACCAAGGGGGTCGACTACGGCGCCGCGGTGACGGTGACCACGCCCGCGGACGGGTCCGTCCAGCCCGGCGGGTCGCTGCGCATGGAGGGTCGCGGCGAGGCGAACTCGCGCATCGAGGTGCGCGACACGAGCAACGGTGACGTGGTGGTCGGCCGGAGCCAGGACGGGGTGCTCCCGAACGGACGATGGACCCTCGACACCGACGCCCTCGACCGCTCGGAGCACGTGCTCCGCGTCGTGCAGTACTCGAAGGGCGCGAACACCACCATCGCCGAGGTGACGGTCAACCCCGGCTCGACGAGCAAGCTCGCGCCGATCACCCTGGAACAGCCGGACACCGTCACGCCCGGCGTGACGAACACGTTCACCGGCAAGGGCGAGCCGGATGCCTCGTACGAGGTGCTCAACGTGTCGGACACCCCGGTCGTGCCGGGCACGCTGCAGGTCGACCCCGACGGCAACTGGACCTTCGACCGGGTGATCTCCGCCGATGCCCGTGAGTTCCGCTTCAAGATCCGGCAGACCAAGGACGGCATCACCGAGACGTCGGAGCTGTTCGTGCTCCCCGCGAACGAGGGCTTCGCACCCGTGACACTCGACACCCGCACGGTCCGTCCCGGTGAGGTCAACACCTTCACGGGCACCGGCCCGAAGGGAGCCACGTTCGAGGTGCTCAACGCCTCTGGGAACTCCATCGTGCCGGGCCGCTTCGAGATCGGTGACGACGGCGCGTGGTCCTTCGACCGGATCGTGTCCGCTGGTCAGCGCGACTTCAAGTTCAAGCTGCACATCACGATCAACGGGGCCAGCTACACGACGCCCCTGTTCACCGTGTCGGCGAACACCCGCTGACACGGACCGACCGGCGGGGCAGCCGATCCGACGTCGGCTGCCCCGCCGCCCCCTCCTCTTCGCCCTCTCCTGGAAGGAAGCCATGACCAAGCACCACCGCGCCGGAGCGCCGGCAGCCGTCCTCGTCGCACTGCTCACCGCCGGTGCCCTCACCGCCGGGGCCTCCCCGGCGGCGACGGCCAGCCCGGATCCCCACCCCGGCGCGGACCAGGGCGCTCGGTCGACCATCACCCCGTACGGCTCGTTCGGGGCACCGCGCAACGTCCGTGTCTCGGCGCGCGACAACGGCATGTACATCTACGCGACCCCGGTCTGCAGCGGGTGGCGGTCCTGCCGATCATGGGTCCGGATCCCGACGTTCGGCATCGACCGCAGGGACGTCGACACGACCAACGGCATCCTGGTGCCGTGGCCGTCGAGCTGGCGCGAGGGGGAGACGATCTCGTCCGGGTACGTGCACTCCTACGGGCGTGACCTCTTCGGGAACGGCTGGTACAGCACCGCGACCACGTCGCTCGGATCGATCACGCGCCCGTACGCGGTCCGGCCGATCACCGCGCGCGTGACGAGCCAGGACGACGGCGCGCGATCCGCGTCGGTCACCGGGACCGCGACCCCGAACGCGTCCATCCGCCGGAACGGCACCGTCGTGGCGACCGCGAACACGAACGGGGCGTGGAGCGCCGTGATCCGCGGACTCAACGAGGGACGGAACACCCTCACGTTCCAGCAGTACGTCGACAACACCTACCAGGACCAGACCTCCGTGGACGTGGTGTTCACCCCCAGGCAGCTCCTGACGGGGATCAACGGCACGACGACCACGCTGCCCGCAGGGTCGACCACCACGGTGTTCGGCCAGCTCCGTGCGGCAGCGGAGATCACGATCCCCGGGGCCGACGCCAGGGTGACGTTCACCGCACCGGCCGGCACCACCTTCCCGAGCGACCTGACGACGGTCCGGGGCCAGCAGCGTCCGGCGTCAGGTGGCGACTGGAAGGACTTCGCCGCGGACAACCTCGTCGACGGCTCGGTCTCGGCCGACGGTCGATCGGTCACCTTCCGGTGGGCACCGGGCAACGCCGGGTGGAAGCTCACGGCGGGGCAAGAGGTCCGGTTCGGTGTCGCGGTGCAGAACCCGGGCAACGCCGCCGGCACCGGCGAGCTGCGGATGTCCGTCACCGGCTCCGCGCCGCAGGGATCGCTCGCAGCGTCCGCGACGACGCCCGTGCGGATCGAAGCCGGCACGCTCTCCCCCGTCACCCGCACCGGGCCCGACACGGTCGCTCCCGGCACGACGAACACCTTCACCGGGACCGCGACCCCCGGAGCGACGTACCAGGTCGTGAACGCTGCGGGCGAGGTCATCGTCCCCGGTGGCCCGTTCGACGTCGACGACCGCGGCGACTGGTCGTTCACCGCCGAGGTCCCGGCCGGGGCCACGGACTACGCGTTCGCGATCCGGCAGACCGCGTTCGGCCAGACGGAGACGTCGCAGCTCTTCCGAGTGCCCGCCGACACCCGGAACTGACAGGGCGACCGGGGACCCGCATGAACCACTTCGTCGTCGCACGAGCCCTCCTCTCCGGATGGTGGATCGTGCTCGCCGTCTCGATCGCCGGCGGCGGCGTCGCGCTCCTGGTGACGAGCACGACACCGCCCACGTTCCGCGCGTCGACGTCGTACTACGTCTCCGTGGCGGGGCAGGAGAGCGCCTCCGCGGGTGAGATCGCGCAGGGGTCCACCGCCGCACAGCAGAAGATCAAGTCGTACACGGTGCTGGCGTCGTCGCCGCGCGTCCTCGAGCAGGTGATCGCCGCGCTGCGGCTCGACACGACCCCCGCGGCGCTCGGACGCCGTGTGACCTCGGTGGTGAGCACCGGGACGGTGATCATCGAGATCTCCGTCACCGACGGCGATGCCCGGGCCGCCGCGCGCATCGCCACCGCAACGGGTCGGGTCCTCGCCGAGGTCGTCTCCGAGATCGAGCCGAGGACCACTTCCGGCGAACCGTCCGTCCGTCTCGAACGCGTGTCAGAGGCATCGGTCCCGACCGCACCGATCGCCCCGAGGACGTCCGCGGACCTCGCGCTCGGGTTCGCCGCCGGACTGGCATCCGGCATCGGGCTCGCCCTCCTCCGCGCCGCTGCCGACACGCGCGTCCGGTCCGCAGAGGACATCGACGCCGACGTCCCGCTGATCGGCGAGATCGGCATGGACCCGGAGGCCTCCCGGCAGCCGCTGATCGCCCGCGACGAGGGCACGACCACCCGGGCGGAGGCGTTCCGCAGCCTCCGCACCAACCTGCAGTTCCTGCGGACCGGCGGGGTGTCCACGATCGGCGTCACGAGCCCGCGTCCTGCCGAGGGCAAGACCACCACGACACTGAACCTCGCGATCGCCCTGGCCCAGAGCGACGTCCGCACCGTGGTCGTCGACGCGGACCTCCGACGCCCGAACGTCGCGAGCACCCTGGACCTCGAGGGCGCCGTCGGCCTCACCGACCTGCTCGTCGGCCGTGCCGAACTCGACGACGTCCTGCAGGAATGGGGGTTCGACGCGTTCAGCGTGCTCCCCGCGGGGACGATCCCGCCGAACCCGAGCGAACTCATCGGCTCGGCGGCGATGGAACAGGTCATCGCGGACCTCACCGAGCGGTTCGACGTCGTACTCGTGGACACACCGCCGGTCCTGGCGGTGACCGATGCCGCGCTCGTCAGCACACTCGTCTCCACCACACTCCTCGTCGCTGCCGCCGGTCAGACCAAGCGCTCGGACGTCCGGCTCGCGGTCACCGCGCTGACCCGCGTCGGCGAGCGGGTCGACGGCGTCGTCCTGACGAAGTCGCGACGACCGGTGGCCGACGGCTACTACGCGCGCCCCGGTACCACCACGTCCGCGCCGATCGCCCTGAGGAGCACATCGTGAAGCGCGCGCTCGATGCGATCGGGGCGGCGCTCGCCCTCATCGGCTTGTCCCCACTGCTCATCGGGCTCGCGGTGCTCGTCGCGGTGCGCCTCGGCCGCCCCGTGCTCTTCCGCCAGGACCGGCCCGGACTGCACGGCACGACGTTCACCATCGTCAAGTTCCGCACCATGCTCGAACCAGCAGCAATCGCAGGCACGGTCGACGACGCCGATCGCCTCACCCCCTTCGGTCGCTGGCTCCGCTCGACGAGCCTCGACGAGCTGCCGAGCCTCTGGAACGTGCTCGTCGGCGAGATGAGCTTCGTGGGGCCGCGACCGAGCCTCTGCCGATACCTCGACCTCTACACACCCGAGCAGCACCGGCGGCACGACGTCCGCCCCGGCCTCACGGGGCTCGCGCAGGTCCGGGGTCGCAACGCGCTGCCGTGGCCGGAGCGGCTGCGTTCGGACCTCGAGTACGTGGACACCAGGTCGCTCGCCCTCGACGCCCGCATCCTGCTGCGGACGATCGGGGTCGTGCTCCGCCGCGAGGGCATCACGACGCCGGGTCACGCGACGAGCGAGGCGTTCACCGGGACGAGCACGTGATGCCCGGACAGCGCGTCGTGTGGATCGTCAACCACTACGCCCACCACCACGAACGCGACGGTCGCGCCACTCGTCACCAGCTGCTCGCGGAGCACCTCGGCGACCACGGCTGGCGCACCGTCGTCGTCGCCGCCGGCACCGACCACCCCACCGGACGCGCACACATGCGACGAGGCCGCCTCCGCGAGCGATGGGCGGGCGCCGGCTACGAGTTCTGCTGGCTCCGCGGTGTCGACCACCGGGGCGCCGGGCTCCGGCGCACCACCAGGCGCCTCGCCGACATCGTGTCCTTCACGCTCCTGCTCCTCGTCCCCGGCACGCTCCGTGGCCTCCCCCGACCGGACGTCGTGGTCGGGAGCTCGTTCCACCCACTCGCCGCCTGGGCCGCGTCGCTCCTGGCCGGCCGGTTCCGCGTGCCGTTCGTGTTCGAGCCCCGCGACCTGTGGCCGGAGTCCGCGATCGGGCTCGCCGGGCTCGCCGAACGCCATCCGCTCGTCCGGGTGCTCCGGTCGGTCGAACGGCGCACCGTCGACCGTGCCGCGCACCTCGTGTCGCCCCTCGACGGCGTCGGCAGGTACTACGCCGAGCGCGGCCAGCCCCGGCCGTTCACGTGGGTACCGAACGGCGTGCAGACCGACGAGACCGACGCCGGCGCCGACGAGACCAGCACAGCCGACGAGACCAGCAACGCCGACGAGACCAGCACAGCCGACGCACCCGGCGCCGATGGGTCCGCTCCGTTCACGATCGCGTACATCGGGTCGATGGGCCCGGCGAACGCCCTCGAGACCCTCCTCGACGCCTTCGTCCTCGCAGCGGGCCGTGCCCACGCCGCCGGCGGACCGCAGCTCCGACTCCGCATGGTCGGGGACGGCGCCGACGTGGGCGCGCTCCGGGAACGCGTGTCGAGCCTCCCGTCCGCCCCGGACGTGATCTGGGACGGACGCGTGCCGCAGGACCAGGCCCGCCGTATCGGCCAGCAGGCCGACTGCCTCGCCGTCACGATGCACGACCTGCCGCTCTACCGGTACGGGGTCTCGATGAACAAGCAGTACGAGTACATGCTCACCGGGCGGCCGCTGCTGGTCGCCGCTTCGGTGCCTCTGGCGCCGGTCGCCGCGGCGCGTTGCGGGCTGCAGGTCGCCCCGGACGACCCGGCCGCGCTCGCGGAGGGCATGCTGGCGCTCGCCGCCATGCCGGCTCCGGACCGCGACGCCATGGGCGCGCGCGGTCGCGCGCACGTCCTCCGCGACAACGACTACCGGACGCTCGCCGGGCGGTACGCCGGCGCGCTCGACGCCGCGGCGAGCGCCGCATGACGCCGGACATCGTGCACGTCTCGAGCGCCCATCCGTGGGTGGACAACCGCGTGCACCTCCGCGAAGCCGCTGCGGCGGCGGATGCCGGGTACCGCGTGCGGTTGATCGCGGTCGACTGCGCCCTCGACGCTCCGCCCACCGCCGTGGAGGTCGTCCGGATCCCGCGCCGGCGCCGTCTCCGACGCATGCTCGTCTCCACGACGCAGGCACTCGTGCTGGCGCTGCGGTCGCGGGCGCGGCTCGTCCACCTCCACGACCCGGAGCTCATCTGGACCATCCCCGTGCTCCGCGCCGCCGGCCGGATCGTCGTGTACGACGCGCACGAGGACCTGCCCGACCAGATCTGGGGCAAGGACTACTTGTCGTACCGGCAGCGGGCGGTCCTCTCGGCCCTGTCGCACGGCTTGCTCCGGCTCGCCGGCACCGCGGACCGCGTCGTCACGGCGACCGAGTGGACCGGCCGCCGGTTCCCGGCGGCGCGGCGGATCGCGATCCACAACTACCCGTTGCGGCGCGCGGCCGACGATGCGCAGACCGGACTGGAGGCTCGGCCCACCGTGGTCGCGCACGTCGGCGTCCTGAGTCACGACCGTGGCATCGACGTGGTCGCGGCCGTCCCCGGCCAGCCGGACTTCCCGCCGGGCTGGCGGATGGAGCTCGTGGGGGCGATCGACGCCGCCACGGACACGACGGCGCTCCGTGACGCCGAGTCGAGCGGCCGGCTCCGCCACGGCGGGGTCGTCGGCCCGATGCAGGCGCGCGACCTGCTGCTCGGCGCGCGGATCGGCGTCATCCCCTTCCGGCGGACGCCCGTCACGGACCAGATCTTCCCGACGAAGCTGTTCGAGTACCTCGCAGCGGGCCTCGCGGTGATCGCGACGGAAACCCCGCTGTTGCGGATGCTGCTCGATGGCTCGGACTGCGTCACCTTCGTGCCGCCGGACGACCCCGCCGCGATCGCCGGTGCCGTGCGCCGCTACGCCGAGGATCCGGGCCTGCTGCTCCGGCACGGCGCGGAGGCGCGGCGAGCGGCGCAGCGGTTCCGGTGGCACCGTGAGGCTGATCGCCTCGTCGCGATGTACGACGAGCTCCTGCCGTGCGTGCGCCGCTGACGGCCGCAGAGCGATCGCTCCTCGTCGCGCTGCTCCGCCGAGTGGTCGTGGTGTGCGCCACGGTCGCGGTGCT
>Ga0153995_1000137_pt1 | contig 13947 bp, 17 predicted proteins | sample TSNC079MetaG_FD_104678 | JGI IMG/M metagenome (GOLD analysis project Ga0153995, IMG submission 104678) | Attine ant fungus gardens microbial communities from North Carolina, USA - TSNC079 MetaG | ecosystem: Host-associated > Fungi > Mycelium > Unclassified | place: USA: North Carolina, Lumber... | reverse complement strand
TCAGTGGGGACAGGAGCGTCAGAAACGCTGAGGGTTGAATTCCACTCGATTTGAGATCGGATACCATCAACTGGATACATAGTAGTTAAGAGGACTGGATGACTTCCCGTACGAATCTATGGTATGGTCTCAGGAAATCTGAGAGATTCCCGTCAGATGTGACATCACTGTGTCACGTGTGACATACATGAGCACCGTGTAATAAATTGTCGATTCAGGAAAAAGATGGTTGTATGATGGTCTTGTGGTTTTTTAACAATTTATTACATAGTGCTCGGTCGAAGTCTGTGGTGATGGTCTTGTAAAAGAGAATTCTGAAAAAGAAAAATTAGTAAGGCTTTTACCTTAAGAAGATGCTCATTTACTACCGACTCGGAACCCTCAGAGACAGCATTCTTGAAAGACTCTTATTACAAACATGCAACAAGTCTCGTCTCAACCATCATTATTGATCTCTATCCAACATCAGAAAATGAAACATCTGATTTACATTAAACATTAAGAGATGGAACCTGAATTAGTGTAGCACTCGACATTCCAACAAGACTTCTCGCAGTATGAGGCAAGCTCTTCAACAGCCATTAGACACACAACATACATACAACAGGTGATTAACTCTAGACAAATTCACTCGATGATATGCTTGAAGATGCCATTGCCAAAACTGCTGGGAATAGCCATAACTTTACTGGAGATCGTTAGGGTCTCCCTGTTTGTCGGTAAAGTATAACCATGAGATTTTATGGCAACTATGTCTAGCTGGTTCACCATCGGGTCCTGGGGACCGTGGAGAAATCCTACTTTTCGGTAAGACATCATCAGGAAGCTGCCGATAAAGTCTCCTGAAACAAGTACATCAGAGGTATACATTATATAACAATACATCATATCACAGTAGATAAAGTAGCAAGACACTAACACAAGTCTACTGCATCTACATCTTGTAGACTATACCACCACTTATCATTAGCTCGTCATTCTCCTGCATGGCACTGCACGCCGCAGTCGCCTCCGCGGTGCCATATAACTGGTCCACAGGCAGACCCTCATTGACAAACTCTAGCAATTGATTCAGGAAAATCTCTTCCGTGTCTTGCAGTCGAGTGGCAAACAAGTTCGCCAGTCTCGTGCGGAAGAACTGCAATCTGAAGTCAATGTAATCAGTGGAAGCACTAGACGCTTCTCAAGTTCTACGAACCTGCTTTGAGTCAGTTTGCCATCAGCTTCAGAGCTCGGTACAGCCTGTTGCAGATCTACGTCCATCTGGACATCCTGACTGTCCTCGCCCCAGATAGGATCCTGGGTCTGATTTGTTTGCTCTACTGCAGGAATGGTCATGTGTTGCTGTTCGCCTTCATCTCCGCCCTCCATGTCGTCGGATTCATCACTACTGCCTTCTGCATCTTCTTCGCCCCCTTTGCGTGCACCAGTGACCGTCTTGCGCTTCTTTCGTCGCTGCCGCTTGGGAACTTCTTTGAAGAGTGCAAACCGCATTATTTCCTCCGCCTGTTGGGCATCCTGCCCTTCTACTTTGGAAGCCAGACGAGCTTTCGCGTGGGCGGTGGCTAAGCGAATCAAGGTCTCAAGCGTGCGCGCAGTCAACGGCGACGTCTAATGAGGTATTGAATTCCATGTTTTTTGGGGATATTCTACGAAATCACCTTCTTTTGGTTCGCCTCCATATCTTCATTCCTGAGATTTGCATAGACTTGGATAATGTGGTCTGCAGCACCTTTTGTCAATGCAGGAACTCCCCGGCCTTTCGCATATTGTATGTACTTCTTGACGAATGAAATATCAAGGACCTCCTTTTTCTTAACCTTGGTGCTGCGAGTCACACGTCGTGCAGAACTACTCCCAACGCCAACGTGGAGAAGGGGATCATACTTCTGGAAAGGACTAGTCTCAGCGTTCCCCTCGTTGGCTCCAGCTCTAGGACCATCAATAGCAAGCTGTTGGTCTAAATTATCGTGACAGGGTGTCCCTTCCTCAACACCCGGAGGAAGATAGCGGTGCATCCGAAGGACGTGATCGGCAATCATACGATCGCGAGTTTCGCTCACATCATCCGTGACGATGAACAGCAAATCAAAACGTGAGAGCAATGAATCAGGCAACGCGATATTCTTGTGAGGATCTTTGTGGATATCGTACTGTAAAAAATCAGTATTTTAGCCTACAATCTGGCGAGTCGACTCCTCACCTGTCCATAAATTGGATTAGCGGCAGCCACCACACTACATCGCGCATTAAGACTGGTATGAATACCTGCTTTGGCGATAGTAACTGTCTGTTGCTCCATTACCTCGTGAATTGCTACACGATCAATATCGGACATCTTGTCGAATTCATCAATGCAGACTATGCCACGGTCAGCGAGGACCATTGCCCCGGCCTCAAGTCTCCGTTCCCCAGTTTCCTTATCAGTTGTTACCGCAGCAGTAAGACCGACACCAGAGCTGCCACGACCCGTCGTAGCAATGGCCAGAGGAGCTGTACTGAGAACAAATCGGAGCATTTGCGATTTGGCCGTTGAGGGATCCCCAACCATAAGAAGGTTGATGTCACCACGGATGTGAGTTCCATTGGGCAGATTTTTCTCTGCGCCACCGAGTAGAAGCAGGAGAATCGCGCGTTTTATGTATTCGTGTCCATAAATTGAAGGAGCAAGGGATTCGGAAAGAAGGTCGAAGATGTCGGAACGCTTGGCAAGCTGATTTATTGTGCGGATGTCCGTGTCTGTGAGTGGCGTCTGGGCAATGCCACTGCCAATTTTGCTCGATAATAAGTTTATATTGTTGGCAAGAATGAGAGACCTTGAGAGAGTCAGCAATTACAAACGTAAACGAGTAAGACTCACCTGAATGCACCACTCGAACCTCCCCCGACACTGCGGTAAACTCCAACCAATTGTATTCGATCACCCGGTTTACACTTGTCTACAAGGTCATCATCGAGGACTATATCTGTGCTTCGTGGAAGTTGACCAGCAGGTGCTCGTTCTGGCATCTCTTGGATGCTGATCCGCTGATGGTCACGGAAGATACAGTGACCATATTCTGTCTCGAGAGGGTAACCTTGTTCAGTCTGTGTCGGTGGCACTGTTGGCGTTGGAGCAAGATTGGACGTTGATGTTGCATCACGATACTCGCGAGCATGATGTTGGGCCGTCTCAGGGCAATAATGCACGGACTTGAACATTTTTGGTCGGACGAGAGAGCAACGTGTTATGATTCCTTCCAAGCAAATCATCTTTCCAAGGTGCATTGCCTGCAAAGTACGTGGACTAACATGATGGTCGCCAAAGGATCCGCTGAAGCCGACCTTGTAGTTTTTCGACTCAATCGTATATTTATCCGGATCATACACGCGCGAGATCACATTCAGGAGAGCAGCATCAAAGGCAGGGAGATAGTCGAATGGCTGTTTGAGAAGGCCATCTGCATATTCGCGATTGAAGTCGCGTAGGTCATCGATGTTCACGATGAGACGTGTCTGGTCCGCTCGAAGCAGCCGGGAGATCTCATCCTTATAATCGTAAAGCGTTGAGTCAGATTCGAGAAAATCTTCGAAAGCGCGAGTTCTATCACGCATCAACGCGTCTTCAGGAACGATGCCGCTGAGTCCAGCCATGACCAAGGACTACAAAACGAGAGGCTTGAAGCGAAGGTTGCCTCATCTACGCGCCAACAACATGTCAAAGCACGACCAAATCAGTTGTGTGATTTTACATCATTTTTGCATACTGTCTTTCTTAAACTGTAGAGCTATCCATTGGCCTTGTGTTATCTCCAACGCTTGCCTCTCGACTAGTTGGCCAGAAATCAAGAAATAAACTGCAGCTTATTCTTAGTTGTTCGGCCCGGGTCTGGATCTGGATTGCAACTATGACAAAGAAAGCATCTCAGGAGCGCGCAATTGCATCACTACGTGTGTTCCAGTCCACAAGATGAAGACCAGCTGAATGGGATACGTAAACGGAGCTCTGCGCAAAATTACAGAAATAGTATACAGAACTTCCACTGGATGGCGCATTGTGAAACCATGAGTCCAGTAATGATATAGGAATAAATAGGATGGAGAAGTCCGGCATAAAAAGGGAAAAAGAATTTTCAAACAAGGCGAAGTAGCTCACGCTTATGCATAATGAAGTCAGTAAGCGTCGAGTCGAGAAAGGACAGTTGTAAACGAACCTGTCCAGACATGCCTCTCTTCCAAGCTTGAATCAGTTCTCTCCTTCGGCTTCTGACCGACTCGTAACATTATCTTCACGACGCCAGTCTGGAGCTGTTCGACGCCAGTCTGGAGCTGTTCGACGCCAGTCTGGAGCTGTTCGACGCCAGTCAGGAGCTGTTCGACGCCAATCTGGAGCTGTTCGACGCCAGTCTGGAGCTGTTCGTCGCTGGTTTTGTGTGTCTACAGCATTTTCGGGGACCTTGGATAATGTCAGAGATAAACGAGCACATTGACAGGGACTTCGTTTAAAAAGCATACCGGAAAAGCTGCGGCAGAGACAACAAGGATTGAAGCAAACAAGATAGTCAGTCTCATGCCTAAAACTAGTCCAAGAGGCGATTATGGGGCGAAGAGGCGGAATTCTGGAGGAGAATCCCAGAGTCTGGTTGCTTTTATGCGTTTCCTTAAATCTGGCAACCCAAGTAAAGCCGTGTGTCCATAAGATAACTATCCGCTTTTCCACATGCAGTATCATTCCATCCAAATTCTCGTGATTCAAGCATCGGTCCGCGACATGGAGATTTCGTCTTGGGGCAAGATCGTCCATATTGTCGACTTTGATATAATTGGATGCGGAAAATAGGCAAACTCTGGCTTTGGTGCCTCAGCCCACAACTTCAAGGCACTATCAACTCAGGCACTCATTCCCATATCAATGGTGCCTTTGGTCTCCGAGGTTGAACCAATGTCTGCACTGGACACAGTATGGGTTATGATTCCCATATGATTCTGCACATGGGCATTGCAATACCATTCCCATATACATTTAGAAAACAGTATTGGATCTTGATGCTGCCTGTCTGCTGGTTGTGTGCTACATGTGCGTTGCTGTTGAGATCGTGTAAAAGTATCCAAGTAAGATCTACCAATTGACACATGTACAGCCCCTCGTCACCTAGCTTCTCAAATATTCTAGGGAATCTATACAAATTTCCTGATTTTTGATATTAAGGACGAGCTATTACCAAATAGGAAATCAATCATAGTTGAATTCATTGTGTGGGCCTAATATGAGTACTTACTTGGTTAGTATATTTTTCAGTTTAAGTCCAGATACTTTGTCGACTATACAAAAATATTCAAATATCTGCATATTACAGATGCACAAGCATGATTTGGAAATATTTTTAACATGGGAATTTGATAATTTTATCTTAAGTGAAGTAGTATGGCTGTATTGTGTGTATATTGATTCGATGTTCAAGGCTTAAATTTACTTCTACCTAGATCCAAGACCTGGAAAAAGTATTTCGGGTCTACAAAAAGACATTAAAAAGACATTGCAGCAAAGAACGGTGTTTAAGTCAGCTTAAGCTGGTACTATGGAAGAGAGGTAACAATATCTAGCGTAGCGGAAGTGGGATTTTATGTGCTCATACCGTGTCACGCCAATGCAAATTTTTTGATTCACTTGTTACTAGGCAGGCAATACCATACTTTGATTTTGCGCATCTATCAGCATTATTGTAATGATATTTTCGTAGCTGATCTCTATACAAGTAATGTTCTAGCGATGAAAATCATGTAGTGTACAATCAGGAGCAGACGCTGGCATTCAGTCCTACATCCGACGTGAGTCACACCACTAATTCTGTAAAGACAGGTATTGATGCTCACCCATAATTTAATAAGACCATCCCAGGAAGCCGTGATGACCTTGGACTGTGCAACAAATGAGTGACTATTCAATATCAACTTCGGTGTATACCTACTGTTTCATGAGGCAACCATTCATGAGCAATGCAGACTTTAGAATGCGCTTTCAAGCGTGACTTGATACGGCCTGTTTTCCAATCCCAGAAAACAACATTTCCTTCACCATCTCCGCTGCTTATCCATTTTCCATCAGGGGAAAACCCGATCTGGCAAGCGTAACCAGCAACTGAATGACCGGCAAACCGCTTTTTGCGATTCTGACGGAAGTTTTCTGTGCTATAAACAAGAATTTGGTTATCAAGTGACTGAGCAGCAAAATACTTGTCTAGTCGGTTCCTGGTCAGATGGCGGGTGGCACAAAAGGAAATTGTAACATACTAGATGGGTGTAAAGTTACCGAAGGCATTGAGTGCATGTGTGGTTCAGCAATATACTTGATAACGACAGGAATATCAAAGTCCCATGCGCGAATGGTCTTATCATCTGAGGTTGTGACAAATCGCCGATTTTCATCTACAAAGGTTATGGTATTTACAGGACCAAGATGTTGGTCATACTCTTGAGTAATTTCGCCGGAGTTGATGTCATACTGTCCAATTGTGAGTATAAGGAACATTGATACTCTTGCGTAAGCCCACCTGTATGATTTTTTTATCGGACATTCCAGCAAGAAAAATATTCTGCTTGTCCTCGTCAGGGTGAAACCGCACAACATAAGGAATCTTCCCGTTGCTGAAGCGTTGTAGGCATTGCCCGGTTTCGGTGTCCCATAGCTTCATCTGACGATCATATGCACAAGAAAGGAACCGTCGACCGTCATTTGAAAAGCAGATATCCTTTACAGCCTTAACATGGCCGTGAAAGGTTCGTAGACAATTGCTGTGTGTGTAAATATCCCAAAGCTAACGACATCTAATCAGGACACAAAACAGAAACAGAGCAGCCCACGTACTTTAATCTTCGTATCCATAGATCCACTTATAAAGAGATGGCCAGTTTCTGGGAGCGTTCGGATAACAGAGACGCCCTGAGTGTGCCCTGTCCAGGTGTGAATGCAAACTTTTGGAATGAAACAATCCTGCGAGCCAGCTTCTTGCGACAAATGTGGTGCATCGGCGATAGGGGGAGACATGTATGTTCTCCCTTGGTAATCGGTCAGAGATGTGCCATGGAATACTGAGCTCTCTTGTCCAATCGCTCCTTTCTTAGGTTTCGCCTTTTTGATGGTATGATCAAGTTCCTCTTCTTCCTCTTCCTCTTCTTCATCTCCAACAGAAACTCCTGCTAAGAAATCAACTTGATTATCTTCGCCCTTCCACGACGCCCAAGGTCCAACATAGGCACCCTCTCCATCCACAACCTCGAGATCACCCTTGTTTTCCCGCTTCCGTTTGAGTCTTTTGCGTTCGCTTCTAGATGTTCTCAGTGTATCAATGGTCTGAAAATTGTTGGCCTTTGCATTCTCCGTGGATCCAATAATGGCCGGTGCATTGGGATCAATGGAAGGGTTGGCCGAGTACCCAAGAATAGAATGGGTCAGATGTTGAGCACGAAAGGCATGCTCCGAGATAGACTGCTCTTCTACGTGACCTGCGAGTGCGTTTTGATTGATAAAGCGATTCCGATCGCCGAATGGATTTTCTGGTCCCTGCAGAGGCAGCATCATGTCTCGGTAGGGAATATTCACGTTCATCTGCGTGTCAGTTGGCCTCATCACAAGAGATGTCATTTTCAAAGGATCCTAGGATATCCTTCAGTGGTTAAACAATCTAATGAACAGGAGTTCCACTCACTTCGGCTAGAACGTGCGGTGCAGAGTCTATTGCTGCAGTGTTTGACTCCACAGAGTCGTCAACACGAGGTTTCTTGCTTGAGGATAGAGAAAGAATTCCAAACGCGTCCTTTGCAACAGTTTCTGCATCGTCAGACGAGTAATCGAGAGCGAGAGACATATGTTCTAGAGACACTGCGATTGTTGTAAAGAGTAACGGAGTAACTGACCTTCCATATAAGGAAGTAATGAAGGTGTGACTGTCTGCAACTCATTGCGGTGTCGGAGGAGTGCCGCAACCTAGCCTCTGTGTCATGATTTCGTGATTCTTCCTTTCCCATGGCAGAGAAAAATATTGCTCGACCATGGACTGAACATGAAGGTCACCTTTCTCTCCGTCTTTCTGTCCTTCGCTTATTTTTCTGTCTAGATCTCTTACTGAAGGAAGCTGTTGCAAAGCACGGCGAACATGATAACTGGAAACTCATTGCACAATGTATCTCAGGCAGGTCCAACAAGGCATGCAGAAAGGTATTTTTCTTTCCCGAATTTGTTAGCAAAGAAGCTCGATGCTGTGTCAAGCGCTGGCTACACTCCCTTGCTCCCAATGTGAGGAAAACGGCATGGACCCCTGAAGAAGATAGAATACTTCTGGAACTTTATGAGCAATATGGATCCAAGTGGTCGACAATCGCCCGCTCAATAGAAGGAAGGACTGACGATGCATGTTCCAAACGCTACCGGGAGGCGCTTGATCCGAGTCTCAAAAAGGATGAGTGGTCCACCGAGGAGGACGAAAGACTGCTCGAAGTCTGGAGGCGTATTGGTGGGAAGTGGGGTCAGATTGGTCAAGAGATGCAGCGCAGCGGGCTTGGCTGCAGGAACAGGTAATTGACTTAAATTGGTTCGTTTACGGGATTGGCTTCCTGATATTGTATCTAGGTGGCGGCTACTGGAGAGAAAGAAAGCAGCAGCATTAAAAGCAAACCAGCAATTGACGGTCTCGAGCAATGCACCCAACAACGCATCTGACAACTCCTCTACTTCTTCCTCAATCAATGTACACGCCAATGCAGTTCCGAGTCCCTCACATCCTATCCAAACCTCTCCAACAATGAGTCGACTGACGTTGTCTCCTGCACAGGCGCCCCATCTATTTCCTTTGGTTTCTGATACAGTACGACCACCAGGGAGCTATTCACAGCACAACCCTGACTTTGATATCTGGCCGCCATACTATCCACCGGAGTCATATCCTATCCCTGGTTCTTCCCTCAGCCCTTCCCATTCTTTTCGAGTACCTTCTCCAGAGATTGTCTCCGTTTCTCCTGCACCATTTCACTTCACTTCTTCTTCACTCAGTGCAGCACTCTCGGCACCTCCTCAGCTTCATCGACCCTTACCGTCAATCTCAAGTGAACCGCCATTGATCGAACTACGTCCAGAAACAGACCTTTCATCACATAATGCGCTGAATGTTGATAGAAACGACTATGACCATTCAATGTCATTGGACGATCCCCTTGCTGCTATGACTAGTGGATCAAATACTACCGATCATTTTCTTTTACCACCGGCTTCCACATCTTCACCTTTGTTACAGCCATCAATTGCTCTCAATGTACTCAATTCGTCGATATTCATTCCTCATTCGCCTACTCACTTCCACCCCTTGCATGACTTATGGAAATCTCCGGCTGGAACTCTTTCGGACCTTCTTGGCCCATTGTTTGAGAATTCTCCACGATCTAACCCAGATAATATCCTGCTTGCAGAGCCTGCCCTCGAAGACCTATCATCTGTGGCTTCGACTCCTTTTTCTATTGCTCCTTCTGTATCCTCAGTGTCTAGTCCCAATGTCTCATCACCAGTGGGTTTGCCTGGTAATGATCAATTAACGAATCCAACTAGTTCCTTGCTATTTTCAACACCTCTGGAACCCACTCGTTCTCCTGTATCCCAAGGTCATGGGTCATCATTCGTGACCAAAAGGCTATCCAAGTCTAGTACTCTAATGCGACTTTCTTCTTCTCTTCCGTTGACGGCAGAGTAAGCTACTCCATTTGCACTATTCGAGCTAATGTTCAATGTCCTTATGTTTCAGCCCTTCTATCAAACCTTATGCATGTGGAACAGACACATGTTGGCCGAAAGACGCGACAATTAGTCAATCATGTTTCGCAACATCAAAGGAGCTCGTTGATCACAATAAGAATGAACATAGCGATGAACCGTATACCGAAAAACCGTTCCGTTGTGCCCTTGCAGGTTGTGGCAAATCTTGGAAGGTATGTTACTTTGACCACAGTGATAGACCAACAAAAATTTGATCTCGGTTCTCATAGTCAATCAATGGCCTCCAATACCATCTTCAGGTGTGAGTCAAACAAGATCAATCGATGATCAAATATCTTTTGATTCTATCATGGCCTCGGAACAGATCAACGGCCCACTTCCGGACGGCGTTGTCAACGAGGTTCTCAAGTCAGTCGCTAAACGAGGAGAACGGCTTCGGGACTGAGCCTGAAGTGGACGACAACGAACGAGAGTTTGTTTGTCCTATACCCGATTGCTTCAAAGCATACAAACATTCAAGTGGGCTGAGATATCATATCAAACATGTCAGCACAAACCGTGTCTGCGATTTGCCTCATATTGACCAAAGATTCTATTACCTGTTCTTGTAGGGACACCCTCGGAATCTGCCTGTGCAATTATCAGAAGTTCCTCCAACTCTCGCTCGCCAATTTCCGACGAAGACGAGGCGGATGCGCCGAAAAGCCCATTCCGAGGACTTGCGATAACACAGTTGGGAGATGCTGTCGACAACGCTCTGGTTGTCTGGTTGTGTTTGTGGTTATGAGATTTTTCTTGTATCTGGGACAAATATCCAATGGTCGGAATTTTCATCCACACCAATATAGAAAAGTCCCGTCAAGCTTGCAGTTTCAGATGCATCATCACCATCATCGACTTTCCCCTTTTGCTGTAATGATAAGCTGCATCTTTCAGAATGCTCCGTGTCGAAATGTTGTCTCGAACAAGTATCAAGCACATAGTTTGATGCGGTCAACCCCCAGCACCTATTGAACTCTCAAATTCACCAGTGGTTCCCCTACGCTGCTCAGGCCCTGTTGCACCATCGCCAAGTACTTGTGGTGGCATCGAAATCTATTGAGCCTTCCCAACGGTTGGCTATATTGTCAATCTTTTCTGATAGACCATCCTTTTTTGACTCTGAATTTCTTTTCCCGAGGTCTTTGGTGCATCTCGACATGGCGTCCCTTTTCTGTTTCTCTTCCCGAAATAGGTTTCAAATCAGAAGGGAAAGATGGCAGAACGTTCTGGAACTCATGTCAAGCCATGTTCGATTGGATAATCAAAATCTAAATGAAGATTTGACACGCAAGGCATAGGTTTCTTTGATTTTCCCATTCTTGATTTTCTCTCTTGATCTGATGCAAGGACCTTTTCATTGCTTGAATTTGTATCAATGCTTGAATGACCCTTATGTACCCTACTAATGCTACTGTTACATGATATCTCATATAGAATCTCAATGCATCAGTATTGGCTTAGGAATCTCTAATGATGTAAAGTCCCTGCCCCTTATTGGAGCTGGGGTATACCCTTCAAAAAATTGCTTACTGCCCATAGGCGTTCAATCGTCACTGAGTTACTATGCCTCAAAACAGACATCCTGATCAGATCAAAGGATGATGTATTAGATGATATAAATGAAAACACTCTCACTCATGTACTCGAGCCACCAGCACCCCCTAGAAGCTTCGCAGCTCTGAAAACAGTTAGAAGGACATATTATTCTTGATGAGACGAAAACATACAAGTCTTGAAGGTTAGGGTTTCGCATGAGTTCCTCCATCGAAGGCATGTTGCCAGACTGTACTTTATTCATCTGTAGCGGATTTCATTATAGAGTTTTCAGTGTTTAGAATGCGAACATACCATATCTGCTACCGCTGGGTCCTGCATGAGTCGATTAAGGCCACCGTTCTGCGCCATCTGTTGGGCCATGGACTTGATTGCAGGATTATTCACGAGGTTTGCCAAGTCAGGCATGCCTCCTCCGTCTCCACCCATATTCCTGAGCATGTCTGCTAGACCACCCATACCTGCGCTTGCTCCTGCTCCTGCTCCTGTAGTAGGATCTGCGTTGACTCCTGGAGTGCTCCCAGTGGATACCTCATTTTCGGCGCTGATTTTTGCTTTGGTGCTTGCGAGGCTGGATTTCAAACCAGGATTATTAGGGTCAACCTCAAGACCGCGTTCGAAGGCATTTGCAGCAGATTTAAAGTCACCGATCGAATAAAATGCATGGCTGGATAATCACAAGTGAAGGTTAAGGCCAAGGATATTGATATAGAGGATATTCATACCCTAGCCGATGATGACCTTTCGAATAGTTAGGGTCGACTTCGATAGCTTTATTGGCATCCGCAATGGCTGAGAAGTGATCACCCTTGCTCGAGTAACCAGCTGCACGGTTAGAGTAGTAAACTGGGTTTGTTGCGTCGAGGGTGATAGCTTGGGTGTATGCCTTAATAGCATCTTCATATTTCTTCGCAGTCATCAGAGAGTTTCCCTCTTGCTTGAGTTTCTCTGCCTTTGCTTTATCCTCTACCGTAGGGGCCTTCAGAGAAGAAGCAGTGTCTTCTGAATCAGATGCTTGAATGTTGACTTTGTCATGGGCCTTTATGTGGACATCGAATATACTCTGCAGTGTCATGGGTTTGATGCTCAGCTGCTTAACCTGCTCTTGGTCAGTTGGATCGACGCCGAAAGACTCGCCGATGCACTGGACTGATTGTTCTGATTAAACAAGGTTTGGGTGATAGGTAGACGGAGAACATACTAGCTATGTCTAAACTCTCCTTATCCTCCCCTTTGACTGTCCCATCATCGACAGAGTGATTTAGAAAATCTATGATAGCGAGGACGAGGCGTTTCTCGGACATGGTGAGGAGAAGTAAACAAAGGTCAACAAGGGTGAGAAGACCAAGAAAAAGCTGGGTCGCGTCTTTCTCAGTGAAATGGTGTTCTGTGCAATCTCAGGCGAGCCACCCCAAGAACCCGTTGTCTCCGTCAAATCAGGCCATATCTACGAACGCAGGCTTATTAAAAAATATATTGCAGAAAATGGCACTGACCCAATCACTGGCGACAAACTCGAGGAGAGCGACCTCGTAGAACTTAACGTCTGTTCGTGCTCTCTCTGGCTTGATATTGTCCAAGGAGAACTCACACAGGTTAAGCACCAAAAACCGCGCCACCTCGGCCACCAACACATACCTCCCTACCTGCTCTCCTCCACACTCTGCAGAACGAATACGATGCAATCGTTCTGGAGCTTTTCTCATTAAGGCAGAAGTACAACTCTGTTCGGCAGGAACTGAGTTATGCGTTATACTCGCAAGATGCCGCTACTCGTGTTGTCGCTCGTCTGATTCGTGAGCGTGATGCGGCTCGAGAGTACGTCTTTCAATAGTTCTTTCACCAGACTAATGAAATTTATCTTATTTAAGGGCTTTAACAAATGTCCAGGTCTCCATGGGCATGATTTCCGTGTCTGCTGATGGTGATGTAGAGATAACTGAAAGTGGTGCAACCGAAGAGAGCCTTCCTGCCTCAGTCGTTGCCCAAATAGACGAGACTCACACCACGCTATCCTCTGCTCGCAAGAAACGCAAGGCTCCGGTGGGTTATGCAACTTCTGCCGAAGTCAAGACGTATACGGCCACACGTACCATCCCGTCCCTCCATTCTGCCTCCCCTGCTGGCATTACCTCTCTTGCAGTTTCTCGTATCAACCCCTCCCAGTTCCTCACTGGTGGAAATGACAAAATCGTTCAACTATACGACACGAGCACAGACAAAGTCTTAGCCACCCTTAAAGGTCACAGCAAAAAGATTAATCACGTTGCCTTGCGTGAAAACGCGGGGGAGAGGACTCTCCTTCTCTCCGCTGGTGCCGACAAAATCGCGAAAATCTGGTCGCAAGATGACGCGTCCGGGGAATATATCGCCAATTACACTCTTCGTAGTCATAAAGGCGAAATCTCTGGACTGGCAATTCACCCTACTTCTGCATTCGTTGTATACTCCTCTCTGGACAGAACGTACTCTATCCACGATCTGAACAATTTCCAGCAACTCTTCCGTTCTGCTCCTTCGGACGAACCCTTCACCTCTTTGCAGGTTCATCCTGACGGTACACTCATAGCTGCCGGCACGCCAACATCAACGATTCAGATCTTTGATATTCG
>Ga0153995_1000136_pt1 | contig 13956 bp, 14 predicted proteins | sample TSNC079MetaG_FD_104678 | JGI IMG/M metagenome (GOLD analysis project Ga0153995, IMG submission 104678) | Attine ant fungus gardens microbial communities from North Carolina, USA - TSNC079 MetaG | ecosystem: Host-associated > Fungi > Mycelium > Unclassified | place: USA: North Carolina, Lumber... | reverse complement strand
CGCGGCGGATGGTTGATTCGGAGACGCCCGATATCGCTGCAACCTCTCGCTGACTGAAGCCGATATGCGTGCGAGCATCGATGAAGTCTTGTATAGAAGTCACCGTTCGAGCGTATCCGGGAGTAAACTATCCTGACCAGCAATGCATCGAACTGGGCTGTGCCCTAAGCCTGAAGAAAATTTTCATTCCCGGCGGAGTGGTTGACAAGTGTTTAGAGAATTCCGGGCACTTACAAACTGTCCAATCGATAGGCAGAAAGGTGCCCTGGCTGAGTCGACCCGGCGAGCGGCTGTGTGGCATTCCCCGATTGAACGCCACACGGCCGCATCAGCATCCGGCTCATCGATTCACTGCCACGGTCAGAAACCCCATCAGTCCATATGTTCCAACTGGGCCAAGCTCACCGTCAACAGAATCATTCACTCGACGCGATAGCCCTCCAAATGATATCCACATTCGCCTCAATATTGACGGGCTCCTGAGCTTCATCCAGAAGAACCTCAAGGTGAAGTGGCGCCGTCACTAACCCGAGAACCTGCCCTGGATCAATATCTCTCCTGATCTGACCATTCTCTATTCCGCGGTGGATGATCGTACCGGCCGCAGTGAATCGTTTCTGCCAAAACTCCCGCCTCCGTTCGGCCATATCGTCACTGTCGACCGGTTCGATGGCTTGGCGGGCCAGAGATTGTCCAACCGCAGTCCCCATAAAGTCTCTCAGTGTCTGACAGAACTGTATGAGATCTGTTCGAGCATCGCCCGTATCGGGGATCGGGGCGTCGTCCTCGACAATGTTGTAGACGGCCTCGGCAAGGATGTTGTTGAGCGTTTGCCAGCGACGGTAGATCGAGGTCGGATGGACATCGGCGAGCTTGCTGATACGAGCAACCGTAACCGAGTCGTAGCCATCCTCGACGATCAGCTTGGCGGCTGCATCGAGCACCGCCGTGGTCACATGCGTTCCTCTGCGTTTAACCAACGGGTTCATTCTCCTCACTCTCGGGACTTTGGTCCTAGCTTGCTGCGTCAAACAGGGTCAAGCAATGGATTTATTGCAACTCGTGTTGCGATGTGGTTATATCCACAGGCACACAACCAGATTCATACTGAGATTTGTTCTCCATGAACCAAACGGATGGGGCTCGCTTCATGGTCATCTTCTTCGACATCCTCCTCGTCGCTGCTTGCGCTGCAATCGCCTGGTTCGGCTTCTACGTGATTTACCGGCTTGTAACCGATTGAGTTCCTTCGCTTTTCGTCATCGCGGTCTCGCGCGGCAGCGCGACGGCACACATTGATCCACACAGGGGGAAACATGACACACACGGTCGACGATACGGGCGATCTCGCTCTCGCAGTCAATCCTTTCGATCCAACCTTCAAGGCAGACCCATACCCGGTCTACGCAAGATTGCGCACGGAGCTTCCAATACATCGCTCCGCTCTGGGCGCCTGGATCGTTGCTGACTACACGTCGTGCGACAAGGTGCTTCGAAGCAGATCATTCGGCAAGGATTTTGCCAACTCCACCTTCTTCGACCATCTGACGTCGATGATGGGCGAAGACATGCCACCATTCCTTGGTCTTGGCATCGACGGCGACGCCCGTCCATTCATGCTCACAGATCCGCCCGAACACACTCGGCTGCGGGGCCTCGTCTCCGATGCATTCACCCGCAGCACCACAACTTCCATGGACGACATCGTCCTATCCGCGGCCTCATCAGCGGTTCGGCATCTCGAACACTGCACTGACGCCGTTTCCGAGGTTGCGGAACCGTTTCCTGTAGAGGTACTTTCGTCAATATTGGGTATTCCGGACAAAGATCGCGGGCGATTCTCCGAATGGTCGAATCTTGTGGCCGGCGTACTTGATATCAACTTCGCGATTCCAAAAGAAGTCGCCGATCGCCGCTCCGCCGCAATCGAAGAATCGATCGATTACTTCCGAACTCTCGCAACGTCCGGCAATGCGCCCGAGGGGCTTGTCCGGCGACTGTCCGAAGTCAGTCACGGCGGTGACCAGCTCAGCGTTGACGAGATCGCCGCGACATGCCTCCTGATCACGGTCGCCGGACAAGAAACCACCTCCAACACGATCGGCAACATGCTGATCACTTTCTCCCGTCATGCGGATCAGTTCGAACAGGTACGCGCCAACCCACAGTTCATTGAGAATGCAGTGGCTGAGGTGCTCCGTTTTGAGCCTCCGGCGCACGAAGCTGGGCGAATCGCATTGGAGGACTGCGAGATAAGTGGCGCAAATATCACTAAGGGTGACGCCGTCATGGTCCTTCTTGCCTCCGGAAATCGAGAAGCAGTCGAGCGCGGAGACACATTCTCAGTCACGCGCCCTGATGTGTCTTCACTTTCTTACGGGCGTGGGATCCATCACTGCCTCGGCTCGGCACTGGCAAACTCGATGCTTCAGCACTTTCTACGCGAACTATCGCAACGGTACCGCTCCATCGAAGTTGCAGAGCCAATCAATTACAAGCCTGGCATGGGGCTACGCGGTCCAGAGACACTTTCCGTAGCGGTAAGCCGATAGCAATGTCCGCACCGCTGGCGAGTCGCGCTTCCCAGTTCGTCAGAACCGGATCGCCCCGATTCTCTGCCCTGTATATTGCCGGGTTCCTTTCCGGCAGCTTCTTTGTCGCGCACGAAGCGCCACCACATCTTCTGTTGTGGATTATCTACTGGATTACGTTCTGCGTCTCCGTAGAATGGCTCAACCGACTGGTAGATCTTCCCGCTGATCGAATTAATCAACCGCTGCGTACACGATGGGCGTTGAGTTTCGGGACTCGTGGTCTGCGTCGAGCAACATTCGTAGCGTGGTTCTCGGTCATGCTCCTTTCGACAGCAATGGTGGCACTGAGCCCAGGCGACGCACCGTCGAAGACCGCCCTAGCTGTCGTTCTGGTCGTCAATATCACTATTGGTATCGGTTATTCGTTCGGCAGAGTGACCAAACGATATCCGGGTGCCACGATCGCACTATTGACGGCAACGCTCGTCATGCCGTGGGTGACTGGCATCGCTGCCGGCAACGGAACGCTTTCCTCTGAGCAGTGGCGGGTAGCGGTCACAGTCGCGGTATTGCTGGCGACGGTCTCAGTGATAATCGCTGGGGCAAAAGACCTCACAGATCGCCGCGGTGACACCTTGATCGGCTACCGCTCGGTCTGGCTAACCGCTGTGGAGAACGGCGCGGGGCGAACTGTTCTCATCACGGCCCTTGTGCAGTTCACGGTCGGGGCAATCACTGTCACCCAAGTTGGACTGTCCGTATTTCTCGCATGTTCCATCATCGCAGCAGGCGAGGTGAGCGTCATTCTCGGTGTACGGCGCGCTCGCACCCTGGCCGACGCAATCGCGGTCCGCGAGCACGTTTACCTCGTCACATTGGCGTCCGTGGTAAGCATCGGCATTGCAGTGAACCAGTCCTTGCAGTTTGCTCTCGTCGCGGGTGCCTGCGTTATCGCGTGGATCCTGATGTCACTTCTGGCGCACTGGAACAAGCACCTGTCCCGCAAGTCCGCGTCTCGTATGTCAGCGCTTCTGTGGCCTCGCCACTCCCTAACCAACGACTCCGTCGATTCCCTCGCTTGATGAAAGGATCACCATGACGATTGACGATGAGCTCCGAGCGATCGTAGCGAAAACCACGGGTCTGCAAGCCAGTGATCTTGCCGACGAGGACCATGTCCACGACCATCTCGGGCTCTCTTCGCTCGATCTGATCGCAGTCTACGGATACTTCGAGGACAAGTACGAGATCTCTATATCCGACAGTGAGGCGGATGAAGTCCTCACACTGCTTCAGTTGCAGCAACTGATCCAATCCAAGGCCGCGGCAGGCTCGCAGTGTTAAGTTTGGCGTCCAAGATCACCTATGCAGAATGCCGAACTTCGGAATGCGATAGTCGCGACACACTCTGGAAGAGAATGCTTTTCGGCGATGCTATCGAGGCGAGCCGAATTCCCGGGATCGGCCATGACAGCGACTATCGCGCTTATGCACTCGCCTGCGAGGCACAGGGCGATCGGTATCTGTTCGAGTCCCTATTGCAAGAGGCATTGGGTCCGATCCGTAACAGGATCGTCGCTGCGGACGAAGATGTGGAACGCAATCGGCCTGTAGTTCTCCTGTCCACGGTCATGGGCTCTCGCCCCGACCATGACCGCAGCGACCCGATTTCGGCAGCTGAGGGAGTGCGGGCTGCCCTTGACTCTGATACCGCAGCCGTGGCGACGTTCCTCGGCGGACATGTCGACGTGATTGGAATCGGATCAGGCTGTGCCGCCGGAACTACCGTCATCGGGCTCGCGCAGTCGCTCGTCTCATCTGGGCGCGCGGATATGGTCATATGCCTTGGTGCGGAGGTTCTTTCTTATGAAGTGCTGACCCTCTTCCTGGCCCTAGGTGGATTGAGCGATGATGACATGGTTCGCCCATTCGACGCCGACCGGCGAGGAATGATGCCTGGCGAGGGGTTCGGTGTTGTCGTCGTTGAACCCCCAGAATTTGCGAAAGCACCACTCGCGAGCATTGCCGGGTATGGAGAAGCGTGCGACGGATGGAACCTCGTCGCCCCTTCGCCTACCGCGACGGGGATTTCCATCGCAATCACAGATGCACTCGCGTCCGCTTCGATCACGGTCGATGATGTTGGGTGGATCTGCGCCCACGGCACAGGAACTCGCGCCAATGACGCACTCGAAGCTAGTGCGTACGACCGAATATTCTCCGCGCGGCACGATCGCGTACCAGTGGTATCGATCAAAGGAACAACAGGACATTGTCAGGGCGCGGCAGGGGTGATCGAAACCGTCGTCGCAGTCACCTCGCTTCGAGAAGGTGTTGTCCCTCCCAATAAGACCATCTCCACCCTGGAGAGCGGTATTGAGAAGCTTGCCCACGTGCAAGTTCCCTGCTCTGCTGTACCGCTCGCTGACAATAACTATGTGCTGTCAACCTCATTCGGTTTCGGCGGGTCTGTGGCAGCGGTCGTAATAGGAGCACCATGAACGTCACCACAATCGCGCAAGTTCCGATTGCTGTCATCGGGTACGTCACTGCAGTGACCGACCCGGACAGCGACTGTGTGAACATTGAAGTGGAGCCGTACGGAGACTTTGCGTCTGTGTGCGAATTACCTGATCGCACTGAGCAATCGGTCGCAGCACTTGCAGTCAGAACGGCTCTCAGTGTTGTCGACACGTCTGGGCTCCGCGTAGGAGCTGTGTGGGCATCCTCGACATCAGGTTCCGATCACTATCTCAATGTAATTAGCAGACTTGGCGCCTCGCGCAAACGATCGATCGCCGCGTCCGGTCCTGTCAGCGGAGCCAATGGCATTCTGGCTTACTTGGCGACCGAACATGCGATGACGGGTCCTTGTCTGTCGATCTTCGGACCGTTCCATGACCACCATGTGTGGTTCGCACACCAGTACTTACGAAGTTCGACCACCGACATCATGCTGTCTGGCTACAGCTATTCAACAGAAAGCCAGATCGTCGCCGCTGTCTCAGTACTTGCAGTGTCTGAATGAGCAATATGTCGTCGATGGGAAACTCCAATCAGAGAAGCCAAGAATGACTGAATCCAGCTCCCAAACAATTGATCTCGCTCTATGGCTATGGTCATTGCCCACAGTCCCAACATCCAACTCGGCGATCCTGTACGTCGACGAGTGTGGACGTGAAATCTCAGCTGGCGAGTTCGTCGCGAGAGTCGATCAGTGGCAGCTCACGCTTTCCTCCACCGGCATCCAGAACGGTGATCTCGTCTTATGCGCCGCGCACACCACCATGGCGTGGATCGAAGCACTATGCGGGCTCTGGAGGTGCGGTGCGGTGCCCATCGTCGGCCGGCCTATGGCGGAGGGAAAGCTGTCGACGCTCGCGGAATCGATTGGCGCGGCCGCAACGCTTCAACTCACGGACGGCAATCCCGACATCCGTTACATCAGGGACGGTCAGATTTCGCCGCTCGATCGAGACCGCCGTCTGAAGTTCGGGCAATTAACGTCCGGGAGCACAGGGAAGCCGAAAGTAGTTGGCCACTACGAGAGCGGCCTCCGTGCTTTTGCCGAGACCATCCCCGCGCTGTACGGCGCAACACCGAATAGCCGTATTCTGACCGCTGCAGACCTGAGCTTCGGGTACGGATTTGGAAACTCGGTCCTGATTCCATTGCTCACCGGCACGACGGCAGTGCTTTGGAACCGGCCAACAGCGACCGATGAGTTGATATCGGCACTCGTCGCACACAAGATTGACATTGCTGCACTGTCACCGCGAATTTGGGCAGCCATTGCACGGCGATCTCGAAACACAGCCGCCAGCCACGACCTCGCTGGACTGTCAACCGCAGTTTCTGCAGGTGAACCTTTGCCCGACAATCTGCGGCAAGAGCTCGAAGCCCGCATCGGCGGTCAAGTCATCGACGGGTACGGCGCGACCGAAGTTCTACACATAGTTGCGACGCGATGCTCGACCGATGCGGGATTTACTGCCCTGCCCACCACAACTCTCGCTACCGCGACCGACCCAGGTGGATCCGACCGTCCCCTACTCACCATCGAGGGGCCGATGGCTTCTTCTCGGTACCTCGTCGCCCCAGAATCGGACCATGCACGCCTCCAACAGAACACGTTTATCAGTGGCGACGCGGTCCAGCCATCGGGGCGAGGCTTTGCCATATTGGGGCGCGCTGACGACTTACTGAATCGTGGCGGGATACTCTTCTCCCCTGTTGAGGTCGAAAACGCTGCAAGAGAAGTGCTTTCCACCGAAACTGTAGTCGCAGAGATCACTCTCGATGGAGTATCGGCACCTCGTCTCGTAATGGGAGTCGCCGACAACGACGCCAACGAACCGGTCACGAACCTGAGCAAAGCAACCCGCAGTGCCTTGTCTACTGCGCTCGATTCACACCTGGTTCCAGATACTTGTGTCTCTGTGCCTCGAATTCCTCTCACCAGTACCGGCAAGATCGATCGTGGTGCTTGCCATCGCTTGTTGGCGCGCCGCGTCGGTTCTCGTCTGCGGTGGCGCGACCTCTCTTCACGATTTGACTCGACTCTGGTAGTCCTGCCCTGCGCGGGCACAAGCGCGGAACCATATGTCGGACTCGCGGACCATCTGGACATGAGGGTCGCAGTGATCGAATACGACCTCCAGCAACTGTCCGACCTGGACAGAGTCGCACGAACGATCACCGAGTACGTGCTATCGGAAACACAGGCCGGAGATATCCTGCTCGGCCACAGCCTCGGAGTTGCATTGCTCGGTCTAGCCCAGGACAAGTATCCCGATCACTTTGGCGATCGAATCGTTATCGCCTGTGCGCCGCCCCCAGTCACGCTTACCGCCGTCCATCAAGAACAATTGATACAACATACCGAGCACATGCTGATGTCCCGACTCATCGCATCTCCCGCTGCTCTGAACCGGGCGCGCCGCCGCATTGCGAACGACCTGACACTCGCTTCTTCCTTGATGACCGAACTGCGAAAACCTCTGACCAACATGCAGACTCATCTAGAAATCACCATGGAAGACGATCCAATTTCAACTGTGGCCCCGGTCACGATGTGTCACCGCCACCAGATCGTCAGTCGCGGTGGCCATTACCTCCCGATCACAGACCCTGCAAAAGCTGCGGCCCTCATCGCTCACGCACCTACTCCTGCCATGAAGGAGAACGCATCATGACAACGCAACCAGCTTCCAGAACCCCCGAATTGTCAAAGACTGATCCGGGGCCACGACCGGTTGCAGCAGGAGTTGCAATCCTGGTCGCGACGTTCTTTCTCATTCTTGATCTGACCGTCATCAATGTGGCGTTTGAACCGCTGCAAAATGACCTCGGCGCCACCTTCACCGATCTGCAATGGATACTCGACTCCTACGCCACCGCGATGGCCGGCGTGCTGCTCTTCTTCGGAGTATGCGCCGACCGATTCGGTCCTCGGACCGTGATGATCACTGGCGCAGCAATATTCGCGGTGGCATCAACCTTCGCAGCACTCTCGACCAGCGTGCTGCCTTTGATCGTTTCCCGCGGGTGCCAGGGCATAGGCGCCGCTGCCCTACTCGCCTCAATTCCAGTTCTGATCGTTCAAAACTTTGCCCAGGACAAACGAACGATCGGGTTCGGCATCTTCGGCGGCGCTTCTGGTATCGCACTTGCCGCTGGGCCGATCATTGGTGGCGTGTTGCTGAGTTGGAGTTGGCAATGGATCTTCTGGATCAACGTGCCTGCGATGATACTCGTTGCTGCCGTGCTGATTCCGTGCAAGTCGAGCGGAGACCCTCAACAGCAGGTTGCGCGAAGACTGCTGTCCGCAACGGTACTGGGTATATCGATGTTCTCCCTCGTATTCGTTCTCACGCATGCCTATGACATGGGACTTACACACCCATGGATCCTCACAGGTATCGCCGTCACACTTTCGGTCTTCGCAGCGTTCGTCGTGATGCAACGACAGCCCACAATGCGACTGCTCGACCTGAGCCTCTTTCGCAACCCCACATTCGTCGGCATCAACATCGTGACACTGCTTGTGTACCTTGCCGTCTTTCCCCTCATCCTGATCTCTGTCTTGTACTTCGAAATCGTCAACGGCCTCGATCCGATCGCAACCGGGCTCAGACTGATGGTGCTCACTGGCGCGCTTCTCGTCGGATCCATCCTGGCGATGCCACTGCAGACCGCGCTCGGTCGCAAAAATGCAGTCACGCTGTCACTCGTGATGCTCGCGGCCGGTTTAGCTCTACTGCGCCTTCTCGCCCCCGACAGCACGTGGACGATTCTCATCGCAGGATTTGTCGTCGCCGGCGTCGGGTTGGGGATATTCAGCCCCCTGCGGGCCGAAGGCACCGCAGCATTGGTCCCCGAAGAAACCACGGGCATGGCTTCAGGAACAGGAAATACACTCCAAGAACTCGGCGTAGCTTGCGGAGTCGCATTCCTTGGATCCGTTTTCCTGCATCGCCTCAACTCGTCGTTGGGCGTAGACATCGATCAAATGCAGGCAACCGCCGAGGCCGATCCTTCGAACAGTCTCGCCCTCGCCACGGCGTTCGTCGAAGCATGGGATCTCGTCGTGACACTCTCGGCGGCTGTTGTAGTCGTCGCACTTGTCGTGTGGCTCGTATCGGCAAAGGAGAGGTTGTTCCGCTATGACGCTTGAGCCTGATTTGGACATACGCCGCCACGTTCGCCTAGTCGACGACGCCAGCTCGGACCTGGGAATCGTGGACAAACTTCATGCCCACAAGGATGGAGGCGTCCGGCATCGTGCGTTCTCAGTCTTCATGTTCAGTCTTGACCGCCGTCTCCTGCTGCAGCAACGGGCTGCGACGAAATACCATTGGCCGCTCGTTTGGTCGAATTCATGTTGCGGACATCCACTTTCGAAGTCTTCCGTTCTGGGAGATGCCGCACTTCGATTGCAGCAGGAACTGAACGTGCAGGCCATCGATCTCACCGAGGCAGGCACCGTCGAGTACCGATTCGATGACTCTGCGTCCGACCTCACTGAGTGGGAACTCAACCATGTGCTCTTCGGCACCATCGGAAGCACAGTTGCACCCAACCCTGATGAAGTCGCAGCGACCGAACTGGTCACCCCGCAACAGTTGCGGGAGGCATGCGCCGGTCGGAACATGTCAGCTTGGTTCTCGACTGTGCTGGACACCCTCCTCACCAGCGAGGTGTTTCTTGAATCCAAATTCTCATCGGAATGGCAACCAACGCAAGGAGATAGGCAATGATTGTCGATACCCAATCATTCTTGGCGAAGGTCGAAGACTCGATGTGCTTAGCGCTGTCGCCGGAAAGCAAGTCCTCTGTATACCCTCAGGCAACCGTAGATCCATCTAACCTCGCGCTACGCCTCGTCCGTGCGGGAGGGAAGCGTTTCCGCGCAATGCTCGTTCTCGAAGGAATGCGCTTAACCGGAATTCGAGATGAGTGGGACTATCAACGTGGAGTTCAATTGGCAGCCGCGGTTGAATTGTTACATCTCTTCGGTTTGCTGCAGGACGACGTAATGGACGACGCCGACCTGCGACGAGGGATTTCGACCGCATCGCGTTTCGTCGAGGCCGAGCTTGTCGCTCAGGGCGCCTCGAAAGAAAACCTTCGCCGCCACAGCGACGCGCTGGCTGTACTTGCCGGCGACCTATGCCTGTCCACCGCCGATGACCTCGTCCGTCGCGAAACCGGCAAAATCGACCAATTGTGGTCGAGGATGCGACGAGAGATGATCATCGGGCAATTCGGCGATGTCTACGCCACAGCAACAGGCGAGACAGACCCCGCCACGCTGCAATCCATCGCGAGCCTTAAGTCTGGACGATATTCCGTCTTCCTCCCACTTGCGCTGGGACTCTTGGTCATTGACCGTGACGCGGATCTGAGCAAGGTAGAGGACGCCTCTGAACACTTCGGCCTCGCGTTCCAACTCGCGGACGACCTCCGAGATCAGCAAGCATCGGAAGTTACGGGCAAAGACCACGGCTTGGACATCGCAAACAACAAAAGAACTACGGCGGGATTAAGCCCGGAATTCACCACCTTTTTCGAGACCCCGCCCGCAAAGAATCGGGCCATCAAAGAACTCCTCAATTCTGGATTTGAAACATTACGCATCAATCTGTATCCACGTGAATCCTTGCGAGACCTGGAAGAAGCCCTTCAAACAGCAACCCGCCTCTAGTCGCTGCGGGTATAAATTTGTCGACGCGATGAAGAGAATACCGAACTAACCAACCGGAGAATTTATATCTGCCGATGATTCGGAAAATCAGATGACTCGATTGTAAATATTTTGCCAGTAAACATGTTCACCTTAGCCTCAACAGCAATTTCTCCTACCTTGGCAAAATCTCAAGCAGCGCGGTTACCAATTCCGGTCATCCAATCACCGATAACACGACAGGTTTTCTTTCATGGCTGATCTATCTGAAAGTGTTTCCCGAAACCAAAGTTCGCCATTGACGGGTACGATACTTACAACCATTCTGCTGCTGTCTGCGCTTCTCTACTCCTTCTTTAAGTTCCGGAACGCAGCGATCTGCATAAAATGGGGGCAGCGGTTCGCTAGTCTACGAGATGCTCTAGCCGGACTCGGAATCGCCGTGGTCTTATTCATCAGCTTCTTGTCGTTGGTAGCGGGCATCGAACTCTCGCGTACGGGAAGTAATTTCACAGCAATTCTTGCAATTGCAATACTTTGCGCCAGTCTCATCTTGCATTTGCTTACAAAATCCGTAGTAATACAAAACCAACCAACACGCAGCCCCTTGAAAAACTTGGCACTGAACTTGCTTGGGCGTAGTATATTGCCAGCAACAGAAGCACTCACCGACGAGATACGTCATTCCATTTCAAACATTCTTCAATTTCTCATTGGGGACTGGTTGACCGGTCGATGGCAACGAAGGGTCCTTCTCCCGATTGCCGGGGTAGGCACGGCCGTTCTGGCGGTCGCGTCAGGAATCCAGACCATCGTTACACCTGAACTCGATGGCATGAACGCTGGCAGCGTATTAACCATATTTGGCATATCGATTGTTTTCGCGATCAGCGTCCCTGCCACTTCAACATGGGCGGTGCTTGCCCTCGCAACCGGACGGCCCCGCGTATTCGCCAGCCTGAAACGCCTTGGAGAGTGTGCCGGCGCAGGGACTGCAGGCGGTCTTTTTGCGGGCTGCCTGTCATTTTACTACCTACACTTCATTGCGACATCGGCTGTCCCGAGCAGCCAAGCCACAGTTGCAGCATTCGTCAATCTGTCGATCTTGGGTGCGGTGATCGGATACGTCGCCGGCCTTTTTATAGTCCTATTCGATATAGTCAGGTCCACGAATGTTCCGATTCTTGGCACTCTCGCTGTCCCCGCACTGCTCGGCATCGCGACCCTGGTCACCAATTCGGTGGCGTCGCCGAAATCTGTGTTGACTCAGCTTATCGAAGGACTCGAATACACTGACATACAATCTGAGTGGGCACGCCAGCTTGTAGTCGCGAAGACGGATGTTTTGACAGACTTCATTACGGACGGATGGTATACAGCAAGTATATTTATAATCTCAGGAATCTTTGCTATAACGCACCTCAGACAGCTCTATCCGTCCAACCGAGATCGATCGATTGAAAACCAAATTGAGAGAGTTCCGATTGAATCATCGGACAAAGGCCGATACGATACCAAACCTGAAGGGTGAGCCCGTTCACGGCCAATGAGTACGCGGTAGCGGTCATGTGCGCCGCACGCCTCGAACATCCCTAATCTACATCGACCGATCTGTCGCGATTGATACTCGATTAAACAAATCATCGCAGCGCGCTATCGCATAGGTCTTGCTGGAGTGTCGCCTGGTACGAAATCGGCAAGACCTTTGAGCCTCAGATCAAGGAGTTTCAATTCCGCGCTCACCTACTTGGTTCTTCCCAGGTCACGAAAACCGATCCGCTAGACGGCATGTGGGTCGACCCGTTTCGGACCTGGGCCTCGCTTGAAAGACCAGGCAGCCAGTAAATCTCGAAAGATCGAATCGAACCACGACAGCACACGCATTACTGCGCCCCTCAGTCGATTTTGACGCCCAACTGAGCTCGATCGCGATATCTTAGCGCTTCGACTAGATCTTGACGTCCAAAAGCGCACTGAGACGCTTCAATGGCCTTTCCTTCAAATAATTCCGGCGACATTCATACTTCCAGAACACCAGGGCGAGTAATGAAAACTGAAATCTCCGAGTTGACCGCCCTCTCGCAGGGACTCTGTGTGCTGCAAACAACTTCGGGCGCCGGTCTCGTTGACTATTCGGTGGACACCACTGAGCGGCGACTAGCCATGACCGCCGCCGAGGCGGATGGCAACGCTCCCATCACCGTCTGGTTCGAGCTCGACGGTATTTCCGAATGTACCGTCGGTCAACCCGCGCAATTCGTGGTCAAAAGAGAGAACTATTTCGTACCTCTTCTGTCCGGCACGGTGACGTCGATCCATCCATATCTGCTTGTCATCGACGCGAATACCGGTTCCCTGCATACGATCAGCGCCGGCGAGGTCGTGGATCTGCATCGGCTTGTAGCTGAGGTCGACGACTCCCGGACGGAGGTCGACATTACCGGAGGCCAGGCGCGTGCCGTACTTGTTCCATTGAGCCAGCGGAAAACTACGCAGGAGATGGCTGGCTTGATGACGAGTCCCCCACGCATCCGCGCGCGCTGGTCCGGATCGAACGTCTCGAGATGCCGCCCGGCGACGATCGTCATCGCGGAGAGTAGCCCTGAGGTACTGCGATGCGAGTGCGGTGAGTCAGCCTCGGGTCCGTCACTCTTCGACCCGGTATTCTTTGCGGAGCCTCCGCACGACTTCCTCTACAGTAGCGCGGCCGAGGACAATCTCCACGAAGTCATCTAGCAGCGCATCGGAAATATGACCTCCCGACAGTCGCGTGGAGTGCATCGCACGAGTAGCCCTATCGAATCTTTCAGCCATCGATGTCATGCGCGCTCCAACTGTCGAATCAATCACGTCAATAGACAAAGATCGGTGTGACTACTCAGTATACCGAATGCGTGACGCAGATAACTGCCCATACAAAATATGCACCTCACTGAAAAATTTTTTTGAAATCAGAAGAAGGGCTTCCATAAATGAAAATTATGGTCGTCGACGTGAGATGGAGGGTGCCGAATAGGATCAGCAACCGAATGCCACAGCGACGCAGGCTTGTATCACACGAGTGGGCAGCATGAGCAGAGGGACGAGGGCGGTCGCCGCCCCGCTTGTGTCGCTTCGAAACAACCTGCATTCCGATAACAGAAACGCACCAGAGCCATTCGCGGCGCACAGCAGTCCATAACGGGTTTGCGAATGGTGCTAGATTCTGGCAAAGCCTTCGCCTTCAGGACTGAGGAT
>Ga0153995_1000135_pt1 | contig 13964 bp, 16 predicted proteins | sample TSNC079MetaG_FD_104678 | JGI IMG/M metagenome (GOLD analysis project Ga0153995, IMG submission 104678) | Attine ant fungus gardens microbial communities from North Carolina, USA - TSNC079 MetaG | ecosystem: Host-associated > Fungi > Mycelium > Unclassified | place: USA: North Carolina, Lumber... | reverse complement strand
TATGCCAAATTTTTTATACTAGTCTTAGAAAAATTTCGATTATGAAAAGAGTTGAATTTACTCTTATATTAGATTGAATTAGAATGATGAGTTAGCCCTAGAATTTGAAGCTGGGGAAGCAGGATGGGAGGGCGAGAAAAGAGGAAGACTGACTGGTGAAGAAGAGCTTCGAGCTCTTTGATCCTCCTTGCCTTGCTTTCGTTGGATTTTTGGAGTGCAAGCAGCTTTCTCTCCAGCTTCTTGACATATTCGGGGACAGCGATGAGACTCGAGATGAGGGACTCTATTTGGTCAGCATTGAGATTTGATGGATCAACGGCATCTTGGGGCAGGAGGTGGGCGGCAACCTGGTCTGGGCTGGAAGGGGGGTCGTAGGTGGTAGTTGGGAGAGCGTCCTGGATGGCCCTGAGGCGTTTTGCCTTGTCCATGGATGCTGAGTCAGCAAGAGAACACTTTGCACAGTACGATGGTGCACACGAGAACCGAGTATTTTGGGCCTGAGCCGGGGCAGGCGGCAGGGCTAGTGGTGGAAGTTATTGAGATGGAAGGGGTGTATATGGTCTGGGTTGGGGTTGGGGAGAGCGAGGCAGAGGCGGGGCTGGCGACGACAAAAGGACGGCTGACGGGGGACTGGGCGTACGCGATGAGGAGTGGAGGGACACGGCTGTACTGGGGGGACAGTGCGCTGGGGCTGGCACAGCGGTTAGGTGAGGTACTGTTGTGTGGTGAAGTGGCAGTGCTGACCTGGAGCAGCGACTCGACTGGGGGCGGGGGTGTTTGTGAGTGCGGATGTTCCCGGGTCGCTGATGGGAGCGGCAGAGAAAGTGATAGGGCGGATGTTCCCGGGCGGGAGTTGCCGAAGATAAGCGGGATTTACCGGGTGGCAAGAGGAGTGATAATAATAAATTGGTTACGGGTTTGTGAATGTCTGCATTCCGCGCTGTGCACTCTTTGCTGGATCTCTGTCCGCGGCCAGATGCAAGTGCGCCCACACGAAGGCTCAGCGCAGACGGCATTTATCTTTCTGTATGTCCTTTTTCTTTTTCCATGTCCATTTTCTCAGTCTTCCCATCTGCAAACTCTTCACAGCCCCTTCGCCAACTTTCCACCCATCTCATTGAGACCTACCGCATCTGCAACCCCTCATTCAGCTATCTAACAGCTCACAATCCCCGTCGGGTTCTCACAAAACCCAGCAAGGCTGCCCACAACGATGGCTACGACAACGAAGACTACGACTACATCCTCTACGTCAACGACTGCCTCGGCTCAGACGACGCCCACAAGTCCTCTCTTTCTCCCTCTTTCGCTTGAAACCCCTCACTTTTTCCCCTAGGTATCTCATCCTCGACATTCTCGGCCAGGGCACCTTTGGTCAGGTCGTCAAATGCCAGAACATCAGAACACATGAAATCGTCGCCGTCAAGGTTGTCAAGAACAAACCTGCCTACTTCAACCAGTCCATGATGGAGGTTACCATCCTCGAGCTCGTCCGTCTCTCGTCCTTCATCCCCATACCCCTTTTGATCTCCCCTCCTCATCCCAGCTGAACAAGACTTTCGATCCCACCGACGAACACCATATCCTCCGCCTCCGCGACTCTTTTATCCACAGAAACCATCTCTGTCTCGTCTTTGAGCTCCTCTCCTCCAACCTCTACGAACTCATAAAACAGAATCAGTTCCAGGGTCTCAGCACCCAGCTCGTCAAAGTCTTCATGGCTCAGCTTCTCGATGCTCTTACCGTCCTCAAGGAAGCACGACTCATCCACTGCGACCTCAAACCCGAAAACATCCTCCTCAAATCGCAAGTGGTATTTCTCTCTCTGGGTTCTCACACACATATCTCCTCTCACACAGTCTGCAGTCTCCCCAGATCAAAGTCATCGATTTCGGCTCCGCTTGTCATGAACGACAAACCGTTTATACCTATATTCAGTCTCGCTTTTACCGCTCTCCAGAAGTCTTACTTGGCATGTCCTACACTTCCGCCATCGATATGTGGTCTTTAGGCTGCATCGCCGTCGAGCTCTTCCTAGGCCTGCCCCTCTTCCCTGGCACAAGCGAGTACAATCAGTTGTCCAGGATCATCGACATGCTCGGGTCTGTCTCCCCTTCTTCTTGCCTACAATCTCTCATTTCCACAAAGTATGCCTCCCTTGAGCATGCTCAATACAGGCAAACAAGTTTCCCAGTTTTTTGATTCTTATCAAGTCTGGAACGCCCATACCAACCAAAACGAACGCAAGTACAAAATGAAAACAATGGACCAGTACGCTAGGGAACATGGAACCCACGAACAACCCGGCAAACACTACTTCAAGGCCTCGACTCTCCAGGATATCATCAACACAGCCCCCATCCCCCAAGTAAAATCTTCAAGCAGAAGTTCGGGTAACGAGCTTGACAAAGGTACTGTTGTCTTTTCTGCACACACACGCACACAAGACAGACCGATTGATACAGAAATGGCAAACCGTGCTGCTTTTATTGACTTTTGTCAGGGCCTTCTAACATTGAATCCCGTTACCCGATGGACTCCTCAACAAGCACGTATGCACCCCTTTATTACCGGCGAAAAATTCACCAAACCCTTTGTCGTAAGCTGGTCTTTCCACGCCCCCTTTTTTCTGATATATCATCCCCTGTACAGCCCGATAACCCAATTGTTGTTTCACATCCCCACCTTATACCTGGCTCAGTCATGGTAGATACATCAAAGAGACCTTACGGTGGTCTTGTCCCCTCTCAACCCAAAGGACAGCGAGCCTACTATGATGCGGCTGCATATAACCACCAGTTGGCGCAACACCAAGCGTATACCACTCAAGCAGCAACACAGGCAGCACATACTACTCGCAATCCATACATAGTCCTTCACCCTCCAGTCCATCCACAACAGGCACAAGTACCTCCTCCCCCTCCTCTTCCTCAACCACCCCAGAACTCGGGTGCACCATATCAGAATCCACCCGACGTGAACCTGTCAAGCGTGGCTAGTCTTGGCGGATATCCATCGCATCAGATGCATGTACACTCAGGGTATAGCGGTGGTCCATCAGGGCCTCAAGTAAGGCAACATCAAAATCCCAACATTGGCGGTGGGCAAAATACATCATACGGTGCACCATCTCAAGCGCATTTAAATCCTGTTTCGGCCCCAAATTCGAGTTCTTCGAATCGAATACGCGCAAACACGATCAGTCAAATGGATACCATACCTCCTGCTCTTGCGCGTTTGCAACATATGAACCAAGATGTTATCAGTGGACGAAATGCGCTTACACCTGTGCTTAATCGAGATGATGCGATGAGAGAATGGGAGAGGAGGCAACAGGGTGGCAGAACTGCTCAAGTACCGGCATATCCTCAACTTGAATATCTTCAACAACAGGCCGAGATGGCCGTGATCGGTGGTCATGCATGGGCGAATACTATGCCTCCTGTTGCTACAGGTGGTCATCCTCTTGTGCAGTTGAATCATGCCGGGCACCGATATCCCCCTCCTCAACCGAGTAAATTGCCTCATTCGTATCATCCACCACCACAGACACCAACTTCTGCCACGGCTGGTCCTGCGCCTGCGATTTTGGTAGATGATGAACCGGGAAGCAGCAGTGCGACTGTGAGGAGAGATGCAATTTTGTCCAATGTGAGGAGTGCCGCTAGGGGTGATGTTGGTCCTCAACAGACGCCCTCAGGTAGCATATACGGGGCGGGAAGCCAGATGCAGCTTTCATCATCGATGAATGTCTCAAGTCCTTCAGGAACCTATTCGGGTTCCATGATGAATCGTTATACTGCTACATATGGTGGATCTTCAGCTCAACCTCAAAACCCACAGCAAAACCCACAGTCAAATTCAAGTACTGGAGGCTCTGGTGGCGTATTTGATTCGATGGACAGAAGATCAGATCTTGGTAGCATGTTTGTCCCTATGCAGCCGGACAACTACCATCAACCGCCACCCTCTCAACCGCAGCAACAACAGCAACCACAACAGTCTCTACAGGCACACGGTGGGCCAGGGTCGGGGGCTAGAGGTCACGTCATATCTCCGCAGCAGATGGTACCTTCGTCGTTCTATGCAACGGGAATTGTGCCCAACGTTGTGCCTCCCGCTTCGGCTTCTCAGGTTCCTGTCCAAGGACAATCAGGGGCAGGAGGTTCCACTGTACTCAGGAATCCATTCACGAGTATGCCAGTATCTGATCCTAGTGTTGTGAATATGGGAGGAAAACTGCAGGATGCGCGGAGAGGGAGTGGGATGGATGTCTGGCCTAGGTAATGGGGGCACCTTGATTTGATTTTTCGAGTTGTGGATTGAGTTTACTTTCGATTGTGAAGATAGCAGGATGTCGATGCGTTACGTTCACCTTTCTTTTCTATTTGTCCCTCGCTCTTACAGAATGTCTTTCTTTAACGACGCTAGCAGTCCAATGGCTTGGATGACTCTGTTTCCATATTCAACTCCTATCCAGTAAATGCTGACAATGATCATTTATCCTATTTGCTCTTGTCCGACGTGCGCGATGATAAGCAGGTTACAGATCTAAATGTATGTGTGGGTGCACATTCCTTTCAGTGTTCTTTTTCACAGTTTGTCGAACATTTCTTCGATTTCCCAAGCACCAGCCCAATACTGAATTTGGCATTTGAGACCTTCTTTTTGTGCTTCTTTTTCGATACGTTTTGAGAGTCCGCGGTGGACTCTGCAGAAAACGATGTCATCAAGGCGAAGACGGAGGATGGGGCAAAAGTCGTTTGATCCGTCGCCAATGTAGATGATGCGATCAAAGATATGATTGTGACGGTTGAGGAAGGCTGTTAATTCTTCACCTAGTATTTATATTTTTTTTGGTTATATGAATCCCTTTCCCTCAGAAGAAAAGAAAGGATAATGGACTAATTATATTTACCTTTACACATGTTTGGGCTACATCCGATTTGACATGTATGTTGATGAGGAGAAGAAGGAGGGATACGACGATCGAGTTTTAAGAGATCACCTTGCCATGTTGCTGGGTTGGTGATGATTTCAGCGAAGAGGTTCGAAAGCGGTTGTAGTGCTTGTTCTTGTTCTTGTTCTTGTGGTTGTGGTTGCGGTAGTTGTGATTGAGTTTTGGAGTTGAGGATGGTGGAGATGAAGATGGAGTTGGAGTTGGAAAGACAGAGAAAGGTGGATTTGCCTTTGGAGTGAAGGCTGGTGATGGCTCGAGTCATAGCTGGGTGCTGTTTTTTCCATTCATTAGTTGGTTGAGAAAGAAGCCAAGGAGGGGGGATGAAGGGATGAATGAAACTGACGAATGGCATGATGCGAAGACTGTGTTCGATTTGTTCGCGTGTGATTCCACGAGAATGAGCTTCACAAAGAGATTGTGCACTGTTTTTGGCATTTAAGGGGTTCATTTGTGTGTGTGTGAGAGAGAGAGAGAAGAAGAGACATACACGAGATCTGTCCATTGGATTTCATTTTGAGATTTTTCATTTTACGACGAAGGTCAGGTGCAAGGACTTCGAATACCCATCTATCCGTATCTTGGTCTGCCATTGACCTAAGGCCAAAAAGATCGTTTTTTTCATCGAAAGTTGGTTTTTTTGTTAGGATAGGTGAAAAAAATGCGTTACCAGTCAAAGTCAAATATGATCAGTTGCTGGTTGATGGACATGGTGGTGGTGAAGAGAACAAGAGGTGTGCCTTGTTTTTTGTTTTTGATAGATGATAGACTATCAGTGAGTATTAGATATTAGTACCGATCGGTCTTGGTGAAGTTTAGATAATAAGATAGGAAAGGTCATCGTCAATTTTATAGCTTATATAATCTATGGATTCATTTTTTCAATGCCTACTATAGTGTGTACGGCAAAGGTATCCTGCAAAAAGCTCCCAGGCCTGCTTGAACTCACCGATTCTCATCTACAATGGACCCAAGAAAATGGAAGATCACCATCGATACACCTCCCTAGGACCGAGCTGTCTTGTAAGTCGTGCAGAATGACACTGCTTGTTTGCTTACATGCTTTTTCCCCTTCCTTCCCTTCTCTTCTTGGTAGCATTGTTTTGTAGCAAAGAAGGTGCACCTCAAGTCAGACTCAAAGTCGCGTTGTTTACAGATGAAAACGGTCATAATTTCACGTTCGTCTCACCTAATGCTCGCAACGAAAGGGAAAAGTTTAAGAAAGAGTTGACTGGCATCGTTTCCATCAACAAAACTGCTGCCGAAGCTGGATCCCGAGGGCCTCCACCTGTTCCTATAACTCCTTTAACCACTACTACTGCCTACAAGACGTCAAATCTTAATGCACCAATATCTCATGTCCTTGGTCGTGTTACTCACCCTCAACCTCCTCTTCTTCCTCTTCCTCCTTCCCGAGCTGCGTCTGTCGCGAGCGAAAAGCGAGCAACTACACCTACTATCGTTGGAGTTGATCATGCCAAGGACTTCAAGCTTCGCAAAAGAGTCCTTATGAGTAATCCAGACCTGGCAGCTCTGCACAAGGATCTCGTCATCGGTGGTCAAATTACAGAAGCAGAATTCTGGGACGGGCGAGAGGTATTCCTTTCTAACCTAACTGTCATTCTTTGAGGTAGTTTACATGTGTGCAATTTTCTCAAATAGCATCTATTGCTAGCGCAAGCTGCAACAGACAATCAACAAAAGGGTAAATCCGGGCAATTAGTCGACCCTCGCCCAGAAACTGTGGAAGGTGGAGAAATCAAAATTCGAATTACACCCCAACTTGTCCATGATATCTTCGACGAATACCCTGTAGTGGCGACAGCCTATAGTGAGAACGTGCCCAACAAAGTGAATAGTTGACTCGATTCCTAATAGGTGAATCAACTATCAGCTGACTGACGCTTCTCTCTCTTTTTTTTGACAGCTCACAGAAGAACAGTTTTGGAAACGTTATTTTCAGTCCAAACTATTCAATGCTCATCGAGCTTCTATCCGATCGTCTGCTGCTCAACATGTAGTGAAAGATGACGAGATATTCGATAAATATTTGGAGAGAGATGATGACGGTGAGCTGGTATTGAAGTCTCCTGCTTCACTATAGTCACTCACCTCAACTAATAACAAAAGAATTGGAGCCTCGGCGGCAGAGATCAGACCCGGTACAGGCGTTCATTGACCTTGCCGCTACCATAGAAGATCACGGAGAAGTAAACTATCACGAGTTTGACTACTTTCAACTCGTGTAGCTCATCATGAGACCTTTGCTCTAGACCGGCAATGAAAAGGATATAACGATGCAAGCAGGTCGACAAAAGGGTGCCCTTCCCTTAATTCGCAAGTTCAATGAGCATTCCGAACGGTTATTGAACTCTGCTTTGTGTGCCACCCTTCACTCTTTGTTGGCCATTTTTCATTAATGACCGTCGATTATACAGGGGCGAAGTACATCCAACAAAACGCCGCAGACTAGATCCAGGAGAAGTGAGGGATTTGGTATTTCTCTCTGCAGAACTGAGTTGTCTGAACCTTCCGACCTCTGTAGGATCCATACTCATTTATAGAATATGATGATCTCCGTAACGATGAGGCATCGGCGGGCATTCTGCTAGAGATGAAAGACAGGCAGAGATATTTCGAAGGACAAATGGCAAATCGGGCTATGGAAGATGCAGCTACTAACAAGGTGCACACTTCCCCAAACTACTTTTTTTCTGTGCCCATCGTCATTTTCACAGAGTTTAGATCACCAGACTATCCTTAACGAGACAAAGCTCTGTTTACAAAATTGGGATACGAACCTGACTGAAGTCGGTCTTCCAAGCAACTCCTCTATCTGTCATCACGCAATGTGTACTGATGGGGTTGGTCTTAGCTCAAAATCGAGCGCAAGGCAGGGGATAGCGCTTTGATAAGTATGACGCAAAACGTTGCAGCATTACTCGATGTCAAATCGCGAAAAAGTCTGTGTTCATGGCGACATTGATTTTCTCACCATCTACTTGTCACTTGGGCACAATGCCCTTCCCCCTTCCAAAAGAGTCTCTCTCTCTTCTCTCATCCAACCTCTTCCTACAGTATCCATGCTGACCTTGGATTTTCCCTCCCTTCTTCAGGTGATATCCCAGAGGGGTTATTCCAGCAGATGATTACATGTCATACAGCAGCCAACGAGTTTCTCCGCCAGTTTTGGTCAGCGATATACCCCTCACCGGTCGATTCACAATCCATCTCCTCAATTGCCACACCTGCCCAAAGGGCCTCAAAAGCTGCAAAGATGGTCGGTTATCTCTCCAAAACTCCAGAAAAAGTAGAAGCACTCGTACGCATGGCCCAACAACATGGTGTCAATGGATCAAAAGTGGAAACGGTAAAGATATCTCTATATATCTGGATCTTTTTTTTTGTACTTGCTTTCGCCTCATGATTCCCTCTCTTTTGGTTTGCTTTTTTAGGCTATGAAGCCCATGTTGAACGCTGTCGATCGGGCCCTCAATTTCCAACGCAACAAGAAATCTTAACCAGTATCCTCCGTTTCGGAAGTCGTTATGATTAACGACAGCCCACTTGCTTGGTCTCTGCATAACACACTGGTCTCTCGCAACTCGCAACACTTTGATTCCCTTTGACCAGGCCTTATCATGCATTTTTCATCTGTCTATTGTTAATTGTATAACTGAGATACAACATGTCCAAAGGATGTAATTAGAAACTGAAATTACACAACGTACAAAATACAAAAAGCAGTCGGAGTTAAGCTACCAGACACACAAGATAGAGTAAAATGAGCAGATGGAAAGAGGATGGAAAGAGGTCATGTTCCATATGGTCGAGGTGACTTTTGTAAGTGTTTACCGGAAGAAGTCGTACATTCGTATGTTGTGTACATAACTAGCATATGCAGAAAGAGCGCGTAACAAACGAAGAACACTCGCGCCTGGCGATTTCCCAAGATCGATCTTGTCAATAGGAGAACGCCCCTTTCGACAGGATTCAGATTATGGTATGCTCGTGTCGCTTCCTGTGAGTGATATGTAAACAATCCAGGGGGGAGAAGCGGAATCAATAGAAGTTGCCAACAATAAAGCTTTGTGTTGTGAATGAATAACAACGATGTCAAATCGAAAAAGCCACGCGACCGAATCACGGACATCAAATGCCAACACTCTGGAATCTTAGGTAGGGTACTGAACAAAGGAGTTGCGCCGGATTCTCTCGATCGCAGAAGAGACAAATTTGAATTGGCAAATATCAGTGATTTCACTCACCCTCCCTCTGAATGCCTCAAACGGATTCATAGCTTCTTCGTACCTTGCTCTATATGTGCTCAAGTCATCCCGGCCAACTGGAGCAGGAAGGGGGTCGAGCTGGGATACAGGAGGGCGAGATCCGGCCTCTTCCCTATAGCTCTGCATATATCGAACCTTCTCATAAAGCTTGAGATTGTCAGCCTGCAGACTTTTGATCTCTACCCGTAGTTCTGAGATGATCTGATATTGTTTGCGTGATTCCTGTACAAACGAATGATCAATTTGATATCAACACACATGACAGACGACAGAATAGAAGAGATCCCTGCTGGTCAGGAACTGCGCAATATCAGCGCAGAGGGCAGGAAACTGATTATACTGTTGAAAGTGTCACGCGGTACTGACCTCTTCTAGCTCGGCATTTCGCTGTCTGAATCGGTCCCGTTGGCTAGTGACGATCGGAAGGATGGAAGTGTCCGCTGAAGTAAATGGTATAGGTGTTGATCTAGCCGAAGTCAAACCTCCTGAAGCCTGGAAGTGAATCAATGTCAATTAGTATTATACTTAACATACAAACAAAGTGGATTGGAAGTATATTGTGTCCATACTCTGTAAGGCATAGAGGCTGCCCTGGCTGCGAGAAGAGGATAACATCGTTGGGAGACTTACCGTCGATTTTTGGGATACGCCCAAGCTTGTGAGTACATCTTCTGTGGACATATGCGCACCATCGCCATTAATTTTCGTACTATTTGAATCCATACATAACAGGTCATTCTCAAGCTTCTCGCTCAAAAGTTTTTGTTTCTCCAGTTCTGACGTCGCATTCTCCAGGTGGACTTGCGATGCCTCATGAGATGCCTGAAGCTCGCTATACGATATCTATGCACATGAGATGTATAGCATTGAGTAGCCAGTATGCCAAGACCAAAACAAAAAATTGCCATGTGAGCAAATTCCCAAGGCAAAGTCAAGACCTCGACATACACGGAGCTTTGTTAATTCTTCGACTATACGTTTGTTTTTTGTAGCAAGCAGAACTTCCAAGGAATCTCCATGCTGGCTATTGGCCTTCTCAGCATTGGGGTTAGGAAGGTGTAAATCGCTATCTTCTTCTTCCAGCCCGGCAAACTCCACATGCTGATGGGAACGTACCATGTCAGTAATAATAGTCGGGATTTGAGGGTGCAAACTAAGAATAAGAAAAACTTGCCTTCATGATCTGGAGTTCGCGCTTGATTTCATCGTAATCATAGTAATGCTTGAGCTTCTGTCTTAGCTGGTCAATTTCCGACACCTTAAGAAAGAACCAAGTCAAATTGGGAGGCCTATATATGATAGAAACGTGAGACACCTTTTTCTGAAGCTCTCGACTAAACTCTTCAACCCTCTTATTCAGAACAGTCACTGATTGAGCAGACTCAGACCGTTGCTGCTCCAGAGCACGCGAGAGCCGCTCTGACTCTGTTTCTAGATCGGATATTTGTGTTTCAAGGCCCTGGATGCTATGAGAACACCTAAGTTCATGAATTGATGCATACTAAAGCAAGCACACCGGTCCGAAGCCTCACTACCGCTTCTCATAGATTCAATCTCTGCCCGCAATATCTCCTAAAGGCGTACCAATCAGTGGGGCTTTGGAATGCAAGTGCATACGGCGAACATTTCGACGTTCAACAGTTGCGACACGACTCGTCGCCGCTTCCAACTCCACGGCAACCATATCAAGCTCGGCCAGCTTTGCCACAACCTCTTCGTCTAGAAAATGTAGATGGGATAAAGCTAGGTGATGAGTGGTATCAAACCTACCCTGCCGTTGACTGTGGTCGATGAGTCTGGCCTGATTTGTCTCGTTCGACATTCGAAGGTCCTTGAGTTGGTTCCTTGTGAGAGTTAATTGTCGTTGTAAGTCCTGCTCGCTGAAGGAAGACCATTAGCGGTTGGTTTGGGTCACATAAAATATGAGACCTACCGCTCCTCGTAGTTGCGCAGCTTCTCGTCGTATGTTGCGTTGAGTTCATTCGCTTTTTGTGCGACCTTATCTTGAATCATGTCGTCCATCTTGAATAATCTCAGTGACACCTGACAATGCCAGATTACAGTTGCTTCACCTTTCCCTCGAGTTGCTCGACTTTGCTCTCTAGTCTTCTCTTCGCTGATTCCACCACGGAGAAGTCATTCACTTGTTTCCTGAGTTCAGCATTCTCCCCGTGCAGTCGTTTAAGCTCAATCTCATGTTCAAGGGCCTCGGCCACTTTCACAGCTTGATCCTACACCTGTTGTCAGTAGGTAATTCCTGTCAAATCCGAATGTTGACGTACAACAGCAGCCTCAAGTAAAGGATATGGGTCGGGTGCTTCAGCCAGGATTTTATAGACATGTAAGAATGCATTTTCCGATGTCTTGGAACGTTTGGTAAGATTATCTATCTCTGTTTGGTACGCTGTTGGAAAAATGAGTATGAGACGAAGTCTACGAAAGGCTAGACGCACCCTTGAGTAGGCCTTTGAATGCATTTAGTTTCTCTGTGTCGGATATCTTCTTAAAATCTTTGATTGGAAATAAGCTGCCTCCTCATAAGCGCTCCGAGAAACAAAAACGCATACCCTTCGTCTTGTCAGCCAGAGCTCTGCGCCCAATGACACTCTCCTTTTGGTTCTCGACTATTTCAATTCCCTGTGCATCCAGGGTCTTCTGCAACTCAGAAAGGTTTATGTCTGATATGAGACATCAGCCCTGACTCCCACTCGGGCAAAGTTCAACACACCCCGCCATGTTGTCAAAGCACCAGAAAAATTTTCTTTTGACATGAATCAGGAGAGAGAAATATACTAAGGGTGACGTGGGACGCGTTTGTGCACGTGATGTACTATTTTTGACGTCCTCGTCAGTGGAATTTTGTTTTTTTATTTGTGTGATTGTGAAAAATGAACATGCTTCGCCAGTCACCGAGAAGCAATATCCTCGCACGCCTCCTTTGCAGAACAGTCTATGTCCCGCCCGCCCAGCTGCCCACAGATCGCGCCATTCCCCCTCGACAAAAACCAGCACCCGAGTCTCCTAGTTTCTATACTGCCCGTCCTGTGTACTTCGACCAGGTTGCCTCATTAGAAAAGGCCCTGACAAACACAAGAACGTCTCTCAAAAACCTCCATCTTCTCCCTCTCCCAGACTTTGCTCGCCAGAGTCTCCCTTCACTTCACCCTCTATGGAAAACCCAAGCCGAAATGTCCGAGGATTTTCAGGACAAACTCTCGACAGCTCGTTATAGACGAGTGACCAAAATTCTGAACCAACTAAACGACTACCACCGAATTGCCGAGACCGCTGGACACCCCACGCTCGCTAACGGCATCTGCAACATCGTCAGCTTATTCGAAGCTGGGAACAAGGATGCTCGACAAGCACGCGGGAAGAGGAAGAAGGTCTTGCTGGATGAATATGGGAGGTCGTATACTGTTGGAAAGCGCAAGACGAGTTCGGCGCGTGTCTGGATGATTCCTATCGAAGAGCCTGAGCACAAGGCAACATCCATTGAATCTCTTCTCGACCTAGAGGATGTTGTACCCAGAAAACCGATAGTCGTACCTGCAACCATCCTTGTCAACAACATTCCTCTTAATGAATATTTCCCCATCCCAGCAGACCGTGAGCGAATCACACGCCCACTTCGGGCAGCTGGTGCGCTCGGTGGTTACAATATATTTGCTCTTGTGCGAGGTGGTGGAACGACTGGCCAGTCAGATGCTCTCCGTGTTGGTATTGCCAGAGGCTTGATTGCCCACAATCCAGCACTTGAGACACCATTCCAGAAATGTGAGTGCCCCATTGTCTACCCGTTCTTTTATTTTTCTCATTCATCATAGCGAAACTTTCCCGGCGTGACCCCCGTATGGTAGAGAGGAAAAAGACCAACTTACTCAAAGCTCGTAAGGCGGTACGTTGCTCTAAAAATTCGACTTTGGTATCACGACTCACACCCTCGCTCACAGCGGGCCTGGGTCAAGCGGTAAATTTATATATTCCTTACCCTCACCCATCCTTTTATCATGATAACATTTGCTACCTTGATTACTACTGGCCCATCCCCTACCCGACATGCTAAAGAGATCATAAACCAAAAGGTGATCATAAGCATTTCTCAAAAAAAAGAGCCCTCATAATGCCAAGATAATATATGAACCAATAATAAAGATAATGAGATGAACGTAATGCCGCTGTACATGACACCACCTGTAGACTCCTGAAGCGTGAAAAAAGTATATCACTGGAACCATATCTGCTGCACTTCGGACTGGGCAAATGCAATATTACATGCCGGACATTTACGCTGTCGTGTTTGTATCCGTTTTTCGACACACTCCTTGCAAAATGCTACCAATAACTGTCAATACAATACATAGGCGACAAGCGAAAGAGCGTACTATGCATGCACTTTGTAATAGCCGTTGATCGGAAATTAATACGACACGTCGAGCATTTCAGTATCGACTAAGATACCATATCGGTCAGTATCATTGCAATTTAAACCAAGTTTGCATACTTTGAGGTTCTCGATATCTGAACTTCCGGGCGTTGTCGTTACAGTTTCCTTCACTCTTGCAGCCTGTCGCTCCACTTCTTTTTGAGCTTTGATAAGTCCATCTTCTATCTGCCGTAGCTCCTGTTTCTTTTGCTCAGCCCAAGTTTTCTCAAAATCTCTGTGTTTATGTCGTAACTAAGATCCAGCGGCATAAGCAACACAAATAGACAGGAAT
>Ga0153995_1000133_pt1 | contig 13993 bp, 22 predicted proteins | sample TSNC079MetaG_FD_104678 | JGI IMG/M metagenome (GOLD analysis project Ga0153995, IMG submission 104678) | Attine ant fungus gardens microbial communities from North Carolina, USA - TSNC079 MetaG | ecosystem: Host-associated > Fungi > Mycelium > Unclassified | place: USA: North Carolina, Lumber... | reverse complement strand
TCGAATTTGATCATCAGTCTCTTCTTCAGATCATAAGGCGCTTGTCTCATGATTTCTGCGTAACTATCCTCGAAAATGTGGTTGCGCCTAACTTTGATTTGACAATTGCCGGGCTGAGCACGCATCGAAGGTTGACTTCGGAAGTAGATAAGCTTCCTCCTAAAGTCTCGCTTGTATTGCGGTACACCTTGATCAAGAGTAGATGGTAAGCGAGGATCATCCCAAGTTGTGGTCCTGGTATTATGATCGACGAAATAGACTCGTGCAGTCGACGTCAGACGCATTTCCCAACCCGATGGCAATGGTCCTAATTGAGAAATAGTCTGCGATTGAGATGATCCCTGGCCATTAGGCCCCACTACACGTATGATAGTCTGTCGCCGGGGGTCAACCCACGTTGTCGTCCGTGTGTTGTGGTCGACATAATAAGGGCGTCCCTCTGGCGTGTACCGCTCTTCCCAACCATGAGGAAGAGCACCCGAGCCAGCAGTCGTAGCACCAGTAGTTGACATTTGGGCAGGAGCGTTTGTCTGTGTCGCAGTTGTGTCGGTAATGCTACTGGTACGATTTGGTGGATTAGACGCTTCCAATAAGTCATCTGCAAGGATACGCCGTGAATGTTGATCCCGAGCTGCATTTGTCTCATTGTCCTGAGCACTAGTATTGATAGCGGCATTAGCAGAAGGTCGATTCCATGTCGTGCTACGAGTGTTATGGTCAACGTAATACGTACGACCGAGCGGATCGATGCGCCTTTCCCAACCCGTAGGTAGTGCACCGAACTGGTCTACATTTGGATTGAAGTTGCGCATGTTCGGATTCTGGGGCGAAACACTGGCGGAAGGAGCGATTTGTGATGATGCAGAGGAGAGTGGGGAAGGGGCAGCAGAACCAGCTGCAGAGGTGGATAGCTGGGTAGATGGCTGTCGTTCTGGCTCTACTGAGGCAGTTGCCGAGGGAGACGTATTTGGAACAGGCATTGCAACAGCATCACCGGTGGTGGCGTGAGAACTCGGTGTGCGCGAAAGATTCCCACTGACGGTAGGCTGCAGAGTGGCATTTGAAGAACTGGTTGGCTGAGAAGCTCCATCTAGGCTAAGATCTGCAATGGCCGCAGATAGGCTACTTGATGCAGTGGCTGGTCCTTGGTTGCTGATTGGATGATTGGCATTTGTGGTCAGATAAATGATTAATTTCCCATGTACAACCAAATTGTCATTGGACTTTTTGAGGTCTAGAGTGAGCATTTCTGCAAGGCAGGAGCATTGCGTTGGTGCAACCATAAGTAACGAAAAGCATGGACATTACGCACGATGACTATCAAGTTCCAGATCCAACACGTCATTGACTCTGATGTTCACGACACCTAGGAAACCCTGATCCCTCCTCTTGAACTTGCGTTGGTCGAAAATCTGAACGGCGATGACGGATGATTCCTTTACGGTTCTAGATTAGGAGAAGTTTGGGTGAGTTGCAAAATCTCAAGATAGGAGAGGCCCACATGTCGAACGATTCATTCCAATATGGATTCAGAGTCCTTTTAATGACACTTGTCGTATGGGTTTGCTCGGCATCAACGGTGAGGACGGCAAAGGGGTCAGGAAGCCTGAATACATCACGCTTCGACAGACCATCTGCAGCGACGACTGAGTGAGTTTAATGACACAAACATGAGCTTTCAAGATCAAGAGAAGGACATCGGGGCAGACGGACCTGTCGCTCGTATCCTTTTGTCTCTGTGAGCGCAGAAGATGAGAAGTTGCTCAGGATGGTAGAGTGGTACTGCCTACATGGGACGAGGAGGGACAGACATTGCAGATCAGCTTGTGTTTGTAATTTGCGCAGAAATGCAAATTGGTCTGTCCAAGCAGCAGGAAGGAAACAAAAGTGATTTGTGGAAAAGAGGAGCAAATCTGAGAAACCACCGTAAATCAGTCACATGTCACTGCACTGCCCTGTTTATCGGTCTCTTCTGCCCGAAAACAATCCTTTTCAGGAATATTCAGTACATAAACTCGAATACAAAAATGCCACTGCGTAACGGTTTCGAGTCTATACTTCCTTATTGAGCTTCTTGACGTGTAATGTAAAACTTCTCACATTGTTTGCTTTCCCTTGGCTTCGAAATCACTGCCACTTTTCATGCTACCATGCCCTCCTTACCAGCCGAGAACCCAATAAGTGCTGTGAGCGACAGATTTGCACCCATAATCTTCCAGAGTTTACAGTGAAAGGGATTCTAGGCACACAACCACGCTGCTAATGCAGAAGAACACACAAACAATGGTCTTATAGTCCTTGCCATGGAGGAACACACCAAGGCTGCTGAAGCCTTCGCAGCCGCCATCGAACGAAGTCATGATGAATCGGTCAACTCTTTTCCTACTTTACGCATGCAACAATGATTAATCACTCTATCTTTGCAGGCAAAACGCACCTTGCGCATGCTCTACAATGAACAATTGAAGGAAAGTCGAGAACTCAATCGACGTATTGAAAAACTTCGGGAAGAGGGTAAAGATCCTTCATTACCACAACCCACGACAACATCCAACATCCAACCCAAAAACGCTCTAATTCCTCACAGAGCGATGACGTCTTCACCTCAAGTACCTGGTCGTATGGAATCACCTCAACCTGTACAAAGAATGACAGATACAGTGGACGAATCTTTTATGCTCCTAGGTGGTCAGCAGGTAAGTAAAAATGAGCCCCCTGATTTTCACTTGTTTTTCGCATGAATGATGTTAGTCAGAGCCGGGTGATCCATTCAATCAGTTTTGGAACATAATGCAAGGAATGCTAGATACCCTTTCCTCACCAGTGGCATTCGCAACCGCACCCCTAAGCAGCCCCATAGCTGCCAACGCTCCTACTTCATTACAAAATGGTTCGGCGCACTCAAGAACGCCACCATCTTCCATGTCTTTTAAGAGCTCAAGCTTCAGTGGTGATCCGGAAGTGGGTGAACCTATCTTGACGAGACTTGGACGGAGGATCGGAATGACAAAGGAGACTATTCCAGGGATGAGGCATTCACACAAAAGTTCCCAGGTCGATGTATCCTCAGAAGACGATTTTGATGAGTCGTTATTTGACGTCGGTGCGTCTTTTCTCTGTCTTTTCTCTGTCTTTCCCCGTTTGATCATTCTCATCTATCCCAAGGTGATGATCTATCCGAGTCTTTCCTTGTCATTCCGTCAGGCTCAGAAACAGGAGCATTGCGAAAGGAGAATACAGCTCTGAAAGTTGAGGTGGCTAATTTGCAGAAACGGCTTGAAATGGCAGAAAAGGTGCTTCATTTACATGAAAAACAAGATCGACAATTGAGAGATAGTATATATCAAGCAAGGAGAGAGGTGAGCCTCCACCATCCTTATTCACTTTGTTTTGCTCCTACGATTTCTAGGCACAAAGAGTGATGGGTAGTTCGATGCAACAACGAATAGGCCCTGACCTGGCCAACCTCAACCTCAATGTTACACCACCAGTATCAACACCATCTACCCTCCCATCTAGTCGGGAGAACCAATATCTACAGAGAATTAAAGAGTTGGAGAACGATGTCCGACAAGCTCGAGTCGAAAATGAGAAAAATGTGCGTACATCATGCAGATGCTCCCATGAATTTCGCTGATTTGACATACAGCAAGCGATGATCAGGAAGTATCGCGAACGATGGGATAAACTGAAGGAATCTGCTAAGCGGAAAAAGGAAGCGAAGGCTGCTGCTGCCGCGGCGGCATCGCTGGTGAGAGAGCGCATCGTGGAAGAACCCGAGGCCGAAGAGGAGTTGGACGACACGTAAACTAGAACTTTTGTTGTATCGTTTGTACTGTCAGTATTACTGTATGGTTTTCCGTGTAAATGTACGACGTATGAAAAAATTGTAGGTTATGCGAAAAGGCCAAAGTCGACGATGGTTAGTGATCGAGCAAATTCGTGGAAGTAGTGGGTTGCCTGTTGAGAGTCTGCCTCGGACATCACTCCGTTTTCCGCTACGAGAGGAATGTTGAACGTTGCGACCAGATCAACGTTCTTTGCTTGTACACGATACAACGCCATTAGAATTTTCACGGTATCTGGTGTGGCTGGGTTGGATTTCTTGATCAACTGGGTGCCCTGAAGGACGATTGCATGCGGTGTAGCGTCTCCTCGGACATTGGGTATTCCACCAATCTGCTCTATCTCAGCTTTCTCAGCATCGTTGTCGTGCGCCAAAGCATCAAAGTGAAATCTGTAAAGGAAATTTAAGGATGATAAATTGATTGATTTTTCGAAGCACTTGCTCTATCGCTTTCCGGCCTTCAGATTCTGGAACGGTTTGCAGTACTTCAATGACAATGCTGATGTCATTGGATTGGGAAATGAAAACCTCTTGGTTATCAGGCAATGGGCGAAACGTTCTAATGACCATTACTTCATTGCAAAGGAGCAGCAGGAGTCATCTCACGATACGTCGATGAGATCTTTGGGTGCCTCAACGGTGATAGCACCACCAAAAAGACTGCGAGTGACAAGGGATACTGACATGTGTGGCTAGCCAGATCTTGATACACTGTCAGGGCTATTTTTGTACACGTGAGTATAACGTGACGATATTAGCTAGTCACGGGAGCGTTTATTTGTGGACTCCGACGCGTTGAACGTTGGAACGATGGACTCAAGGCGGCGTTCTGTGATGCAGCCCCCAGGCGACGCTCACGGAAATCGGTCAAATATCCCAGTGCCTTCCACTACTAAGAAACCCCCAGCTAACCCCCGCATGTCTCTTGCTGGATCTGCCATGCGTGCTCCCAACTCGTCACTTTCACTCAATGTACCCGGCTCTGCCTTCAAGTCCTCAATGATGCGCTCGCAGAATAACCCATTGCTCGCAAGTGTGTCAAAGACAATACAAGGACGAACACCACTTCACAAGTGCGTTCTATTCTTGTGGTCATCGACTGGTGGCTTGAAGAGGTCTCCTTTGTAGCGCACGACGACCTTCAATATGGTCTGGTGGAGGCCAAAACCAGCAACAGGCAAATCAACCATTCAAAGATACTCGTCCACTCCGCGATAGACAATATCAAGCCAAGATGAGGCACGACATCTTCGTCTTTCTCCAGAGCGCAGGCCTCGAGATCGCACCCAGTACTCTCAACAACATCCAGGGGAAGGAATATCGTACTATATTCGAGTTTCTTGTTTTGATTCTTGATCCTGCTTATCCATTTTCGAGCGGCAGGTTCGAGGATGATTTTGCGCCCGCGTTGAAAGCCCTCCATTATCCTTATTCTCATGCATTGGACAACAGATGGCTTGCTGCACCAGCCAGTATGCACTCGTGGCCTCCGTTACTGGGTGTACTGCACTGGTTGGTGGAGATGTGTAAGGTCAGCCTAATGAAACCGTCAATATCCGTCGACTGACATTCCATTAGCTTCGGGATGAATATTTCGCTAGTGGGCACCCTACTCTGCAAGATACTTCGCGGATCCCCGAGGAGTTCGAGGACCCGATGGACCATCAAGCAATTGCATTCCAGTATTATGAACATGCATACGAAATGTGGTTGAATGAGCTGGATGAATTTGTGGAAGCTAACGAGGACCTCGATTTTCGTTATAGTAAGCTCAATATCTTCTCTTGCCAAGATGGTTTGAAACCATGACATTAGATAAGAAAAACGAGAAAGTGGAAAACGACTTACAGGAGCAACGGGAAAAGCTCAAAGCAGCTCAAGCAGAGCTGAAAAAGCTCAAATCATCAGAAGTAGGTCACTTTTTTCAATGACAGAATTTGAAAGCTTCATCAGTTGCTACAGCCTCCACGAGTAATATTGGAAAGGGAGCATAATACTCTCGTTCGTGATCGTGAAAAATATCTTGGTATTTTGAAGCGATATGAGTCACGAAGAGAGAAAGTCAAGGAGGTGATCGCGTATGAAAAGGCGGAAAAGGTTACGCTGAGTGGGTTGATAGTTTGACATCCAGGGCAACTTTCTGATTGGACCGATCCAACAGAATCGAAACTTGAGGCACTGACAAACACTCTTGCACACCTGACAAGTGTCGTGCGGGAGCAAAATCTGACCCCTGAAGAGGTGGCCAAAATGAACAACGATCATGAGCAGTTATCGAAGAATCTTGATGAGCTACGACAGCGCATGGCTGATACACATCGTCACGTTATGAACCTGGAAGTTAGTGTATCTAATAAGACAAGCTCAGCTGAAGATGCCCTAGAGAAGTACATTCATCTATTGGTTTCGCTCGAACTGTATCCAACACCCCCACCCCCCCTGGATCATGCAAATCTAGCCCTGGAACTGAATCCTGCGGCTTCAACACCTCAAGATCTGCTGCAAGGAGCAGATCTCCGGAAAACGGTCCGACCGATACTCAGTTCGATCGCTGATGCTAAGCGAGCGGAACGAGCAGATTCGGAGAATGAGAAGATCAAAGTCGAGGCTGAGCTAGATAAAATTATCCAAGAATGTGAGAACTTGGAAGAGGAGATTTTGGAGTTGGAAAAGCGAGCCAATAGCGTCAGCTACCAGGCCGATGAAATGCGTGATGTACGCTGTCTTCTCGTTGTTGCGTGTTTCAGATCACTCACCCTGGTCCAGGCTGCCCAACGAGATGCAATAATTGCTACACAGGACATTGATAACCTCGAACATAATATCGCCCAAGCTAAAGCCGCAGCAATTGCAAACGGGACAGGTGTCAAGTCACGACTTCAGAATTTGGAATTCAGGTGGGCCATTCGTATCTGTTGGATCGCATGAGCTGACATCGTCGCCGAACAGCTATCGAGAGCAGATTGACAAAGTTGCAAGGCTGAAAGAGGAGACTATTCGTTCTATTGTCAAGAACACTCATGATATTGTGATATTCAAAGAGGAGGTGTCTCGGCATTTACTTGAGCTTCGTGATTTTGCAGAAGCGGAGTAAACAGATATCTACATAGTCCTATATTTATTTTGCGAAGTTTTGTTTTTAGACGTGTTGCCCTGGCTCTCTATTGTTGGTTTTTTGTACAATCTATTAGTTAGAATGTTTTTGATCGTGTGTATCCACTATGTAATTGCTCTTTTTCATGAATGATTCATTGCAATATCAAAATCACATGGTTCTATTTTCAGATTGTCACCCCTGACAATACATGGTAGTCCTTTGTTCCCATCTCGACTTGCCATTCACCTTCGTAGGGACTAGAGATTCGCAGTTTCAGGTACTCAGATCGTCTCTGTTTTCTGGTTACAACGTGAATTCTTTCTCGACGCCCATAATGCTGGGATTCATGACACCGCCCTCATTCTGTTGCCCTCCGATCCTCTCTTTTGCCGCCAGAGTGGACGAATCGGACAACCATACACGTTGCATACGATCCACTGCCTATGGATGTGTAGAACACAGCCGTTGGCATCCGAGTCGACAGCTGTGCACTAATTGAGTACTCTATTCGTCGGAGTGTACCTGGGCGCATAACTCTTTTTTATGACATGAAACATGCTATCTTTCTCCGTGTGTCTTGTCGCGGAACTCTGTGGATTGTCATGAACCTCTGGAACTTGTTGTGGACAAATCTTTGCCGATGCCCGACACACACTCTCTCTCCCTGTAGTTGACAGCACAAGGGGAGCTTATCAGAGCAATGCCTATCTCGTAACGGAAATGAAGCTGCTGTGATCCACTCCGGCGCTCTACAGCCCTTGAGCCTATTATCATGGTTAGTTCTCCTTTTGGTAGCTCCCGACGCATCATTTGTTGCACGTCGGCTTTATACCTACCCATTGATGGCAGTGACGCCTTTCATTAAGCTTATCTGGGGATCAAAGGCACAGTATCTATCGCTTGTACATTGTTACCGAAGCGAACAAAAAAAATTTCGTATCGAGTATTTAATGCACTGCAAGTTGGAGGACTGTTCGTGAGTTCACTCATTTCCTATCCCTCGACCATTCTCTTCCATTGTCATGTCCACTGAGGTTCGCCATCTTGATATGCCCCAGACACTAGACATAGAGTCAGGGCATCATGAACCCTGGTCGCTGCAGACCGTCAGCGAAAAATCTTCACTGCCAAACACCCCTTCTTCGCAGACTTTGGCTTCGAACAGTAAACCGGGCTCTGTATATCCCTTGGGAGAAAAGTATGAGATTAAACTCGAGTCGGAGAGCCCACCAAAGCCCGTATCTGTGCCCAAGCCAGAAAAGAAAAAGGTGTCAAAATGGATATTATGGGGCCTGTGGTTCAACACCTATAGGTACGAGAATGCCTCGGAATTTAAATAGCTGATTTTTTTTGACGAGGTTTATATTTACAGGAAGTTTTTCGTTTTTACCTTGTGCTTCAATATGATCGGTCTCGGTCTTGCAGCATCTGGTCATTTCCCGTATGCTGCCAACTATGCTGGTAGCATTGCCGTTGCAAACTTTAACTTCTCCATCTTGATGAGGAATGAAGTATTTGGACGTTTTTTATATTTATTCTTCAACACACTCTTCGCCAAGGTTTGTTACCCCCCCCCTTCGTTTGCCCAATCGATGAGAATTGACCAAAAAAATTGCTTCTACTTAACAGTGGCCACCTCTCTGGTTCCGTCTGGGAATCACGTCTGCGCTTCAACACCTGGGGGGTATTCACAGCGGCTGTGCACTCTCGGGCATTGCTTGGCTTATGTTTAAAGTTGTCAATAATTTTAAGAAGATGGATATCATACACCCCGCCATTCTGTCCCTGGGTTTGGTGACACTTGTTACGGTCATCCTCAGTTCCATAGCTGCAATTCCTTGGGTCAGGAACACGCATCATAAGTAAGTTTTCTTGATCGATTGTCGAGAGCAATCTGATATTGATATCCCACCCCTCAAGTATCTTTGAGCGCCATCATCGTTTCATTGGGTGGATTGCCTTGTTCTGTACTTGTACGCCACTTCCCCCCGACTGTTCTCTTTCCAATTTCAGCTGACGATCATGGTATAGGGGCATTTGTCATTCTCGGAGACCTTTACGTCCCGGAAACTCGGACATGGAATCTGAGTGGAACCCATATTGCCAGACAACAGGATTTCTGGTTTACCATGGGTATGACAGTCGTGTAAGTTTTCACTCCTTTACGAAATAGAAATATCACTTAGACCAGTATATGCAGCATCGCTCTGCCATGGTTCTTTATTCGCAGGGTTCCTGTGGAAATCGAGCTGGTATGTGTTATTTCCATCTCTGAAGCTCTATATATAGCCAATTGGCTGATTGGAACATTGCTCTTTGAAAGCCCTCGTCAAAAGCTGCCATCATCAAATTTAAGCGTGGAATGCAGCAGGGTCTCCTAGGGCGTGTCAGTCGCTCACCCATATGGGAGTACCACCTCTTTGGCATCATCAGTGAAGGAACGCAGGCAGATTGTCATTACATGGTTGCTGGTGTTCAAGGTATCTAGTCCCCGTTCGATTAATTGTTTCATGCACTCAGCATTTGTCTTGCTACAGGTGACTTTACAAGGAGCTTGGTCAACGATCCCCCAAAAACGCTTTGGACAAGGGAACTCAAGGTAAACCCATTTCCTGGTCATTTTATGCCATTTGGAAATGACATATTAATCTCACCTTTTTTTACTTAGCTCGCCGGCGTCTCAAATTCGTCCAAACTGTACAAGCGCGGTATTCGTATCTGTACTGGGACTGGTATTGGTGCCGCCTTATCCACCTGCATACAGTCACCTGATTGGTCAGTAAGCTTAACCAGACGGAGAAAATTATAACTGACACATGTATAGGTATTTGATTTGGATAGGTATGCGAGTATCACGCAAGAGTTTCTTGGCAATATGTTGAAAAAAATTCCTTCTGTCAGGTTCGGACCAAGAGAAAACTTTTGGTCCAACTATTTCCGGGCTTATCCAGAGACACATGGACCCGGATCGCGTATGTCTTTGGGACACTAAAAAACGGGGTGGAAGGCCCGATACTATGAAGTTATTAAAGGAGATATATGCATCTTGGAATGCTGAAGGTGAGAGCCTTCTTTGGCGAGAAGAACCTCTGGATCGATCAATCTCAAATGATCATTAGTGGTGTTCATTACCTCAAACTATACCGGAAACACTGAGATTATGCAGGGTTGCAAGGATGCTGGGATCCCTGCATTTGGAACATTATGGGATTTCGTAAGTCCTTTTTGTTATTGTGACTGTGATTTGAGATCGAGCTGAAAATTTTTTGTTGCTAGTGATCATATTTCTTGTATCTTTTTTTTCAAAACCTGCACCGCCAATACGCGATCACGGGCACATTGCTCACAACAAAAATTCTCTCGGAACCTGTTTAGATATCTTTCACGATAGCCACTTAATCTTAAAGATCTCAGCCCTTCGGAACATCCTGTAGACAACCGGAATTCTCGTAATCAACCATGTCAACAACTAGATCCATATATATATATACTTGCAAGTGACTCCAATACTGCAGCATCAGTGATATAAAATTAGTGCCCGGACATTCTGATTGTCATGACACAGAACGATGACAGATAGGCACGTGTGTCAAAAATAACAATGGCCCCCAACAAAAGTCCAACGAGGTTCACAATGAATCCTTGAAGAACGGTCTGGAGATTCTAGCAGGTGATCTCATCTTGCATGTGGGGAGTCTAACGCATCAATCGTATTGACTGATGTTCTTGAAGCTTAAAAGCCAAAAAAAAGTCTTTTTGCTTTGTTCTGCCGAGCTGCTAATACCACATGCATTCATTTTGTTTCAGGAACCCTTATTGAGTCAAGTCTCGATGATAACCACAGCTCTAGAGCTCAAGAACCCTGGTCAAGCAGAGATTTCTGATCGGCGATGAGTTAAGAATGGTCCTCCGACTTTCAGAATTTTTCAAATCCACTGCTCCTCCTTACATCAATCAATTATCTCTAAACCCACTCCAGCAATCTATCTCGGCATCTCAACCCATTTTTGACCCCAAACCATCACACGTGTGATAATCATAATGATGCGATCTTCAATTCTTGTGCGAACCGATCTGCCAATCTGATAACAGTCACTGTTCTTCTTCCCATCGGTCTTTTCTTGTTCTTTTCGATCTTGGCGGACGATGCTGTGTGTGTTGCTTCTCTTTACAGGGTCAACCTTGTTATGGACTCATGACCACCCCCCCACGGTGCGGAAAAGCCAAAAACAGACACTTTCCTTGTCTCTAGTCTGAACAAGAGATTCAAATTAAACCAAGACTAAGACGATAATGGGCAACATGTAACAGACTTTTCTCTTCCTCCAAAGAGACAAGACTATTCACCCTACCTTGCACCACCAACATCATGCCAACACGAACAAAGCCGGACATCTACCATTAAACAACCGAGACAAAACCTTATGAGGACCAGACAGGCTACTTATGATGTATTTATAGACTACTTACGCTAACGAACTCTTAAACGATGACACTAACAAGGGGACATTACAGACTATACTAGTCCGCATAGGCGCGATGAAAGGGGGCAATAAAAGGGAGGCTTGGAAGAATTATTATCAAACTTCACGGTGCACACACATAAGTGACCGTCACCGCAAAGTTGGCCAAAAAAAGGGGGGGATGAAAGCAGCCGCGGAGAAAAAACCAAACGAGACCGAAATCAAAAAGACAAATGAGAGTTGCCCAGGGCATAGACAGAGTTGGGTGGAGGATGAAGTCATCAAGTCTCTCGATAAGATAAGAGACACCAGTAACGGAATGGGAAATTCGAGTAAATTAATAGAAAGGGGAAAGGGAGAAGAATTATATCGTACAAAAGAAAAACGGGGGATAGGTGATACAAATCAAGAACAGGCTCGGTGTAGGAAAGGGTAGGCATAGGCAGTACGGAGGAAGAAGGGATAGGCAATGGGAATAGAGAAAGAAATAGTCCAAGATGAGGAACAGGGAGAAAAAGGTGAGGTCGTCCAAGTATACAGATCGATGGTCATTAGGAGACACAAGCCGCAGTTACCGTCGCAGTCACGACACCAGCGTCGATTCCTACGCCCGGTCCGGTACCTATACTTACAGTGATAGGACCCGCAGTCGCAAACCGTTTGTGACCCCAACGAAGTCTTCTTGGTTTGGTATCTCTCACTTCAGACTGTAATTCACTCTCTGGGGAGCGCGGGAAGGACACAATGCTCATGGTGGAATCAAGTCCAAGTCTAGGCGGAGGTGACCAGAAAGCCGGTGAATCCGGTCTTGTTGCTGTCCCAAACCCATACACTCGTCCCAATCTACCACTAGCAACACTGGCATACGACGAGGGCGAACCCGAGGCAGAGCCAGATTCAGAACCAGACCTTGAGGATTCAGAGTCAGACCCAGCGCTTGACGTTGTCGACTCCGGTTGCTGCGGAGTTGTAGAGTAACCCCAGCCATGAGAAGGCGAGGGTAACGTTGCGAGGTTTCCGTTTTCGTCAAAGCTTGCACAAAACTGTTCCAGGACTTGACCGCTTTTACCCATCCAGATCCATTTACGGCCAGGTTTGATCTGCGTGTTTGGTCTCAGTACTGCACCTCGTTTACTCAGCTCCGTTACAATTTTGGCTATGTTCCGAGTATCCTGTGAGAAGAACAACATCAGTATACACGTGACGATCAAAGATATAAATAGCATTCAATGGTATGTGGGAAATGAGAAAATTTTAAGCTCAGGTAATGAATTGTTGGATGGGTACACCGCAGCAACGGATAGACGCTGAGAAGAAATATAACCCACGTCGATGCCACTGTGTTGCCGACCCTGAAACGTCGGCAGACCAAGAGCTTTGAGTTGAGCGGGTATGTTGAGTGATCTGCGAACTGGTGGGATAGAGGCCTAAACAACGTTGATGATGGTGTTGTGACACATGTCAATGAAAATGAGCCAGGGGCAAGAAGTGTGGAATAGCCGGTATGGTAGTATCCAAGAATGGTATGAAAATTTCACGCCATCAGAAACGAGTATGTCGCAATGAGTGGACAGACAATGATTGGAGGGGAGCAATTGAAAGGATTAGCGAATAATTGAGCAATGTGATGGACACGACTTACCTTCACAGAACCACTTGGGGCAGCAACAGAATGGGTGTTGAGCAACTGCATGACGGACATGCGGACATCAAGAATGTCGCCTCTGAGCCACTCGGGCATGGGAATCTAGACAGTCATAGTCCATGCATGCAACTATTGCAGCAGAAATTGATGCGCACCTTTGAGATGAAACACTGCTTTACGACAAAATCGCGGACGTCAAAGGGCCCGTCGCTGCACCAGCAAAAGCGGACGAGGCGTTTGCCAGTGAGGTTGTCGATGAGGCCATTCTCAACCAAGAACGCGCGAACGGACTCGAGAACTTGAGGAAATGGAGGTGCAGCATCAACTTGTTCCTTTGAGCGAGTCAGTAAAAGTCGGTTTCAAAGGGAAGGCAGGAGACAAGACAAACCTGTGTTATCCCCGTAAGCTCTGTACAAAAATTTGAAAGGATGGGTCGCCAGGAGGGCCGGACAAAGCTTCTAAATTCGTCGACGACCTGGAGGTTACTCGTTTTCATGGTGCAATCTGAGTCGCGCCATTTCATTAGGCAGATAGGAAATTCCTGTCTGTTGTTAGACCATGGTTTACGGGTGCTACATGAAGAGAGTAATGCGTACGATGATTTCATTCGGATAGTCAAAACCTGTGCCCTGGAAGCAGGTAGCCTCGACATCGAGGACGAGAAAGGCATCACAGGGTTGGTGAGGATGAGAAACAAGTGGAGGGCTTTGGTGAGCATCGTCGGAGACGTCGGGGGGCCGGGGGGTGTAGCGCATGGTTGTGGGAGGGCAGACTATAGGCAGGCTATAGCATTTGAGGGCACGTTGTGGCACTGCCTGAAATCCAGGCGAGCATTTTCATCTTGCTCACGTGCTCTCTTTTTCCCTCCATGCCCGACGACCTCGACGACGACTTTGTCCCAGACTTCGACGACAGCTTTGTCATTGAGCTCGAGCAGCCTG
>Ga0153995_1000132_pt1 | contig 13994 bp, 22 predicted proteins | sample TSNC079MetaG_FD_104678 | JGI IMG/M metagenome (GOLD analysis project Ga0153995, IMG submission 104678) | Attine ant fungus gardens microbial communities from North Carolina, USA - TSNC079 MetaG | ecosystem: Host-associated > Fungi > Mycelium > Unclassified | place: USA: North Carolina, Lumber... | reverse complement strand
TTTTTTTTTTCTCTCCTCTTTTTAACTTAAGTAGTAACCTTGTATAACTATTACAGTCTACCACTAAGTTCTGTATAATAAATTGTTGATTTTTTAAAAAAAGATTGGATATGTGGGAAATTTAGATGAAAAGGAGCATGTAGGACTTTGTAAATACCAGGATGTGTATAAGTAGTGGACAGCAATTGAATGAGGACTTGATGGAGTATACTCTGTTAAGTTTCATATTGCTTTTTGTTATTTGCTCTGACTGTATATTTACATTTCATTGCTCTATCTAAAGAGCTTCACTTATTGCTCTTATATCCTTGTCACTTCTTTAGCAATGCACAGGCTCCAAATTGCTCCTCTACTAGGTAGATACTGATATATTATTTTCATATATAAAGTATATACCTATAAACCTAAACATTAGTCTAGTCAAGTCAAGTTGTTCTGTTGGCTTTTAGTCTAATCCTTTTTTCAGCACCTGAGTATAAGACTTTAGTCAAGGCAACTTAAATCTACTCCAAGTCCGAGTTGACAAGGAAAACTCAATAGAGTTCCCATTTGATTTTTTACACTATATATACAACTACTATTGTGGCTATGCACTTCACTTCCCACAGTTCTCATGTTGCTTATTATGTAACTACTCTGTCATGTGTTTGTGACCATGACCTGTGACATGACCATTCTGTGACCTATGTCACATCTTTTGTGACTTTGTGACAGTGATGTGACTCCTTTCCCATGTTTCACCTTTATAGTAGTGATTCAACAAAATAAAAGAAAAGAAAATAGAAAATGACTTAGCCATTTTGCCAAGTCATGACACCAAGGATGTACCTGTGCATCTTTCACTGTTAGAACTCTATCAAGTTCTCTTTGTCAACTTAGATAAGGAGAATGATTAAGTCATTTCAGGCTAATCACATAACTTTCCCTCAATTCCAGGATTGCCTTCAGCTAATTAGTCATAATCTTTCCTGAGAGACTATACCCCTCATTATCATTGACAAAGCAGTGAGCTGCTGGTGCTTCTTAGTACCAGGAACTGTTCAATGAAACTGATTAATCAAGTCATAGTCCCTCCTGATTGATAAAGCAGGAGAAGTTGTATTTTACAAAGTTCTGTGAAGAACCTGTTAGGAAATCAAGCTGACACCATGATCTGGTGGAAGTTTCAGGAAGTTTCAGAAATATATAAGTTTGTAATTTATTATATCTACTCATTGGTTTGCAATGGAATATGCCTTATTCCAAGTCAAACCAAATTGCAACTGGGTTTCTGTGACAGAACCAGAGCAACAATGAATAATGGCATATATGTACATCTAATTCATCTCCTGTATGTCTATTGCTCTGTGTTTTCATGTCTTCTTGTGTATCTGTAGTACTCAGTCATGTGAGTCCCACTCTCTATGAAAATCAATATTATGTTGAACAAAACAGAAATTGTTGAATGAACACATGTCCTTAGTTGAGAGTGATTTCACCTCTGATCCATTTTAATCTACCCCCTGATAACCATCTTTCTGCCAGTATTATGACCTTTCATTGTTGAAAAAAGAATACAGTCAATATGCTTAACTCTATATGAGAGTACAGGAGTACCTCAGATGTACCTGTGCCAATGACTCACAGAACCAGACAGGTCCTCACACACTCAAAATAATGATAATGGATCTTTCTAAATAGAATATGATATAAGACACCTAGACACACTCCTAGAATACACATTATCCAGAGCTTTTTGAAGAATATACGACTCCTGAAAAGGAGAGAGAGAGAGAAAATCATCATCGTCATTATCATCAATTCAATCTTCATCTCCACTTGCTTCCATTCTCGGTCGTTTCCTGGACGCTTGCACCTAAGAACACAATAATATAACAACCCTTCAGTACAAAAAAGAAAAAGGGGGCGCAAAAAAACGCAAATCACCTTGGCACGTGTCCTAGCACTCATTCTCAGACCCTTCGCCTCTCGTACTCGCAGGACCTCGTCCTCCTTCGACTTTGATTTTGATTTCACCGTGCTCGTTTTCACTTGGATCTTTGGCTTTGCTTTTACTCTGCCCTTGCTTTTGTTCCTGGCTTTGATATCCACATTTTCCATCTCAACATCACTCTCGTCATCCTTCTCTTCCACCTCTTCCTCCCTCCCTCCTTCTTCTTCTTCCTTTTCCTCTTCCTCCTCCTCCTCTTCCTCGTCTTCTGCATCCTCGTCATTCTCGTCCGAATCCCATTTATCCTTCGCTTTGCCTCTCCTGCTCTTCCTCCTTGTTGAACTACCAGACTTGACTTTTCTCTTCCCTACTGACCCAGTCGATTCAGGCTCAGTCTTACCAGCAGATACCATGGTAGCTTTCTTCTGCCCACCACCACGTGACTGGGGTTGATTAGCGAGCGCAGCCACCCATTCACGAGCTTCATCTGGCAAAAATGCCGTTTTCAAAATCTAATACAAAATCGTTATATCGATCATTGACTAAACGGGACGCGGCACATACCCGATTGGCGGCATCAGCGTTAGGCAAAGGTCGTAAAATATCTGGCGGCATCCGAACTCTGCCAGGATAACTCTGGATAGACCAGGAATGGTTCGCTGCTCGAGCTTTGATAAGATCTTGCGAAAGTTCACAGAGCATATAAAAGTTCTATATGTAAAAACATGATCAGTCGCCCGCATACCAAAGAACCAGTGAGGAAAGGGCCAACCTCAGAATGTGTAAACGACACATGATCTCGTACTGTCTTGCCCTTTGAAGCAAGATGATATAACAACGCGACATTCTCTTGTGTTGCTACGAGATCAAGGTAAAATTGTATGTACCTGTAAACACATTCAACATCTAAAGTCAACGGGAAAGGAACAGCAACGCACTTAGCAAGGTCTAACAAATCCTCATGTCCCGTGCTGAAATCCGGGTGATGCGCAAGCGTGTGCAACAACCTCACAAAGAGCAATTCAAAGTATTCCACCTTCTGTGCAACAGGGAGTTTCTTCAACAGCGAACGAACACATGCTGCAGCCTATCACGATAACACAAATCGTCAACGCTCGAAAATCCATTACAGTGATACTCACAGACGTCTTGACGTCCTCTTCAGGATCGTGGACTGTCAGGAAGAAGATGACACTAAACGGTGGTGGCAGCTTCTTGGCCACGAAGAGTGTGATTAGTTTATTGAGAAACATTGAACGTACACCGTAGCACGTATCCTGCACACATTTCAGCATCTTCATTGAGAGTGTGCAACATTTACACACCTGAATTGTCAACGCTAGCTTCACAAAATTTTGCATCACAATACTGGAATAAATGTCTACTCTTCCTAGATGTAACATAGTCAACGAAGCTTGAACCCTCATCCTCGATCTTGCTTTCGGACTACCACCGTCCCAATGTCAACACATAAACACATCTGATGCAACGAGGGCACGTACTCCTCTTTGACATTCTCACTTATTGCGCCTTCATGAATCATCAGCGCCTGTAACATCTTGATCACAGGGCCGACCATCTTTTCTGCCTTTTCCTTCTCCGTAGCCATGGCTGATGTATGGTCGCCATTGGGTATGTCACGAGAAGCACGAACAGCAGCATTCAAACATCGATGTCTCAGCACCTTAAGTGTGCCGATCTTGGCCCAGACAAGTGGAGGGATGTCGGCTGTATCTTCATACCATTCTTCTCCTTCATCTTCTGATGTTTCATCCTCGAAGGGGGTTACAAGGACGAGCAAGACAAAGGGAAAAGAACATACGACTAGAGAAACATGAACAACTCTCCTCATCAACCTCTCCAAGACAATGTCACTCGATTCTTCGAATACCTCAGGTGCATACCTCGTAAATTCTACAAGAGCAGCAACACGTGCAGCCAACATTTCCCCTTCCACTTGCTTCAAAGTTTCCACAAGTTTCTATACGTGGGTCAGTGCCTGCCTCTCTCCGTAAATAGCAACAACTTGCTTCGAAAATTTGTACCGTTACCTGCTTGGTGGCACCTAGAACCACTGTCCTAGCTGCGAACTTGGCCAACTCTCGATTCCTCGTCTCCAGCACCATTGTCGTTATTTTCTCGAATGTGCGTGAGGACGCAGATAGTTTAACCTCTGGATCTGCTCTGACAAGATTTGCGAGTAACCTTAGCGCCACTTGTCCTCCATCTCCTTTACTAGACCCATCATCAAGCACGACATGCCTCTCCAGTTCCGCAAGATGTCCCTTGACCATCCGCGGTGCCCATTTTGCCACGGCATTCAGCAGGATAGAAGCATTGCTGGTTGTTGCTGACCCACTTGTTGTTCTCCCTTGTTGATGAGAAAGCTTTTTGAATAAGATGGGGATAGATGCATGATTGAGGATGTGTGGACTTCCACGCCATAAAAGGGTTGTGAGCGTGGTGATGAATGTTGGCGAAGTATTCGCAGACGAGGAGAGACGTTTGAGAAATTCAGCCTAGAAAAGTCGGTAAGGGATACCAGAATGGGCAGACTCGAGCTTACTGATGCTTTAGCCAATGTTTTTATATCTGTTAGTGGGTCGAAACATGTTTTGAGAAGTTTGAATAGTCTGTTTTCGTTCATCTTAGCCAAAATGTGCAAGTCTTCAGAAGCTTTGTGGTCATCGGCAAACACAAATGCTATTGCGACTTGTTAGGACGAAAGGGATGGACATTGGATAGGACGAACCCGTGAGAGATTGGATACAAACATGGAGGGTATGTGTTACCTTGGCTTCGTCTTGATCTATAATGCCACCCTTTAACGAAGATGAATGAACCTTGAGATGTCTACGCAGGAACAGGACGCACATTAAACTGGATGCATGCAGTAAGGTACCTGTCACACAGCCCTGGCTTCCTGCAGGACCCATGAGTCGACAGAGACGCACATGAGTTGTTACGCACGCTTCTTTGATGCCACTCATACTGATCAGAATCTCAACACCCTTGTCTGATAGATGTCTCATGATATTCAGCAGCTTTTCGGTCCACAAAAGTGGATCGTGGGTGAGTGGAAGAATGAACGTTGCCCATACGCGGTTAACGACGTCCCTGTGGACGCACATTAGGGATTGTCATGATAGAAGGAGGGACCATGTACCTAACAAGAATTGATTGACCGACGGCTTGGAGCATAGAGCCAGGTATCCAAGCAAAATGGCTTGTAGCTGCTGTATCGTTGTTTTCGCTACGAAAAACGTGAGAACTGGAGAGACAAGCCAAAAAGGATGGACGAACATTTCAGGGTAAGCAAGGCTATAGAGTTTGGCGAGACTGTAAAAGGCCTCAGTGCGGACAGAGGCCTGAGAAGGTGAGTAGCAAGAGAGAGACGAAGCAAAAGAAAAGACACCTTTTTGTCCAAAAAACGATCAGCGACCGTACGCAGAAGATTTTCTGATAGGTGATGGAGAGCAGCCTCATAGTCAAGCTGGGAAAACACTTTGCAGGTGGCTGCACGGACTTTGTCGTCTGGGTCAAGAAGCTTGGCCTCGAGGGCATCTATAGAAGAGGATCAATTGATGTCTGGGACGAGAGAGAAAACTCACCGGTCAAGGCATCTCTCTTTGCAGGGAGGGTGGAGACCAACTTTGTCAAAGCTTGGACCAGCTGGAGTCGAACGGAGACGTTCTTGTCATTTCTCCTGGATATCCAAACGTCCCAGGTAGCAGGATATTTGTTGGCGAGCTCTCGACCATTCTTATGGGCGTACATGTCGGCTAAGGTGCGGGTTGCGAGCAGCCTAACATGGACATGGTCGACACGCAATTCCTCGGTAAGCTGAGGGATGACGCCATGTAAGATGGCGGGACAGGTGGCGTGGAGACGTTGGATGAGTTCATGGGCGCTTTCAAGGGATTGATTGTCATCAGGAGAGGAGCGAGCGGAGTCCACGATGATGTCGGTAAAGTACTGACAGACAGGTCTCTGAAGTTTATCGGAGACGTGATTGCAGACGGAGACGGCAAGTGAGTAGGCAGGCTGGTCAAGATTGTTGTCCATAAATTGTGCGAGAATGGTATCAAGAACGGTTTGTGGGACGGATTGGCATTCGTCGAGGAGAGCAACGAGGATATCGGCCATGTAGGCCTGCATTTTGTTGTTGGCGGTGCGCCTACGGAGGATGGCGAAGAAGGCAGTAAAAAAGTCAAGAATAAGGTCATCAGTAGAGGGGAGGTCGCAGACGAGAACAGGACTCTTGACGGTGGAGAGAGACTCGAGGAGATGAAAGTACTGGGCATGGTAGGGAGCGTCGGGGAGCTTGAGGCCGTCGGTGAGCTGGCGGATAAAAAATTGAAAGATATCGCGTAGCTGAGGCTGAGTGTAGGGAGCATCTGGGGCATAGAGTCTGAGAAGTTGGGCGAGACAGCAGGCAGCGTAGGCGCGAACTCCCTGGTCCTTGTGGAGAAGGATTGACCTGTGTACGAGGTCAGCGCGAGGAGCATCGAGGGCGTCTGTGTCAACATCGTCCTGGTCGATGACCTCGAGGTATTCTAGAAGGGATGTGAGGGTGCGAAGGAGGGTGTCTGTGGAGAGGCCGCGCTGGACGAGAGTGAAGGTGGGCATGACGCGCGTGACGGTACGCGTGATGTAAATGACAAAGGTGACGATAAGAGTGACAGAATCACGTGTCTGCATCAATACCGTCACAAGATGATAGTGACAGTTGTGACACTCCAACATGGCACCGCTCGCCCAGAAAGAAGGAGCGGTGTTCAAAGAAATGTTCACTTTTTATGAGGGTCAAAACTACCGCCGCGCCCTGAAATGTGCGGATCAAATTTTGAAAAAAGTGCCGGATCACGGAGGTGCGCCGTTGCCGCTCTCCCGCTCATCGCTGATCCGCCCCCAGAAACGATCTGTATGAAGGGTCTTCTCCTCACTCACGTCGGCAGGCGCGACGAGGGCACAGAGCTCGTGAGGCAGGGCATGCTTCTCAATTTGCAATCGCCCATCTGCTGGCACGTCTTTGCCCTCATTCAATCGGCAGAAAACAATTATCACGGTGCGCTCAAATCGTATACTCAGGCCCTCCGCTTCGACAAGGTGCGCCCCGTCTCTTTCCCCGGACATCGCAAGTAACGGGTGCAGGACAATCTCAACATCCTCCGCGACACAGCCCGCCTCCAGTCCCAGCTCCGTCTCTTCGATGCCCTCGTCGACACCCGTCACGCCATCCTTCGCCTCCGCCCCAATTTCAGGCAGCACTGGGTTGCCCTTGCCGTTGCTCACCATCTCAATGGAAATCTCAACCACGCCATCCTCGTCCTCGAACACTACCAGCTCTCCCTCAAGGTTCATAACATATCCATTGTTTAAAAAATCATCTCATCCTTCTACCAGGACATACCCGACTTTGACGTCGAACACTCAGAGACCCTGTTGTACCACATTCGTGTTCTTGAGCTTGCCCAACGTCACTCGGAAGCACTGGACATGCTCGACTGTCATACCAAGGATCGCGCCATCCTCGATAGAACAGCCAGTATGGAGTATCGGGGTACGCATTCTCTCTGGTTCTGTATTCTTTCCCTCACAGTAACTTCAGCCCGTCTCTTGACTACCATCCATGCCCCCGAGGCAGAGTCGGCCTGGCGTGCCCTCATAGATCGCAACCCCGATAACAATGCCTACTACATAGGCTATCTCGCACAAAAAAACCTCTTACTTGATCCACAAGGTAGGTTTTGTTAAATGTGCTCTCTTTCTTTCTCATTATTTCTCCTGCCAGCGCCTGATGCTCCCCAAGCACTTGATCTCCTCCAGTCCCTCTCCTCCCAGAACCCCCGTGCATCCGTTCCCAGACGCCTTTCCCTTTATCTTGCTTCGGGATCAGCTTTCGAGTCCCTTATCATTCCTTACATCTTCATCGCACTCCAAAAAGGCATTCCCTCTCTTTTCTCCGATCTGAAAAGCCTCTACAGTTACCCTGAAAAACAACAGTCTATCCAAGCCTACCTTGAATCCCTCCTTGATGCACCTGATGAACCTTCCACTTACCTATGGACACTCTACTACCTCGCTCAGCATCATTCCTACCTCTCCAACCACTCTCTTGCTCTTCACTATCTCCACCTCGCCATCACCCACACCCCCACATTGCCTGATCTGCACATGTTCAAAGCACGCGTCTTGAAACGCTGTGGTGATTACATCGGCGCTGCCAGAGCTGTCAATGAAGCTCGCTTGTTAGATGGTCAGGATAGGTTTTTGAACACCAAGACCGGCAAGTATCTGCTACGCGCTGCATGTATTGATGAGGCCCACCAGATATTCGGATTGTTTACCAAGGTACATCCTAAATTACTGATCGTCATTCTAACATTTTCATCATTGGTTGTAGAAAGATGCTCCCTCGCCGGCTTACGACCTGGAAGAGATGCAGTCGCTACTTTATCTACTCGCAGAAGCCAATGCTCATCGCATCAATGCCAAACTCAACTTCGCACTCAAGAAGTATATGGCTGTCGTCAAAGTGTTTGAAAATTTCGAACATGATCAATTCGATTTTCATGCTTACTCTTTGAGAAAGTTTACATTGAATATCTACATGAAGTGCGCTTTGAACTGATGGCTTTCCTGCTACTTACTCACATAGCTAGATTTATTTCGTGGGAAGATTCTGTTCGTGCACACCCAGCCTATATCAAAGCCGCCCTGGCCGCTTCTCAGGTATGCTCCTATCTCCGACCTGTCCCTTTCTTATGTGGTCTGCAGATCTTGATTGCCGTTCACGACAATCCATCACTGGCAACACCTGAAACGGCCGCTCGTTAGTCTTTTGTATCCTCTTTTTACCAATATTCACGCCCCGTACCATTAGCCGAGCTGTCAGGTGCTGCGAAAAAGGCGAAAAAGAAAGCCAAGAAAGCGGCTTCAAAGGCGGCTGCCAATGAAGCCGATAAAAAAGGTGAATATCTTCATTTTTCGTTTCTGTCTTCTGCTCACATCTTCACAAGGCCAACAAAATTTGAACGAAGACAAAGGACTCGCGCCTCCCGCCAAAGACGACGATCCAGAAGGAACAAAGCTCCTCTCATCTTCCGATGGACTCGAAACGGCTGCTAAACTCTTGCGTCCTTTGACCAATTTGTTGGCCTCGTCGAATATCAATGTGAGAGAAAAGGTTGAGGGGATGGTGAAAGACAACGAGAGAATAGAAATTTGGCTGACGAGTTATGATGTAGCTATCCGTCGACGTACGTTCTCCCTGCCTCCTTCCCCTCTCAGTTGATTATTGATCTCACATATCTACACAGGAAAACTATTGCAAGCTCTGACCTGTCTCACACATGCGCAATGTCTTTTCTCATCTCATCCTGGGTTACATCTCCGTCTTGTACATCTCCACCATTTTATCTCAACCTCATTACAAAATCAAACTCCACCTGCACCGATCGGACCTGCCTTTATAGAAGGGGCCAAGCAACTTGGTGTTCCCGACGAGAATCAGGTATCGCTGGAAACGTATAATTTGCAGTATCTGCAGAAGCATTCAGTGGATCACTGTGATGATGGGGGTGATGACATTCGACAAAAGGTGAATCCAGCAAAGGCGACATTGGCATGCGCACAAGCTATGATGATTCTCGGAGCTCCTCCTTCTGAAGTTGAAGACGTTCTTTTTGGTTTGATTCGTCTTCCATCTTTGAGGAGAAGAATATCCAACAACTATAATACCAGCAAAAGCAGTGACCAGCAGCAAAAGTATGGATTTAATGAATCTGGATTAACGATTTCGGTTGCTCTTGAGGTGATAAGATGTTTGGAAGATCAAGTTGGATCGAAGAGAGTGAAAGAGTTTAAAGAAGGGTGCCGGAGGATTTTTGACAAGAGTACGGTGTTTTTAGAGACGGAAGAGTTGAACAAGCTGAAGGAGAAGGTGTTGGATCTGCCTGAAGGGCTTGGTCCCGTTGTGGGGAATGATTAGAACTGATTGTGGGTAAAGGATTTGTGTTTATAGTAGGGTGATATTTATCTTTGTGAGATGTTGGGGAGCAAGACAATGACCCAGTCAGTCATATAAAATTATGCCCCAACGCTATCATGGGCATGGTGGCGGTGGCGGTGACTTTGGCGGGGATCAAAGAGGACTTTGTCAAAGAACGTTGTTGGAGAACGATGTTCAACACGTCACGTCATATATCTCTTGTCATCAGAAAAAAAACATAATTGATAGTACTATCAAGTCCAAACCCCACTCCTGCAATAGAGTTGGCCAAATATATCAGCCAAACAAGACCATACATACGCATCCCTTACCATGGACGACATCGAGAATGAAATATTTCCTGCCTCAAAACTGGGAGAATATACTGTTCTTCGTGATGTTGCAGAAGGGACCTTTGGCAAGGTCAAGAGTATGTTTTTGCACTTCTCAATTCATTCTGCATCTCATTGATCTCTCAGTGGCGCAACACACCGTCACAGGCCACATCGTTGCCATGAAATTCATCTCCAAAGCTGTCACTCGCAGGGAAAAGAACAAGAACCGCGTCAGACGCGAGTACGAGTATATGAGAACTCTCCGACATCCCCATGTAATCAAGTTGTACGCCTTCAGCTCCCTGATCACCGAAACAGGTTTCCATGATTTGGCTTCAGATACGAAGTAATATCCACACCGAGCGACATCATCTTCGTCATGGAATTCGCCGGTGGCGAACTATTCAACTACATCGTATCCAATGGCAGAATGACCGAATCTCGAGCCAGGAAGTTCTTTCAACAGATCATCTCCGGCATCGAATTCTCTCACCGCCTGAAGATCGTTCATCGTGATCTCAAACCAGAGAATATTCTTTTGGACGATGACTTCAACGTCAAGATCACTGACTTTGGTCTTTCTAACGAGATGACTGACGGTGATTTCTTGGCTACAAGTTGTGGTAGTCCAAACTATGCTGCACCTGAGGTCATTCGTGGAGGTGTCTACGCGGGCCCTGAAATCGACGTTTGGAGTGCGGGTGTTATTCTTTACGTGATGCTTTCTGGAAGATTACCGTTCGAGGATGAAGACGTCCATAGGCTCTTTTCGAAAATCACTCGTACGTTCCTGGGACTTCATTTGTACACCTACTAAAGACCCTTATAGAGGGCAATTTCCACATCCCTAGTAGCTTCTCATCTGATTCCCGGAATCTAATTAATGCTATGCTCGTCGTCGACCCCGTCAAACGAATAACCATCCCTGAGATCCTTCAGCATCCTTTCTTTACTAAAGATCTGCCCCGCTATCTCTCCCCTCTTCCCATTGCACCCGAGCCCGTCTCCATGTCAGCACTTGTGGCTCCTCCCAAGCAACTCGATTTTGAGTTCATAGAAGGGCTTGGCAAGATCGAACCAGAAGTCGTCGAAGAGCTCGCTTTAAAGTTGATAGATGTAACCGAGGAGGATGTTTGGAAGTGCCTACGGAGAGACGATGGAGTGCAAGGGAATGCTGTCAAAGTTGCATATCTACTCCTAAGGGACAAGAAGCGAGGCAGCAAAGGCCGTGAGTAATCAATGGTTTTGTAAGATGACAGATGTTGACCACTTGAGCAGTGGGTGCTATGGCCGAAGCCGAACGCGATGCCCACATAGCTGCTATGGATGTGCGTTCCAACCTACTCTATTCATCCTAAACTGACTTTTTCTAATCAGCCTCGGAATATGGCTTCTCCTGGTGCTCTCTCGCCCAGTGCAAACATGGCCGAAGACAACCCTTTTGAAGCAGAATTTAACGCCCAGTACGACGAACCAGGTGACGATGAACTCGATTTCACATCATCTATGATCGACCCTAGTAACCCCCAAGCCAATACTTTTGCCGTCCTCAACTCTTCTCTTCCTGTCCAACTTCCTGAACAACATCACCTTGCTTCGTATGTTTCTGCAAAACGCTCTGGTGGGTCTGGTAGTACGAAAGAACGACGCCCTAGAACGAGATGGCATTTTGGTATCAGGAGTCGGAGTCCGCCGATGGAAGTCATGTTGGAGATTTATAGAACACTGAAAGCGTTGGATATGGAGTGGAAAGAGAAGAAAAACCTTGGTGGTCTTGGAGGAGTTAGAATGAGAAGAGGGAGTGTGGGTATTCAAAGAGCGAGGGAGTATGATGGGAATGGGTATGTTGATCTGAAAGCTGCTTCGAGCATCTATTTCGTAGAAACTCGAGCGAGGAGACAAGATATCGTGGTAAGATTCTTTTCCTTTGAGAACATGGTCTATTGCATGTTTACTCTTCATAGGTACTGATGAATCTCCAACTTTACATGGTTAACCCTACCAACTACCTTGTTGATTTCCATCACAAGAGATCATATCGCGCATCTACAGATCCTGCAGCTGGCAAATACGATATGGCAGTCAAGGAGTCTGATGACGATTTGACAAAGAAGGAGAAGGATGGTACGCGAGAGGATGAAGTTGTATCACCCTACGTGTTTATGGACGTTGCTTGTCGTTTGATCCTGGAACTTGCTGGAGGAGCTGAGTGAAAAGATATACTGCATCTGACGGAACATTGGTATCGCGAGTGCAGGAACGGAATCATTCGCATGTATTTGTAGGCGGGGCTCTCTTCTTTTTTTTTAATCCCAGCCATCGTGGTCATGTTTTGATATATGTAGGATCATAGTTATATTTGTATTCACCTTTGCTTACCGAAACCCATTGACAAAAATGCTCAATATGTATACTTCTCCATGTACCTCTTGTAGTTGCAGTGTCGTGCTACCAATGCAGGAACATGTTCCTTCATTAAATCTCCTAGACGCGTTCCTTCAGACTCATTTGTATGAACAGGCTGCAAAATTATATCAAAAAAATTGACTGCTCAGTGATCACTCCAAGGAGATAGAGAGAGTGTGTGTTCTGTATTTCTTATACCGCAACAAGCAAACAAGTGCTAAGACGCGGTCCTGGCCATTAGGTCAAGGATCAACGGGATAGAGCTACGTACAAACGTCCAGAAGAATCCATCACTGATCAGTGATAGGAGGTTGGAGACGGCACGAGACTACTTCGCAACACTTCGACTGTTTTGTAATTGCTACAAGAACAAGGTCAGCAACGAGGACTATAAAAAAACTCATTGTTCAGACTTCGTCTTCTTCCTGGGTTACATATGTGATTAGCGACTGACAAAACCTCCTAATTATAGAAATGATTGACCAAGCAATCCCTGGGAAATTTTGCCAACGTCCGGGGCAGTGCCATTTGAGTCGGACGACATTTAACAGGAGCCAAAAGGGGCCTGTGACTCGCTTCGCAACTATGATAGTGCTTCCATCGGGCTTTAACAGCAGGTCCACATGCTAAATAACACCGAAACTTGGGGTGTATTTCCCATGAGATTTGCACCACCGTGACAAGGCATCCGATCTCAAAACCATCAAAGGAAGGACGTCGACCGGAGAATTTTGTCCACGCTTCAGTAACACCAGCGAGTTTGGAAGTGTAAGTGATGAGATTCTTGTCTTGGGTGCCAGAAAGCCTGAAGCCTGGATTGTAGTTCCAAGTACTTGGATACAAGTTAGTCATTCGCAAAAAAATACAAAGAGTACAAGAAGGCAATATGGCAAAATCTGGGAACAATACAAGTAAAGCTATTGCGCATAAGATCAATCGACTGACAATGCTCGAAAAATGTAAAACTGAGATCAACGATGAATCAGGTGCTCTATAAATACGTAGATATAGATACAGACTACAAGACTACAAATCACAGGACTCCACACCAAGGCATCGCTTCGTGAGGTTCAGTTGAACGGAAGATGAAGATTGAAATAAGATGCCCATTCAACGAAGATTTGGTCTGGATGCATCATCATGATCAACAAGTTCCCAACCGATGGGCGATAAAGAAGTGCACGAGGACGTCAATCCTCCGTCTGGATCCAGTTCAAATTCCGAATCAAAATCTAAGAGGGGCGAGGTAGCCGCTGAAGCTATATTCAATTCTGGGCTGGGACTTGGAGAGTGGGACTGGTTATGAATCAAGGTGACAGTTTCTTCTCCA
>Ga0153995_1000131_pt1 | contig 14026 bp, 15 predicted proteins | sample TSNC079MetaG_FD_104678 | JGI IMG/M metagenome (GOLD analysis project Ga0153995, IMG submission 104678) | Attine ant fungus gardens microbial communities from North Carolina, USA - TSNC079 MetaG | ecosystem: Host-associated > Fungi > Mycelium > Unclassified | place: USA: North Carolina, Lumber... | reverse complement strand
TATCTGCCCGAGCTTGAGAAGGCGAGACAGCAGAAGGAAAGGACGTTGCAGGAAGTCAAGGATGAGTCTATGAATCGACTGATCAAAGATCTAGCTATTGATCGGGCAAAGAATCCCCATGGACCTTTGGATGAGCGATGGGAGGAGGAGGAGGATGGGGATGACGGTGACATTGATGTAGTGGACACAAGTAAGCTGTCATTCAGATGGATAAACTGGCTTGATATAATGAAACGACATCAGATGAGCATTACATTGATCTGACGCAAAGACGACGACATGGCAATGAAGACATGAGTTGGCCGCGACCGGGCTGAGAGTCAATACGAATACAATACATGTCAGTGTTATTAAGTAGAAATATCGATTAAGTATTACGTGATCGCTCTGATGCGTCTCTGATTCCGCGTCGGTTGTTTCCTTTTCTTGCTCTCTATCCTTTCCTTTCCTTTCCTTGTGTATCTATAATGGAGCGGTGCAGATAGTTTTGCTCTGTTCATGGAATATCGCCTGACGCCCCTCATTGCCTAGTTATGCAAAACTCGAGAAAGTCGGTGCGTCGGCGGTCAAGTTGTGACACAGATGTGTTCTATGGCTGAGGGAACTGTGTGTTCTGCAATGGGACACAGGCGAGGGTACGTCTGCCTCGCGAAGTGTAGAACTCTCTCTCCCTCACCTCTTGTAGGAACCTATGGAGTTGTGTACAAGGCCCGGGACATAACGAACAACCAAATCGTGGCTCTCAAGAAAATAAGACTGGAGGCAGAAGACGAAGGAGTGCCCAGTACGGCCATTCGTGAGATCAGTCTGCTAAAGGAACTCAACGACGACAACGTCGTCAGGTGCGGCGCATGTTTTTTGGTTTTGGTTTTCTTCCGTAACAGCTTTTCCTTTCGCCTCGAACGCCACATTATCGGCGCCATTTGAATCATACCACCTGTCATCTCCTGGTCTTCAGAGCTCGTTCTGATTATGGGTCTATCCCTAGGCTTTTGGACATCGTTCATGCTGACCAAAAACTCTATCTTGTTTTCGAATTTCTGGACGTTGACCTTAAGAGATACATTGAAATAAGCCGCCCCGTCAAACAAGACGTTGTCAAAGTAAGTGACTTTCTTTGCTGTCTTTCCTTGATACTGTTCCATCCTGCCTCTTGCAATTTGTTTTGTTGCACCCATGTACCTGTCACCTGCACATTTCTCGCCAATGCTCCATTTTGAATGCCATTAAATTTGTCGATGACATAGTGTCATGTGATCAATCATTTAACTTCGCCTTCGGTTGGTCGTCCTCTTGCTAATTGTCCTTGTAATAGAAATTCTGTTATCAGCTTAATAAGGGCCTGTTGTACTGTCATGCCCACCGGATTCTCCATCGTGATCTAAAGCCTCAGAATCTCCTCATCGATAAAGATGATAATCTCAAGTTGGCGGACTTTGGGCTAGCGAGGGCCTTCGGGATCCCAATGAGGACGTATACCCACGAGGTAAGCTGTAGTCTATTTTCCTTACCACATTTGGTGCAATCCCTATATACTGAAACCTAATCTAGGTAGTAACATTGTGGTACCGTGCTCCAGAAGTCCTGTTAGGTTCACGTCATTACTCAACTTCTATTGATATGTGGTCTGTCGGGTGTATTTTTGCTGAGATGGCGATGCAGGGACACCCACTATTCCCAGGTGACTCCGAGATTGATCAGATCTTCAGGATCTTCAGGTTCGAGCGTCGCTTATGCCACTTTCATCTCACCTCACTTTCCTTTGTAGGCTTCTTGGCACCCCGAATGAGGATGTTTGGCCCAGTGTTAGTACACTGCCAGATTACAAGACCACGTTCCCGCAATGGTCGAGAAAGGATGTCGGTGAAGCCGTGCCACAACTTGATTCTCAAGGGCTAGACTTACTTAAGCTATTGTTGGTTTATGATACCTCAAAACGCATATCTGGTTAGTCGTGTTTTGAGTCTTGGATACCTTAACTGATCATCTGTTCAGCAAAGCGAGCCTTGAATCATAAATACTTTGAAGACTTTGACTTTTAAAAATACCAAGAATTGTTCTCCCTCTTTTTCTTAGCTAGTGGTCCATCTCTCATGTTTGCATTGCGTTCTGCGATACCATCTCTGTGATCATTCCAAATGCATGCATATGCACATTTTCATTCATGACCGAGACTGGGTGATATCCAATGGAAATCTGTGTACACGGATTCCCCCTTCCCTGCTGAGATGCAGAGCATGAATTTGGGGGTCCTAGATTCTCTATGGGAAGTCGTCCACTTTTATGCTATGCCCAATTGTTCTGCTTCTAGAGAAGTTTCCCTAAAAGCACAACAATGAGACACAACACAAAAGACGGCAGCGATGTGAGCGGGGCCCGACATTGGGGGTGTATCTATAAGAGGCATGTGACCATAGGAGGAAGGTGTGGATGAAGTTTGCTAGTGAATGGCGGGTGCATCACGCATCAATGTAATGAACAGCCTCACAATTCAGCAGGAACTTGTAGCGGGCGAACAACAGATTAGATGAGTATAATTGTTGAAACTCCGAAGGCACCTGTCGATTTGACATCGTACATTGATCTGCCAACATAAGCAGCATTACTCGCCACCGCAGGTTGCGGTGCTCTTCTCGTGGAGACACGAAGGTCGGTGGTATGTGTTTCAATCAAGAAGACTAACTAAATTGGGTTAGATCTGGTTTATAGTTGTGCAAATCACAATAGACGATCGGTTTTTCATTTCATTCTTCGTTTCCGCTATGTACTATCGAGGAACAAAAACTCCGCTTTTAATCGGTTATTGGTCCTGACCTGATGAACGTCCAGCAGCGGTGGCATAAAGTAGGCGATTATAGACTTCTTGATGAGAAAGCCTACGATACTCGTGAACCTTATGAAGCTCTACCTCAGAAACTCTGCAAAATCTCGGATGAGGTGACGTATGGTCTATTCCTTTCTTGTGGTTCCTCGCCACTACTCTACATTCATATCATTTTCTGGGAAACCAAAATGGTCACACCATGCAGGGTGGCTCAAAACCGTCCCTGGGTGCTAAAATTTTGCTTCGGACACTTACGCCGTTCCGGGGGCTCACGCCACACTTCATTTGCATATAAATTGATTTGGATCGAGGGTGGAATTTCTCACTACGGATCTGCCCACTATATCCTTCGAGGCTTCTTCGAGTGGTATCACACCCAGAACACTTTTATGGAAAACTCCCAAGTCTATACCACTTCCGCCGCTTCTCCCGCTCCAAACTCGCTACCTTTTTTGCCAATGACTCCTATGGCTTCCACTTCTGGATCTGGTTGTGATACATCGAGTGATAGGTCGCCGTCTACACCTGGCCAAGCATCTGACTTGCCTGTGCGTACGTCGTACAATGCCGAGCCTATCGATGAGGCCCAAGAATTCGGGGATCATAATTACAAGAAAATCAACTATCCTTCTTTCCCATACAATGGATATGGAGCTCCCACTCCTCGATGTGCCGACCAATCGTGCACCTGCCACAATAATAGCCAGGCTGATTATTTCTCACTGGAACCAACTCGAGAGATAGTGTCTACCTCATCTCAAGGGAATTACGTCCAAAATCAACTCGAAAACGGTCCGGAGCCGTCAAATCCTCTGCCTCCTCCTCAATCCGATTTCGCACAGGCTGACGAAATTGAATCATTCTTCCAGCCACACGCACCGGCTGATGATGCTGCTCTCCTTACGAATCAAGGTGGATGGGACCTCACAGAGTTCGAAAATCTGTTTCGGCTTTTCGAACCTGGCCCACCAGAGACAGAACCTGCCGTGATTAGTGCGTTGAGGTCTATCAGTGTCCAGATGTCGCATATCGGTCCTTTGCCATCAGGTGAAATGTTGTTACCAAAGCTGATGGACTGCTCAGCTCTGAAGTGCCTGAAAGATATCGTTTCATTATGGGCAACAGGTCGAGGGTCTATGCTTTTATTGAACTTCCTGCTCGACTTTTGTCAGAATCAGGACTGGTTTGAGGAGAGGGTCTGGAGAAACAACAATTTGGGGATAGAAGAGTTGAGACTGCTGGTTATGTCTGAAAGAGGAAGAAGAGAATCGCTCAAGGTATGGGATTGGGTGTCGGGACAGGCGGAATGGTTGCGGGTTTTTGGACTAAACGTTCCCCCAGCGGAAGAGCTGGATCTTCGTCGTAAACAGCTGGAGAGCTTGCCGAGCGAATTTAGCCTCGTCAATCTACGGCTGAGAGAAAATGCTGAGATTGTGCAAGTTTTGTTTGATGATACTGTTCTATGATTGACTGGCTACGGACGTCAATATTATAATGCTATAGATTTATATTGATTAATATTGTACATGTATCATGTTGCAATCAAGAACCCTTCCTTTTCGACTCGGAGACGTATCACCCGTTCGTCTACTTGGACAAATTTCGAGTAAGCTGCTGGAGGGTGACAGATGTGTCGGATAGAAGAGAAGACCTAGGCACTTATCATGGTAAAAGATTGGATACACAGGTTATTTATTGTCCTGTAACGGCCTCATGGATGTGATGAATATTGGCATGATTGGCTGTATCCCGGATACTGTACAAACATAAGAATAATGAACAAGTAGAGAAACATACAAAGCTTAAGAACTAATTCATTTGTCCTCTGTGGACGGGAGGATTTGTTAGGCAAATTTGTATGCACAGGAGATGTCCCCACAGAGTCTGTAAGCTTTCCTTCCATGAACTGACTTCACTGATGTTGGTGTCTCAGAAATCAGTTTCATCGACACATCAAACTGTCATGCTGCAGATCACCCCAGTTCCACACATTCAAGACCAGATGTGGTAGCATACAACCTCAATCACCTCAATCGATTAAACAGCACAGCGGTCTGCACAAGCCGCATAATCAAGACTGCTGTTCCCAACTACAGAGCCACTTTCACACTACTCACTGAGAAGAAGATGTTCAAGGATTGCACTCTTGGCACAGGGGGTTATCCATTCGGCCATAGGACTAACATCTTTGTCACCAAGGAAATGAGTGGAGATTCTCCGGTCCGTCTCATCAAGGAACAGCGAATTAGATCAACTGTTCGGTGGACAGTAAAAAAGATCTTAGATACGATTCACTGAAGTGGTATCCAGGTGTGGTACATGCCAAATTCTTTGATCAATACTCGACATCAACTAGCCAGTACAAGACTCGTATCGGCCTTTTGGATACAGGGACAGATTTCATGGACATTGACACGCCTCGGAAGGTAATTTATGCATTATATGATCTCCTTGAGGGTGAGTCATGTCGCATGCAACTACCGACTCGAGAATTCAATCTTATATAGTATGCAGGGGGCTTCTTCGTGATTGTGAAATCCTCTCAAAGAGGGTGCAGGGCAATAACGAAGGTGCGCGGTTGAATCTCAACAACCAATAGGCAAGAGCCTGAAGTCTGAACGAAGTGAGTCAATTATATCAACAATAAAAAGAACTATCTAAATACACACCTGAAGTCCGAACGAAGTGAGTCGAACTTCAGCGAAATGGTGAGTACGCTTTTATATCATACGAAAAATTATTGCAATGACTAAGAGAAATTTTTTGTGATGGAATGAAGACGAAATTAAATTGACGACGGTCCCGGTTATTGAGGGAGTTCCAAGCCGGTCTCGAAATGTACCATTCAACAAATCCTTCATCATGACAGTAGTCCTGCCAACATTCTCTGGCATGATCCCAACTCAACACCCACTACTGGTGCTGCACCATAACAGAGTATTGCACAATGACGACTTCAAAAGCTGAGAAAGGTTGGACTAAAAGCCAACGGAACGACTAGCTTTTAGGTTTACAGGTAGGTACTTTATATATGAAGATTGATACATCAGTATCTACCTGGTGGAGGAGCAATCTGGAGCCTATGCATCACTAAAGGAATGACAAGGATATAAGAGTGATAAGTGGAGCTGAGAGCAGTGAGCAGAATGATGACAAGACAAATAATTTAGATGATGTCATACTTCGTCAGAACGGAGTTCACCTTATTTTAGAGAGAATTTCCAGTGCAGACATTGTGATGAAGAATTCTATGACCATGAGAGCATTACAAAGTTTAAGAGTGTAGGTAGCTGAAGAAACTCAACAATCAATGGGCATGGGCCTGAAGTCCAAGTAAATCAACATTTATGAAATAAAAGTACTGATTTACATACAACGTATCTTCTCTTGTAATCGCTACGAGACTATAGCTAATGACCGATAGAAAAAAAAATCATAATGGGAATGAATGAATAATGGAAGTGAAGAACAAAGTTACTCCGCCCTCATCATGAATCCAAGTCCCCTCACATCTCCCGTCACCACTCACACTCCTTGCTATGTTTGGAGCGTTAGCAAATCATACTATCGGGAGCTTGCCAATCGTGAATGTATCGACAACTAGTCATTGAATCCTACCTAGTGTGCTTTTGGCTAACACATGAAATTCGAGGTTGATTCATTCAGACTTGAAGAGTTTTCAGTTTTTCTAGCTAACTCTGGTGAATGTCACCAAAGTACTCATAACTTACTTACACACCATAGTCAACGGAAGTGGTGGTGCAATGTGAACAATTCACCATCATAAATCATGAGGCATGCTAGTAACCAATTCATGGACTATCCCTTCATAGAGTCAATAAGGCCTGACAAGAACACATTTCAATGTGCCTTGAAGACATCAACCGAGATCCGAGATTAATTCTTATGTCAACCACATTCTGAACGACCATGATTCCCATAGTACAGAAATACAGTATTCCTCCACACATTATTAAAAGTCGATGAAGCTCTTCTTCAAGTCCGAAATGCCCCCCGGACTCAGAAATGCACCCGACGCGCCTCACATCTCCCATCACCTCCATAGTTCCTTCACCATATTCATCATATTCGCGAGGTCTTCGCTCGTGGTCTCCCAACACCTGTATCAATTAGTCTACAGAACTTCTATAAAAGCAACAGAGATTTCTCCCGTCCATTAATTTCACACAAGCTAATTCCTTTGCATGCAGCAGGGATTGTTTCAAAGAGCATCTGATAGCAGGACTTGCGTCACGATGCGGATTCCTTCATCACATAAGACCCTTGATAGGATCATAGAATTCAATGTTCCAATAGATGAAAGCAAATGACATGACTCACCCTCTAAGACAATGAAGTGCTTGACGGAAGATTCCAATGTTCATGAAGTTTGCGTCATCACCCAAGAGAATACTGTCGAGTCTCGGTCAAAAGATTGGCTCGTATAATATCAGGGTTCGTACCACGCTGGTAAATCGTATCTTTTCTCTATCCACCGGATTGCTGACGTAATGCATCGTTCCCGATTGACACGTGCCAAGAAAATCCCTGGGTAACGTCCGGGGACGGATGAATCGCCCGCCGTCTCTTGAATGTGCCCTCTCACTAATATGCATGGGTAGCCACATTCTTGACAAGGCAACCAGCACGGACGTTTAGTCGACCTTCGAGATGTTTCAAGATTATGACGACGATGACTGGCATACAGTCCGATTCTCTAACTTTCGCTCCCTATCAATCAATGGCAACGACCAAAGTCCTCTTCGACGAGTATCAAATCAAGATCTGGTCACGACGAAAACCGATAGACAGAGTAACTCCGCACTTGACAAAATCTTTCATTAGAGATCACAAGACCAAGACGGTCCTGAAGGGGTAATTTGCAACATAGTAATTTAACTTGTCCGAGATTCAGATTCCTAAGATGCAGAAATGAATTAACAAAGTACATTCCAAACAAGTCTTACGGACCTGGAGAGATGATCTCTGTAAATGAAATGGCCTATGTGAAAAACTCCTTTGTCGATCTGAGCAGGTAAGGTTTGTGCTCGTGAAAGATCTATCTGTTGCTCCAATTTGTTTTTGAAGCACATGTCAAGGAAGATCATGAACAGGCTTCATAAATATGAGGGATATAGCAAGTGTCAAAGAAGTGATAGGACAAATAAGGCGAGCTGAGTGCACTTTGGGTCCGGGGGCAATTCGGACCTGGGGGGAAGAGCTACATGGGCTTGAGAATGGAGCAAGCACTCGATATTTATACAGGGACAATGGTCTAATCGATAAGTGATGGTGCGACTTTCGGAATTGGTCGGACTTGATCAGGATATTTCCATCAAAGATAAACACAGATTTGGTTCTTGTCTATTGTTCGTTTTGTGACTCATTCAGTCAAATGACCACTTGTCACTCTGTTTGTCTACCTTTCGTCACACCTATGACAGTTGAGATTGGGCTCACATGACCATGCGTTTCGGGCATCAAGTTGCGATAGATGAGGGTGCCCAATCAATGGTGTACCTCGTGATTTGTGGTTTCTTGCGAAGTTTGCGTAGATAACAATGGTCACAGCAGGTACTCTCCACATGTCCAGAAACTCCCCTAGTGTGATAAAGGAGTGCGTAACTGCCGAAGATATCAAAGGCCATATGACACCATCTAGCGCCGCCAGAGCCTAAAATGTTACTATTTCTCCGAACTCTGCCCGCTCAAACGGACATACATGAGACCCTGCCCACTGCTGTCCTCGGAAAACTTGTTCCATTTGTCCCCGGCCAACCCTGTGGGACGAGATATGTCAAGACTGTGAGGCCTGCCACAAGGAACAAGAGGAAGCCCGAACACTGACAACATCATATCTTTCCATTTGGCGATCTCGGAGACAATGGTGGCAGTATCATCAGCAAGGCTTTCGCCTTCATGAAGACCTCGGTCATTCTGTTTGATCTTTCTTTACTGGCATCATCGCCTAAGACTACACAGAAAGGCCGTCCCTTCTTTCTCTCTGTCGATTCCTGGTCTTAATAACCAGCTTGATCGTGCTGCTCTCTTGTCCTGTACCCAGCTACATCTTATATCAAAATCGCTAGACTTGCTGTATTCTAAGTTGGAATCGTAAACATGTCTCTGATTTTCTTCCTCTTATCAAGATTCGGTCTCGTAGCGTGGCCCAGCTGTCAATAACCAAGGATCACCTGGCACGTTGAGAGAGATTCTGTATGCAATAAGCCGAGACACTGAGCATTGTACCGATAAGTTATCTACCGACAATACCCGGGCTTCTGGTATGAGCTACTATGCAGGGCGGAGGATTAGAAGAACCTAATATGCTGGTGCCAGTTGCTGCTCTCAACTATCCAGGTCTGCACGTACTTTTGACTTATCTGTTCTCTCATCCATTCTATTGGTTTTGCACATTTTCTTATAATCAAGATGATTTTACTAGGTCGATCCAACCTAGTGTCGGCAAATCAGGAAAAGATCTTTGGATGTTGAAGTCGCATGGGTGCTCCCCTCGACCTCAAATAGGTTTCCTGGTGGATGCCGCGACAAGGATCACCGATAAGACCATGTGCGCTGCAAGGGGATGACACGCAGCTGGTACACTTCAGCAACTGCTCTTGATCTCTTGTTTGTTGGATGAGGATGCAAGTTTCGGCGGTCAATACACATAAGAAATTGCAAATAAATTTATTGCGTCGGTTCACCAGTCACCCTCATTTCACACCTGATTCTAACTATTATGATAAATGATATGAAAACAACCAACCCTAGGAAATAATGATGATAATAATCATAGGATATCTATATGTCTTTGTGTAAAGAGAAAAAATACAGACCAGAGGGTCGGATCCCGTCGGCGCTTCTTCAACTGATGGAAAAAAAACAAATAATAATCAATAGACAGAAGCATTGATAGTAATGGAAAATCCCACCATCCTATCACTGTCAATATCTTTGGATGTTTCTGACATACCACCATTTTTGATCTGGAAAAACAGTAACATTTTAGTGAATGATACAATTCAAGGTGAACGTATTGTGAGACTACCATGGTGAGGCTCGTGGCTCAAGGAAACAGAACCATTCGCTTTCCTCTTCTTGCCTTGAGTAGATGATGACGAAGCGAATACACGAGGCTCGACATATATTCGCGGCACTGCTGGGGCGACCCCTCGTGCCTGCCTGGGTTCTTTTGAAGATCCATGAATGGAGCATCCTTGTTCTCCAATGCAAAGTTGAGAATAACACGCTGAAGAGCGTCGTGTAGGTATTCAGGATGTTTATACTTTTCTTCCTTGACCCAGTGATAGTCCTCTCGAATCAATTTTGCCATAGATTTCACCAACGGAAAGAGTCGATCGTATTCAGGATGAGATTGCATCCTGGAATTCATCATATTGGAGTGCACTGAGCAATTTTTGGCGATTAAACCAGATCTGATCTTCCAAGGAGAAGTAGTTCCAAATGATTCTACCAATGCCCACAGAATCCTTCCCTTGGGGCGCAGCAAGCATGATCCACCAGAAGAAAAGAAAGATAGAGGATTCTGCATCGTGGCGAAGCTCGTGCCTGAACATAGGTAGAGTTAGTTGCCTTCGGCCACCTTGGTTGGCCACTTCTCTTTATTCCCAAATAGCTTGAAGCGATCAGGATAGCACCGTTTATAAACAGAAGCAGCATCACGCCGCAGCACGGGGGACGCGGGAAAGGATTCAGGTGCAGACAACGGACAACCTTTGTGTACGGCACGAGCCATAAAATTCGGAGTGCCCTGTCCCCCCGTTACACTAAAGGAACAAGAATAATATCAAATAGGGCTCACAACTACGTCCGTCACTCGTTTCTTGGATGTATAGACCTCAGCATGGTCGAAGTCAATCAGGGTGATGGAAGACCTATGCTTCGGTTCACTGTTAAGAAGATGAGCTGAAACTAACTCTGGTGACACGGGAAGCGCCAGGTGCCCAGGATCCAATAGATGTTCAATAAATACAGGTGGCACTTGTGCAGTACCTTCATTGGGAACTGACTTGGATTCATTCCAGAGAAGATTTCCGGTGCTGATATCACGATGAAGAACTCCACGATCACGGAAAAGCCCTCTGCACATTAGATGGGATTCAATGCTCCAGTCGATGATCGCAGGCAATGTGACTCACCCTCGATATAATGCATAAGGCACTTTCCGAGGCGTGTCAATCTCCATGAAATTTGTGCCTTTATCCAAGAGGCCAATGCGAGTCTCGGATCGGCCTGCTGATGTCGAGTGTGTCAAGGAATCCAGCCCGCACTACACCCGGGTATACGCCATGTTGATGAATCTTATTCAGAAGAATTTTCTCTTTCCAGTGTTTTCTACGCTTCATTGTCTGTTCCTTGATCACATGTACCGGCGAACCTCCATTCGTCTCGTTGGTAAGGAATATTAGTCCTACGACCCAGAGGATTTCCCACAGCGTCCAGCTCACAGTCCTTGAACGTTCCCTTGCTAGTGTGTAGTGTGAACGCAGGCTCATTATCGGCAGACATAGTCCTGTCTATGTCACCAGCACAGGTGTTCAACTGACGCTCATTGAAATACTTGACAATAGCGCCGAGGACCGTTTGGCAGTGTGACTCTTTGACGGTGACTTCTTTTGTTCCTGATGAATTGCAGATGAAAATGATCATACAACGATTTTCAACAAGGACGCTGAGTGTCGAATCAAGATCTGGTCTATCTCCGAGGTGGTAGGCAGCATAGCTGTGTGCTCGTTGGCGTCGTTCGTCAAAGGAGCCTCCAGAAGAGTGGAACTCGATTGCCAATTCGACGAAGGACCGGTCAAGTCGTGGATTCTTTTCCGATGCTTCTAGCGCTTTGTAATGACTGAGATCATAAGCAATGATGCCTGGCCTGGATTTTGTCAAGTTTTCATAATCTGCAGCACAGTTCTCCGTATCTCTCAGGAAACAAATCTTAGGGCCCTAAGATGAAATCAGAAATCAGACTGTCCATTCCAAAGCAAGATTACGTACTCTGCGGTGACATTTTTTGTGCGAGGGCGTTGGCCTACTTGACAAACTCGTTCCTAGAACCGAGTAGCCGAGACCTTCTTTTCTTCCTTCGTGTATTTTTCCTCGCTTCTGCTTTCCCTGGAACGGGAGAATTTTCATGTACCCCAATTAGCTGGTAGAATTCATCTAGGTCGATACGTTGAGGATCAGGAAGGTCTCCAGAACATGGTTTTCTAATGCCATAAACATAGCGAAGAGTAGGAGAGGGGGCACGGGGTGTTTAGGTGCTCGTGTTCATGTTGAGTACGAGAGAGCTACTAGTTCATTAACAAGCTGACATCACGTGAGGAATGCATAGAATGACTCACAGCCACTTCATATCGGCAATCAAGGGTTGAAATGCAATGGAACGACGGACCACGTGGCATGTTTATGATCGGACGCCCTCAATTATGGAGTATTTATCATCCCCTATCTGTTTACACTGATGTCCGTTTCGCAAATTCATGCTCCGATGGGTTTAGCCTTGGCTGCTCGTACCTCAACAAGTATGAAGAGAGGTGGACAAACAGTGGTCCGAATGGGTTATAGGAACGAACAAATGGTGTCGAAGCACACAAGTCCAAATTCAAGTGTATCCGTTTGATCGCAAGATGTGATTTCGAAGTGTCGCCACTCCATTCTTTCTGTTCGCTTTCCAAGCATTGTTCCTGGATTACAACCATTGAACCATTGCCCACACATTTTTAAGCCCATGAAGCTCCTCCCAAAATTCGAACTGGCCCTGGGACCCACTAATGCCCCCACGTCGCCTCACATCCCCCATTACTTCTATATTCCCTCGCCAGGTCCACCATGCTCGGGAGTCTTCGCGCGTGACCTCCCAACTCCTGTTACAATTGGCCTACAGGAGTTCTACACGCTTATCGGGGCTTCTCCTGCCCCAGTGATTGCCCACAAGTCCCGCCTGCTTGACTTAATCAAGAACTTCGTAAAACAGGCAAATTTGTATGCACAGGAGATGTCCCCACAGAGCTTGTAAGCTTTCCTTCTGTCACCTCACTTAACTCATGTTGGCATCTCAGACATCAATTTCCTCGACACATCAAACTATTACGCTGCAGATCACTCCAGCTCTACACATTCAAGACCAGATGTGGTTGCATACGACTTCAATCACCTCGATCGATTAAACAACGCAGCGGCCAAATTCCAAGCCAAATCCCGAATTCACTGGCCTTTTATCGAAATGACCATGGAATTCCGTTCTTCCAGGCACTCTTTCGATCACCGTCTTCGTCAAGCGCACAGCTACGCGGCACATCTGCTTGCAGCACGACCGGATCTTGATTTAACTCTCGGCCTCCTCGTCGAAAAGGACTGTATGGTCGTTTTTATCTGTGCTTCATCAGGAACCGAGATGGTCAAAGTTGAAAAAGCAGACTGCCTGACAGTCCTCGCTGCACTTGTAAAATACTTGAATGACGGACAATTGAAGGCCCGCGCTAGCCGCATAATCAAGACTGTTGCTCAAGACTACAGAGCTACTTTCACACTACGTATTGGGATGAAGACATTTAAGGATTGTACTCTGGACACAGTGGATTATCCATTCGGCTGTAGGACTAATGTCTTTGTCACGAAAGAAAGGGGTAGGTATGCCTCATCAAGGAACAACAAATTAGGTCGACAACTCGGTGGACAGAGTCCCACATCGGTCTCACATACATACTAGTGAACTAGTGAATATACTAGATTGTTATGGGATGACATTGAGTTGTCTTGGAAATATCATTTGCTCGAGCATTTGTTTCGGATATAAATGGGAATGTAGTTACAAAGTAATGAAATCTTTCTGTCTTTCCTTCTTTTCCCCTGCATGCAATTGATTTTGCTGCATTAACACTCAGTCGTCTACCATACTGGGTGACGTCTGAGTTTGGTATTATTATACTCATAACTTCCACCACTTTGGCTTCATTTGATGTTGAATTGGTTCCTACAAATAAGACTCCTTGGGATTGAATTTTGTCAGGCAATCTTGGGTGTTGCAATCATTACCTCTCCCAAAACCTCAGCACATATATGGAATATAAATCAAGTATGTGATTCAATCAAACAGATCATAGTCTTCAGGGTTCTGATGTTGTAAAGTGAAGCAGTTTCATTTTCCTTTATGCGTCTCCAAGCTCTCATCATTTTTAT
>Ga0153995_1000128_pt1 | contig 14198 bp, 15 predicted proteins | sample TSNC079MetaG_FD_104678 | JGI IMG/M metagenome (GOLD analysis project Ga0153995, IMG submission 104678) | Attine ant fungus gardens microbial communities from North Carolina, USA - TSNC079 MetaG | ecosystem: Host-associated > Fungi > Mycelium > Unclassified | place: USA: North Carolina, Lumber... | reverse complement strand
AAGTATTATCTAGCTTGCCCTTGGATCCTCAGAGCCCGCTATTCATAGTTCCCTTCTCTCTTGTTCTCATTGCCATGGTTAGTACTATATAGCCTTATTAGGTATAGTAGTTATTAGTGTCCTGATCTGTGTTCTCTTAGCGACTGGTGCACAGACTGGCTAGTCTAGTATATATAGCTAGTGATGTATAGTAGAATATCTTATTTCAACATTGATTAGAGCTCCTGGGCTATTCATCACTCTTACTTAAGACGCCTCCTCTACTAATGTCAAGTGTGTTCTGGGACACCTCCAAGTGCTCTCTTATACTATATATACATATTGTCCTATTTGGTTTCATTTATTCTACAAGTCTATTCCTTTACTGGTTTGACTCTAGCTCATGTCACTTTTTCTTAGTCATGGTCAAGGCAACTTATGACATAATGTTTTTACATAGACTTAATTAATTACTTATAGATACTCATTTGTCTTTGAATAGAACAAAGAACAGCCCCAATAAGATTAAGTTATTGCTATTTCAAGTACAAAGGCACTACTATATGTAGAACAATAGGTAGTAGCATATAATAGTCTATTCTAGTGCATAGATGTCACAGAAAAGTGACTACTAAATAGTGTTATAGAGATATAACAAAATACCTGTTCAAATGAACTACATAAATAGCTAGACTCTTGTTAGTAAGTAGCCTTGCTAATGTCACCCTTTTGGTATAGTGGTAAACCATCTAGTATGTGACTACTAGTCCATAGCACAACTATGACAATAGACTATTACTTTCATGTATACAAGAACTCTCTGTCTGAGGATTAGACCTCAGACTTAACAACATCTTTTATCACTGTCTAAACTTTGCTTCTAAGCTCTTTCTAAATATATCTTCAACCAATCACAAATCAGTAAGTGACTATTTGTGATACAAAGATTACTCTGGGGGTATGCCCTACCCCTTGGTGGGTCCTAGGGGTATAATCAGTATTTAACAACATCAAATACCAACAAATAACCTAACCTATGCCAAGATTCACTACCAGTAGTTGGTTGGGCTGTAAATGTGCCCTGATCACTCTTGATACTTTCTTCATCTATTAGGCCAATTTGTGGACCTAGGTGGCTTCTGCTGGGTTCGAGATTAATTAGAGGCCCGCAGAGAACCATTCTCGGGTTGATAGTAATGATGAAAGACCTCAGTCAGGACATCTGAGATACGAGTAGGGAGAGTGTCTCCTGAGTTGATCGTGCATCGAAGCAAAAATATGTCAGCTGCCAGTCCACCGCCCCATGCTCCAATGTTCTCTTGCTTCCATGTTTAAAACTGTTATCGCACCATGTGATGGGTAGAATCCAGGTTTCCGAGTTCGTTAAACTAATGGCCGGGACAGAGAAGGACACCAGGGTAAACGACATGGAGCGAGCCAGGGAGGATATTAGAAGGTGGGGAAAATTGGATAGGTCAGAGCACCATGATTCGTATCGCCATTTCTCTGCTCTGCGTCTCTGTCGCCCTTGCGTCCCCTCTGTCTACCTCTGGACTTGCTCCTGTCATAGAGACGTATCACCCCCATGGCACCATCAATGATTCGTTCATCGTTGCCTTCAAAGATCACGTACCTCTGGACCTCAGGCAAAACCACATCAGCTTCCTCAAGCATATTCAATCACAAGATGATGGGTTGTCTGGCATTCGGCACATCTACGACGGTCCCTTCAATGGCTATGCCGGCAGTTTCACTCCTAGTGTCATCGAAAGCATTCGAGCCTCACCCGAGGTGGCGTACGTCGAAAAGGATCAGATTGTACGCACAACATTGCTTCAGACCCAGAACTCTGCTCCTTGGGTGAGGTGACCCCCCAGTCAATAGATTCACAGCTCTGACGTGTCCTATTTTACAGGGCCTAGGTCGTGTAAGTCATCGAGTCAAGCTCACTTTTGAGACCTTCAACAAGTATATCTATGATGACCGGGGTGGCGAGGGTGTTGACGCTTACGTTATCGACACTGGCATCAATGTCCAGCATGTTGATTTCCAGGGCCGTGCAAGCTGGGGCGTGTCGATTGCCGACGGCAAATTCCAAGATGGGGTTGGTCATGGCACTCATTGTGCAGGTACCATTGGTTCGCGCACGTATGGCGTCGCCAAGAAGGCAAATCTTATTGCTGTCAAGGTCCTTGGCTCTGACGGTAGTGGTTCCACGTCAGATGTAATCGCTGGCGTCCAATGGACCGTTAAACAAGCCACAGCAAAGGCAGTCGCCGCTGCCAAGGAAATTGCACTCACGGGCACGACCAAGTATAAAGGTGCCGTCGCCAATATGAGTCTTGGCGGTGGCAAATCCCCTAGTCTAGATTTGGCTGTCAATCGTGCAGTTGATGCTGGCTTGCACTTTGCTGTGGCTGCCGGTAACGATAACCGCGATGCGTGCAATTACTCCCCTGCTGCAGCCGAGAAACCCATCACTGTTGGCGCATCCACTCTCGCAGATGAGCGGGCGTCCTTCTCAAATTGGGGGAAGTGTGTCGATGTGTTCGGCCCTGGTTTAAACATTCTTTCCACTTGGATTGGAAGTAACACGGCAACTAATACTATTTCCGGAACTTCCATGGCAACTCCCCATACTGCTGGCCTCTTGGCATACCTCCTCTCCATTTACCCCTCCGCAACTTTTAATCCTACATTTGACAAGTCTGACGAGCTCATCTCGTTAACCTCTGAGATTGAGCAGACTCCACTGGATGGAATCTACGCTGTCATTCACGCTGCCCTTCCCCCGTGGATCAGTGTATTTTTGCCTGCGCCTGAGTTTGCTCAATTCGCCACGCCTATGACGCCAGCACAATTGAAAAAGTCCCTAGTGGCACTTTCTTCAATCGGCAAGTTAGCCAGCTTGCCTGCAAACACTCCTAACTTGCTTCTATTCAATAATGCTACTCTCGTCACAGTGTTTTGAGTATGATTCGGTAGTTGTTTTTACCTATCTTTTTGTTATCGTTGCTGTTATTTGTGTCTCCTGTAGTATTGGCTACTACGCACATACAACATACATAACTCCTTCAGTCTTGTTGATTGTGAATTGAATGAATCATTGAAATCAGAGCATTGGCACCAGTTATGTCTAAATGGATAATCGAAGTCACTGACAGTCGAAAATTATAGCTTACCCCGAGGATCCCGAAGATGGTCACAAAAGTTCTGACAGATCTGATGAAGATCGAGTCATGTTTTTGACCGATTTCCAATCTATTCATGATTGATCGATATCTTAAGCCTACCCGAAACAGAGCCTTCTTGTCCCCAACAACCCTGGTCCAATCAAGTTGGTTTTCGAGGAATTAGAATGGCGTCGTGAGCCTTAGACTGAGACTGTATTTGATGACGTAGCTGTTAGCTCGTCTCGACAGATTGATTCAGAATGAAGAAGCACTTGATTTGGATAAGACAACACAATTGAAAAGAATATATTCTAGCATTCGGGTCGGTCCTGTTTTAAATTGAAATCTTCGGCTTCGTCGCGTGCTGTGTGGCCTATATCAATTTGTTGTAAGATTTTATCACGAGAATCCTATCAAGCCTAATCAGATCTTCGGCATGCAGCTATGAACTGAGAAATGTCAAACCAGTGTCTGTGGTTATGAGTTTTTCGGTTTGATAGCACTTTGTGCAGCTTGCGCAAGTGATTGTTCGTTTATTTCCTCCTACAATGTGAAAAGAATTGATTGATTTTCCGGCCATCTAGTTAATAATAATATACCTGCTTCGCCATCCAAGCTGCCTCCTCATGATGTGCAAGATACTTCAAGAATGAATATCAATCCGAAAGACTGTGAGTGGAATTGCAACGGTCACACCTCCGCTAGCATTAACAAGATTGTTAGACCAGGATAAAAGATAAAATGTGAGATGCCGAATACTAACCTCTTCGCCGCTCCATGCGCACTCTATGAGATGCATAACCTACGTAGAGCCCATATGCAGAAAGAGACACCAGTGAAAGAACTATCCCTCTGTGAACTAGGTCAATCACGGGCAACCGTCGCATTGTGGTCGGAGTTCCAGGTCGTTCTGTGCCCGCCGATATGTATATTAGAAAACACGGTGATTGACAAACTGCAGTCAACTGTCAGTATACCGAATCCCTTGACGTCCACTTGACTGTTCGTTTGACTGTTCGTCGGCATCCTCTTCACGCATTTTCTGCAAATCCACAAGGAAGTCAAACAAATTAGAGCCAGTGTGTATTAGAAAATTTTCTGGATGAACTTGGAACTTCTACTGGATTGGTGTGCAGAAAATGACGTATATATAGACCCCCGGATTTCCGTCTGTTATGATATTAGTAGGGGTGTTCATGTTGTCTCCAAGAGCGAACCTATACCCCAAAACACTACTTGTAAGTTCATTGAAAGCTTTGCTTTGTAGATTGAACTCAACCCGAGTTTTACAGTGGTCCGTGTTCCCAATCATGCCGTCCTCTCTATGAGGTCTTGTTCACTTTCAGAACACATACCATTCGCTTTGGACGGCTGGGATGCTCAGTTGGGTTTGACGTTTGCTTTGTACTCTGAAATGTAAGTTGAAGCATCCACCGCATACTTCGATGTCAATCTTCCATTTCAGCTTGAAAGGGCGATCGTCTCGTTGGTCTGGATACTTACGTTCTCTCCGATCAGTGGATCTACCCATATTTTGGGCTTGTAGTTCTCCTCAGAAGAGACAAAGTGGTGTTATGCATATGATGGAAAATGAGCTCGATGACACCTTATTATGGTTGCGCGGTACAGAGGTCTCAAGAATCTGGAACAAGAAGAATGAGAAGGGTCAAAGATTGCCGGTAAGTTTCCTGTCCTTAATGAGTAGATGATGTCATTGATATATTATTCCAGGATGCTATTGAAATTTACTATCGCGAATGTGTGTTGACAATCTTGCAACGACCTGACGTTCATTGCCTATTGGAGGAGGAGCCCAAATTGGCTGGTTTTCACTGTGCATTTTCCCTTGTTTTGTCCAGGGCGTTCCTTCTTGATACCTTTAATGGATTGGCAATGACACCTGTCGCGGATGCGTGAGCGATAAATTCTCTTTAGTATCCTCTCTACGACTAACTTATCAGATTTAATCAGGTTTAATCATGTAATAGAAAATCACGTTCACATTCAGGTAAGGACCTGTATTCACTACTGATAGAGTTGCTCAAAATTGCTTAGAGTGATTTCTATGTTTGCCCTGAATGTGGTTCTCTTCGTGAATGCCCACATGATGACGAGTACAATAGTCACTCCCTGAACTCGTCTACCGATGTCAACCATGATCTTTGCTATGAGATGGTGTCCAACGCTGAAATTCTTCCTGGTGAAGAGGTTTTCAATACATATGGTGAAAGGCTTTCCAATGCAGAATTACTGATGCAATACGGCTTCATCCTCGACCCCAATGACAACGATGTGATGCACTTGAGCGAAATTGAAATTATCCGTTTGTTTGCCTCTTTCTGCAATGAACCTGTCGTTCCTCCCCCTCTTAGTGATCGGAGAATCGCTTCGCTCAAAGAGTCATTCACAACTTCAAATCTCGTCTCTTACCAAAGCCCGTCCAGAGCAGAAGGCTCCCTTTACATTGATAGCGATGGAAAAATATCAGTCCAATTATGGATGTTTATCATCCAGATTATATGGAAGAATACATCTTTTGTCGGGTCCCTATCCGAGAGTGAGTTGATTCACCTGGCTACAACTCAATCCCACATGGAAAATATATTACATGGATCCCGATCACCCCGTTTGGACGAGGACTCCGATGGATCGAATGCACAGGCATCATCGCGGTTCCAGGTTATCGTGAAATTGGCTCGAACGCTCATTCGACTGTGTGAAGACAAGAAAGAGACCATTGGACATCCACGGTTCAAAGATCAGGACTTTGGGGAGATTTTGGATGTCAGTCGTCTGTACTTTATCGTGATGGTGATTTTGGCTCATTATGTTTTCTTGATATTTTCAGACAATTCCAGAAGATGAAGGCCGACTGAGACTAGCGGTATTTACAGCGATGAGTGAACGTTCTCTCTTGGATAGTTGCAGGTTTGGATGGATTGATTTCATTGAGGTATCTACCCTGGCTGATGGTGAAGGCATGATGATTGGGTAGTTCTGTACGATGGGGATGCAAGTGATTATATGAGGCTCAGTTTTACCATCCAACAGTATGGAACGAGTTAGATTGGCAGGCCTCCTGTGAATTTCCGAATGCTAATATTCAGTCATGGAATAACACGATAACTCGGTCTTCCTCACGTCCTAATCGATGAGAATGAGCTATGTGAGCTGCTTGGCAGATGCTAGGATGGTATTAATTCTGTCAACGGTTCCATGATGTCGATATTTCTTGGACATAGTCAAATCTAGAAATTTGATTGATCTTACTCTTAAGGTTTGTCTGAAATCATTCTGTAGTATCCTGCACTCTAGCTGGAGTCCTTGTTCGGTTTATAGCACCTTGTTCTTGCTGTGCCGAACAGGTGTTTGGATCGCTCTATTTGTCATATCGGATCAAGGTAGTAGATAATTCCCGCATCTCAACACTGTCCTTTTTACTCCTCTGTATCAAACTCTCTGGAATGTACCGTCGTCCGTCTACTGTGGGTCATGTCAATCGAAAAGGAAGCGATGAACCAGCAACTGCTCCTGCTTTACCACCATCACCAGTTCACTCAATAAGGTCCTCCATGACCCTCTATGATCATGGAGACTATATCTCGACCGAAAGGATATCTACGACAAGAGTCAGAGAAGAGCAAGTAGAGTTCGAATCCAAGACTCCTATAGTAGTTGAACTACCTAAACCTCGACGACCCAAAGGTCACTACAGACTCAATGATTTTATAATGCAACGGACGCTTGGCACTGGAAGTTTCGGTCGTGTTCATCTTGGTATGTATGTTATTGTTCAGTTCCAGAAGTGATACTCATTGCGACCTTGTGCAGTGCGAAGTAAACATAACCTTCGTTTCTACGCGATTAAGGTGCTCAATAAAGAGCGCGTGGTCAAAATGAAACAAATAGAACACACGAACAACGAGATGGTTGTCTTGGAACAGATACAACATGTGTTTATCATAAACCTATGGGGGACGTTTCAAGATTCAACTAATCTCTACATGGTGATGGACTTCGTGCCTGGTGGGGAACTCTTCACATTACTACGAAGGTCTAATGTGGGTATATCATCTTCACAGCCACGTACTCGTGCTTGTGCTTGAAGATGAATTCCTGTTGATTCTTGGTGGCAGAGGTTTCCTGATCCCGTCGCTAAATTCTACGCTGCTGAAGTAGCACTTGCATTAAAACATCTACATTCCCACTGGATCATATATCGCGACCTCAAACCTGAGAATATCTTGCTGAACGCGGATGGACATATCAAGATAGCTGATTTTGGATTTGCCAAAGTCTGTGCTACAACTACCTGGACTCTGTGTGGTACTCCAGACTACCTCGCACCAGAGGTGAGGGCAACACATTCCATCCATCAGAATGCTCGTTGACATTATGACACGTGCTAGATCGTGAATCAGCAACGGTATAATAAGAGCGTAGACTGGTATGCGCTGGGCGTTCTGATCTACGAAATGTTGTCCGGATTGCCACCATATCATCAACTGGAACCTAACCACATGCTTCTCTATGAGAAGATAACGCGAGGTCCAGCCTACATAAAATGGCCATCAGCATTCCACCACAATGCCACAGACATTATCCTCAGACTTATGGAGCCTGATCCCTCAAAACGATACGGTAACATGCAGTATGGTGCTGGGGACGTTTTTGCACATCCTTGGTTCCGTGAAGTCGATTGGTCCAAGCTAGAGAAGAGAGAGATTACTGCTCCTTATCTCCCTCGCATTACAAACGATGGAGATGCCAGTGCGTGAGTAGTCTCAGTTTACATCTAGCTGTATTGCTTATTGACCTGCAGCGGCAGGTTTGAGGCATATCCTGAGGATAATGCAGCAGATTTATATGGTCTTCCTGGACCTGATCCTTACGGTGGAGCATTTCCAGGCTTTGAGTATGCTAATAGTGTTACATCATGACGTGTACAACAATGTCGTGCGATACCCAGACATGAATTTCATTCCCATGAAAGGATACCATGGACACATTTGTTCGAGATTTATTTGTACTTGTCAGCGAACACGAGCGCTATGTTGAAGCGCAGTTTGTGGGTGTGACTCGCATAGCATTTGACCAAACAAACTGTATCACACTCTAAAATAATGCCTAACCATACAACGATCTCTCATTCCTCCTTGATTCTCCCTGCATCGGCATATACGTGAAAAACACTCCAAAGCGCCTCAAAAATCGCTTCAGACCGTCCAGTATCTGTCCAGAATCATCAGTTGTATCCCCCTACGAGACACGTGCAAGCAGTTTGAACGTTGAATACATCTTTCGGCATACATGAATGGAAGAACTTCTGCTGGCTCTAAAGCAGCCTCAGGGGTCGCTCCATCTTCCAAGTTGCTACGGGGTCATGAGAAAGACAAAGCGACTCCAGACAACTCTGGTGCACCCGGTCCCCTGGCAGCACGCGCGAAAAATGTAACAGAAGACACACTAGCAACGGCTTTAGAGGAAGGGAAGGATGCCCTATTGGGGGAAAAACAACTACAGCTTCAGAGGGTTTTTGACAGGCATGATGACATGGTGCGAGAGATATCAGTTCCATTGGATACGTAGTTTATACGTCTACAGGTCCGGGAACTACACCATATGCATAAATATCAGCTCATGCTCGCCTATGATCCAAGGGTGCGTTCTATCATGCTTGTTTCCTGCCATACATCTATCAACACGCTCCTTAGCCTGCAAAATCGGAGAATTCGATTGATTTCAATGTGGTATGCACTCTACATCTTTCAAACTTTCAGCCGCTGACCTGGCATAGTGGAAAGCTGAAAATCAGTACGATCTACTGGGCAAGGTCAGTTTCGAAGCTGGGCGACGCACTCGTGGAACACAAATACCCGTTGCGCCATCTTTTCCCTCTCGACCCCTCCCTGTAACTTCCCAGAAATCAAAGACACGTTCTTCAAAAGATAAATCGAAAGACAAACTCAATGCAGAGGCGATCTACGAGATTATATCTGCGACAATTGAAAAGGCTCACGACCGGGGGAGACGAACTGTGCATGAAAGGACTGTGGATGCTAACACTAGCAAACCCAAGGATCCTGTGTCTCCATCTGCCGCAACTGTTTTACCCAAGAGAGCAAAGTCTGGGGGCAGGACTCATGGGGCACGTGCTGTCCTGTCGGCCATTGACATTGACCAGTCCAGTCAGGTAACTCCACTTATGATTCCTGCTCCCCCAACACGACGAACTAGAGCAAGGGATGATCTACCCTCCATACCGATTGTCATGACGCAGCAGGCCGCCATACAACGGGACAGGCTACCATCAGATGTTGCACAAGAAAGCATCTCCGTTGCTCTCGGAAAAAGAGGCTCCAGGCATAGAATGAAATTGGGGGAGGAACCACCTCCAAAGAAAGCTAAAATAATATCAGGGATACCACTGGTCGAGGTAAATGCCTTTCCTGTCGTCATGCTGCCACCTTATCTAATGAACGTAGGATCATCCAGATCTCGAATTCTCGGCACGCCCTATAAAGGTTGTTCTACAACAGAAGGAGGTTCAAGATCCGCCTATAGTTCCGTTTTCAAATATAAAACGTGTCAAGCTTGTGGTTCGGAAGCCACCCCCATCACTATCACATCATCGGCAACGTCCTCCTCCACCGAACTACGGTTCCTCTCTTGCTAACTTCCTAAATTCCTACAAAACAATAGGAGATGAGGAAACTCACGACGATAAAATCGCCAGAAGAGTTTTGGTAGAAGCACGAATACGAAATCAAGAAGCAGATTTCCGTCACCAAGGGCGATTTATCCCTGGCACAGACCTGCTTTTTGGTTCAGACCCCAATGCTGTGCTGTATGACCCACCGAAGCGAACGACGAGAGATGTCTGGGACGATATCATCGATATCGTCGCTGTTATCCGGGCAAAGAACTCTAAGAAATCTGTTGGCCAGCAAATTGCTGGTCAGATTGCAAGCAAGGTGCAGGTATATTGGGATGCACAAGAAATAAAGAAGGATCGGGTAAAGGCGCAAGAAGAGAAGAAACTGAAAGCTTTAGCAAAGGCGACGATGAAGATGGTTATTTCAGAATGGAAGAAAGCGCTTCATGTGGGTTTACTACCAACAATAGATATATTTCAGCTAACCGATCTTCCTAGCACGTTCGAGAGCAGGAACGGCTCAAAATTGAAGCTGAAGAGCGCAGGCGCGGTCACCAGCATCTTGACGCGATTCTCGATCAATCTGGACAATTATTAGAGACCCAGCAAGGGGACTTGACGAGAAGAGCGAGAAATCGGTCTGAGAGCATGGACAGATGGGGCGATCAAGAAGAAGCTGAAGAAGATGAAGATGACGTATACGATGGATCAGATGGGTCCGATGGCCACGAAGAAGATGTTGATGTAGCGACGGAGGATGCAGAAATGGAGAGTTCTACTGCTTTCATAGAAGAACTTGTAGAAGAGTCCTCTGACTCCGATGGAGAGGAAGAGGAAGAGGAAGAAGAGGAGGAAGGAGATATGGACGAAGGGACTGCGCTCCTGCTCGGACCTGCAGCCAGACCGACTACCAGCACCTCCAAAACACTTGAGGAAGATGTTCTTGATGAGGTGCATGATGTAGATCTGACCCCTCTTGAATCTTCACTTCAGCTCCCTATGTCCTCGACAACGGAAGTGGATTGTACAAGTTCTAGGGCTTTGCCTTCTATCCGATCTCCGGAAGACTTGTCACATAGACGGGGGTTGTCTGAGGAAAGTGATGATGCTTTGATCCTGAAAATATCACCTGAAGGGGATATGGATATTGTAGAGGAAGGACAGGACCGCCGGAGGGAATCTATCTCTCTATCGAGGGCAGAAATGGTGGACAGCGAGAACGAAGTTTTGGAAGGTGGTTGCTTGAAGAGGGATATCGAAGAAGAAGAGGAGGAAGAGGAGCTACAGGAAAGAAGTATAATGTCAAGGAGGCAAGAGGAGGAGGAGGAGGAAGGAGAAAAAAAAGAGGAGGAAGAGGAGGAAGAGGAGAAGATGGTTGAGGATTTCGTGAGGCCAGTTGAACCGGCAGCAATTAACGAGAATGAACTGAGGATAGAGGAAGAAGGGGACCAGGCTCAGGATGAAGCAACGGAGTTCCCGTCAGATTTTCGCCTACCTAACTACTTACAACCGTTCGCTGTTACAAGAGTGGATTGGAATTCAGAAGAGAAGGTTCAATCTCCCCTGTTATTACGGGGGGTGCTGCGACCATATCAGCACTCTGGATTAGAATGGCTGGCAAGTCTGCATACTAATAATTTGAATGGAATATTGGCAGATGAAATGGGTCTTGGGTATGTCATCTTTGTTCTTACTGTCTCCTGAACTCATCTTTTCAGTAAAACTATTCAAACTATTGCCTTGTTGGCCTATCTTGCTTGCGATCGGGGGATTTGGGGACCCCATCTTATTGTACGTTGTATTATATCTCGAAACCAGATATCCTGTTTGAACGCCCACCCTAGATTGTACCAACTAGTGTGTTGCTAAATTGGGAGATGGAGTTTAAGAAATTTCTCCCCGGATTCAAAGTGCTCAGCTATCACGGTACCACGAAACGAAGAAAGGAGCTACGACAAGGTTGGAATGACAAGTATCACTTTAACGTCTGCATCACCTCCTATACATTTGCAAGTAGAGATGCACATATATTCAAGCGAAAACCATGGTACTACATGATTCTCGACGAAGCACACATGATCAAGAATTTTAAATCTCAGCGGTGGAATATTCTGTTGATGTTTCGCTCCTTCCGCCGCCTTTTGTTGACCGGCACTCCTCTTCAAAATAATCTTACAGAACTTTGGGCGCTGCTGCAGTTCTTGATGTCGGGCTCTAATTTTGCCAACCTCAAGGAGTTTGGAGACTGGTTTTCAAGTAAGCTCAACTCTTCGCTCCTGGCTAATCTTTAATATGCCTGATAGATCCTCTGGAAAGAGCTATTGAGACTGGAAACACTCTCGACGATGAGACTCTGCAACGGGTCACTAAACTGCACACTGTCCTTCGACCATATCTCTTACGCCGACTTAAACGCGACGTCGAGAAGGAATTACCTAGTAAATACGAACATCTTGTCTTGTGCCCTCTTTCCAAACGTCAACGATTCTTGTACGACGAATTTATGTCCCGTGCTCAAACCAGAGATGACCTTCAATCCGGAGTTTATCACAAGATCGCCAATATCCTCATGCAGCTACGTAAAGTTTGTAACCACCCAGACCTCTTCGAGGTCCGGCCCGTTGTCACCTCTTTCGCCATGCGACAGTCCGCTGTCGCAGGTTTCGAGATTAAGGAACTCTTAATAAGAAAAAGATGGTTGGAGGCGGAGAACGAGAGAGTGAATCTTGACTTGTTGGGATATCAATTTATCAATCAGCAAGACGAACCGCTACTCACTGCTGTGGAAACACGGCAGCTTTCTGCTTCTCTGGAAATGCCCTACATTCATGATTTACCAGGAGAACCCCCTCCGAAGGACACTCGTACCATTGTCGGGTACCGACGTTACAGGACCTATATGCAGCAAATTGAAAGGATGTCGTATTGGAAACATGTTGCCTACCTCAACGCAATCAAGTGTTCTCGACAACCGATCTATCCTTCTGAGATGCTATCAGTTGTCGGACGACTCTATAAGCCCCTCGTTCCGCTCTCAGCCGTTGACTTACACATTGATCATGTGCGGCCGGTCCATAGGGCTGTCCTTTCATATGCGGAGCGAACGGATAGCATGGCAGAAGAAATTAACAAGTTTGCATGTGTTACGCCTTCTGTCGCAGCTTTGGACCTCCCTCAGCTGGCATTGGGAGCTTACCAGAATCAGTTCTCTTCTTTGCCCCTGGAGTTTGATCAAATCCTCCATCCAGTGAGCGTGAAGCTCCAGATTGCCTTTCCTGATCCCTCGTTGCTCCAATACGATTGTGGGAAGCTCCAACAGCTGAAGAGGTTATTACAAGAGAAAAAAGCTGGAAGTCATCGTGTCCTGATCTTCACTCAAATGACACGTATCCTAGATATTTTGGAAATATTCTTGAACCTGAGTGGTTACCTGTATCTGCGGTTGGATGGGGCAACCAAGATCGAAGATCGGCAGTATATCACCGAAAGATTTAATGCGGATTCCAGAATATTCTGTTTCATTGCTTCCTCACGGTCTGGAGGTGTTGGGATCAAGTGAGTGTTTTTCTTCACTTTGATCCATCAGTGATTGATGATTCTAGCCTCACTGGTGCAGACACTGTCATCTTCTATGACAGCGACTTCAATCCTCAAATGGATAAGCAATGTGAAGATCGTGCCCATCGTATTGGTCAAATCCGCGACGTGCATATCTACCGCCTTGTTTCGCAGCACACTGTCGAGGAGGCTATGCTGCGTAAAGCAAACCAGAAACGCTCATTGGATGATATCGTTATTCAAAAGGGAGAGTTTGATTGGAGGACGATTTTCGGCGACAGAGGAGGTGGAGTATTGGGGGCTAATGGCGCTGTCACTGCGTTGACGAAAGCGTTAGGAGAATTTGAAGATATAGAGGATGCTAGGGCCGCTGCGGTTGCTGCCCGAGAGGAATCTGCAATGGAGGGTGCAGATAATGATGATTTCGAGGGTGGTGAGAATGTTGTTGAATCCAGGAGCCGTTCCCGCACTGCTGGTAATGAAGGAGACCTGATGCCCGATGCACAGACAAGAGTCGAGACTGAAGAACCAGAACTCGAATATGAACAAGATGATGAAGGTGGAACCATTGTTGACCATATGCTTGCAGTCGTCCAGCGAGAGTATAACAGTTACTTCAAGGACTGGCGGATATAGATTGTTTGTTACTTTTCCAACTAATTCTTGATGAAATTATCCTTCTACTTTCCATTGAGTATGTATACTATATAATTGATATTGAAATGGTGTAATTTGTGTTGAAGGAGATTACTGTGACAAGTATGCTATGTGTGGTGTGGATTCAGTATGAACCCAGTGTAGATAACTGGAGTGGCTGTCCCAGGACTTTTTTT
>Ga0153995_1000127_pt1 | contig 14201 bp, 23 predicted proteins | sample TSNC079MetaG_FD_104678 | JGI IMG/M metagenome (GOLD analysis project Ga0153995, IMG submission 104678) | Attine ant fungus gardens microbial communities from North Carolina, USA - TSNC079 MetaG | ecosystem: Host-associated > Fungi > Mycelium > Unclassified | place: USA: North Carolina, Lumber... | reverse complement strand
TCAGCCAACAAGGGCGCAAAAACAGTCAAACGCGCTATTAATATGTTCATGAGCTTGTCCTTGTTCCAGGACGCTTGAACATCGCTCAACCGCTCGTAATGCCGAATCGGGCGTTCTACAAAAAAAATCACGTCAGCGCCCCCAACATCGAGAAGAAAAAGAAAACCACCTACCCAATCCTAAATCATGCACCATCTCCCAAACCATCCATTCCCCTTTCCCAATCCACTCTTTCAACGAGCCTTGACCTTGCAGCATCTCAATGAGATCTCCGGCGGTCGTGAGATCGTCAATCTCAACCACATTATAACTCTGCAAGTCACCAATAAACACCCTCTGCTGAGTCACCTGAGTCGGCTTTGCCATGATAATCTCAGGCGGTATGGGGGGTACCGGGGGTCGTTGTTGTCCCGCTCGATCACGATCAGCTGTAGATGGCCTTTTGGAGGACGGCCGTCGCTCGACGCTGCTGCTACCTCCATGACTGGACTCGATGGAAGGTCTCTTAGACGTAGCAGCAGACCTTACTGAAGGTCTTTTCTCAAGCCTCTCAATCTTCGGTACAGGAGGTACCCCTTTCACATCTTCGATCAGCGGCGGCTTCATTGTACTATCACCAGCATGAAGTCGACCATGTGATTTTGCACGATGCAATGGATACTGCTGCTGCTGCTGCTGCTGATAATGGTGAGAACGCGGAACGGACCTGGCGTCATCTAGCGCTGCAGCAGCAGGGCGTGTAGAAGGAGAATGGAATGAACGCTGAGGGCGAAGTGTTCTCGTCGTGGTATCAGCTGATAATGCGATTGTCGGATTGGTATCGAGATTGCTGATCCCAGAAGCGTTGCCAGACGGATGCGACCGACCGCCGACAGGGGCACGGAGAACATCCTGGAGCTTGATTGTCAGATCGTCAGCCGAGGACGGTGGCGTTGTGCGTCCAGGTACGGGTAACGTCCGGGTCCTGGCTCTTCCCGTGACCCTGAATGCACTCGCGGTGATTGAGGTAGCCTTGCCGGCGGACCTGGATCTCGAAACGGAAGCTGAAAATGAACTAGTATCATGCACAGGAGTGCTGTGGGGTTCCAAAGGAGCAGGCCTTGGAGTGGTCAGACGACCTCTTGGATTTTCTGTGTCCTCTTGTGCTCGAGAAGCACGGATCTCGGCACGCTGTCTCCTCCGCTGGTCTCTTTCCTCCCTGACCTGTTTTCTGATACTTTTCTGGGCAGTTAGAGCGGTTGGGATGCTCTTTGCTAGGGGTACATTGTCTGAAGAAGAGGATAACGTTGATGATGATGAGGGCGATGGCAAAGGGACGTGGGTTGTTTCCTCAGATGGAATGGAGGAGAGCAATGGACGTTGAGGACAAGAATAGACAAGTTTAAGACTGTTTCGCGGTGGATGAGTGGAATTTCCAGAATTCGCAGCATCGCTTTGAGGACGGTAGTGGGGGAGGTAGCCCGGGGCAGTTGGAGTGGAATGGGAGGCCAACATGGTGTGGGATTGAGTGAGAGGGGGAATTGTAGTGGAGTCTACAAAAGAGGAGGTATGATCAGGCACAGAGTCTTTATATAGGGAAGTAGGGTTGTCGTAACGACCAAGGGGGGAATACTCTGAGGAGACTGTTGGTTGGTTGTCTGGCAGTTGTGTCGAGTCAATATTGTCTGATAATTGAATATTGTCCCAGAGCTCATTGCCCCAGAGCTCGTTGTCCCAGGGCTCAAAAGGGAGGCTGGCGCCGACACAGCCCTTACGCGGCTGAGAGGGTGAGCAGGATGAGAGAAAAGACGAGGAGAAAAACGCACCTTTTGGGGGAGAACGACGTTGACGCGAGAAAGGACGTCGAGGGAAGGAAGAGACGGCTTGCGAGAAAACGCCGGTTTGCAACTCGCAGGGAGAGGAACACGACTCACAGCGAGGGGAACACGGCTCACAGCGAGGGGAACACGACTCCTGTGCCACGTTTGTCTGCTAGTCGTCAAATTCGCAAACGGGTCGTCGTCGAGCAGACTCGGCATTGACGGCAGGAGGAGAAATGTTCCGACATCAACAAGCTCAACGTCCAGCACTTCCAGCTCAACGTCTAGAACATCCACCTCAATCTCTAGCTAGACAACGCTCCCTCTGGCATCTCTCCAATACCCCCAATCGTTCTCCAACACAAATCCTCGCCCTCCACATCGCACGCACCGCCCCAGTCATCGCCCAGCCTGTCCCTGTCCTCGGCTCCATCACAACCATCGTCCTCTCCCCGTCCCATGCCCTCCTCGGCGACTCCTGCGGCTGGCTCTACACCGCCCACCATCGCCAGTGGGTCATCGACTCCTCCCTTGGCTCTCACTCAGAGGTACCCTCACACCCATCCCTCTCCACCGCTCACCCTCCACACAGATATCATCCCTCAATATAGCCCTCGATGCCTTTTCTCTGTCTGTTCTCCTCTATTCTCGTCCAACTACTACTCACTCTCTCTAGCGCCACCTCATTCGGCCCCTCTTCCAAAATTCGCGTCCAAAAACTCGTCGATGCCAAGTACGTCCTCCAACCCAGCCCTTGCTCACTCTCACCATCTCCAGTCTCTCCTGCCTCATCATGCCCAGAGGTGTCCATGACATCCGGTGTTCCCATTATTCTGTTCATCCAGATCAAGCCATCATCGGTTCGTCTTTTCTATCTATTCACTTCCCAACCCTCTCAACAACTCTCTCTACAGGAGCAAAGAACCACGCCGTCTATATCACAGATATCTTCAACCAACCCAAGTCTACCTTTTTTCACACTCACAGCGATGTCTTTTCTCTCACTCGCCAACACGTCCGTCTTCCACCCCTCATCTCCCTTCTTTTTGCTTCACTCACCACACAGGATTTGGTCTATGCAGGAACCAGAAATGGTTCTATTCATCGCTTTGACTTGCGCATTCCTCCTCCACCCAAGAACCGCGTCCCCGCCACCATTATCTTCCCCAACTCGAGCACCGTCCTCTACATGCAGCCCATCCACGACGTTTATTTCCTATCCAGTTACATGAACGGTCAGGTACGCCCTCATTTTCTCCCCCATATATACTCTACATCTATCCATAGATTCTCATGTACGACATCCGCTTCCCAAAACCTCACTCTCCCGTCCTCCGTTTTCCTGGCCATGTCAACACCTACACCTCTCGTCTCGTACGTCAATAGCCCTCCCTTTCTCCCTCTTATCTCATCTCGTCTCATCAGGGCATCGCGGTAGATCCATCGTCTACCTTTCTCTTCGCCGCAGGCCAGGATCGCAAATTACGCGCATGGTCCATACCTACCGCTCAACCACTCCTTCCACCACCACCTTCTTCATCACATCCTTTTTTTTCCATGGAATATCCACAGCCCATCCAAACGCTCCAAACGATATCGAGTCCCAATCACCTTCAGGAACACGTTCCGAGTGGAATTACTTTGTGGGCTGGCTGTGGAGACGAGTTGTATACGTTTCATTTGGGCTCTGTAGCTTAGTTCATGATTCCTACCAACAGTCAGACGTAACAAAATCTACGTTGATGAGTATGTTCACGCCAGACAGTTGGTGATGGTTGTATTCACGTCAGTTCGAATTCATGCTAGGTGGTCAACGGGTATCCAAGATATGAGCAGGACCGTGGTTGTCTGCGACAACTTACTCCAAAAAAAACGCCAATCTTTATAGACAGTGATCTGATGTGGAAAGCCCGGACCGGATGATTAAAACGCGTCGCGTGGGATTCTACGCGACAACCGTCTCGTTAATTGCATTTCCTCTTTGAACCACCACCTCATGCCAGTGAGAAAACGTGCAGTACCCGATGACAATGATACACAAGATACTCCTCCACCAGGATCTCCTCCTCTTCCTCCCGCAACAACAAGCCACAAACGCGCTAGGGTGGCACCAAATGGACATTCCCGAACCAGAACGGATCCTAATGACGGCTCTGACGATGACGGTGGTGGTGGTGGTAATCGTGATCATGACGATGTTGATATTCAAGACGAAACAATCGAAGAACGTGCGAAGAAAGATAGACAGTTCGAGGAAGCGAACTATGACAAGATCATGGCTTCTGTGAAATCGCGAGAGAAATACAGCGGTGTTCGTCGTTTTTCTGTTGTGTGAAGAATAAAAACAACTGATTCTGTTTGAAAAGACAATTGCGGAATCTGGAATTATCGAACGAGTCGAACTTTTTCAGTTTATGTGTCATCAACGGTTGACGTTTTCGTTTGGTCCTCAAATCAACTTTATCATTGGTAATTCTCCCTTTTTTCATCAACCTTTTTTCTGACAGGGTTTTTTGAATTTCTAGGCCACAATGGAAGCAAGTGTTTTTTTATAGAGTACCCTTGTTCGACATCGAACTCCTTGTATAGGTGGTAAAAGCGCTGTTCTTTCTGCTATCACGATCGCTCTCGGAGGGAAGACGATCTCGACCGGTCGAGGTAGCGGTTTAAAAGCGTTCATTCGTGAAGGACAAAGGTTCATCTCCCGACTGCCTCCTTGACAAACAAACTTGATCTCAAATGCCGCTTCTTCCAGTGCTGCTGAAGTCAGCATTCAGCTCAAGAACAAAGGAGACGAGGCATATCGTCGTAAAGATTATGGCGATTCGATCATTATCAGTCGAAGATTCACAGCGGAAGGCTCTTCGACTTGGAAGATCAAGAGCAAGGATGGAAAAGTCGTTAGTACAAAGAGAGAAGAGTTGGCGAAAATCTGTGATCATATGAATTTACAAGTCGATAATCCTATGACGGTCTTGACGCAAGGTAAAGAGCATAACCTTTTTCTTTTTCTTTTCTATTCACAAGTCAGATGCATCAAGAGTGTTCTTGGCCTCTTCAAATCCTGCCGAGAGATACAACGTAAGGGACATGAACCTTTTTTGTTTCTCCTTACATCCATTCATCCTTTTTAGTTCTTCTTGAAAGGTACACAACTTCAACAGCTCTCTGACGAGTACAGCATCACTCTCGAAAACATCTGCTCGACGCGCAAAGTTCTCGATCAGAAGAAAGAAGCTATACCGGATTTGAAGGCTGCTTTGCGCGAGGCGAAACAGCGATTCGACGAAGCAGACAAGGCTCGTCAAAAAAAAGCGAAACAAGACGATCTCAAGAAAGAGTTGGCCTGGGCGCACGTGAAGAGTAAACAAGACGAATTGGAGAAGAAGGAAAGCGAGGTGGCTGTTCTCCGAGATAAAGGACCCAAGATACAGGCAGCGATTGATACACACAAGGTAAGGCTCTATAGTGGAGAAGCCCAGGTGAATTAATGAGGGTTTTGTTCAGGCCGAGTTTGATGCGACCACGCACGATTTCACCCGATGTGAAGAGCAACTTGTAAAATTGGGAAACGTGAATGGCATGGAATCGAGGAAAGAAATACTCATTTCACAGCTAAAGGCAGGCAAAACCAAACTCATCTCATTCAATGTAAGTCGCGAAAGCATCGATCTGGTGGTCAGCAAGGCAGTTGACTCGTTAGTATAGGCAGAAATAACGACGATGAATAGGAGCTACGAAGCTCTCAAGAGAACCGTGTTCGAGTTTGAAGAAAAGATTGCTCAAGAGGTGCAACGGTCTGCCAAGACCGCTCAGTCGAAGCGTGATCAGATCCAAGAACGATTAACCTTGATGCAAGCTCGAGTCACCGAACACGAAACGACGATCGCCTCCATGGCGCGTCAACGCCAAGAACTCGAATCTAACAAAGCCGACCTCGATCAACGGCTCCGACAGCTCGAGACACAGGGGGACGAAACGACGAGGCAAATCACGTTTCAAGAAGAGCTGATCAGGAACTGCGTCAAGGCGGAGAAAGACAGTTTGTTGCCGTATGGGAGGGACATTCAGGGTGTGCTGGAGCAGATTGAGAGGAGGACGTGGTGGGCTGATCATCGACCACTTGGCCCGCTGGGGACGTGCGTGAAGGCCAAGGACCCGCAGATGTGGGGACCGCTTTTGAGGAGTCAGTTGGGTCAGCAGTTGTGTTCCTTTGCGGTTATGGATCCAAGAGATAGAGCTCAGTTGAGGGAGTTGCTGGTAAAATCGGGAAAGTGAGTCTGGAAAAAAGTGGCTGTGGTTCTGAATGGAAAGATGACTTTTTTTGCTTTTCTTGTTAGTGGCCATGTTCAGATTACGATATCGTCTACTGAATTATTTGATTTCTCGGAGGGTGAACCTCCGGAAGAATATTTGACCATGTTCCGTGCTTTAGACGTAAGTTGATTCCCCTTCCCTTTTCCTAGAAAAAATCGCCATCTCAAGTCTTTTTTTTCTTGGGAATAGATCAGTCATCCGTTGGTGACGCGCATTCTCGTGAATTCAGCGAATATTGAAAGTCGGATACTTGCGGATACGCGTCTTGAGGCTCAGCGGTGTCTTGAAAAGTTGCCGAAAGGGGGGACGGCCTATACGCGTGATGGGTTTCTGGTTCGTGTGTTTCCGTGCGTGGTTCCCTCTCTCTTTCTCTCTCTCTTTTTTTTTGATGAGGATGTGGTGGATAGAGATGGTATCTCTTCGACGCCGCTTGATATCAAGAAGAGTAATGATTCGTCGAGTCTCATGCTTACGGGGCGTGATACTGTTGGAGAAATACAGTAGGTGTCTCTTTTTTCAACGTTCTTTGACTATTTTTCAACTATTCTCGGATAGTCGTGCTCAGCAAGAAATCGCATCATGCCAACACCGCATCTCAGACCTGAAATCGGACTGGACTCGATTGAAAAATGAGTCTCAAGCCTACGCAGCGCAAATCGCCACGCTTCTGGTGAGTCCTCGTTGTCGGAGTTCTTCGCATCCATCCAGCTGCTCATTTGAAAGCGCTACTATTGAAGGAGAAAGAGAGGGATGAGAAAGCACAATTGAGAAACGCTCAAGCCGATTGTCAAAAATGGAGTCGAGAGTTGAATCAGGAGATGTCGGTTAATACAAATGCTCTTTATGATGCGAAGAAGGTGAGGTGGATCTTGACCAAAAAAAAAAGTGTCAAGGTTTTTTTGGTTGTCGTTACTAATAAGTGTTTTTTTTTCAGAATACGGAAGATGAGATGGCATCGATCAAGCTTCAATTTGAGCCTTTAGTGCAGGAGAAAAATTCGATCGATGCTCAGAATCAAGGTTATCTGGCGGAGATCACGGAAATCAGGAAGAAGATTAGCGATTCTACGGAAATTAGGACTCAGTTGAGGGTGAGTGTTTTTTTTCTTTTTGTGGGGGATGTCCGTTGAATGATTTTTTCCCCTCCCCTCTTTCTTGATACAGCAAGAGATAGATAAGATCACGGAGAAGCGGTTTAAGGCACAAGGTGCCTTGCAGCATTATGAGAAAAAGTTGAAAGAGAATCATGAAGCGGTTGAACAAGAAAGTCATATAGCTGAGCTTCTCGAACAAGAGTTCAAGGTAAATCGAGCTCGATTTATGGCTTTTCTTCTTTTTTTTTTTTGAACTTTTTCTTCATTTTTTCTATAGAATTGGACGGACAGTGCTCTTCAGTATTGTGAACGAGTTGAGAATCCTCGTGCGGTAGCTGAATTGGAAAAGTTGGTCAAGTCGGTTGGAGATGCTCTCAAGGAACAACAAAGAAAGTAAGGCATTATTTTTCACTGTGTGATTTGTATTATTTTTTTGCTTATTTCTTTTTTGTGTGTCTAGACAAGGTGCTTCTTTGGAAGAACTTGAAGATCGACTTGTCAAAGCGAAACAACAGCACGATGCTGCGAGTATGGGTATCAAGGCGTTGCAAACGCTCAATAAGGTGGGAGAGTTTATGTGCCTCGTCACACAAAAGTGCGAGTAGAAAAAATTGATTGATCTTCAAAGCGACTGGAGCATTCCTTGATCAAGCGCTATTCTAGATGGAACGAGTTCCGTCGACATATCGCTCTTCGAACCAAAGTTGTATTCCAGTATCACCTCTCGCAACGAGGATACTTTGGGAAGCTGTTGTTTAAACATGACAGTGCGACGTTGGAGTTGAAGGTGCAAACGGATGATCAGGCGTCTCATGCTGGTGACAAGGAAAAGGATCCACGGTCGTTGAGTGGAGGAGAGAAGTCGTTCTCGACTATTTGTTTGCTTTTGGCGCTCTGGGAGTCGATTGGTTGTCCGATAAGATGCTTGGGTACGCTTTCTTTTTTTTTTTGGTCGACGTCTCCTGTGATTTTTTTCTCTCCTGACACCGAGTTTAGACGAGTTTGATGTATTCATGGATGCTGTCAATCGTCGTATTAGTATGAAGATGATGGTTTGTCTTTTGTTCCTTGCTTTTGTCTCATCCGAATCCTGACTTTATTTTTTTTCGTATGTGTGTGTGTGTAGATTGACACAGCAAATTCTTCCAACCAGAAACAATACGTCCTTATAACACCTTTGGAGATGTCGGGGGTTTCTTTTGGACCCTCGGTCCGTGTCCATAAGATGAATGATCCCCAGCGCCATCAAGGAACTCTTGGGTTTTCGTAGTAGTAAAGGAATGGAGGGATGTTTCTAAGCCTTGGAAATAGTCTTGTGATAGTGTAGTTTTGTCTGCCTAATATGAGCATTTGGCCAGTGGCGGTGCATGCTTGGTCGCTAAATCATTGATGGATTGATCAGGTCTTTTTGCCTTTTGGTCATTCTTTGATTCGTCTTCCCTTGTACGATAATACCGACTAATTGGGCCTCATTCCTCCCGCCACCGCCGTCCTGGAATTTCGATTCAGATCGGTCATGTCTCTGGTTCCACGGTCGCTACACAAACTGCGCATCATTGCTGTCCCTTTGACACATACAAAACCCCCTTCACACCACAGAGCGGACTCAAAGTACGATCTGACATTCTATCAGTTCCAGCTATCGTTCCCCAAGCAGACGACGACGACGGACAAGGCAGGGGTAAAGTCTAGATGGCTACCCGAGGAGGGTGTTGCTAGATTCCTACAGTCCAAGACGGCGGGGATATGGACCGAGTTTGGAAAGTCGAGGAAAGGGAGCTGGAAGGCGTGTGTCTCTCTCTGTTTTTTTTCTTTTTGTTTCTTATAGATAATTTTCTGCAGCTGAAAGTCTTTGAGACGGGAGAACGTCTGATGGATCGTATAGAGTTCGGAGAACTTTCTTTGAAAGGGCTTGATCCATCTTTAGGGCCCTCCGTTGTTCATGCATCGAATACAGAGAAGAAACTACAAGTATGCATGTGCCTCCTCCTCCTCCACGTGTGTTAGCTGAACGTTCCTCCTCTCTGGTTGCCCAGATACCGTTGATTTATCCCTCATCATTGAGTTCAAACAGAGACTCTCTGAAACATTTCAAGACTTTTTTAGACGACCGTATGCCACGACATAGGCGGGGGTTCTACTTGTGGATGATGATAGCGCCTTTGACTGCCCCTTTCATGGTTATTCGTGCGTGCCGTTTTTTTCTTTACAATCTTTCATTTTGATTTTTTTTTAGCCGTGATACCCAATCTTCCCTTTTTCTTTTGTGTATGGCGATCGTGGTCTCACTATAAAGGTACTGAAGAATGAATCCTGGTCAATTCATATATGCCTGAACAACACGTTTTTTTGAAGCATACAAGTCAACTCAGTATTTACAAGACTTGCTCTCACATGATGTCATATTCCCAGAAGCAAACGAAGCGCTCGATGCTATTTGGAGGGAATTCTCGAGTCCTGTATCGACCCAAGATGCGGGTTGTGGAAGTCAATTTGGGCTGACGAGCAGAGCTGTCCCTGCGATCGCGAATCTGTTTGACCTCGGGGAGAACTGTCATGCGGATATGTGTCGCACGATAGATCAGGCTCGGCTGCGAATAGATGTCAAGAATCCGACCTTGTGATAGCTATTTGGTGTAGAAATAATATAGAATATGCTCGTCGCATGTTTCTACTCTGTCACAATTATCTTGTCACTCGGACACTGTGGCCGAGTGGTCTAAGGCGCCAGACTAAGGACCAGGATATTGTGGTATCCTTCACCTCCTGTTGGAATCTGGTCTTTCGGGGCGTGGGTTCGAATCCCACTCTCGTCATTTTTGAATTTAACTAATAGATGAATTTTCTGAACGTTCACTTTTGAGGTCATGCAATTCAAACCAAAGGAAATTCTTGTATATTCTCCAAAGTTAAGATGAAATGTGAAGCCCATTGCACCGTGTTATATACCCAAGTTGAGTTGGGTTTGTGGAACTTCTTTGGCATGAGTATCATCAAGCTTACAGTCAAACATCTTATATGGGTCAATTGATCGATGTCAAGCTTGAGAACTCAAGTCTTATAATGGAAAACATAGAAATGGTGGACAAAGATGGACATCCACCACCTCAAGAACAATGCTATCTTTTATATCATAATCAGATAATGTTTTTGGGTCAAATCATCTATATCATTTATAGTTAGTATCTACACCTGATCTAGAGCTGCTCTCATGAAATTTGGAATAATTTCAGCTGTCGACCTTTGGAATTTGACCTTTGAGTCATCAACGTTCGCGGGAAATTTGGTCTCCGATGAAGCAAGCATATGCCATCTATGCCAGCCGCAGTGCCATGTTGTATCATCGTCCTTCTAATGTTACGAAAGGAAATAAGTTGTCCAGTTGACTACAATTGGAATCCTTGATCAGATATCCCACTTGCCGATTGATGGGCCATGTATGTCGTGATGCACCCAGAAGATTGGTATGCGAACAGGATTGTCTTACAAGCGAGATCATCGGGATTCATATAGGCGTACAAAATCGATAGGAAATTATGAGACTTGCAGAAAGTCGACTGTTTGCTGTCATGTATCAAGCTTCTACTGTCTAACTACATCACGAATTATCAGGGATTTTCATTGTGTCCGGTGCATACGAAATGAAAATAGCTCCTTGTGAGTGGCCCCTCGCTGTTTGGCTCCACATATTGTTCGTTTTGGGTCTAAAATGTTGTACGGTGAATCAGGGATGACCCTAAATAAACGAACGCTATTCCCCAAAAGGGCAGCGTGATCGACGTCACATACTTATATACGGACGAGATGTGAGCAGCGTTTTATCTTTTCTCTGCAAGCTGGGAAAGCCAAATCATGGAAATCCTCCAGGTTCACTCTGATCCTGCCTCCTCTCCTCTGACAGGTGCAAAAGTGGTTGATGATGGTCTTTCTCGCCCCAATGGAGAGAAAACACTCCCAACAATCCTACTCTACGATGAGCGCGGTCTAAGGCTCTACGATATCATCACCACAGATGCTCCCGAATACTACCTCTTCCGTTCTGAGGAGCAGATACTTGAAGACAAAGCTGATGAGATTGTCAAGGTCATGCGTGGCACTACTGTTGCAAGTGGAAGTGTTTTGGAACTAGGCGCGGGGTATGCCAATTTTATACGACAACACACGTGCTAACTTGCGCCCACAGAGCCTTGAGAAAGACTTTACATATCCTTTCCGCATTAGCTCGTTCGGTGACTAACGATGCTCCCATCACCTACTACGCTCTTGATCTTGAGAAACGAGAGCTCGAGCAAGCTTTAACTAATATCCAAAAATCTGCTGGAACAGCCTTGCAGGGCAAAGTCATTACAAAGGGAATTTGCGGAACCTACGATGCTGGCCTCAAGTTAATTACCAGTGTAAATTCAAATCATGTCCCAGTTATCACAGAGCTAACTATTTCGCAGCTTGTCGACGGCCCGAAAAGTCTCATGTCATCGGCCAATACGAGTGCATCTGAAAGCCAGGATAGTCTGCCTGGTACACCCTCTTCTCCCCCCGGCCCTTCGCTTCCCCCACTCCACATTATGTTCCTCGGATCCTCGTTGGGAAACTTTTCCAGACCTGAAGCAGTAGAGTTTCTCAGGGGCTTGCCTCTAAGATCCGGTTCCCGTGATACACTTCTCATCGGACTTGACCACGATAATGACTTACAACAAATTAAGACGGCCTATAATAATGGTCCCACCGAGAATTTTATCAAGAATGGACTACGCGTGGCTGGTCGAGTCTTGGGGAACGAAAATTTATTTGACAAAGACAACTGGGAGTATGTCAACAAGTACGACTCAGTAAGTTCACGTCATTCTTACGTACGACAATGGCACTCAACTCTGCTCTCTCCAGGATTATCGTAGGTACACACAAATATACTTTCTGTTCACGTTTTTACAAGCTATACAGGGGTACATGAGGCTTTCTTGAGAGCAAAATTGGATCATTCTGTAACTGCCCCAAACGGGAAAATATATACCTTCGGACAGAACGAGAAGATCAAAATAGAACATTCATACAAGGTGCGCCTATTAATATGTTCTATGTTAGTTCAATCCCACATTCATATTCTATTCCTAGTTCTCTGGTCAGGATACCTTCAGCCTTTTCACAGAAGCCAACCTACGTCCAGTACAACGATGGTTGGACAATAACTCCCAATACTCGTTATGGCTGGTAGAACGACCAGCATTTGTTTTTCCTCTCCTATCTTCTCCTTTTGCTTACAAGGGGAAAGGTGAACTTATCTCCAAAAAAGCCTACTCGACATCACCATACGGCATTCCCGCTCGACAGGACTGGAACCCGATTTGGACACTCTGGGATTTTGTCACATTACGCATGATCCCCCCATTTATGCTCCTTGAAAAACCTATAGACCTGAGGCATATCTGTCTCTTTTATCTTGGGCATATACCTGCCTTCCTGGACATACATTTGTCCAGACTCTTGAAAGAGCCTTCTACGCACCCTCATGAATACCAAGTGTGTCCTGCTGTCATGACCGATGATGGGGAAACTGAGTAACTTCGTTTTTAGAACATCTTCGAGGTCCGTTTAATTTACATTGAATTCTCGTATCGAGATCGACTAGAAAGCTAGCGAGGCATTGATCCTGACGTAGATGATCCGACACAATGCAATGTATGTTACCGTCTTATATTTGGTTTAGATTTTCATTCACCCTTTCTAGCCTCATTCAGAAGTCCCTACTGACCCCACCGAATGGCCTGCCCTTTCCGATATCGTGGACTACCAACGCCGTGTCCGCTCTCGCCTTATGTCGCTATACGATGACATAGAATCTGGGAAACGCCTAATGACGAAAGGAATGGGTCGTGTTCTCTTTATGACCTTCGAGCACGAAGGAATGCACGCAGAAACACTTCTTTACATGCTGCTGCAGAGGGCTGGAACAGGAACTATACCACCACCTGACTTCTCCAAACCTGACTGGGAAACACTTACCACAACTTGGAATGCAGCTCCAATCCCTGACAACGGAACCGTCACCTTAGGTCCTGAAACGATCGCTATCGGCCATGATGACGACGAACAAAAAGATATGTTATCGGACAACATTCAATTGCTAGACGATTACGAATATGGCTGGGACAATGAAAACCCGAAAAGAACCGTCGAAGTACAAAGGTTTGAGATTTCGTGGAAGCCAGTCACCAATGGTGAATTCCACGATTTCTACCTTAGACAAGAAGACAAGGTCGAGTTTCCTGCAAGTTGGGTTCTTGAAGACGGTACCGTTCAGGCAGGTGCAACCATTACTTTTGACTCCCGCCCGTTTGATTTTCGTCTTCAGGTCCGTACTCTTTATGGGCCAGTTCCGATGGCTGTGGCACAACATTGGCCTGTCTTGACATCTTACAACAATTTTCACGCATATGCAATAGACAAAGGTGGGCGTCTTCCCACTGAACCGGAACTTCGACTCTTCTATGACAAATTCCGCCATGGCTATGAGGAGGGAGCTAATGTTGGCTTCAGAAATTGGCACCCGTTACCGTGAGTTGCTCTAGTTCTGTAATATGAAAAGTTTCCGTCTTCTAATTTCCCCAACTCATCAGAGCTACAACGGGAGGGACGAAGAATGGTAGGAAAGGGTGCAATGGGGGTGTCTGGGAATGGACATCTACTGTCTTAGATAAAGTCGATGGATATACTCCTTCCAACCTATATCCAGGGTATGTTTATGTCTTCCATAAATTGTGCTTGGGAGTTGATTCTTGTATAGCTATTCCGCGGACTTCTTTGATGGAAAGCACAATGTTGTGGTGAGTCTTTGAGTCAATCTCTTCTTGATACTGAACAATTGTTTTTTCAGATTGGGGGTTCATATGTCACCGTTCCTCGCATCGCTCAGCGCCGCTCATTCAGGAATTGGTACCAACGTAACTACCCCTACCCTTGGGTTGGAGCACGAATTGCATATGATAAGAACTGAT
>Ga0153995_1000126_pt1 | contig 14382 bp, 16 predicted proteins | sample TSNC079MetaG_FD_104678 | JGI IMG/M metagenome (GOLD analysis project Ga0153995, IMG submission 104678) | Attine ant fungus gardens microbial communities from North Carolina, USA - TSNC079 MetaG | ecosystem: Host-associated > Fungi > Mycelium > Unclassified | place: USA: North Carolina, Lumber... | reverse complement strand
TAAGAAGGTGCAAATCAGCGCGAATGCCGCTATCCCTAAGGCCCACACAGCCACATTGGAGTAAGTGTCCATTGTCTGCGGTGTGCCCACCGGGGACGCAATCACTATCGTCACCTGGGCGATGATCATTGCAATTGCCGAGACGACTGCGCCGACGACTGCTGCGTTAGAGGCGATTGTTGCGGTGGTTTGTAGCTGAGCTTTTTTGGTGTCTGGGTTGCTCATTTTCAATCCTGTCTTTAGATCTTCGAGGTAGTGCCTGTTGAGGATTTGCTGTTGCGCCCGAACAGAACAGAACGTTTTTGTTCTGTTGCGTCGGAAAGCCGAACGCCGGACTCGCCCCGCAGGGTCACGAGTTCGATGCCAGGGGCAGACTGCAGGAAATCGACTTTGTCTGGCCGGCGACTCGGATCTTGCGGCGCTCGTACGGCGTCGTCCCGCCCCAGATTCCGTGAGGTTCGGTGGTCGTGATGGCGTGTTCTCGACATGCGTCTCGAACCGGGCATTTCCAGCAGATTCGCTTGGCCATGTTGGTGGCGGCGCTGCTGTACGTCTCTGGGAAGAACAGTTCGGGATCGGTTTGCGCGCAGAGGCCTATTGATTTCCACATCCCGGGCATCTGGAAGTGTTCCTCGGTTTCAGTGAGGCTGAGCTGATGCACGGTCATGGCTGATCACTCCTTTGTCGATGTCGGGCAGGGTGTCGCGCTGCAGTCATCGGATGGTGTGGACGGTAGGTAGTGCGTTCTCCTCCCTGCCCACCGATGGCTACTTCGGTTATGCGTCCTGACGCGGTGCGCCGAGTACTGATCGAGCGCGAGAGAGCGCCGCTTCACGCAATTCTTCAGGGGCGTCGCGGAGGGCTTTTGCAACGTTGCCGCGGTCAGCTCGCTCGTCGAGGGCGATCCGGAAGTCGGTGACGCGTTCGTTGATCGATGCCTGCACTGTCGCTGGATGGGCAAGTGACACGGCACTGATGGGGTTCTCGAAGGTGAAGGACCAGTAGGCGGCGTCCGCGGCCGCCTGTGCCCACTCGCCGGAGAGCTCGTAAATGCCCTGTCGCTGTTGGGGACTCGCACCGACGATCCTCTGCCGCAGGATCCAGCCGCCGTCACCCGTCAGTTCCGCTGAGCGCGGGTCATGCCAGGATCGTTCGGCAAGGCGGCTTCGAACCAGGTCGTTGAGATCGGCCACGGTCGTCCCGGATGCGTTGATGGGCTCGAAGTCCAGCTGGGGACGCTGCCAGATCTCTTGGAGTTGAACCTGTGGTGCTCCATGGTCGGGGATGTCGACTTGGAGCCATCCTCGTGGTGTCTCGTCATCGGAGAATCCGCGTCGAACGGTGGATCCGGTGTACCAGACCTGCCCGTATCCGTCGGCGGTTCCGAAGCCTTCGACGCAGCCGGGGGTGTGATAGTCCGAGAGCAAGGTGAGGTCGAACCCTCGTGTTACCCAGTCGGTCGGAATCAGTCGTTCCGCGCCGTGTCGTTCTGCCGCTTTGTACAGCCGTTCGTCACCTACGAAGATTCCGTGTGAGCAGAGAATGTTCACGCCGTGATCGAGTGGGCGTGGGTCGATATCGATGCCCTGTTCGCGCAGCTCAGGGTCGAGACCGTAGTGCGAGACGACGTGGAGGTAGATCGGCTGTTCGGGGTCCGGTTGGTGGATTTCGTACAGGCCGGGGTGGGGGCCCACGCAATCTTCCGCGGGGCGCCGTGGGTCCGGGTAGACGGTGAACGAGTTCATGGTAGGGCGGTCGAACATCGAAACTGCGGAGAGGTCCGAGCCTGCTCCGGCACAGTGGTTTCCGGAGTTCTTGCCGTTCCAGAGTCCTGCATCGAAGAGGAGATCGTCGAGTCGTTGCACGGTTTCTACGTCGCGGGGTAGGGGGCGTGACCAGTGGGTTACATCGCCTCCGTGCCAGACTCCGCGGCAGCCGGCATCGATGATGGCGGTGATGGCCTCTTGGTAGGCGATCTGGCCGTCGACGACTCGAAGGTTCCAGCGAGTGTCGCGGTGCATGCGCATTCCTCGTGCGCTGTAGCCGGTGTGCGTGCAGCCGAGGGTGGCGAATCGGTAGCTCATGCACCATACGGTGTCATTTCGATTCTCCAGTGTTGCAGTGTGATTCGGGGCCACCGAAACGGCAGCTCAATCCCCGAACTCACCCGTCGGCGGTGTATGGTGATTCTCAATCGGATCACCACAACCAAAAAACGGGGAAAATCATGGGCACACTTGTGCTCGGCGGAGCTGTACGCTCCGTCGACTCCGCAACGCCAGGTCGCATCTGCGACACCACACTCGACCTCTTCGAGTCCGAGGACACCGACGAACGCGCGCGAGCGGTGACTTTGTGCGCCAATTGCCCTCTTCTCGCGGGGTGCCGGTCTCAGACCCGGACGGAAATCCTCGACAGCCGCGGTCCCGTCGGTGTCGTTCGCGCGGGCATCGCGTGGGACGACGACGGACAGCCTGACGCCGATATACACACCACCCCTCACGGGCGGAGTTGGGTCCCGACCACCGACGCGAATGCCGAACCGGACGTCGACGCGTACGTCGTGGAACTGGCGTTCAATGATCCCGGCCGAATCCGGGACGCGGTCCTGACCCCGGCCGAGACCGACGCCATCATTCTTCAAGCCGCTGAGCGTGGGCAGTCCATGAATTGGATTCGGAAGCTCCTCGGGATTCATCCACGCGCCGTCGATCAGGCTGCCCGACGACTCGGCGTTCGCGACCGCTTCGGAAGCAAGTCTTCGCGCCCGCGAAAAGCCGCCCCAGCTAAGGACTTCGGCACACCTGTCGACCTCGATGCGACAGCGCCTGATGCGGACGGCTTCACATCATTCGTCCTCTTTACCGCCGAATCGGATGTCGCCACCCCAGCACCCTCCGTCAAGCTGTCCGAACAGCCGAACATCGACGCACACGCATCCACCACCGCGAACGACACTCAGCTCACTCTCGCCCTGGGCATTGCCGTCGAGAACGCAGCCGGCACCGATGTGAACGCCGATGCCGTCGCAGACACCGCAACGCTACCGAGCTCCTGCGACGACACCCACCACAAGCACGCAGGCACTCCCCCGCCCACCTCCACCCGACTGCTCACACGTGCTGGCGCAGCGGTACTCACCTCTTTCTGGAAGCGACGCCGCACAGGACCTGTGGCGGTGAGACTCCTCGGCGCCGTGAACACTGTGCCTTCTCGCGGCTCCACGCGCAGCGCACTTCATGCAGCCGTGGCAGCTGCCCGTCAATCTTCCCCCTCCGCCCAATCGTCCGACTGCCTCGGACAGCGCACCCATCATGGGCCCGCACCTACAATCCCGCCACACCCGTGCCGATCCAAACTGCCAGTGTTGGCGACACATTCACCTCATGCGGTCAGTGCGACGGGTGTCGACCCGCCCATCGCCAAGGCAAAAGGGACGTTGTGTGCTGCCCGAGCGGGGAGGTTCGGTGGCACGTGACCCGCTGCGCGATCTGACTCCCATCGAGCGCGACCTGCTACTGCAAGCCTTGGTGATCTCCGGGTGCCCTCGGTGTACAACGACACCTGAACTGTTCGATCATCAACGGAGGGGCGAAGGTTCACGCTCGTTTGAACGGCGCGCCAACAATGCGATCACAGCGTGCCGTACGTGTCCTGCCCTCGAACGGTGTGACTTGAAGGCACGACTGCTCTCGATCACCGGTGTCGTCGGAGGTCGCTACCGGCCTGACCGCAACGGCCACCGGGCCACTCCCGTTGATCTGCACATTGCAGAACCTGACGAACTCCTCCAAGAGGAGCTGATCTCTCACGCACGGGCGGCCGCAGTCGAAGCCGGCCGATGGCGCCACCAGAACGCGTAAGCCTGTTCTACGCCGTACTTCCCGTCTGAGGCTGCCCACAGCACGGACGATGCGGCCGACCGCCGACCCACCCCGAACCCAGTCGGTGCCTATATACAACAAGGGCGGCCCCCCGAACGATGCAATTCAGGAAGCCGCCCATACGTTCACACCGTGAGATCAATCGGTGCGGTCAATCCACTGCGATTCTGTCCCGAACAGCGCAACTACCGGTCCCATCAACGTCTCTCTGACCCGTTGCCCGACAAGGATCGCCTCGTTCTCGAAGAGAATCGCAGACGAGGCATTCAGCACCGCACTTTCAGCGCCGTACGGATACACTCCCGCCATCCGCGTATCTCGAGCCACAGCCTGATGCGCGGCATAGGCTTTCGGCCTGGACTCCCGGAAGAACCCCATGCTGCCAGCGCGTCCTACAGCATCACTGAGAGCGTGAATGGCGATAGCCTGCGCGGCAGCCGCCTGCGCTGCGAGTTCGAGGAGCTGGCCCGCGCGCACAGGGTCCAGCGACGATGCCAGCTCGCGCAATGCATGGATGCGATCGGCCTTCGGTAGAGTCAGGCTGTCAACCGATCGGCCTGTACCGACGTCGACACTCATCAGACTCAGCCGTCTGCCTGGACGTCGTGCATCTCAAGACCTTCAGTGATGAACACCAGCGCACGCTCAAGTTCGGCGACAAGCTCATCACGTGCCTGTGATTGCGGAAGTACCTGCACCAAAGCCAGATTCGCGTGCGCAGCCCGGTTCGCGGCCGCGAATTCATCTGCGGACTTCGGTCCGTTCCGCAGCACCTTGATCGTGGCGTTGTTGTCGTTGATCTGCTGAGTGAGTAACTTGATCGCGGCTTTCGATTGCTCTGCGTTTGTCGCAGCGTTCACGATCTCCACCTCAGTAGAGGTGAGCACAACGATACTGTCGCGCTGAGGCATAGGTGTCTCCTGTCGTAGCTGGCCACCGACCGGAAAGTAGTCAGTGAACTCAACGACGACGCTAGGGAGCAGGTTCTCCACCTGTCCCCAGCGTCCATCGCACCTCTTGGCGTCGGCAACCCGCAGACGGCCGCGCCCAGCCCTACAACGTCATCCAGTTCTCACCGTCCCAATAGCGGTCCACCTCACCCTTTGCGCGAATTGCCTCGATCATCCTCGGGTCCTCAGCCCGGCCACGGATGAGCGCGTACTGTCCGTCACGGCGAAGATTTGCGCCCTTCACCAGTACCGGAATGAATCTCTTCGAGTCCCGGCGGAGTTGCTTGGCGATCTCGTATTCGTCGATCAACGACACGATCGCGAAGTACTCCGGCTCGAACCACTCGTCGTCCTTGTTGAGTTCGTTGTAGGCACTGACCCATTCGGCCCAGACGGCGCGGTGATCCGCGGCTGCATTCCCTCGCTTCCAATGCACGATCGGGGTACCGCCGCGGCCGTCGTTTTCGATATCGGCGACCTTCGTCCCTCGGTAACGCAGGCTCGCCGTGTACGCCTCCCCGTCCCCGAATTGCAGGGACTTCACGGATGCGGCGGACCAATCAGTGTCCGGGACGCGTTCAGCGGTAGCAGCGAGAACAACGGGGTCGGCAGTCATGAGGTTGCCCTTTCGGTAGATGCGATGTCGATCTCGACGCTATGCCCCACGCTCAGAGGGTGTTTCAGCCCTGAAGTGCTATGCCGACGCATTCGCAAGCAGTACGTGAACAGGAGCGAGCGCCTGGTCGATCAATTTGCAGAATGCGCCGATCAGGTAGTTGATCTGACCGGCGGGATCGGTCAGGTAAGCCGTGGAGTAGAGATCCGTGTCCCGGACTGCCTTGGCGAGCGCGAGACGAAGGTCGCCGACGTTCGGCACGGTCAGATAGGCGATCCCGCCGACGGCGTATTCGTCCGGGTCCGAACCTATGAGGTCCACGGCCACCTCAAGGCTGACACCATCGGGGGCATCGTGGAGGTCGATCACGGCGGCATAGGCATACTCGGACGACCAGTCGCCGTGAAGGAAGCCCTCCAGGATCGAGTAGGCAGAGTTCAGATAGGCAGCATTGTGGAACCACGGGTCTTTTGGGAGTGCCTGGTCTAGAACGCACTCGTCGAGAAGATGTTTGGTGTAGTCGGTGACCGCAGAAGCGTTCGGACTGGTGGTCAGCATAGGCGCCTTCCTTCAAATGGGGTGTTGATGCGCCCTCGACGCTATGGAGACCGGAGCAGGGGTGTTGCAGGATTGCGTCGAGACACGCAAGCCGTGGCGGGCAGCCGGCCGTAGGCAACCTGTCGAGATGGTTGTTCCGCCGCGCAACGCACGTTCACTACTCACGCAGAAATGGGGCACAGTGCGAACAATGCGAAATCGAACCGGACAGGGCCTGTAGCCCGAAAGAGATGGCGAACGAAGATCATCGATAATCAGGACACCAGCCCACGCGAACGGCGCAAAGTCGACGAGGGCATGAAATCACAGAGGATGCAACCATGACCGATCAGTCTGAGGTCTGCACATCGAACGCCGTCTCGACCCGAACGTACAAGCAGCCACGTGCGGAATTGACCCGAACGCAGATCGTCACAGCCGCTGCGACACAGTTCGACCGCGAAGGGTACGCAGGGGCGACCGTCAACAGCATTATCGTCACCCACGGCCTCACGAAAGGTGCTGTGTACTTCCACTTCCCGTCAAAGGAAGCTATGGCTCAACATCTCGTTGACAGCTGGGGTGATGCCATCCAGCGGGCATTCTCGCTGGCCGCGGAAACTGACGAGATCGCGACCGCGCAGCTGTGGACCGCATTCCGTTTGCTCGCCTACCAAGCGCACACTGACGTCGCCCTTCGTGCCGGGATGAAGCTGGCCCTCGAACCCGCGGTGGACGGCACCCACGCCGTCTACCAGCAGTGGGTGGACAGCACCAACCACCTCATCGAGAGCGGCATTGCCGGAGGCATCATCGCAGACACAGCGCCCCACGAGCGTCTCGCCTGGAACCTGTGCGCTGGCTTCACCGGAGCAGTCTTTCAAACCTCCGCAATCACCCACGCGAACAGCGACATCACGACGCTTGTGGACGACCTGCTTGCCGCACACCTGCCGATGTGATGATGTGCTCCCGCAGCCTCAGACCCTTTGTGCGAGCGCCGCAATCCGCTCTGAAAATGCGTGTGCCCGGGAGCATCGTCCGGGCATTCAATACTCGAACGACGAACCCGGGCATCGCTCAGATCTTCGCCTGCAGCAATTCGAAGAGAATGGCGATGACATCGTCCCTGGTGGCAGCCTCGGCCACCTCGGACTTCAATGTGCTGATCAGGTCAAGAATGTCGTGCGGGTCGTCCGCCTCCCCTGCCGCGTCCAGGTCGACAACGTGAATTCCATCCGAGGCGTATGAAATCTTGCCCTCGCGTAGAACTACCAGTTTCTTCGCCGAAGTCTCGGTGGCCTTCCGGTTTCGGGACTGGCGCTTCTGCTTCACGTCACCTTGTTCGGTGGTCGGCTGCGCATCGCGAGTTGGGGAGTTGGGCGATTGTTCATCGGCGGCTGTATCTGGTTCTGGCTCAGCTTCAACCGCAGGGGTTGCTTTCGGCTGCGCATCCGTAGCCGAAGCGGGCTCTTGCTCAGCCTCCGTCACAGGATCGGGCTCCAGCTCTGACGCAGACTCCAGCTCTGCTGTAGGTGTCGGTTCGATCCCTGCGGCGTGTACCGGGTCACCAAAGGTTGGCGCGTGGTCCGCGGCGTCGAGTGTTGCCGGCGACTGGGGTTCGATGTCAGCCTCGACGGCTCGGAGATGCGTCATCCCCACGGGCGCTGACTCTTTCGGTGCATCGGGTGCTGTTCCCGAGCTCTTTCCGACGCTCGGGCGAGTGCCGCCGATCGGTGCGACTGGGCCGCGGCGACGACCGGTGGATCGGGGCGAGGTGAACGCTGAAGACATGACAGTCCTTCCAACAATTGCTTTTCGGGGCTTGATGATTGAGTTCTTCGACCGTATCGGTAACGCCCGACACACACTTCGATGTGTTTCAGTCGTATCAATTCGTCAACGACCGGCGAGATGCTCCGGGAAGCTTGTGGTCCGCCGCTGTGAGGCGTTCGGGGAGGCTGGTACCGCCCCAGGATGGGAGCGCACGGCAACGGCTCGGGCATCACGACGCGATTCGGCCATGCTCGGCCGCGGCGAGCGCCAGCCTGTGAAGCCACAAGGCTAGGTCTCCCCCGGCAGCGCCGCTGATCTGGGAAAGTTCCGCTGCGCTGAACTCGACTGTCACACTGACCGACTCACCCGCTGTGCGCTCCCGCGCCGCTGCCTCACCGAACACCGACGTCATGCCGACGACCGGGGAAGTCGCCGCGGTGTACAGCTCTGGCGCGATCACACCACCCGGAGCCAGCGCAGTCTTCGCACGGGTAACAGCCACGTAGCAGAGCATCTGCTCATCACTCAGCGCCGCGTTGTCGGCAGCGCCACCCTCCTCTGCAGCCTCGGTGGCCTCCTGGAGCGCGTCGTCGAGATCGCTCGCAAGTTCAACGCGATCCCATTCGCGCCCCTTGCTTCGGTGGGCCGTGGCCACGACAAGTTGGGCTGTCGCCTCAGGTACGGAGTGGGCCAGCGCGGTCTTCACTGCTGGGACGCCATGGTCGTCGATGAGAGCGACCAGAGTTTTCCAGTCGGCCGAGTCCGGAGAATCCTGAGCGTGATCCTGGACCTGACCCCAGGTGGTGAACGCGGCGAGGTCTTCATGCCCGGCCGGATCTCCGTTCTGCAGGTTCTCCGCACCTTCACAGAACCGCAGTGCGTACTTTTGATCCCCCATCAGGTGAACTCGCACGCCTGCGGCCTGTGCCGCCATAACCCTCTCCAGCGCAACGCCGTTGGTCCTGGTCAGCACGGCGTCGACGGTGGGTTCCCTTGCAGTGACGCGAGAAAGCAAGTTCGGATTCCCTTTGAGTCGCATGTCGTCTCCGAGGTCAGCGAGGAGCTGGTTCGCGGCGTCAGCGATGGCCGGCCCGAACCGCCACGACTGCGTCAACCGTCCCTCTGAGACATTTCCAAACTCCCGCATCGCATTCCGGGCGCCGGTAAAGCGGTAGATCGACTGGCTGCTGTCGCCGACGAACACCTGCTGCAAATGGGTCTGTTCGGCAAGCACCCCTGCAAGTACCGGGGAGGTGTCTTGTGCCTCGTCGAGAAACAGTGCGGCACCTTCGGGACCGAAGCGTGGTCGGATCATCGCCCACAACTTCAGATAGTGGCCATGGCTGAACTTCACCGCTGTCCCGGAGGTGCTGTAGACGTCGCGCCAGGCTTTGACCGCCAGCGGCAGCACGTGCTCGACGAGGGCGTGCTGGTTGTGATGCTCGCCGCGTGAATCAAGTCCAATCATCGGCGGCACATGCTGTGGTCCGATCTCCTGATCAGTCGTTTTACAGAATTCTTCGACGGTGCGCAGAACCTGCCGGGTGATCTGATACGCGGAGATCACCCGTTGTCGTCCGTCCGGGCCGCGCGCTGTCATCGGCAGGATCCCGAGCTCCCGTTCGGTGACCGAGAACGGCACTTTGCCCATCTCGAGCTTGTCGAGAAGCGGTGCGTGCGCTGTGCCGCGCAGTCCACGGAAAGCCAGGGCGTGGGCCGTCGATGACATCATGTGCCGCGGGAACTTCCGGCCGGCCTCCGTCGCGATTGACTTGTTGAACGCCAAATAGAGGCCACTTCTCCCCTGCTCACCGAGGATGTCCGCGAGCTGAAGCAAGGTGGTTGTTTTGCCGGTACCGGCGCCGGCGCGGACCAACAACGGATTCCCAGTTCGGAAGAGGCTGTGGATGTGCAGCTGCTCATCGGTCGGCGCGAAGGTCATCGCAGGGTCACTTTCGTCGGCGTTCTCGGCTGTCCCACCGCACGCTATGGGCCCTTCACCTCGGGTGTTTCAACCTGACAACAGGAACCGTAGGCGTGCGGTTCTCCGCTCCGAAGCGACTGAAACATCGGCGATCCGCCGCGGCGACGATAGATCGACAACACCGCATCAACCACGACGAGGAGCACATCGATGCAGAATCCGATCAGTACAGCGCTGGGCACAGTTCAGAACATCGAAGACCTAGCGCGAGTGCACACACAGCACGGAGTCGACAATGCTGACTCCGACGCCCACGTCGCGGAGCCGAACGCCATGCTGGCTCTGAACGTCGCCGAACTTGTGCCCATCTACGCCCGCCGCTGCGGCACTACGAACGACGAGATCGCCTCCGTTCTTTCCGATCTCGTCAGCGACCTGAGGCACCTCACCGATGCCATCGGCATCGAATGGGACGAACTCGATGAACGGGCCGCTGACCACTACGCCGCCGAAGTGGCTCGTTAATCCCAGGACGGCTGGGCGACAGAACGCGGTGTCGCCCAGCCCTTCCATGCACGATGGACGGACAGCGTCAGTTGAGTCCGGTATGACAGAGCCTGAACTGCCCATCGTCGGGGTATCCCTGTGAGATGCGATATTTCACGATTATCGGTGGACTAGTCGAGGTGCTTGGGATCGTCATCACCGGGTGGGGATTGTTCTACGCGTGGCGTCGTTTGGGGACCCGCATTTGGCTTACCCACGGGCGGGCGCGTCCCATCGACCAGACCGTGCACGGCACGGATCAAGGAACCGCTACCGAAGATCAAATGGTGCTGAAGGGATTTACGCTGAACACCAGCGAACCGGTTGCCGCGCAGGTCGACTCGCTCTCCAAGCAGATCGCCGACATCCACGAAGACATGAATCAGGTGAAACAAAAATTGTTCTGCCAGCCCTCTGGGGTCTCCGTGGACGCAGTTGACGGTCGGATAGGCGAGGCCGTCGACGCGTTCGGCGCGCAGTCCAAGAAGGACACAGACAAAGATCTTAGGTGCGCGATCCTCGGCCTTGCCGTCACTGCGCTGGGAGCTCTACTCACCCTGATATCCGCCATCGCTTACCTGCCACCTCCATGAACGTTTCCAACCCGCATCCGCTGCAGCGGCGGACAGCCCGCTAGCGCTGCGACATTCCCATCGGAACCTCAGAGCGCCTCCGGCAGCGCTACGTCCGCGTATCCGGCTGCGTACCAACCGCATCTGCAGAAGACGCTCTGGTCGTGGGTTTGGCACCCCTGTTGATAGCGGAGGACAGATGCGATCAACCCAGGGTGCGCCGGGCGGTCTAACGCGACGCTGCCGGTAACGTACGGGTGACCATTCCAGCTGTCGGCGACGGAGAATCCTCTTTCCTGCAGAAGATCGTGGAGTTGTTCGAGCTCGCCATCGCGCAGTGGGTTCGTGGGGGGAAGCTGGGGCGACGATGCCGGCACTACTGTGGCGACCTCCAGAACGACGACCACACGGCCCTCAGCCCCGATCGGAATGAACCGAAGAGTGCGATTCTCGGCGGGTACGTGCAGGTGAGCTCCATGGTGGTGAATGATCGCCGACGCCGTTTGATCGGTCTCGAAGGTCCATCGCAGGCCGGCAGTCAGAGCCGAATCAATCGACGACCAGTTTGGTCGTGTTCGCGCCCGTGGTGTTTCCGCTAAATCTGTCATGAGCGCACCTGCTCGGCGATTGCGCGCCCGCGGCTCGTGGAGCGATTGCCGCGCCACTGACCACGTGCCTGACGGGCGCGGGCGTTAGGCTGCAGCCGGCCGGACGCGTGGGAGACATTGAGCGCATGGCGCATCTGGTCAGCGGTCTTCTTGCCGCTTGGGCGTGCTATCTGGGTAGGCATCGGGTTCCTCCGGTTGGCGTTGCGTATTGCCTCAAGTCTCTCTGCTTCCTTCACCAGGTGTTTCATCGTTTCCGCGCTTTTTGTGCTTTTCGTGGGTTTCATGGGTATTACGGGTGTCACGTGCCTTGTGCGGAGCCGAGGATGGAACGAAGGGGCAGGTTACAGATCGAGAGGGGGACGATGCCCGTCAGCCGGCTTCCTGCGTCGAGCTATTCGACGCCGCGGTCGAGTACGACACAAGGAGTGCGATCGGCGAGGTGACTACCAAGGGAGCTCACCCGAAGCCGGTCGACGAGCGGGCGTGCCCCCGCTGAACGTCGCCGCCCATCGACAGTTGGTGGGGCGCCTGCGTTGTCCATTCAGCGTTCGCGTTTCTATGCACGGACGGACAGCTTTGGGCCCGAAAATAGGGCGGCACCCCGGGCGCGCTCTTCGGGGTGCCGCCCTATTTTCGGTCAGGCGTGAGCTACCAGCATTTTCATTGCACGATCTTTGGCCCCTTGTGCGGTGTTCTCGAGTTGACGCTGCGCGCGGGCGTCTACCGATCCGCGGACTGTGCCGAACCAGTCAAGATGTTCGGTTAGTGCCGCGTATGCACCCCAACGGCTTCCGCGGCCAAGATCGTTGGTGTCGGCGAATCGGAACAGTTCGATCAGTTCGCCACGACGACGCTCCCAGATGCCGCGGGCGCGCTTGTCTTCGATGGGCGGTTGTGGGTAGAGGCCATCGATGAACTCGACGAACTGGGTGTTGCTCATCGGGGTATCCAGCATGTGGTCGGCGACCGCGCTGAATTCCTTGGCGTATCGAACAGCGCCTTGCATCATTTTCTTTGCCGCTGCGAGCCGGTCGTGCGCGGAGCTGGTGTGTCCAATCGCGAAAGCCGCCGGGAAACCGATGTTGGCGGTCATTCCGTTCATGCAGACGAGACGTCGGGCGCGTGCCTCACCGACCACACGTCCGGATCCATCGTGTGCAGTCCGCAGGAGCAGCTGAAAGGTCACCAGGTCCTTTCCGCCAACGCTTACGGTCGCGTCGGGCATGTCGAGTTCGACGTAGGCCTGTTTTCCTCCCTTGAGCTCGCCCGCAGTGGCGAATCTCGCGCCAAGGGCGATCGCTGCTTCCGCTGGGGCGAAGGCGTCTGCGTTGGTGACAGCGGTGTATCGGCCGCCGCCGAGGTGCAGTGCAGCTTTCGTGTCGGAGCGGAGGAAGAACCGCATGCCGGGCATGCCAGTGGTGGTGATCCCCTCCTCCGTCATGATTGCGAAGTTGTCCGCCGAGTGCTCCTCGATGGTCCAATCGAGTCGCGCAAGTTCGAGGGCCTCGTCGAGTGAGTGGGCGCTTGAGATGTCGGTGCCCAGAGCGCGGCCGGCCGGGGTGCGGGTGATTGCGGATACGGTCATCAGGTCCTCCGTGGTGGTCAGTGGATTGGCTTGCTGACTACGAAGTTATGGAGGGCATATCTGCAGTGTTGCAGTTCAGTTCAGCTTGCCGGGGCGCTTCCTGGGCGTTGAGCCGTCCGTCGAAGTTGAGCGTCCGGACAGCTGACGCGATCCTTACCTGTCGTGCGGAATCGGGCTTCTTTCGTGCGGCAGGCTCGTGGATGCCGTGGCGCGCAGACGCAGGATCTCGTCCGTAGTGCGTTGCCGGTGAGACTTGCGGACAGCGCGAGCGGCGGGCCGGGTCACCGCCTCGCTTGAACGATCCCGGTGGCACGTTCGCCAGCACCCATCGATCTCGGTCTTCCGGCGGGGCATTCGGTCGGTGTGCTGAAGCGAAGAGGGGTTCTCTGCGGCGGCGTGCTGGTTCCACGTTTCGGACTAGCACTAAAGTACTAGTGTTAGTTGAACCACTTGGTCGCGATCGGTTACTGCGCCGGGTAGTTGAAAGTTTGAGCCTTTTGTCGGTTTCTGCAGAATGCCTTATCAGATAAGACTCGGCCCGCAACCCCAGCTCTAGCCAATTTCAAGCTACACTCAAGCGACTCTCTGGCGGCCGAATTATCGGGTAGCGGCAGGTCAAATCGCATTATCGGCCCGATCGTTACAGTTGCCGAATAATTGGCCTGAGATTGCCTTTGTGCCCTAAGGTGGCTCGTATGGCAGTGTCCAACCGAGTCCGCTTCGGGCAAATAGTGCGCGCACGGCGCGAGGAACTCGGCTTGACCCAGGACGACGTCGCGGCAGCCGGCGGACCGGCTGACACCACGCAAACGCGGGTCGAAAACGCAGACGGCGACGAACCTCGCCTGAGTACGCGCAACAAATTCGACAAGCCCCTCCGATGGGCTCCAGGAAGCGCGGCACGCGTTTGGACTGGTGGCGATCCGACACCGCTGGAATCACCATCGCCGCGATCACGCCATGCTCACCCCGAATCCACGCCCCGGCGCCAGTCAGCCCCGCTTGTTCTGGGTCCTACTGAGGTACCAGTCTCTCTCGAGCAACTCACAACACTCCTGGACATCAACAGCACACTTCACGCTGCTCTTGATGTCAGCCCGGACAATGCGCTCCTCATTCAAGGCGTGGCAGACATCAAGAAGTTCGTTTCCGCACTCACCGGTACGTGGGTAACGGAGATCCTCGAGCGGAATGCAGGCGAGGGCAACGACATCCCATTGATCATTCAGTTCGCCTTCAGCAAACACTTGGAAGTCCCAGTCGATCCGGCAGATCCCGAGGCCGAGGAAAAGCTGTACCGCCGATGGCTGATCGGAAAGACCGAAGCTGTTTCGGGAGAGATGGAAACAGCGTTCCGCCGACGGCTCAAGGAAAAACTGACAGC
>Ga0153995_1000125_pt1 | contig 14429 bp, 21 predicted proteins | sample TSNC079MetaG_FD_104678 | JGI IMG/M metagenome (GOLD analysis project Ga0153995, IMG submission 104678) | Attine ant fungus gardens microbial communities from North Carolina, USA - TSNC079 MetaG | ecosystem: Host-associated > Fungi > Mycelium > Unclassified | place: USA: North Carolina, Lumber... | reverse complement strand
GGGTGCAGCGCGAAAGCGCTGCACCCGCTTTTCTTTTCAGTACTCGGGATAACCGTCCTCGGGTCCCAGCATGCGCTCGATTCTCGTCCGCGTGATCTTGGCGAGCTCGTCGACGCAGACCTTTCGCTCGACGGACCGCTCGTTGGACATACGCTGGCCGATGTTCGCGAGCAGGTCGTCGGCATCGTGGCCGTGCGAACACCACAGATAGCGGAAGCCGAAGTTTCGCTCGTACTCCTCGCCGGCGCGATAGATGGTAGCCATGACGGCGTCGTCCGGAACCCAGATCGAGCATTGCTCGAGGTGGGACGGCACGCTGTTCTTGCGCACGCCTACGGGTGGATGGCACTGCAATGCTCGCTCGACGTCCTCGTCCGAGAGGTTGAGAATCGCGTCCTCGGCTCGCGAGAGGATCTCTGCGTGATCGGCGAACGGACGTCCGTCGCTGACCCACCCGGCCCACGTCAGCGAGCAGCAGCACTCGAACAATGCGTGAACCGCCTTCTGACGCGGTAGTTCGTTGAAGCGCTCCAACCCGATCGATTGATGTAGCAGCATGTGACCTCCCGGCCCGTTGTGCCTTCAGGCGCGCTCGACATGCCGCGCGGTAACCGGATGCGCGGCCAATTCGATAATCCGCCGCTTCACCTGGGAAAGGAAGGTTTGCTCACCGAGTTTTCAGGTTCTTAACGCGGCGTAACGAGCTGACCCACACAACGCAGGAGCCCCACCGGCGAGGCTCCAGACCGGGAATCTCTAGAAGGAAAAACCCGATCATGACTGACGCTATTCGCCGGCCGGCCTATATCCAGCCAAGGCGCTCGCTCTCGCGATCGCCATTGCCCTCGGCATCACCGCCTGGCGCATTCGTACCTTCCTTCGGCCACCACCGGGACCGGTTCTACGAGCCGCACTCGAGGATGCGTGGAAGACGAGATTGCGGCCACCCACTGCTCCAGGGAACAAACGACGATGTTCCACATTTCGCCACCATCGTTGCGGACGAGCGGCAATCGCGCAGATTGTTGCGGACTGCCGCATCGACGCCATGCTCGACGACCCACGATTCGAGCAGCCCCCTACTAGGCGTAGTGGTGCCTGTAGCGTCCATGCCATGGGCTCCCGAAGTTCCCGGCGATGGGGATATGCGCTGACGGCATTGTCGGTCATCGCGGCCGGTATCTCGGTCTTCGGCCCACAGAGCTTTCCGGGGCGAGAGCCGACATTCACCGGGGCCAAAGTCTGGAACATCGATCCCGACGGCACCATCACTGAGATTACGGATTCGGACCTCGTTGCCGAAACCACGTTCGAGAACCCGCCGCCGCTCCGGGCAAGCGCGGTCGTCCGTGAGTTCCACGCCGAGGAGGGCTGGGGTGTACTCGACGCAGCCGAAATTCCCGGCGGTTGTTGGGTGTTCTACTCCGAGATTGTGGCGACTGGGTACCGCGTCCTGACTCCAGGCCAGCTAGTGGACCTTGAATACGAGGATCTTGTTGCGCAGTACGGTTCCGACGCGCACCAGGATGGCTACCGTTATCGTGCTACGTCAGTCCGTCCGTGAGCGGGCGATGCAGAAGATCAGGCCAGGTCTGGTACCGCGGATTTGGACGGCTTTTGGCGTGCGAAGTGGAATACCGGGAGTGCACCGACGGCGGACTCAGACACCCAGCATTCAAAGGTTTGCGCTCGACAAAGTCCGCTGACGAAGTCAACCCGCCTGGTCGTCACTGATTCAGTGCAACAGCACAATTGAGGAAGGTTCGTTGTGGACAATTGGTGGTTGTACTGGAGCCCGTTTCCGCAGCCTGTCCGTGAGTGGCTGTGGATGATCGTGCAGCAGATTTGGCCTAGCTGAGAATGGGTTACGGCCATCATTCACGCCCTGCCCTCGTACAGATCAGCTGCGATATCGATGGTCAACCCGGAAACGTGCGGACCACCGCCGAGGTAGTAGATCCCGGAAATCCGCGTGGGATAGGAGTTGGCATCGACGATCGCCTCGGACCAGGCGTCTAGATAGGAGAGCAGTTCGTCGAGGTCGTCGCCGAGCGCATCGAGTCGACAACCTGCGGTATCGCTTCCATACGTGGTGAATTTGGGTTGGTGAAGCACATGCCGCTTCAGCGCAAGGCCGCGAGGTCGGTAGTCAGAAGGGTAAATATTACCGGGTGCGCGACAACTGAACTCCGCTGCGCCAGACAACGAACCCAGTGAGCGCTCCGACCGCAGCGCTGGCCAGTGGCCCGACGATGAGATACAGCGTCGGGCTCTCATCACTGCCAGGGCAGAGGGAGATCGTAGGTAAGTTGGTCGGATCCGTGATCTGCGATGTCAGAGGTGCGTACGAAGAGCAATGGGTCGGTTGTCCGAGCCACCAAAGCACGAAGCCAACGCAGATAAGACCACCAATCAAGAAGGTTGCAGCCCCCGCTGCGATCAACGTACGCATCTCAGCATCCTTCCATGGTCCTCCAACGTAAAGGATGATTGTGGAACAGATTTGGTCTGGCTGAGTCTGCAGCCGGTCGGCGGCGGAATACGATCTTGTAACACCCGGCGGCGAGAGGATCACAAGATGTCGGAACGTATTAATTTCGCCTACGTACGGTCCACTCCGCAGTGGGATGCGCACGTACTGCGCAGTGGTCAGGTCTTGCGGCTGGCTGGCGAACAAATTCCGGACCCGGTGCTGAGGGAGAAGCTCGATGCCCTGAACCGTCCTGAACGATCTCGTACCGAACAACTGATTCGTAGCCGAGATCTCCCCGACTGGCGGCGACTCCCGCAAGCCGATTCCAACCTTCGCGCTTCATACGACATATCCCTACCGTTCCCCGCCGACCCCAGCCTCGATCTCCGGTTGACCAACCTGCAGCTATTTCGTACTGGGCTCGCATTCCATGTCGTAGCGCACGAACCCACGCCCGAGGAGATGCCCTCCCTCGCCCAGCCGAGCAACGAGCAGATGAATTTCGGATCCCGGATCAAACCCGGTGAACCGCACAGAATTCGACTCATTGTCGACACCATCACCGGGCCGATTCTCGCGAACTCGACCCACCCCGGCGACTACCCCGACGACCCGAATGAGCCGTGGTTGTACGGTGGCCGTTCGTGGCGTGGTATCGCCGAGAACCGGTTCGGCATCACCACCGGCGGTGAATACTTTCTCAGCCCACCCCCTCAGGGGCCCTTGTGGATCACCGTGTCATATCCCGAGTTCGGCCTGGCTCCGACAACGATCGAATTCGAGTTACCGCAATTGCTGTGAAGGAATACTGCACGTTTCGAATACTGCACATCCGCCCAGTCAACCCGCCGGGTCGTCACTGATTCAGTGCAACAGCACAATTGAGGAAGGTTCGTTGTGGACAATTGGTGGTTGTACTGGAGCCCGTTTCCGCAGCCTGTCCGTGAGTGGCTGTGGATGATCGTGCAACAGATTTGGTCTGGCTGAGACCGTAGACGGGCGAGACTGGTCAGGAAGTCGGCGGTATCTGGCTGACCAGTGATTCGTACAATCGCTCTATTGCTCTTAGGACTTCGGCCGGTTCGATGTATTGGTTCTTCTCACACAGCGCGTATTCCAGTTCTTCGCCATCGCGAACGCTTTCAGGCACCAGCACGTGCCATTTGTACCCCCGGGGTTGCAACCGGACTCCGGCCTCCGCGAGGTAGGAGTTGACGTTGTCGTTGACCATCCGCAGGTCTTCTTCGGTGTATGGCTCGAACCAGACTTCCTCGGGTTCCCTGCTCGGGTCACCGCGAGTAACCCGTACGGGCGGGTGCGCGGATGCCGGATGCGGTGTCCTGTAGCACCTGCTTGGCCCCGCAACCCACGCGGTCAGCGCTCCGTGTCCATTCGAAATGACGCTGACGTAGCGACCCACAGGCAGGGTACTGGGCACCTGACTGTCGACCTCGGACAATGGATACTCGCTCCAGTACTGCGCCATGTCGTCCATTATCGTGCGCGAGCTGTGATTTCGGCATTAAGGGAGCAGACGCAGCAAGGTGCAACGGATGCAATTGTTCTCTGCCAGAGTTGAATTCCCTAAGGAAATGCCGTTCACGTTGCATGGTAGTTTTCGTCGATGGATTCCGTCTCCTTGGTCCGCGTAACCGAAGCACTGAACGCTGCATGGGGACCCGATACGTGCGCTCCAGAAGACATCGGGGATTGGTCGGAGGAGAATCCCGCGCGCGGGCAATGTGCGACGACTGCGGTGGTGGTGCACGACTATTTCGGTGGTGACCTGGTTCGCGGCGAGGTGCACGTTCGAGGTGAACGAGTGGACTTTCACTGGTGGAACCGGTTACCAGACGGGTCGGAGATTGATCTCACGCGTGAACAATTTTCGGTGCAGGAGAGCGTGATCGGTGGTGTCTATGTTCCGCGTCCGACGGGTTGGACGCGGCTCGATTATGAATACTCACTCCTCTCAGGCCGAGTCGCCGAACACTTGAAGCGCTCACCCACAACATTTTTGGCGTCACAGGGTTGAACCTCACTGCACCAGATCGTCCGCGCGATGTACTTGTGGATCGGCGATGGCGGTGCGCTTGGTCATGCCTCTTCGTGCGCATTCGAGCCCGAAGACACCCATCAATCGTGCGCCGTGCCACATCAATGCCCTCACTACGCATTTCCAGCCACACCTTGTGTGCGCCGTAGACCGAATAATTCTCGGTACGCACACGGCTGACCTCGACTTTAAGTTCTTCGTCGCGCACGGTCCGCTGGCCCCTCGACTGCAGGAGCGGCACCCGAAGATGGTCGAACCGGTATACCGGCACCTCCGGTTCGCGCAGAATGGTAGTCGGCGTACACGCGGATGAACCCGGGGAGCGGTGCAATGATCCGACGACGGCTCGGCCAAGCATTGATGGTGATCGCACTCGCCTCCGCGGCCGTCTCGACCGCGCCCGTCCACGCGCAGGAACCGGCGCCAATCACGACGCCGGGCACAGTGACCGCGGCAACTTCCCTGCCGCACTCCTTCTGGATTCCCGGCGCCGCCAACGCATCAAAGCTCACGTACTGGTCCACGGGACCGCTGAACCAACCCGCGTTGAGTACGGGCGCGCTCTTCCTGCCCCCAGGCGATCCACCCGAAGGCGGTTGGCCGGTCATCTCGTGGGCTCACGGCACTGTAGGTATTTCCGACCAGTGCGCTCCCACCGTGACCGGGACCGTCGGCAGTCCATACCTCAGGAACTGGCTCTCGCAGGGCTACGCGATCGTCGCGACCGACTACGTGGGGCTCGGCACGCCGGGAACCCACGCGTACCTGGACGGACCGTCGGCGGCGCACAGCGTGATCGACATGGTGCGTGCCGCGCGTGCGGTCGAACCGTCGCTCTCACCGCGGTGGTTGGCACTCGGACAGTCTCAGGGCGGGCAGGCCGCTATGGTCACGGCAGCGATCGCCACACGGTACGCACCCGAATTGGACTACCGGGGCGCGGTCGCGACCGGGGCGCCGTCCAATCTGGAGAACCTTGCACCACTTGTGGGGCCGGACTTTCCCCGCTTGCCACTGACCGGCAGCACCGTGTTCGTCTCGTACCTCTTGGCCGGACTGCGGGCGGCGCGACCCGATCTCGACATCGATCGCTACCTGACACCGCGCGGCACGGATGCCCTGGCCCGAGCCGAAACCGACTGCTACCAGGACATGGCATCGGGCCTCGGCGACCTCACGATCGGCGATCTGGTGAGACGGCCCCTCGACGATCCCGCGGTGCTGGCTGCTGCTCGCGGCATGCTGGAGATCCCGACGACCGGGTACGACCGGCCAGTGTTCCTCGGGCAGGGGCTGACGGACGAGATGGTACCGGCGCCGCTGGCTTTGAAACTCGCGGCCGAACTCGCAGCCAACCGCCAGCCAGTTACATTCCGCACATATCCGACCGGTCATATCGAGACGATGCGGGCAGCGCTCCCCGAAAGCCTCTCCTTCGCCTCGAACCTCGTCCAACCGTAGGTGATCATGCGTTTCGTGAGAGCTTGTCCGACCCACTTTTCATCTTCTCAGCACCGTCAGGAGTGCGCGGATGACCGAGGAGCTGCCGAAGCCGAGCGTTGCAGCTATGGCGTCGAGGCTCTTCCCCTCGCCGCAAGTTGGACCGTCACCGAACATCGGGAGCGAGGCGCGTCAATAACCATTGACCTCAATATCGCAGGTCCTTGGGGGACCGCGGGTCTAGACACGTACAGCGTCCAGGCGATCGACTTCGACGTTACGGATCGCTTGGGTACACAGGAAGCTGAATCCAGCGGGCTGTCAGGGGTGCGGTTCAGCGGACTGACTCATCGATTGTTGACTGAGCTTGGGCTACCTACTCGTCGTGGGGAGGACAGGATGCGGTGGGACCTGTCTACCGTGGTGGTTACTGCCTATCGGGGAAAGTGGGACAACTTCGTGAACATTGCAAGCCCTCAATACCGAGCAGAAGAAGACCAAATCGACGAGTACATCGTCAATTAGAGCCCGACGAGGAGGTGTAGCACGCAGATATCACTACAGCCACCCTATCCGCGCATACGTGTGCACCGCCCCACCTCGCCGGTCTTCAGGAAGAATTCGACTGGTCGGAGGCCGTCGACGGCATCGATCCATTCCAGCCGCAGTGCGATGCGGCCAGGCGAACCGACTTTGACGGTTCTGCAGAAATCTTTTGCCTGGCAAAAGAATTCGACTGAACCTGGTCAGGAGATGGCCTCGATCGCTAGTCCTCGTCCTCGTACTCCGGTGCGGGCTCATCCACCCATGCCTGATATCCCGGACTGGTCAGATGCAGGTGGATCGCACTGAAACCCAGGTTCAGTGTGATGACCGCTTTCGGTAGATCCCACCGGATAGTTGCCTCAGGTTCGGCGCTCGTGGCTGTCCCCAGGAGTGCGGTAAATGCCACATCGAGGTTCGTGAACCCCTCGACCAGCAACGGGCGCACCACTGTCATGGGCGTAGCATCATCTGCCACGTCCGAGACGAAGATTGAGATGTAGCGCATCGTACGGTTACGCCCGAACATTATCGGTTCGGGCCGACCGACACGGAGGCCGGTCCGCATCGAGGCGCCGTTTTGATCCAATTCAACGAGCTCCCATCCATCCTGTGCGCAGAAGGGTTCCAGGTCGTCGACGGCCCAGGTCCAGTTGAATTCTGCGGCGAGGCAGGCAATGCGGGCGGCGCCCTCGACGTCGACGTGCATGCGTGGATGCTATCTGCGAGTGTCAACATGACCTGCACCTGGAACGGAGGCTCCTAGGAATTACACGCTGTCAGAGAACTCGGCCGCCGCGGAGGTAGAGCTGCGCTGAACGCTGAGGTCAGAGATCCCGCGCCGAGTGTCGCAGCGGCGAGAACGCCAATGTGCCTGCCGCGATGGCGAACACGATGGTGACGCCGATCAGGGTGGGGCGTTCGCCGATCGCGCCGACCATTAGACCTGCTATCACGGCACCGAGGGCGGCCATGGTGCGGTTGACGGAACGCCGGGCGGCATTCACGCGCCCGAGAAGCTCATCCGGAGTGAACGCTTGCCAATAGCCCATCTCGTTCGCGTTCTCCGCGCCCGCTGCCAACCCTTGCAGGCCTAGAGCTGCGAAGAGCATCACATGGCCGACCCCTGTGTCCGTCGCGAAGGCCACGAGAAGCCAGGTGACGGGGTATACCGTGCGAGCGAGGATGACTGCTCGTCCTGATCCGATTCGCGTGCCGATCGCATGTGCACTGGACGCTCCGAGGAGGCTTGCGACACCGAACGTCGTCAGTAGCAAGCCGTATGTGTAGGCGCTGAACCCGAGTGTGCGGAGGGCGAAGAGAGACAGCACAGTGAACGCGGCTCCGTTGGCGAGGAACCACACGTGTGTCGATATTGCGAGCGGGTTGAGAGTGCGGTGGCGGTAGGTGAATCTCAGACCCTCACGCATTTCGTTCATCAGGTTGCGGGAGCGAGAAGCGGGTCGCGGCTCGTCTACGTCGAGACCGGAATTGAGTGCGGCATCAGCGAAATAGCTGATTGCGTCGACGGCAATCACCACGGGAGCGCCGAGCAGGCCTACGAGTGCGCCTCCGACCGTTGGCCCCAATGTCGTTGCTGCTGCGTCGGCTTGGTCGAGTCGAGCGTTTGCTTTCACCAGTTGGCTGCGTGGAACCAGTCGGGGTAACAAGGACTGCATCGCAGCGAAGCCGAACACCGAGAAGGAGCCGAACAACAGCAACACGATGACCAGAACCCAGATGTGCAGAAGGCCGGCGAGCCACAGAAGCGGAACAGTACCGAGTGCTACCGCTCGACCGACGCTGGCCCACACGAGTATCGGCTTGCGCCGCCACCGATCGACGTAGACCCCCGCCAACAACCCGAGTACCGCGTAAGGGATGAACTGAGCCGCGTTCACCACACCGACTTCGAAGGGCGTCGCGTCTAGAAGCTGCACTACCAAAATGGGCATCGCCACAGCTGTCACCGACGAGCCGGCCGAACTGATCACCGCGGCCGTGAGGAAGCGGCGAAATGATGAACGATTGACGGCCGGAGAAACCTCACTCATCGCTTCTACTCACGATGCCGCCACATGTCCGACTCCGCAGGTCCGTCCCATGAAGGGGACTGTAGTCGAGCACGCTCGATATTCGAGGGAAGGCATCACCATGATCGAAACAGCTTCTTTCACAAGCTTTGTCGTGATACCCCGCGCCGGAGAACACGGCGGGTACGAGAACGAGTGCTTCACCCATTACGTCCAAGGCAACGGCGGCCGCTGCTGCCTGCGAGGACCGATGGTCCAGTCGGACGCGGAATGGCTCGCGAACAAGATGAATACACAGTGGGCGGACCAACTAAGAAGGCCCGCAACGTATTCGGTCTGGGCCTCACTGCGGTACTCCTACACCGGGCAGGACGCTCCGGCACCTTCATCAGAACCGGCTTAGCACCCTTGGTGTATCGGTACGCCCACTGACCGCCCTCCAACATCACCGCCTGCCTGGCCCTCGTCCGGGACCGGGTTCCACGCTGCAGTCTCATCCGGTTCTGCGCTCTCGCTCAACTCGGTATTGTCTCAACTTCCGAAAACCGGCCGAATCCAGTACAAACCCGCGCACAGTAGAAGGCACGAGTGCCGCCACCGGAAAGCCAGTGCCGCCGATGCTCGCCCCATTTGGGCATCCACTAACGGGGGCGCGCTGGCATATTGACTGAACTAGCGGATCGAATCATTGCAGGTCGGGGTCGTGCTGATGCTTTCCTCAGTATGTGCAGCGATACGCACCGGGAGGATTTTGCAAGGCTCGTCGTTCCCGACGTGGGGCGGCTGATTTCGGCAGGTTCCGAAGCAGAGCCGTATCGGTTGCTCGATGCGTCAGGCGAGGTAATCGGCACAGAGACCCTATTTTTCGAGGAACTTTAAGCGTGTGATCGGTCGTCGTCGTCGGCGACGATCCGATCGTACGGGCATGACTTGTTGCGGTGGTGGAGTTTTCTCGCAGCAGTCGACGTGGGAGGGGAGAGCGACTCCCACGGAGGGCCGTGATTTTGCGCGTTGGATGAAGATTGCGGATAAACCCAGGCGTGAACGCTGGCGGAGCGTGGCGAAAGAGTCTCCGGCACAACACCTGTAGGGGGAAACGCGGTCTCGAGTGGTCAACGAGGTCACCGGCAAACCGCTCTTACCTGCATCTTCGGGGTCAACACCTTGTCGCAACAGGAGAACCACCAAACTCCGCTGGCGTGAAAGGATGCTATTCATGCCCGCTCTCGTCGGTCCCGATTCCTCGCCGAATATGTTGAGCTGCCGCAACCAACCCGTCTTGTCGGGTCCCAAGATTCTCCTGCGACCGTGGGTCGACAGCGACGCCAGTTCCGTAGTCGATGCGTACTCCGACCCTGACATCCAGCGGTGGAACATGCGCGCTATGAACGACATCGACGAAGCCCGAAGTTGGATCCGATCATGGCGGACACAATGGTCGGCCGACAGCGACGCAGGCTGGGCCATCACCACCGACCGAGGGGACGTCGCCGGATCTGTCTCACTACGAACCGTGCATTCACCATCGTCGAGCGCACAGATCTCGTACTGGCTTCGGCCGGCAATGCGAGGCTCAGGCCTTGCCGCCCAAGCGGTCGAGACAGTGAGCGCGTGGGCTTTCGCCACCGCAAATTTTCAGCGGTTGTGGTTGACACACTCGGTACATAATCAAGCCTCCTGCGCAGTCGCCCACCACGCTCACTTCCAGCAGGAAGGCACGTTGCGAAGGTACATGCTGCACGCAGACGGATGGCACGACGTGCACCTGCACGCCAGAATCGCCTGAATAGCCCCAGCTATGACCAACTCACCCGAACGAGACAATCCCTGGGACACCGGAGACCCTGTTGTCAGATTCGACCTTCGACAGCAAGCCTTCGGCCTGCACAGGCACCAGCAATCTTCCATGCAGTACGACGAACACCATCAGCCCAATACTTCAGAAAATGCGCAAAGATGCAGTCCACATTGGTATCAACGCCGCGACCCCCCCAGGCGTTTGTCTCAGAATCTCACCATGCCCGAATTTTGTCTCGTATTTTCGGCGATGGCGGCAATCACTGGCTGAAATCGATGCAGAGGACGTGGGGAACTTGCGGTTCGTGTCTGCGTGTTGATCCAAATCGGGCCCGGGTTCGACGCAGTCGGCCACTGGGTTCGAGTTTCCTACTGCCCGCATCGGTCCTCACAGTGAAAAATACGCGAGGCAATTTCGCGTTTTCGTCTATCGGAACCATGCCGACAATGCGGTGGCAAGACCGTCCTCGGTGCCTGGTGGGCAGATCTGGTCGGCTGCGGCAAGCACGGAAGCGGGTGCGTGACCCATGGCCACGCCGTGAGCTGCCCAGTCCAGCATTTCCAGGTCGTTGATGCCGTCACCGACGGCTAGGGTCCGTGTTGCGGCGACGCCGAGGTCGATGCGCAGCCTTTCCAGCATCGCAGCCTTGCTTACGCCGGCTGCGGTCAAGTCGGCCAGTGGTTGGTCTCCGTAGCACAGGCTTCGAATGCCGGGGAGGTCGAGAGCAGACAAGATTTCGGTCAGCTCCTGCCCACTGCGTCCAGGCCAGTGGATCGCAAGGCGAGTGGTCGGCGTGGTTGCAAGTTCGTCGACATCGACCAGCTCGACCTCGCCGTGGTGCATATCCGCGTCGTCGACACGGCCGGTTGCTCTGACCCCGATGCCCGGGTTCTCGGCTACGAAGATCGCGCCGGGCAGTTGTTCGCGTAGTACCGCGATGGGAGTGCGTAAATCGAAGACCACTTGCTCCGCGATTTTCCCGGTTGCGGCATCGATCAGCACGGCCCCGTTGGAACAGATCGCGAACCCTGTCATGATGTCGAGCTCGAGTAGGAACGGTCGTGTGGCGGGGGCGAGTCTGCCGGTGCACAGCACGACGTGGGCTCCGGATCGAACAGCGGCCCGCACAGCCGATCTCACTGCGATGCTGATCGTTTCGTGCGCGAGTGGATTCGTGTCCTCCGCGACGTGCAGGGTGCCGTCAATGTCGAGGGCAATCATCATCGGGTGGCCGGATTCGAAAACCAAGGGTCATCCTTCGATAGTGTCAACTCGACAAAATTCATCGGTAGACCGTGTGTAGGTCGGTTCGGGTGCAACATACTCGAATCGGTATTCGTCGCCCAAACAGAACCAGTGTCCGCCACGTCATCGGCACCGTCCACACACTCGGCGGGCGCGGCATCGCATTCCGCTCCCTCACAGAAGGATTCGACACCACCGAGGATGGACGGTGGTTCCTGAGCTGCGGTCACCGGATCACGCGAGGCCGCCCGCGGCCATTAAATGCCCGAATCAGAAATGTCAGACCTGGTTAGTGAACTCCCCACAAGGTGAGGCGGGTTTCTCGGACACGCTGTCGATTCGACAACTGTTGAAATCGATTTCGCTCCGGAACTGTTTTCTGTCGGCGGACGAGGGTTGGCTTGGTGATCTGCACTCATTTCTCAGTCGCATAAGGGAACATGTCTCATCCTCCGGTGCCTCAGAAACAGCCTTGGTCTCAACAGTTCACGGCCGATTCTGAGACTGACAGCGAAATCCGAGACCGCAGTCGGCGAACCAAAGAGGGCTTTCCACTCCGGTTGAAGGGTCCCTGGCTGGTATGCCTCGTATGGCCCACGAGATGGCCTGCAAAAAAGTTTTCGGCGGATTGAGCCGCTACTGTGCAAAGAGTCGGAAACGGTCGTCGCGAATGGCCGCTGCCACTCGTTGGGCACTCTGTTCTACCTCGTCGCCCGACGTGTCCAGTACATGATCGTCGAGCTCGTCGAGGCCGGAGAACTGATCCCACATCGAGAGGATTGGCCCCTCGTCGATCAAGGCGCCTGGTGCGGTTCGGGCTTGAGCTCGCTTCAGCGTGATGTCGCGCTGCGGCCGGAGCACGATGTAGTGGACCGCCAAGTTCGGCTGCTGCGTCGCGTGAGTTCGGAAGTGAGGGAGCATCCACGGCCCGATGATTCCGTCGATCACCGTGGCGAAGTCGCCGCGCGCATAGGTATAGGCGGCGCCGGCGACCACATCCATGACAGTCTGGTTCTGCGCATCGGAGGTGGGATCGTACGGAGGTATCGCGCCCGAAACAATGCAGTGCCAGAAGTCGTCCGTGTGCAGATGAACGCCTTTGCCGTAACCGCGGGCAAGTTTCGCGGCGAGGGTCGACTTCCCTGCCCCTGGTGGGCCGGTCAGAATGATCACTTGTGCGCTCACGCACCACAACCTATCCCTATCTCGACGGCTGAAGCACCCGATTTTCCGGCGTAGGTCCAGTATTCTCACCGAACGACGCAGCGACGTCGTGCGAAGCTTCGCCGCCGTCGTGCTCGCGGTTTGGTCGCAATGCACGCGGATCGTGCGTTCTCGTGCGGGTAGTGCAATGCACGGCTGGGCGGAGAGTTTCGTGGTTGTCGACGCCGTCGATGGCGGCGTCGAAGTCCCCTATGGCATCTCCGATGGAGATACATCCAACCCCGGGTCAGCTTCGCCGGAAAGTCGAGTATGGTCCGGTCATGGGCCGACTCACAGAACTACTCAAGTCCGTAAGATCACTCGGATCACGCAAAGACACCGCCGCCAAGCAGGAAAAACGCGCACTGGATCGGTGGGAAAACGAAGGCGGCCCTGTCGCAGAGGATCCACGACAACGCTGACCCCGGACGAGCGCCAGCGCGCCTGGACCGATCAACCCAGCCAGAATTGGCCGCAACTACCAGATCGGCGCCAGCAACGCAGACCTCGACGCACACGGAAGTGCAACAGACGTTTTCGACGGCTGAGTTCGGTCGCACTACGTCGTGGGCAGTGACGAATCCCCGTGGTGATCAGTGGCTATGACGACCACCTGAACAACAGCGTCTTCAGGCATCTCGGGGTAGTAGTTGACCCGGAGTTGTCTTGCGAAATTCGTCATGTCGGTGCCGGGTGGCTGGCGAGCTGCTAGCGGCGACAGATGAGCGAGATCGTACGTTTCTACAGCAGTGACCTGTCCTGCAAGGGGGCGGGCCGTCGGGTGATTATCGAAGATGAAAATTGCCGGCCCTTCGTGTATGTCTTCGCGCCAGCGGACGGTGGAAACTTTCGCGCCAGAAACCACTGCCGTGTAATGCTTCTGATCAAAGTGCACGGTTTGAGCAGGCGCGCCGGTCGTCATGTTCGCATTGTCCACTAAGCGTCTGCTCCGGACCATAGATCGAACGAAGAATCGCGTTCACCCACTCCCCGCCCGGTAAGCCCGTCCTGCTCCCAACTGCTTGTCGCTGATATTCGCCGACTTCCGAGGCTGCAGATGTTCACCGGATGCGTTCTCGCAGGATGCTCGAACATCGTGGCCGAGGTCGGTTGTGCCCGAAGCGATCAACAATGCTGGCTGTGCGAGCAGCGCCGCATCTGTACGCGCGTGGGCGGTCACGGGGAGTGCCGTGTCAACCGACGTGGACGTGGGGCCGTCGGGACTGATCGGGTTCGGCGCGACGTAGAACCTCACGGGTCACCGGAGCGGTCTCGCCCTCGCCGATGAAGAGGAATCGGAGTAGGTACATGATCGGATTTCCCTCCGTCCATTCGAAGTAGACGTCGGGAATCACGCCGGTGATGTCCCTCGTCCGCAGGGGAACCGCCGCAATGGTGTTGGGGACGGCAGGACTGTCGACCCAGAGAATCCGGTGCTTACCGCGCTGTCGTCCGTGGACGAGGAGATCGGTGCTGAATTCGGAGGAGTCCGTGACGTTGACTTCGATGAAGATAATCGACTCCGCCTCCGGGATGTTGCTTTCGGCGCGCTGCTGCGATTCCTTCTGCCGATACTCGTCCTCGTCGAGACGGTCGACGTCGTGCGCCACCATCGCGAGGTAACCCTTCTCGGCTGCC
>Ga0153995_1000123_pt1 | contig 14461 bp, 11 predicted proteins | sample TSNC079MetaG_FD_104678 | JGI IMG/M metagenome (GOLD analysis project Ga0153995, IMG submission 104678) | Attine ant fungus gardens microbial communities from North Carolina, USA - TSNC079 MetaG | ecosystem: Host-associated > Fungi > Mycelium > Unclassified | place: USA: North Carolina, Lumber... | reverse complement strand
GGAATAGACCGAACACCGGATATCTTCATTCCTTGGGAACATTATTTCAGAGATTGGATTTATCAAAGCAAGTATAAGATACTACGTATAAACGGTGTCACTTTAGGTCAATTTGACTAGGTTGCTACCAATTAAGATAATTGCGACGATAGGCAGGTAAAGTACACGTAACATGGAACAATAAATCAAATGATGATGGGAAAGTTGTACATCGAGAAGAGTGGAAACAAAAGGGTTCAAAGATCGGAATCAGTGCGAAGCTATGAAGTGTAGGAAAAAGTTACTATCCGAGGAGACCTGGGAGTAAGGAGATAATCAAAAGTACCATCCTTGCCAGACTATAGTGGATCAACCGCTGCATCGGTCACCGGTTCCAAGTAGAGCACAACCAGCTGTGTCTCGTAAGAAAGTAGTATATGAGAAACAATAAAGGAGGGATAGCAAGCGGACGTAGTTTGTGGAATGAAGATGCGAAAGGAATTGCGAAGTATTATTGATATCGGAGGATCAAGTGGCAGAATGCGTGATCAAGGCGTGCCGAGTATTGAATTTACATGATACAACGCCAGGCTGTGCAGAAAAGTTAGCACACGAGTACAGGGATAGTGAGAAAGGACAAGAGACGATCAGAGCTGCTGCTCTAACCAGCCATTTGAGTCGTCACTGCCAATCTCACCGTATATCACCGCAAAGCTGAGAAAAGATCCAAAACCCACTTGGAGGAAGCGAGTCCAGTATACTGCACGACGGCAAGAGTGGATGCTGTCGCTATTGAGATAACACCCAGAACGATGGCAGTACGTCCGCTCTTGGTGCTCGCAGGGCCCGAAGACCAGATGTCCGAGTCACAGAGGACCGGGTGCTCATACAGAGAGATGGTAGCTCGCATGAGGGTGAGATATGGGGAATCTATGCTGAAATGGCTTTTATATGGAAGGGCCGCCTCTCGTTCTAAATAAAGAAACCATACAGCCTGCACGAACGTCAATTCAAAACAGTAGAAAGCCAAATATGCAGTGCATTTACATCACAAATCACCTTGCTTGTCGCAACATGCGAACACGAACATGCTATCTTCCGGTAAACGGAAGTTATAAATATGTCATCTGATTGCTCCGAACTGAACAATTGCGAAAGACAAGGAACATTATACAGCCCTTAATCAATAAAATATGAACGATAGAGGTCCCATCGATTATGTGCCACAAACAAACACAGCAATCGGAAGTATCAAGCCTTAATCGTCCCTGAGGCGTCGGGCCTCCACTCCCACTCAATCCTCGTACTCTTGGAAAAAAGGTAGAGACAATTATCAGCCATATGTCATGTCCAAAAATGGCTCGCTCAGTGGCGTACGGATGTACGTGTGGATGTATCGCCTATCTAGATATATGATTACAGCAATGAAGCCGGCGGTCAACAGGAGTCTGTGTGAACTCCTGGGCTTAGGAGATCATTCGGTGATAGAACAAACACCGTACAGCAGATAATGAAAACGAGCGGGGGAGCTGGTCAAAAAGCATTAATGTAAGTTTGTTTGACAAGATGACGAAAAATGTAACACAATTAAGGCAATAAACAATCCCAGCTGCTTGCAGCTGATTAGCAATTTACATATCACAAGACTCAGATTCAGCGAGACTAATTTTGAGCCAGTCTGATTTTTGGTCAACCTTCTCGTGCCGTATGAAGTTCTCAAAACAGGCAAACAAAATTGCTGGGAAAAATGTATCTTCCTCTCTGCCTCCTAGCTTCATCTAACAATTCCCCACTCCACCATCCGTCATCTGGAGTTGCAGTGACAGCAATGATATCGCCCGTTTGGAAGTCAAACTCTTCATCTATGGTCGCCTGATAATCATACAACGCTTTGACTGTAAACGGATAGAGATCAGTCAGTATTTCTGATCCACCAAGGTTCAGACAGAAACAAATGATGAGGCACAGGAATTTCTTTTCTGGAACATAGTAGGCATGTCGGCAGAGAGACCGAGATGATAGGGGTAAAAAGTAAAATATGACGTACCGTAAAACATGATCTGTTTCCCGTCCTCGGTCGTCTGTCTAATCTGCTGTTGGGAAGCAACACTGAATCGTGTATGGGTCAACTGTCCCTGTCCTTGCCCTTGCATTTGTTGCTGTATTGACTGTGAGGCAGAAACAGGTACTTGCTGCATGGACTGGTATTGATGCGTCATCGGAGTTTGCGAGGTTAGTTGATGAACTGGTTGTACCTGTGGCAGCATCTGCTGGACCACAGATTGAGGGCTTGGTGATCTCCCAACATGCGTAGATGCTTCAGGCCCTGGACTGGGAACTCTATATCCATCTCCACCCCCATTTCGAACAGCTAACGAGCTCGAAGAATGACTTGAAGAGGCATTTCTCCCGTTGAATCCATTTCCGTTGATGCTATTGGTCCCTTGTTGTCGGCCGACCAAGGTATTGTTCATTACAGCATAAGCGCTCTGTATTTGCTGCTGCTGCTGCTGCGATGCCGGCTGTTGGAAGCCTGTGGACGACTGCTGGGAATACTGATTATACATCCCTTGTCCAGAAGCAGCTGTCGCATAGCCAGATTGAGGAAGCGGTGGGGGTGGTGGCACCTGGTACATGTTCAAAAGTTGCGGTGGAGGCGGAGTCACAGATGAGTACATGGGTTGCGCAGGAGGTGCAATCGGAGGCTGGGGGGCACCCGTGGCTGGCACCCCTGTTAACCAGCTTGATCGCCTCTGCTGTTGTTGAGGATTTGGTTGTGGATGTTGAGACTGCTGTTGAATTCCACCATACATATGCTGGTGGCTCTGGGGTGTTTGTCCCCTTTGCTGCTGCTGCATTTGATATCGCTGTGCCATTTCATCATGAGATACTCTTCCATTTGGGTCAAGCGCAATGCCCACAGGGTTCGGACTGGTGTCCCGAATAGGCGTACTGGTGGATGGTGATGTAATCAAAGTACTAGTTCTCTTCTGTTGTGGCAGGTGTTGAAGTTGGTGTCGTTGCGGTTGAGGTTGTGGCGAGATTTGTGGCGGATGTCCAGACATATTTCCTAGCCGCACGATCTCTCCTGGTCCAGGACTTGGCCCTCTTGATGCCGAGGGCTGCGGACTATTTCCCCTCGAGTTGCCGCCATGTGCTCCTATTCCAGCATGTCCAATACTGGGCGCCCTTGCAAGACCCTGTGCTTGTTGGCTACTTACGCTTAATGAATGACTATGTCCACTAGCACCAGCACCATCTCCGCTAGCAGGGCTAACCCTTCTACTGTTCCGCTCTCCAGGTAAGTGCTGGTGGTAATCAGCGAGCACGTCTGTCACGACTTCGGCCCCATGATTACCGTTTGAATTTTTGGGGATCATGAAGTTAGCAACGGGAGGGTTGGGTGAGGCAGGTCGAGAACTTGTCTGCGGCGGAGCACCCACAACGAGCTCCGCCGAATTCTTGTAATCTCGAAGTTGTTGCAAACCACTCCCAGAAGCAGCAGGCGATGGCGAGTTTGCGGTCGAAGATCGGAAGACTGTCCCTGCGGAAAGCATATCGTTTCCTTTCTGACGACTGGAACTTGCGACCGGATTCTCACTGGTGGGACCAACACTTTGTCTGCGAATAGTGTTTCTCCTGTTGCTTCCTAACGCAGATAGCCCACTTTGAAGTTCCTCGAGCTGTTTCTGAAGAGGATCAATACCGTTGTGTTTCGTGGCAGAGGGACCCGCCCGGCTGGCCGATCCAGAACCACTTCCACTGGTCCCTGGGTTCATTTGTGGGTCCTTCGATGGGTCAACCCTATAGGCGTTATTGCCAACTTTGATATAAGTTTCTGCGGTGGGATCAACGGGTTCAGTGTGAGGATCATACGCAGAGGAGGTTGGGCGGTGGGAAGACTGTAGTTGAGAAGACGAAGTAGCATTAGCCATCGGACGCTGCGCAAGGGTTGCTGAGACTCCGGGCGACACCAATGAACCGGTTATCTGATGTTGATATGGTTTGTTAGAAGAGCAGCTAAACCCAACCCCATTTGCATAGGGTTGTTGTTGCTGAAGCACGCCATGGATACTGTTTCGTTGAGTGGGTTGTCTGGTCAAATTGTTTGTTTCTGAGTGAGTATCTGTTCTCCGAGGAGTTCCTCCTCCTCCTGCACCGCGACCAGCAATATTGATTAAGTCCTCTTCTTGGGGAGGGACATTGCGGTAGAGCTGAACAGGAACATCTCGAGCAGTTGAACGAATGAAACTAGCAGATCGGAATGTGGGTTGAGCGGCAGAGGATGGAGTGGCGTCGGGCGATTGGTAGTTGATAAAAGTGGGAGGGTCAGGGATCTGTGGTCCAGTCCCATACAGAGAAACAAAGTTGTCAATTTCACGCTCGGTTTCCATCTGTTCTAGTGATACACGGATACGCTCGCAAGACTGGAGACATAGTGAGACAAGACTAAATAAACAGAAGGTAAAACACACCTCATCGTCGGCCACACATACCGTTGAAACGATATTCGTATAGGACCACATGTTATCCTTCATGAAGTCAATACGAGCCTCTTCCAAATCCTGACAGCCGTCACAAAATGCTTTCCAATCTTGTTCCCATCTCTGCACAGTTGATTCGAAGGCTCTTGTGAAATTGGCAAATTCACGTTCATTAGATTGGACGGTCTGCTTGGCACGGTCAAGCTTCAATTGAATCTTCTCTAGATCCTTGCCTTGAACAAGGGAGGACTGAGCTGTGTAAGAATTGATCTTCATGCAATCCTGTTCGTACTTCTCTCGCGCCTTGTCCACGTGTTGCTCTTGCAACTGCTTCGTCTTGCACTGCTTCTCAATGCTTGCTAAATACGTTTTCTTGTGGTTTAATTGTTTCGACTGGAAATCAGCACAAGTGACTTCGAGCTCTGTCCGAATTTGCTGCGCAAGCGTCAGATGAAATGTAGCTTGCTTATCAGTCTCATCCTTGACTACGTCGAGCGAACGTCGGAGGGCACTTTTGGATCAGATAGTAAGATATGCGAATTGAGAAGCTCGAAGCCAAAAAATCAATTATAGGGTCCACACTTGAGAGGATTCCAAAATGAACCGACCATCGGTCAGCGCATTGTCACCATCCAGATGACACATAACCTAGGATGTAGCTGAACAGAGTAGATTTCATGACATACCCGACTTCATCCTTTCCGAGGACGAGTTTTGAGAGCTTCGACAATCGTTTCGCATAATCCTCCTCAATAGCAGCTCTGATTAGGCCAGTTAAGGAAATGAGACTAGATCCAGATAGGATGAGCTTACACCGTACTTACCGCTCCTTCCAGAAGCCCCGTAGTTCCTCAATTGTATGAATGGCTCCTCTCATGCGCCGGGAAAGGACATCAAAGCCCTGGTCCCGAAGGCCCCAAAACGAGTTACAAAAATCGAGAGTATTACCCTGATCTACAGATGAACTGGTCCGCACGTATTGAGAAAGGGAGGTAGTGGAAGCCTGCCGCCTAGCAGACATCTTCGTACAAGTAACAGTGACAGACTGTGAGAGACTGTATGGGACGGCAGTTATTTGTGGCAAACTCTGCACGTGGCCTTGTGACCATCAATGTGATTGCCAAAAGACGCAAAATTCCTTCTAGCCGACTCGAACGACTGACCTCGTCATTACTAGTGACGCGCTCTACCAACTGAGCTAAGAAGGAATATAAGCATTGTATAACACAAATTATATAATCACAGGACCGAACGTTTCTATATACCTTGTTACTTACACACCAACTGCTCACAATCATGCCAGCCCGTTCAAGATCTAGGTCCCCAGACCGTCGTTATCATGCTAATTCGTCACGACGGGATCGCAGTCGTGGTCGTGGCAGGAGTTGCAGCTTCAGTCCACGTCGAGACAGAGCCCAAGATAGGGGCCATAGAGATGAGGAACGGGACAGGTGCAACAGACACTCAAGGTCGCGGTCACGGTCGAGATTTCGAGGACAACAGAAACTTATCAGGGCGCCTCGGTCTCTCTCTCGTCGTAGACCTGACTCTCGATCTCGCTCCCGTTCCCAAGATCAAAGAGAGAAACAGAAGAGGAGACGCTCATTATCTTCGAGCAGCAGTGATGCCGATGATGGAAGAAAACGACGGAAGCGAGATAAGAAGAACAGGCGGAAAGAAAGTAGAGAGCGGCGGAAAGAGAAAAAGAGGGAAAAGAAGGAAAAGAGGGACAAGGTTTATCTTTCCACTACGCTCGTATGATGAATCACTAAAATCACAACGTCCAGAAGAAGATTGGTAGTAGCTCATCTCACTGGGGAAAGCACGGGGTCTTATCTGAGGTAGAGTGGGTTCATGTTTTTGTCTGGTGCTGTGTCCAGGCTGACTATCATAAGTATCTTTAACAAGAGAGCGGAATTCCATGCCTGGCTAGTAGAAGAGCGTAAGATCAATCCTGAGACACTCTCAAAGAGTCAGGAAAAAAAAGAGTTTGCGCATTTTGTAGAGGATTTTAACACCGGTATGTACGTTTTCAGGAGTCAGTCGCACGAGTTTAAACCAATTCTCTCAGCAACACTCCCTCATGAAAAATTCTACGACATGGCCCAATACGAGAGGCGTATGGATGCCCTTCGTAAAGGTGAATATCTACCGCCTGCAGAGGATGCTTACGACCCCGCGGCGGACATGCTTGCACTCAGTGGAGCCCACAAGAAAAAAGTACATGAAAGAGAATCTTACATGTCCCGAGAACAGCTGGAGGAGCTCAGGAAGGTCCAAAACGAAAGAGTACAGGTAAGGATCTGATCCCTGCCCAGATTGGCTTTTTTCAAAATGGTTATCAGGTTGGCAAGATGAAGTTACTGGGTATGGATGTGAAACAGAATATGGGTATCCGTATGGATGGGACAGTTTTTGATGACTTCTGATTGTGTACAATATTGTGCGATATCAAATAATTATGGACTTTTTAGCTGTTAAGTGTTACTTTTAGTGCAAAATTCATTTCTGGTGTAACACTGCACTCCGAACAACATGCTCCTATTCCAAAGAAAAAGAATAGAATTGAGAAAGTAATCTATCTCCGGGCAGTCAGATCCACATATGACATTAACCATATGACCAACAGCCTGTGTAGAGAGTCATTAATTTTCTGAAGAATATCACTAAACAAACTATTATAATCGGCACTTAGGATGGTGGCTCGGATTCAATGCTTTTTATCAGCATTACTTATTTACTAATTCAGGTTACTTCAAATCTTATGGAAAATGGCAATCATGGCATGCTGAGCAACAAATTCCAAGTTGGGTTTCGAATGAGGCCTAAAGCATAGGATCTGTTCTATGCAATGGCAGATTATTGGTGTAGTGTCACCAGGGTGCATTGAACACTCAGTAGATAACAATGTATGTTCATAACACTTTAGGTAGGAAGTACCAGCTGCAGAGGTGTACTTTGGAAATAGGTCCGTGCGCGTGCAGGATATGTGGGAACACTGATGTGATAATATTGGTAGAATCATCTAGTTTGGTTTGAGCCTTGTCGTTGCGGTTTATTTGCTCTCACCGTCGTGCTCTCTGTCAGCGCGTTATCAAATTTGCGTTGAATATTGCAGCGAGCGCCGCATTCAGGCGTCATTCGAATTTCTCCCTTTTTTTCTTTTTCGTGCGTGTTTTTTTCTGCCCAATCCATACATTCGTTTCTCGACTCTCAACGACGCTCCTTACAATTCTGACTGCCTTCATTCTTATTTCTCCCTTGCCTTCATCTTCCTTCGCTTCTCCTTTTCGCGCGTAATGGACGACCCTCAGACAGCTTTCGCAGTCCAGTATCCTTACAATTTTGACATCGACATGATGAAGGTCTGTTCCATTTTTTTTTCCTCATAGATACGGTACTCACTTGATTCCAGAGGTCCATTGAAACCGTTGGTGGTCCCGATGCGAAAAAAGCTCGTTGGTCTCCTACATTCGCTGGTCAAACCAATACGTCCAACAGCAACAACCGTGACGCTTTCGCTAACTACGGCTACGGCCCCCAGGCCAGCATTACACAATCGGCCCCATTCAATAATTCTCCAACGTCTGCAGTCTTTGGCAACAACCCCTTGTACACTTCGACTTCTTTGTCCATCAATACTCAGGCGAATGGTTCTGGCATCCCACCGCAGCTCAGCCCAAATAACATAGCTACCTTTGGCCAACAGCAGCAACAGCACGGACAACAGCAACAACAGTCAAATCAACAACAACAGAGCAGTCCAACTGGAAATGGGTATTCTAGCTTTCCAACTGGTTATGCTGCTATGCATGGGATGGGTCTTCCTGGCATGAACATGTTGGGAAACTTCTCCTACAACGGCCAAATGGTCAACTTTGCTCAGGTAATCCTCCATGGCCAATAGTCAGGAGATGGTATTGACATTTTCCTCATCATTCCAGAATTTCAATAGCCAGCAGCGCTTGCCATCGCTGAACCCGGTCCAGACAGTAAATTCTCTGTACTCCTCTATCCCGGTGTCAACTACCCTGTCAGCGTCAAATAGTGCTGTGGGACGGACTGTCTATGTCGGCAACCTGCCCGCGACCGCTTCTGTCGATGAGCTCCTGAACCTTGTTCACTTTGGTCCTCTCGAAAACATTCGTGTTCTCCCAGAGAAGTCCTGTGTCTTTCTCTCTTTCCTTGAAGGCACTACAGCTGCTGCTTTCCACGCAGATGCAACCATCAAGAAACTGCAACTTCATGGACAGGAACTCAAGATTGGTTGGGGCAAGCCCTCGCCTGTATCTCCTCAAGTTGCTCTATCTATCAGCCAGCATAATGCCTCCAGGAATGTATATATTGGCAATCTCGACGAGAACATGACCGAAGAACAACTCAGGGATGATCTAAGTCGATTTGGCCTTATTGATCAGGTTAAAATCGTGAGGGATAAGAACATCGGTTTCGTTCATTTCTTGAGCATTTCAGTCGCCACCAAGGTTCGTTTCGGTAATATCCATGATTAATGGTTCAATCAGGCTACATGTATGTCAGGTCGTGAATACATTACCGCAAGAGCTTGACTGGGCTGGCAAGCGCGTCAACTATGGTAAAGATCGTTGTGCCTACGTACCCAAGTCTCAACAAGTCGCTGCCCAGCAAGCACAAGCTGCTGCCGCACAATCACTGGTTGCCCAATCCTTTTCTTCTGCTGGCTTCTCTCCCTTCCTCTATGCTGCATCGCCGTTCTCTCCCATGGATATGTCAGGAGGTTTTGCAGCTAGTCAGGGCATGAATCGGACAGTCTACTTGGGAAACATCCACCCTGAGACGACGACTGAGGATTTATGCAATACCATTCGGGGAGGTGTGTTACAAAGCATCCGATATATGCCAGACAAGCATATTGCTGTACGCCGAGTCTTGTCTAACCACCCACTCAATCGGGTCTGATATTTCTTGTTCATCTAGTTTGTGACATTCGTCGATCCCGCTGCTGCACTCACATTCAATCAAGCTGCGTCATACCAAGGACTCAGTCTGAACAATCGACGTCTTAAAATTGGTTGGGGTAAAAGTGCGGGTCCTTTGAACCCTCAACTTGCCTTGGCTGTGCACTCGGGGGCAACAAGGAACGTTTATATTGGAAACATTGAGGATTTCGAGATATTCACTGAAGAGAGGCTGAAGAGGGACTTCGGTGAGTATGGTGATATTGAGCTCGTTAACTTCCTGAAGGAGAAGTGAGTCTACCGATAGTTTGTTCCATCACGAGCTAACCTTCTCTGATAGAAATTGCGGGTTTGTCAACTTCACCAATATCGCTAATGCTATCAAGGCAATTGATGGCACCAAGAATAAACCCGAATACGCCAACCTTCGTATTGCTCATGGAAAAGACCGTTGTGCCAATCCACCTCGGTCGGGTCCTCAGGGTATGAGCAGACGTATTGGGAGTGGTAGTGGTGGTTCTACATCAGCAGAGCTCATCAATGCCGTTGGTGAGAGTGAAGATGGTGAAGTGCCCACTCCAATTTTGAATGGAGATCATGATGTTATCATCGATGGTCAAGAGATGCGCGTTGATGGAGATCAGGAAGTTTCCATCACTGCGTAATTTACTTGCTCTCTTTAACCGGACACTGCTGATCGATGGTTGGTGTTGACTGATTCGACATATGCTCCGGATACCCTTGCTCGTGCATCCACCATCGCTTGATTACTCTCCTTGTTTTGTTTTATCTCCTTCCTGTTCTATGCTTACAGGTATCCTCTATCTGTTTTCGCTTCTTCCTTCCTCCCCTTTGACATTAAATGCGTTATCGTCCACGCAAAAGTTGGAAAATACAGACACAAACCTGCACTCTCTCTGGGTTCAAGTGGATGGAAGAAATCTGGGCTTCGGGATACTTTCTACCCTACCATGTATATCGCTTTACCCATACCGCGCATTGGGTTTTGCTTTGCTCGTTACATTAAGAGGTTGGGTCTAATAATGTTGAGCTACTGGTTGTAGCTTCTTATATTCCGTTTGTCTGCTCCCTATGATACTCTTGTTACATTTTTGTCTTTAGTACAACTAGTTTGCAGTCGCGATATGATTTCTGAATTTCATTTCTCTTCTTTTTCTGCTTATTATTTTGTTCATTGGTTTCTCCTATTCAATTTCTGATTCTTATTCTGCTCTTTTTTTGGTGGAGACTTCTGCAAACGTTTGCTGTCCGCTCTCTTGACCACACGCTCGTTGGTTCATTGGTTTTGGCTTTGTTGCCTTTCTATTTCCAGGCATGTTATGCATCTGGCCCACCTGTGTCTGCTGATCCTCTCTTTCCCTCACATATAATTTAAATGTTTAATATCTGTAACGAATGTTGTTACAAGAGACCTCCTGCTTGACTTGAATTTCTGAATTGATACCCACACTCCTATAGTTACTGTTATACTTAGTAGTTCAAATTCTAATGATCTTCAGGGCAGTGCTGAACACGAGGTGCAGGACCACATACAAATATGCTTTGCTTATCATCAAATCTCGTTCACTGTGACAAGATTGTGACATTGAGAAGTGGTACTGCTTTCCAAACGCGACTGACAGTTAAATCATAACGATGTGGTGGGATATCCCTTTTTCTCCTACAAGTATAACTCATTTCATAGTGGCCAGCAAGCATATCATGAATGCACAGGTTTCCATTCGTGCTCCCTGCTGCAAACAGTGGTACGACTGTGCCGAATGTCACGGAGAAGCTCAGACGCACCCACTGGCAAAGACTATGGAAATGTCATTCATCTGCAAGAAATGTAGAAAGGCCTTCAGAAAAGACATGTTGCTCTATGAGGAGAGTGATGAATACTGTCCACACTGCGACAATCATTACGTGCGTTTTTTTGGTTGCTTCTTGCTTTTAGAGATTATGAGCGTGAAGCGTTATTGATAGGTAATAGAAGCCAAGATCCCCCGGCCTGTCCTGGGAGTGGAAGGAGAAGACACGAGAGTAGATAACAGGTACGACTGGGATAGTACATATGAAACCACAAAAAATTGAATAGCTGCTTGCAGGATGCTTAAAGATGACCGTGTCCGACAGATCGAGAACAGATCCTGGTAATCATACACATGTAAGATCTAATACCGGGCACACTTTTGTAAAATCAATGATTAATTACCTAATCATTTTCCATTCAAGTCTGCCACAAAGAATTTGTACTTAACGAGACCCGGGCATCGCAATCTTCTGTATGGGTATAGTGAGTAATAGGCCCTCCTGTACATGAAATTTTATTCGATTATAAATGGCTGAATTACATAGAATAGTCACAATCCAGGAGTGACGTCAATATGTTATGATTATGATTTGTGACCCATATTCGTGGCCCCTGATTTATCAGAGGTCCTATGTATGATTAGACATTGTCCTCCACCAACGATAAATAGAAAGCATGGAAAGCATCAGTGTTATTACGTTCTGAAGGTATATCTTGGGGTGATACCTCTATCTGGTTCAATAACGGAATAGAGATCTTGAACGATATTAGTCGAAGTAATTTCGGCAGAATAAAGCACTTACCAATGGGCGACTTGAATCCACGTATTAGTGGATTAACACTCGACCCTCGGGTTACCAAAGAGTCGCTGTCTACGACTGCATCAACTCCACCAAGCTCAACATCCATTCCCCACCTCCTATTAGGCCTAATAGGCGGAAGCGAAATTACAGCATCTGTCTCTTCCTCCTTCCGCGTTTCGTAAAGAGTTTTGAGGTCAAGGTAAGAATTGTCACCCATGAAGGGATTTTGAATATTATCACGTCGGGCATCCAATGGTAAGGAACCAGAATGGTAATTACCCTGACCAACACCTGTGAAAAAGTGTTCGTTTTGTCCTGGTTGGGAATGAGTCTGGCTGGTAGTGCGAGCTTCAGCCAGGTAAATATTATCGCGGCGCTGCCCATATGGTTCAACAGAGCTTAGCACATGTCCAGAGGATGAGTGGCTAGTACGGGAATGTTTTCCCTTATGATGACTATCCTTAGCTGCGATTTCCCCCTCAATCGAACGAGGAAAGAATATCTAGTTGTATTCATCAGCGAAGTGGGGCATTAGAGATAAGTAAACTCACGACAAGCGTGATTCCTGACGACACAGAAACACCAACAGCAGAAAGAACAGCCAGGATGTCTATACTGATGATAAGCGCACATTCAAGATGGAATATTGAAACGCACCTGTCCAGAGCATACTTTCATTGATATGATGATCGTGGGGCCGGGATCCGTCGATTCCAAGGACGAGGAGGGGTACACAAAAGATGAAACGGAACAAAACACGGATTCTCTATATCACTTCCTTTTTAATCCAGAAAAAAACCTCAGACACCAACTCACGTTCAACTCATCAAATTTGGTGAGTCGTACAATGGTCCCCGCTTCCACCCCTTCAAATTTCTGGAAAGTAGAAGCAAATTGATTGATGAACGAGACTACCGAATGTTTCCTCACCAAGTTCCTCAAGAATGAGGGGAACATGTATCTGACAACGGAGAATGAAGTTCTCGTTTCGTCAATTGTATAAGAACACTTACAAGATGGGCAAAAACGATAAAGTCAACGACAAACTGCCAAGGCTTCCTGCCAGAAATGTATATGCTTCACTCTGTCCGCCATGTGCTGAGCTGTATATTGCCGAAGGAACAATGGCGTACCTTCAGATTATTCGATCGCGATAAGATGGTAACCAAAGGCATGTAAATCACGGCAACGGTAGAGCCCACAACCCAGGTCTTGAAATATGGAGTTTTGAACCAATTTTGATTACTTGACGTTGAATTTACAAGGTAGAGCCAGAAGCAGAGTTCTGGTCGTTCCACAGAGCATCAGATGTATGCTCGCTATTGCGTAAAAAGCTCACCTTCCAAGTGGGTAACCCTGTGAATAGATACAATATCATTAACACCTATCAAGATCAAATGAAAACGTCGTACAATTCTAGACTCCAAGCAATTGAAAAACAAAGTGTCAGAGGAAAGATATAATGCTGAGCAGCAGGCTCCCACAATTGGGATGGCTTCGGGACAACTATTTCATTATTTTGGGTTCCGATGAATTTGGGATCACCTACTTCCGTGAAATGGAATTACCACGAATCCTTCATGATACTTGATGATCACGTTGCCTAGTGCATACGCCATCAGTAGTGGTATACACAATAAGTACGAGTACTGGAGCCACAAAGGTAAGATACCCTTGTTCTGGGATTTAACAAAGAACGTACGGTCATAATCCGCTTGAAAGTGCCAGAATCTGTCCCACTGTTCCACCTGTCCGGAGGATATGTCAATCGTTTGACCACTGTGCCACCAAGCTCATACCTCAGACATCTGAAGCGGTCAAACGACCATAAATGGTATAGGAGGAATACCCAAAGCTATGTTGACAGAAGAGATCAAAACATAATCCACGAAGTGTGCTGAACACGTACCGCACAGAGGAGGACTGACCATACCAGATAAGTTGCGGGAGATGTATGTGACATCTTGGAAAGAAAGTTGAGATGAGGGAAGAGGAGCAACCCCGCAACGCGACAAGAGAGGAACCCGTCTATCTTCACGGCTGCAAAATCATCACATGGTGCAAAATCAATTTTCACATGTACATTTGATTGTGCGGAAATGTCGCAACAAAGCGGGATCCAAGGGGTCCGTGTGAATTACAACAACATAAGGTTAAAGTCATTTTGATTCACTTATATAAGTCCAGAAAAATGCGGACTGTGTTCGTACACCGCGTAATAAATTGTTGAGTTAAAAAAAAGTCCAGAAAAAATGCATCCTTTCATCTTACCACCACCATCCCCTCTTGAGACTGTGATGGTCCTTGAGGACTCTATTATACTGTTGCAACACAAGGTTGCAAGCTTAGAATAAGTGTGGAGTATAGGAGAGAAAAGCACAATAGATTAAGTAACTGAAATGGAGTGACTGGAACTTATGTACTTAAAGTGCTATTAAAGACTAG
>Ga0153995_1000121_pt1 | contig 14484 bp, 17 predicted proteins | sample TSNC079MetaG_FD_104678 | JGI IMG/M metagenome (GOLD analysis project Ga0153995, IMG submission 104678) | Attine ant fungus gardens microbial communities from North Carolina, USA - TSNC079 MetaG | ecosystem: Host-associated > Fungi > Mycelium > Unclassified | place: USA: North Carolina, Lumber... | reverse complement strand
TGCATCACCACCCCCATTATCATCAGCGTTATCATCAGTCTTCTTCAATCCCGTATCCTCTGTTCCTATAGCATCTGAATCTTCAAGCACAGCGCTCCCAATATCCTTGATAAATTTCAAATTTGAATCACAAATGCTGAATTTCCGACCACGAAAAAAACAACACATACAAGCTCCTCAGTCGAAGCTTTCGACAACGACGTAGCACCATTATCAATCACAAGCTGGGTATCTGGTACTTGAGCATCCTGACTCTGCTTTGCAGTCGCATCCGACGCGAGCGAGTCTAAGGATTCGGCAGTGTTAGTCATCGGCTGCGGCACAGCAAGAGAAGTATCTGCGTCGACCATGAATGGGTATTAAATAATTAGAGAGAAAATCCGAATAATCAAATAGATAGGGAAAAGAGAACTGTGTTGGGTTTCTAAGCCAGTCAATCCAACGCTTCCACGAGGGGATAAAAAAGGCAAGGCTTCCCTCCCAAATCAATCCATTCACGTGTACTTTCCTTTCAGAAGGTCGCGTTACGTCACATGCTCACAATCTTATACGGAAGATACAGATATTTGCACTAGATATAAACGGTCATCACCGGTCAATGATGATAATGTCCAAAGCAGTAAAAAAGTGATTCTAGAACAAGAGGGCACCAGCGACGGCAACAAAGCTGGCAAGGCCACCAGTGACAGCCTCGATAGGATATCTACCAACGGCGGCATTCTGCTTTGAACTTGATGAAACAACAGCAGCCTGAGAACCACTGGTATGAGCAGAGCTTGAAGTTGCAGCTGAAGCACTGCCACTGTTGCTGCTGCTGCTGTAATTAATTATAGGCTCAATCAGATTCTGTTCGATGATTGAGAGGTGGCACTCACGGAGCCGAAGCGGGAGAGGCAGCTGCGTTAGTGGTACCAGATACGGCAGCAGGAGAAGGAGACGAATTGCCTGAGACAGCGGGAGATGCACTACTACCGCCGCCGTTGAGGCAGCTGCGGGAATCATGGTCATGAACAAAGGAAACTAAGGGATAGAATGAACATACTCGGTCTGGCTACTAGATTGAACTGTGACAGCATCTGCATAGGCTATGGCGCCGGTGCTGTCCTTGATAGACATGGTTCTAAACACAAATACAAATGTGATCAACTCAACATCCTACATCTATCTGGAAAGGACTCACATGGAAGTCCCTGCTTGGATATCCACAATCCAAGTTAGACTCGTATCAGAAGTGGAATCCCAACTTTTCAGCTTCACACATGCAAAAAAAAAAGTGAATTCAAAGAACAACAGGAATAATTCAAACCTACAGCAGCAGCCGATGCCTGACCACCTAGTCCCGTATCAGCACATGAACACACAAACGTACTACCCAACATGACTCACCAGGAAGGGCAGACAAGAAATACGGGGGTTGACCACCATTCCATGCGAGCATAATCGGTTCTTGACAAAAATATTAAGCACAAACCGCACACACAAACCAAACAAAGAAACTGAAACGTACGACATTGCACAACACTCGTACTACGCACCAGAAACAATGTCAGCCACCATCCCTCACCTGAAAGAGAAACGACATACGGAGTATTAATCATCAGTCCCCAGACGGACTGTACAGAAGCAAGGGCAGCAATAACAAAAGTCGAGTACTTCATAGCGACGGCGCTTATAATTGCGAGCAACGGAAGACTTGGTATTTAATACTATGATAAGAGAATGAGCGACAGAAGAGACGCCTTGAAAAGGAACGTGAGGGGCGAGAGGACAGGAGCAAGCGGTGATGGAGATGAGGGAGACCGATAACGTAAAGGAGCCGTGCTTTTAGTACTCCCCCAAGTCTCACTCTCACGCCCTTTTCGAAATTTTCGGATCTATTTTTATTTTCAGACATTCCTTTTTCGGGTATTCGGGTTCTACTCAGCCTCTGGCATTGTGGGCTGGAGGACTGAATGGGAATAGGAGAAACTCGATAGTGTATATTTCAGAACTTCTAACAGAACTTCTAAACGGAATAGACAGTATGTAATGAGGTTTCAAACTTTATCTCAATCATGCATGAAACGCAACCAAAAAACGCTGGTGACAACCATGTCAGTCGCGTGATCAATGGCTTTTCTGATGACAAGATCTCCGGCGACGGGAGAAACCTCGCGGAGCAATTCTCATCCTATTTCCTCCTCACAACCCAATCCAACTACTTCTCCCTCCAGGATTATGCAAACTCGTATGTCCAATCTTGACAACTTCAAACCCAGCCCCAGCACGAAGCATCGGTACATTTTTATTCAATCTCTTCAACCCACCGCTCTGGTTCCCTTGCACACTTCCCTCTCCGTTCCCTCTTACATTATTAGAAGTAACACTTTCTCCGACGCTTCCACTATTCGTACTCCCACCCATAAAAAATGACTCATCGTCCGCCAATGCACCTGATGCACTCAAAGGAGACCGCCCCTGTGGTGCTGACACCGACGCAGATGTTGGCGTTCCGATATCCGAATAATCTGACCTAACACCAGGAGGCATGACAGAAATCCTTAAGAACGATTCCGCGTGCCATTCATACCATACTTGACGATCATTTGTTAGCCGCCATATTGAGACCTGTAGTTCTGAATTGCTTGGTAGGTAGAGTGGTTCCTATTGAACGAAAATTGTTTCCATCATGTGTGATTGTATCTGGCAAGGGGCGTACTTTGAACGGGAAGAATAATGGGAACCAGCTAAGCATGTTTTTCGATACCTGGTCTTTTCGATGTGGATGTATACTCAGTCCAATACTCCCGTACAAAATCTATTGGATGTTATGGACACATGAACTGACCAAGCGAACAAACAAAACTGACTCACGGCCTCAAAGTACCCAGCCAGCCCACTATCCAACGAAACGACGTGTCAAGATAAATCATACTTCAACGTCGTGACTACTCACTGTAAAACTCCTGCATGTGGGATCCAAAACCTCAACCTCGCACTTCTCACATTGTGATGATTCGTTAATGGAGATCTACTTTCATTTACCGCCACCACACCACCACCATCTCCACCCTCATGCCCATGATCCCTCCTGGGATGTTCAAACTCCCAGCATTCCTGGATTTCTGACCCACATTCCGACTTATCCTCACTTAGAATATTGACAGCTTGGAACATCACAACATAGGGCGTTTCCAACGAATCATCTGCATTTCTCAGCGCACGTGCTTCATTGTAAAGCTTCGATGAGGATAGAGGGGCAAGATGGGATGTATAGGATGAAGGTATCGATATGCCAGTCGCTGGGCGTTGTGATAATACGTTAGTACGTGGTCGTGAAGTGAGGTGTAGAACGTACGTTTCAAACAGTTCTGTGCTCCGTCTAAACATTCTGGACTAAGCTCATTATCCCCAAATGAACCTAACAATTCACTGATAAGTATATCCACCGGTTCCGGTACGTCCAGATTCCTCATATCACCAAAGAGGAGTCGAACATTGCTATCCCTCCATTCATGGTCTTTCCTTTGTTGTAGCCTGTCAGGGACTAGCTCAGTGGTTCATGTCATGTATATATGGATTGTGAAATACAACTCACGTAACGTATGCATTTGGGTTCTTTTCAACGGCGTATATAAAGACATCCCTTTGCGCTCGTCCAACTGCATTCAAGCATCTTGCAACGAGTGGACCACGACCGGCTCCTGCTACACAACAGATACTGAATGGGATTAGTGAGTGATACGAGAAGAAGATAAGGGCTCTTGTACATTCGTTCTGCTGCAGGCCGATCTACGAGAGCTCTAAAAATCGCCTATACATATACAGCATGAGAAACACCAGAGCCCCACAAAGACTTGGTATGCTTACCTCCTCGTATCTTTCATACTTGACAGGATCCTGTTCAAAAGTCTGATACGTCATATTTTGTAAATTGTCCATCAAAGGCTGCCATAGCCGTCAACTATGAACTCGCGTCCATGCATCAGAACAGACCTGCAACGGGGCCTGCAGATAATCTTGATACCCCTGGGCGAAATTTTCTACCGTTCCCGTTGTTTGTGCATTTCGAATAGCAGAACTTGTTTTTTCCAAAAACTTGATATACTGAGAATATGCAACATCACCTCCGCGAGCGTGTTTGTTCAGAGTGGTGTCCGCAAAAATCACAGTCGGACAGTGCTATATAGTCATGAGTCATATTCGAAGGGACCATGAATAGCGGCTTACGATCATACAATCTCTTATGAAAGACTGAGTGGGCTTAGGCAACACAGGGTATCCTTTGGTGTTTGCGATAAAGGTAGACGCAGGGAGAAATATATAGCGAACTGATTCTGCAGCCCACTTACTCAACACACCGAGTTTAGAAGGGAGTGGTGGAGTCAGATCAAGTGCTGCGATGAAGATAGAATCATTTCTGATGGAGATGAGGAAATCGGAGGCGTACTCAGCGTCAATCGAGTGCTGTAATCGCAAATGGACCTGATGAGATCCCACATCTCCCAAGTTGCGTTCATCTCGCTTTCATCGGATGATATCTCAGTGTCGTTGCATGAAGCAGTTGATGTATCCGAGCGTGATGTCCCCAAAACAGCCTCAGTGTGAGCATGGAGGATAGTTGGATTGTAGATGGGCAGCCGGACGGAAAGAGAGATATAGGGGGTATTTTGAAGGCAGCTATTGACGATGCGGGCGTAGGATGCGACGTGGGATCTGTTTCGTGGAGCTGGGAGAATGGCAGTGTGGATACTGAGGTAGGAGGCGTAAGCAAGTTCTTGTTTCAGGGCCTGGAAATATATAAGATGGAATGAAGAAAAGAAGCAGAAGACTTGCGATTTCGGCGTCGTGTCTGATGCCGTCGTCATCTGCATCGAGCTGAAGCCACTCTGAAATCATGGCGATAATTCCCTGGGGTTGATCGAGGTGCCTGAGGGTTACTTCGTCGGGAAGAAAGCAGGGACGCTGGCGCCAAAGCTCTGCAGCGCGTGCGCATGCTTTTCTTGCATCGTCGCCGCCACCCTCAGCGGGGAGGAGACACATACCCTCCCAGCGCAGCTTCCAATTTTCGGTTGTGAGAGGAAGACAGACAGACTCGTAGCCCTTGCTGGTGGCATCCTGAAGACAATGCTGAATTGTGGCATGGTGGTCAGGGTTAAAAGGAAGGAAAGCAGCGAGGCCAGCAGCAGGGGCGTGGTCGGACAGGGGCATAGTAGAGAAGATCGTGTGATTCGATCAAAAGGTCGATCATGATCAGAAATAGTCAGAAAATTATAAAAAAAAAGTCTAAATCTAAAATCTGATTCTACAACAGCCGGGGGCGCTTGTCGGGTGCTGACTCTGTCTCTGGCTCTACATCTGTCGAGAGTGCCTGGCCCTGAACCAGACCCTCCAATACGCTCGCAGCCACGGTGCGCTGCAGCCCATCCTCATCGGAGTCGACTAGGGCCGATACCCGAGCGATAAGACGGTCAGTGAGGGCGTCAGATACCGCATTCTGTGCGTGCTGCGACACTGGGGTGTGCGGAGCAGGATTTGTGAGTCCATGCGATAGGGACTCGAGATAGGCTGCCACACGTGGGAATTCAGGACGCAAGTGCTCGATGGGCTGGTTGTAGATCAATATTATCCTGTGAAAAATAGGACATATCTGGACCTACTGAGACGCCCTCGTTGTTTGTGCGGTCTACGACGGCACCCTGTGCGACGAGAAACTGGGCAGTCTTGATATCTTCGACGGTGTAGAGTGGAGTGTCGCCGTCGCCATCCACGACGTTGACGTTGCCGCCTGGGGCATGAGATGGGTTGATGAGAAGAGTAGGACTGACACATACCCCTAGAAATGAGAAACTGTAGGATGTCAATGTGACCGTAGGATGCGGCAGCGTGCCTGAGAGAGGATGAGTGGTAGGAAGCAATGAGCAGCAAAACCTACATGGGTGTGTATGTGTGCTCGTCGGGCATGTCAGGACTGCATCCGTGGTCGTCGACGAGGAGGACGACGGACGGGAGGTCGCCGTCGGCAGCAGCCACCCATATGTTTTCCGAAAACATTGGGTCAAGCGTGCGCAAACAGGGGGCCCCTGAGTGGAGAGGCAGGTCTCAGAGAACTGCGCTGGTGGAGAGAGGCCCGGCGACAATGAATTCGTACCACCCGGCAACAATGGGCCATCCGGCGACAATAGACCATTCGGCGACAATAGACCATTCGGCAACAATGGAACACTCGGCGACAATGGATTACCCGGCGACAATGTACCCGTACCACTACCAGGCCCGCTGCTGTGTGTTTTCCTTTTTATTAATTATTTCGAAACTCACTCCTCCCAAGATTGGGCTCTGCTCTCTACCGACCTCCAGTTCATTTATCTCGACCCCATCTTCGCCTCCCACCTTGGCCCCCAGGCCGACCTCCTCATCGGAAAATCCCTTATTTCTTTTATTCATCCAGATGAACAATCTTCTGCAGAATCCGACCTCAGTGGCGTGCTCCATTCCCGCACTCTCCATGGTTCAGTCACCAGGTAAGTTGTTCCTTTCTTTTCTCTCTTCGCCCTCCGACTTTTTTCAGTGTCCGTTTTCTGCGTCTCTCCAAAGTGCGCCGCAATCTTGGCTACTCCGGCGCCTCCCCCTCCTGGCCAGATGCACAAAAAATCGTTGGCGACGATGACTATCTGGCTGTAGATATCGTCATCAACTGGGCTGCCGAGGGTCTCGTTCTCTGCTTCATCCATGCCTCTGTCGATCTCAATCCTCGGATCGACAACGACGAGTCTCATAGATCTCGTTGGTCGAATTGGTGTGGCACACCCTTCATGCCCTCGGAGCAGATCGAACTCCTCTTTCGCCGTCTCCTCATGTGTGCCCCCCATTCACCTTCTTTATCTGGTCCTCCTCTCCGTGTTTTTCAGATTCTCGCAAACCTTCCCCAACGTCAGCTCCTCCTCTCGTGGCCCCCGGATCAAGGAGACGGCCTCACCGGCAGGCAGTTGGCCAGACTCGTGGAGAATGCGGAGATGGACTCAGGTCCACACAAAGATAACAATGCCAAAACGAGCTGCACACGCAGGTACAGGGCTACCCAACTCATGCCCCCCACACTTGGTGAGGTCGAGAGCATCTTTATACCGCATGGTAACCTTCTTTCTCTTCCCCCTCTTTCTTAAAGTGTTCTCACATCCCTTGTACACATCCTAGACTCTGTCATGTTTGCCTGCCACAAGTTAGACTCATCCCCCCGCAGCTCCTCTACGCCCAACCCTCCCACAATGCACAATCCCATCTCTTATAATTCCTCCAATGGTCCGAACTATCCACCTCCTTCTGGCTCCTCCTACTACGATTCTCCGGCTTCCTCCTACCCCCCTCTCTACTCTCAGGGTTATCTCACTCATCAGCCCCTTCTCCCACCCCCGACCACTTCATATCCTCCATATTGGTCCCACCAAAACTATCCTCAGCCTCAGCCCCTTTCTGCTCAATCCCAATGGGCTACTTCAAGCCCTAGCCATTCTCTCTCTCCTCTAGCCCATACGTCCACCCCTGTGCCACCATCTTCATCCTCGTTCCCTCATCCTCGTTCTGCTTCCTACTCTACCACCCCAGCAGTCGTGCCACCTCCATCCACCTCATCCTGGCATACAAGTGACTATTATCGAGCCACATCGCCCGCTTACGGTGCCTATTCCACGGGCACAGGTCGTGCTTCGTTCGTCTGCAACAGCATATCATCGACTCCTTCGTCCCTGTTGACTACTGCCGATCCTAATGCACCTTCCCCGACTATCGATGTCGCTCCGCTATCCAAACGTCGTCCAAGTCCTTTATCAACGAGAGGTGGTGGTACCGCTTCTATCGGCGATTCAAGATATCAACCGGGTGGCGTTGTTAGTGTCTTAAACACTGTTTCAAATCCTGGAGGCAGAGGACCTGGGAACCGCCCAGCGGGCTTATCAGGTTGTTCAAGCTGTGGTGCGACTTCTAGTCCAGAATGGAGGAAGGGTCCATCCGGGAAAAAAGAACTTTGCAATGCGTGAGCTCTTTTCCTGAATTGCGCCTTTCCATGCCTGTCACCCTTCATACATAATATTATATGATCCAGAACATTTTGGCTGACTATTTTACAGTTGTGGACTTCGATTTGCTCGATCAAGGGCAAAAAAGGATGGTGGAGCTTCATCAGGCCATGGTCGCAGAAAGAAACCTTCTGACCCAGGTACTAGCACTTCCACCATTGATCCTGCTCCCAGCGGCAGCTCAAAATTTGACTCATCTCCGAATGATTCAAACTCCTATTTCCAAGAACCCAATCTCTCGCATCAACACCACCATATTGTCGGAGGTTCGCGTAGTTCCAATGGGATTGACACAAAAAGGCATCGAAAACGTGACAGTATCGGAAATGCTAGTGGAGGAGGCGTAACTCTGCCACTGGCAACTATAGCCGCTGCAAGCGGATCGCATGGCCATGCCAGTGCACTGGTGAGGAAAGGTGGTTTAGTCTCTGCCAGCTCTTATGAGGCGAATGAGAACTCACCCAATGATGGGCACGGACACGCACATTATGCTGCCTTGGCCTCGGGTGCTCGTGCGGGCGAGAGTGATACCAATAGGAATGGAAAGGCGTTGACTCCATCACCTTCGCCGCCCATTGGAACCACTGGTGCGACTGCTATCACTGGAGCTTCGACTTCTACTTCGATGCCTTCGACGACTTCTGGATCATTGGGATTACATCCTCCCGCTGCTTCTCCAACTTCTTCTCCGCCACCTTCGTTATCTGTCCCGTCTTCTCGCAATCGGAGTTCTCAAGTTTTTGTGACATCTACGTCTTCTGCATCGGGTTTGAAGTTTGAGAATAGTTTTGATACACGGGGTTTGAAGTTTGTGCACTACAATTTCTCGACGCCGGGTACACAGCCTGACAGAGTGATTCCGCCGTTAAACATTCATCCTCAGCTTCATCCTCATCCTTATCCTCAGCCTCATTCTCATCCAAATTCACCGCGTCCGCACTCAAATTCGCATTCACCCTCTGGGATTCACCCTTCACTTCCAGGATATCTGTCCACTGGTCATCATGTTTATTCGGGCTACACAACACGACCATCACCGTTGTCACAAGCCGGGAATATTGTTACTGGACCTGGCGCCGTTGGGTCTGGTGTTGGAGCGGGATTGTTAACGCCACTTAGTTCTGCACCCCCACATTCAGCAACTGCTGAAACTTCCAGTAACACTGTCGAAGAGAATGTCGGTGCCAGTGGGAATGAACCAGGAAGTGGGACGCAGCTTCCGCCGTTGGTACATATGGACCGGCTGGTTCAATCTAGGTCCAGTCAACCTCATTATAGTTCCTTAATGGGAATAAAATTGGATCATGGAATGTCACCAGAGTTGGACTCTCCAGTGAATGGTAGCGGGGCATTGCAGCAGCATGGGACTTTGCTCTCGATCTCGAGTGTGAATAGGGAGCCTTTGACACCGCTTAGTGCGGAAAGTCCGATTGAATCTGATGTTGGGAGAGGTCACCAAAATCATAATCATCAGCACGCTGCAAATGCGAGGACGGCTTTAGGCGGTAGGCAGTGAAGCTGCTTTTTTCGTGGTTGCGTGATGTCGAAAAGCGATGTATGTTCATTTCTTATTTGGTGCGTTGATATGAGTGGTTCCAGGATGCCCCGCTGTCCTGGTCTCGTTCCTTCCTGATCTTGGTTATGACATAGGCTCAACTATGGCTGGTTCTTTCAGATCTTGGACATTCATTCCGTTGACGCATGCACGCGAGGATGACAGTCTTGCTAGGTGTCCATTGATTAATGTATATTTCCTCCCGACTTTGAGGTTTCGCTTTGCGTGATTGACGTTTTCTGGCACGAATGCTGTTTGTTTCCATGAGCATTTGGCAGACCTCTATCACTACCCTTCGCCTCCGGTCCGTTGTTGCCACCTCCTTTCATTTAAAGCTCGTCGAACTGGCTGTTGCGAGTTCAATTGAATCTGTAGTCTTATTGTTCTCGCGAACGCTTCCTCTTTTTTATTATTTTCTCTTGGCTGTGGTTTTCATGTTCTTTTTTCTCCTTGTGGGTCATGCGTGGGTCTCAGAGCTATATTACGAAGAATGATTTATTTATTCCGTTTTATTCTTTTCCACCTGTTGACAGTTTCGTGGAATCTTTGGCTCTCGTCTTGATTTGGACTGGCAAAAGGTGACTTCATTGTACTTGTTACTTGCATGTGGCAGGGTTTCTCCGTCATCAACCCTTATTGTATCACATACACCTACCAGCGGGCAGGACCGTCTGAACACTCGCATTTTTTGCGTCTTGTAAATTACACACATATCATCAGCTACTACACATTTACGCGGCGATGTCCTTCCCCCTTCTCTTCGTATATTGACACCTTGGCCTTTCTTAGTTCCGTATTATATGACTTGTGTCAGCTCGGTTCATTTGTCTCAATATTCTTACACCATTGTCACTTGACTGCAAATACGTTTTCTTTGACGTCATTAGTTTCTTGTTGGGATTTTCGTTTTTTCAAGGGGTTTCTTCTTTTCCGATTTTTTTTCGCGGTTGTTGATTTACACTGATAAAAAATATGGTAATACTGGTTAATAAGTATAGCATTTGTCTTATAGTTCGATCCCTACATCGACTGCCCGCATGACGCTTCGTTTCATGGTCATGTCATAATCTTTCTCTTGAACGGGACACGTAAAATAGTCAACTCCTCATTGATCTACATCGTGATTCTTGTTAGGCGAAATGAACTGATTGCAAGTCCGTTCAAAAGCTTGAATCTTGCCATCAATCAAACGTGTGTAGCACGTTGTGGCTTAACAACAGTAAGGTTTTTTTTATTTCTCAAGTAGTTGAGATAATGTATAAGCTCCGAGGCGTTTCGGTAATTGGGATTACCAAGTCAGAGCGATCGGCTCTTTTTTACACTCCTTCCTTCTGTCCAGGAAGAAGAAACATTCAAGATAGGAAGACCTCGTGGTAGACTCAAGGCATGTTACTTATTGCGAAATGTCAAGTTCTTCTTTATGATGTATCTGTTCCAGAATGAACCTTTGATATCTGAATTTAGATGTGAAATGACGCAGTGTGTTATAGTATTCAACGTGTTTTGATTGAATGCCTTGAACAGTCCTGGACTTCTCGTGTTGTGCTTTTTTAGAAAGACGTGTGCGCATAGGTCGTGTTCAGTTGAACATCATGTTCGTTTTTTCAGCTGTTGTTTTGTCTCTTATTTCTTATGATTGTGTTGAAAATTGTGCAACGATAAAAAGTGATGTCATTGAAATTCAATATCAATACATATATATATACTTATCTAATCTGTAATTCACAACCCACTTTTTTTCGAACACTTCAGGTTGACTGCGCATCTGCAACGCTTGACGGTATTTGTGTTGTGTATGTGTATATGTGAGGGCATTGTGTCCTTGTCAGAGAGTTTCCTGAGGATATCATAATCCAAAGCTCCATTACTCCAGTGTTTCCTACATCAAACTGTCAAACGATGTCGTTGGAAGAGGCAAGGAATGTACGTGTGGAAGCCAATGTCTCCACTGGTAGGGACTTGGATGATTCTGCCGTTGAGATCGGAACGATGTCTAGGACAGCAGAAGAAACTGCATTGAAGCAACACCGAGAAGGGAACGATCCAGATAGGTAAGTTGGCAAACCCTTGATCAATTCACCCTGTTCTGCCGAAGCCAATGTTTCCATCACAGAAAAGATAACGATAATGATAATCTTAAGTCGGACGTCTCTGCTCGTGCAGTTCCTCCTGAGATTCAGGAAGACGATACACTCGGAGTCGATTCAGAAGAGGAAGATGCAGATGGTCAGGGAGGAGATAAAGCTGAAGTAGACGATGGTGATTTTCTTTCAGAATTCCCAGATGATACATCAGTATGTGTTTTTACAATTGAGTGATTGTTTTTGCTGACAGTTTGCGTCTCCTTTTCATGACATAGGAACTTGAGTTGGTACATTGTCGAATTGGATCTCTTGCCAACTTACATCTTCCACGTTTTGCTGGCCATCTTAAGAAGCTTTGCCTTCGACAAAATTCTGTTTCTCATTTAGATCCTGAGGTATTTCATAAGCTGACCCTCCTCGAGGAGTTGGATCTATACGACAATCAAATCCAGCACGTTGATGGCGCACTGGAAAAGTTACAGAAACTCACGTACGTCATGCATCATAGCTCTCGCATACGCTGATGGGGTTTAAATTTGCCTTGGGCTAGTGTGTTGGATCTGTCGTTCAACTTGTTACGAGCTGTACCCGACCAACTGGAGCATCTACATGCACTGGACACAATCTACTTTGTTCAGAACAAAATTTCCAAAATCACTGGTTTGAATCATTTGGTTACACTAAGAAGCCTAGAACTCGGCGGTAATAGGATCCGGGTACGTGACAGCTACTCGTGTTATCAATCTTGTTTGATGCTTTTGGCAGAAGATTGAAGGACTCGATGCCTTGGTGAACTTGGAAGAGCTTTGGCTTGGGAAGAACAAGATTACAAAGCTTGAAGGGCTCGGAAACCTGCGTAAACTGAAAATACTCTCGTTGCAGTCCAATCGCATAACTAAACTCGAAAATCTGGACACATTGACGGAGCTCGATCAGCTCTACCTCAGCCACAATGGTATTGAGTGTTTGGAAGGGTTGGAGTGCAATGTGAGCAGAAGTCCTGTTGTTTAGTATGCAAAATATCATGCCAAGTCTCATTCGATGTCTACTCCCAGATTCAATTGACGACTTTGGATGTCAGCAATAATTTCATCCCTGCGATCGAGAACATTTCGCACCTGATCAATCTAGAAGAACTTTGGGTGCGGCTCCATTAATTCATGGATTCATTGCATCAGGTTAATGTTATTTGGCCAGATGAATAGCAATAAGATATCAGATGTGCACTCACTGGATGCGCAGTTGCGCCACATCCAGACCTTGAGGACACTTTATCTTGAAGCCAACCCATGTCAGGAATCAGATATGGTAGGTTATCGACGGAAGATCATGTTGGCGCTGCCACAGTTGACCCAGATAGACGCCACGTAAGTCTAGAATCTGCTCGAGTTTATAGCCAGTATCTCAACAACAGGTCCAGCTATGTACGAATATCATAGGTTGAAGGTCAAACTTTAGTCCAACCTGGACGTTGAAAATCCATGGGTCGTTGGAGGCGCGGGTTTGAAGAGTTTCTTTATCTTGAGGAAGAAGTTTTCGACTGACGCTACATTATGGGCTCCTCTATGTTATCCTATGGACTTGTTAACACTTGTATTTATCAGAGCCGGGACCAACTCGTATCGAGACTCGCTTTCTCTATTCGAACACGTCTCTCCCGAGATCTTCAAATCATTATTCTGTGTTTTATGGGGATTATTGGCATTTGCTGGAAGTGTGATTGATTTGGATAGGTATGATCGGCTCATTAATGCTTGATCTTCAAAGGCAAATTGCACTTTGAGCAAACACACCAGAACATTTCATGGTAGAGATACCCCATAAAAGTGGTCAACAGGTTGCAATATGAGGAAGGACGACGTTCGTACGCCGCTGTAAGGTCATGCTTTCACGCAGTATCATCCAATCGAAGTCTTGCCGAGTTGCAATATCATACAGAGCATACATTATTTAGGACTAGAATGCCGGGAGAAGAGTTTTTCGGGTTTTGACTCGTTTTCTTCTTCAGTGGAATTTAGAGAATCAAATTTCGAGTGTCCAAGCAATGTGTCCTGATGGCCTTGGACATGAAATTTGGGTCTCATACTAGATTTCATAGCCATCGCATTTTTTGGCGTCCCTGAGTATCTGTCGCGTGTATTCCTGATTGGTAGAGTACAAGATAATGGGTCTTCAACGTCTTGATTAAGCTGAAATTATCTTCAAGGCAAGTCGATGCGGCGTGATATATATATTCAACTCGGTCACATAAAAAATAGCGTGACAAGCTGTCTCCAATGTCCCATTCGTCAAAGCCCAAGGCGAAAGGAGTCAGCACAAGCTCATTTTTTGACCTCAAAGCTGAGCTCTCCAAACAACAAGCCGAGTTCGCCAAGAATAAAGCATCAGGTAAAAGTGCACAGATCGTCGGTGGAGTTAAGCGGCCAGACAAGGTGAGCCATCCTATCCCTTCTTACATCTGCATGCTATGTTTCTTATTAGACATTTTCTAGAAGCCGACCATCTGGGCTCGTCAAAACAAAGGAGTCGATGGGCGTGCTTCAAGAGATATTCAATTAGAAGAGATAAGCAAGCCGACCCTTGAATCGGCTCGTGCTGTGTTGGAACGCAAGGCAAAGATCTACGACAAGCTTCGGCGAGGAAAATCAGGTGGTCTGAGTGATAAGCAATATGAAGCTCTACTTGTAGATGTGCGCTGTTTTTTTTCTGTCAAATTATACCATTTCGTCTCAAACCTTGGCTCTAGTTTGACAGCAAACCTATCGATGCATTTGAATCAGACAGTGATGAT
>Ga0153995_1000119_pt1 | contig 14641 bp, 17 predicted proteins | sample TSNC079MetaG_FD_104678 | JGI IMG/M metagenome (GOLD analysis project Ga0153995, IMG submission 104678) | Attine ant fungus gardens microbial communities from North Carolina, USA - TSNC079 MetaG | ecosystem: Host-associated > Fungi > Mycelium > Unclassified | place: USA: North Carolina, Lumber... | reverse complement strand
GATACGGAGATGGAATGGCCAGACAAGAAATATGTATCTACCCATCTGACAGAACAAAAGAATGACAGCATGAGGCAGATACCTCGGTGGCCTGAACACTGGATACAGCGATCGATGAATCTTTGTCAATAGTACTCTGACCGACAGTGTCCGAAGACGTTGATCGGTAGCAGGCGCGCACCGACAAATCTGGGTTGACTAGATCAGACTGTGCTCCCCAAGAAGTGTCGATGGAGGCGTCCTGTTGACTATCGTCGGGATTACGGTATGTGGAGCTGTGGGGAACAGTGTCTGTCAGAGCACCTTCGTCTGTCGGGCTCTCCGTCTCTTGCCCTGCCCTCCCATCCTCTGCCGTTGCTTCATTTGTTGACGCAAATAAACTCCTCTCCTGAGAGGGAGTCCCTGACGTTTGCAGGATCTGTGCACTCCAACCACTGACTTCGCTTCCCCAGCTTCCTCTACGTGAGCTGCGAGGACGCAAAGCCCGAACACTGGCATCACGCTCGTCGTTTCCGTCTTCACCCGGAACAAACAGACTAGAATTCTCCGCATCTAGGAACATACTCCCGCCAAAGTGTGACATTGAATCGCCTCCACTAAATGCAGAAGAGGATGTAGAGCCGTAGCCTTGTGGTCCCAGCCGCGTCGGCATTGCAAATGCAGAGGAAGCCAGCGTCAAAACCGATGCACAGTCAAGAGGAGGTGATGATGGCCGAGGATTATTTCTGGGATGATGGGAAGTATGGAGGGGTGCTTGAACAGGTAGCATGGGGCTCAGTCCAATCGTCTGGTGATTACCACTCTGCGGTGATGAACGCGAGGGTTGGGGGAGTAAAACGGAGAAGCTGGCAGTTGGGTTACCTAAGGAAGGTTGGCGCATATGCTGCACACGGTGCGAGCTTGGGGTGACAGGAACCTGGGCGATGTGTGCCATGCCATTTCCGGGAAAATCGACGCTCAACACTGTCGTTGGTTTTGTACTCGCTGCGATACTCCTGAATGTTCTAGGATCCGAGAGATACGAAGAAGAAGAGCGAGATGGGGCTGGTGAAGGAGGGGTACTCGGGGGAAGCGGTCGCACAGAAGCATCATCGTCAGCTTCCAGCATACTTGCGGGTGACCAAGTCGAGTCTTGTGCCGTTGAAAGACCATCTAAGGCGTTAATGGAATCATTTTCATAGGATTGGAAGTCATCACCATTAAGCGAAATCGTCTTGCGCCTATGGATCGATGAAACTTCCAATCTATCACGATATCTCGTATACGGAGCAGAACCACCTGGAACAGGCGATGACACCACTCGTCCGTTCGGCCTCATTGAATTGGCCCTACTGACTGCCCGTCCCGTAGGAGCAGCGAGTGGTATGGTGTCGGACCTCTTGCCCTTCACGGTACCAGCGAGCTTCCGCTGAAACCAATTGATGATTGGCTTGCTCGAACGACGGGGCATCTTTTTCTGTTGAGGAGTATGACTGACGAAAGTGAAATAAGGTTGGATCGGTGCATTGCTTGAGTCTGCCTTTTTCACCTCAGTGGTTAGTGGCGTGGAAATCGGTAGCCGTTGAGAGTTCGATCTGTGTTCACCCTGTGTTTTCAAACTCATGTAGGATGAGTAATGAGCTAACAAAGATGCAAGTAAACCTATGGTAATTGGTTTGCTGATGGCATCAACACAATATATAAATTTCCTAATAGATCCCAGTAGATTTTACGAGTACAAGTTTCAGTGTCATTACAATATTTCACCAATCCGTCTTCTTTGCCGTCCGGATTGGCTCTACTGGGATCTTACCATTGTACCCATACCCGTCCAGCCATGACCAGGTTTGCGACCTACGGGTTTCAAAACTTTGAATGGCATCTTTACGTTGCATAGTCAATCCAATGTCGTCTAGCCCATGCAATAGACAATGCCTGCGGAACGGGTCAATGGTAAATGGGATGGCAGCATTGTCATTCAAGCGACGAATCTCCTCTTTTTCCAGATCAACCTCAAGCTCGGAACCGACCTCTGCATCTTGCGCAAGTTCGCGACACTGTTCTTGAGGTATAGTTATGGGCAACATGCCATTTTGCATCGCATTATTCCGGAAGATGTCTGCGAAACTGGGCGCGATGATGCAGTAGATACCAAAATCTTTCCTTTATGGAGAAAATGTCATCAGAGCTGTAAGAGGACTGAAAAAGCCAATATTTACAAGCTCCAAGCGGCGTGCTCACGAGAGCTGCCGCAACCAAAATTTGAACCAGTGCAAATAAGAATCTTCGCCTGATCATAAGGCGGGCGATTAAGGACAAAGTCTGTGTCCTCTCCTGTTTGCGGGTTCTTTCGCAGTGGATAGAATAAGGCTTTTGAGAGGCCAGAACGCTTCAACGTTTTCAAGAATTGTTTTGGAATGATCTTGTCAGTGTCGACATTCTCCATGTCCAGGGCAGCGGCAATGCCTCTGAGGATAGTGAACTTTTGTGAGCTAGAAGGGGTATCCTTGGGCGGCAGAACTTTCGTTGACTCGGCTGCCTGGGATGACGGTAGCTCAGGGGCAGGAGGAGGGAGAACAGGATCATCAAGAAAGTCATATTCGCTTGTCGTTTTCAACGCATAGCCCGCCTCCCTGCCCAAGAACTTGCGTGCATCTGTCAGTTTTCCAGTGAGAGCAGTGGCAGTAGCCGTAGCAGGGCTGACGAGATGGGTTCTACCCCCAGCACCCTGACGACCCTCGAAATTACGATTGCTCGTACTTGCACATCGCTCACCGGGCGAAAGTTGATCTGGGTTCATACCGAGGCACATCGAACACCCTGCCTCACGCCAGTCAAAGCCAGCACGCTTGAAGATGACATCCAAGCCTTCTGCCTCTGCATGTTGTTTGATGACACCCGATCCGGGGACGATCATAGCTGCAACATTAGGTGCAACCTTAGCATCGGGGCCAGCGGCAAGGACAACTTTCGCAGCAGACCGGAGATCCTCAATTCGGCTGTTAGTGCAGGATCCAATGAAAACCTTGTCAACGACGATATCCTCCATCGGAGTGTTGGGAGCCAATCCCATATAAGACAACGAGCGTTCAGCAGAAGCCCTCTTGATAGGATCCATGATGGTAGCAGGGTCTGGTACTTTGCCGGTAATGGGTACGACATCTTGGGGAGATGTTCCCCAAGTGACAGTAGGAATGATATCTGTGGCGCGAATCTTGACCTCGACGTCAAACTTGGCATCTTCATCTGATTTTAAAGTCTTCCAATATGCGACGGCCCGCTCCCACTCATCCCCCTTGGGTGACAAAGGTCGGTCACGGAGATACGCAAACGTAATCTCATCCGGAGCAATCATACCAGCACGGGCACCAGCCTCAATGCTCATATTACACACACTCATGCGTGCCTCCATGCTGAAACCACGGAAGACTGAACCTGCGTATTCAATCACACAACCGGTACCACCAGCCGTGCCAATCAAACCGATGATGTGGAGAATGACATCCTTCGATGTCACACCTTCGTGAAGCTGACCATCGACGGTAATCCGCATATTCTTGCCCTTCTTCTGCAAGAGAGTTTGCGTTGCCAGGACGTGCTCGACCTCTGATGTGCCGATGCCGAAAGCCAAGGAGCCAAATGCCCCGTGGGCTAAAGAAGTATTATTGGCCTGAAGAAGGGGTAGTAGAATCATTTACATACTCGAAGTATGGGAATCACCACAGACACAAGTAATTCCGGGAAGCTAACCAAGGGTCGAAGTTCAGGCATTGATCACTAGATAAGTAACTTACTGTGAATCCTTGCTCAGGACCAATTACGTGTACAATGCCTAAATGATACAAGGTTAGCTGTAGCGTTCACTTGTTTCGCCATCGGTCGAGGTCAATTACCTTGGCGCCTGTCTCTCATTCCAAAATAGGTGAGGCCGAACTCCTTTACGTTATCCTCCAGAGCGGCACATTGTGCACGAGAATCAGGCTCGATAATGAATGATTCTACAGATTGAAAGTTTTGGCGGGAAGCCGTTCTAAAAAAAAATCAATGAGGACGGATATCAGTTGATCAAGATAAGTCGTACGGGATATTGTGATCAACTGTTGCAAGAGTACAGTCTGGCCGGCGGACACCACGGCCAGCATTGCGTCTGCAAATGATAAGCTCGTCAACACAAACACGGAAGATGATCTCGCCACAAGATACGTACAAGCCTTCAAATGCCTGAGGGCTGGTTACTTCGTGCACTAAATGTCTGTGATGGCTGCATAAAGAAGGACGTCACCACACGGGAAAATGCCCAACATACCTATCGATATAGATTAGAGCCAAACCATCCTCATTCACATCCCTATATTGCATAGGATAAGGCCTCTACTAGGTTGCCAATCAAAGAGAGCTGCTCACACAACATGGTCATCCCAAATCCTGTCGTAAAGGGTGCGGGGTTTTGGAATGGCAGACGGCATGGTAATAATGGTCTTAGGGGCAAAGAGAGGCTTTTCAAGTAAATTAGACATCTCATCGGACATAGTCGGCCGATCGGTTTCGGATATATGTCGGCTATCTTCGGACATAAGCATGTATGAGCTAACCAGGATTACCTGAACAGGTTTCAAGAATTGGTATAAGGATTAGACATGGACAGGCACTGTATCCTGCCATTTTCTCCCCAATACTACATGTCTGACTGCTGGGGATCACAAAGTTGTGTTTCATTACAGTGAATGTGTACATCATGTGCTGTGTCTTCGCTGGCTCACTCGCACCATGTCGATGGGCCTTGGTATGGCTTGACAGGTTGATTGTGTCTGAGACTCAGAATTAGATTGTCATTTATAGGACACAAGTTGTCAACCTTGTCATCACAAACCACTTTGAGAATCGCAAAAGAAATTCACTTCCACTCTAGTGGTGGAAAAGTATAAGGTCACTATGTCCCTTCTGATACTAGAGAGATGCTAGTCTGGATATTACAAATAATTTTCTAGTCCTATGTATTGGTATTTCATAACGTAGAAAGAAGTCCAGGGTGGGTCGGGTCAGGGTAATTGCCATTTCGCAGCGTATTCTTCTCCTTCGAAATTATTCCACTCTTCAGTAGCCTGCTCGAGCTGAATGAGGAGATCTAGGATAATTTTGGGATGCTTTATGGGTCGCTCATGGACAGCATTCAGAGTCGATTTGATGATCGTTCGAAACGCTAAGGAACCTCGGACATTCCGCGAAAGTCGAAGATGTGGAACAGAAGGATGCAAGGAGGGCTGTGTTGATGGTCTGCTCTGGGTGGGAAACCTCCGTGGAGCAAAGCTCTGTTCTGACTGTGACCTAGATAGAATCTTCGAGGAAATGTTTCCTTGGGAGCTAAGGACATCTTCTAGATAACGTGGCTTAGAACAACGGTGACAAGAATAAGACTGAGAAGTCATGGGAACTTGCTGAGGTCCGTCAAATTCCGATTCCAAAGAGAGAAGAGGTAGATCAAGGGTATCGGAATATATAGCATGCCGCTTGGTCGCGCACCACGATTGGTCGTCACGAGGACACGATGGGAGCAGGCGCTCGTATCTACAATTACGAACGGATTTGTTCGGGTGACGTGTCAGGTCTTCGGAGCAGGCCCGAAATTTCGGCTTCATTGATACGATATGACAAGTACAGCGATCTGTAACTTTCAAAATGGCCTCCGGCTGTTTGCCATGCGTCTTCGTTACATCTGAAAGCCGATGAGAACGAGAGGAATTCCAGATGAGGGTGAGTCCCCATTGTAATTAAATTCATACTCGGAGCATGTGATGATTTTCCTAGGATGGACGGTTTCGGTTTGTGCTGATTTCTCAGACTATGATATTCGGCATCGCCAATGGTGGTTTCCTCCTTTTGGACTGACATTTTTTCTGCAGCAAGGACCATATGCAGTTTATCAGGACTGTTGTCGACTCTGATTTGAGGAAGTGTAGAGAGCTTGGATGTGGGACGATGACTTTAAGAAATCGATGAAGGATCACAATACTCACGTTTGAGCGAGAGCGAGAAGCAAAGAAGGATGGTGAAGGCCGCCAGTTTGTATATTGAAGAGCTTGAGTTTTACATTTCATGCCATTTTTTCCGAATACATGCGGCTCAGGAATATTGTTAAGGCCATTGGCTTCCCTTAAAGGGACAATCTGAAAACGATGGGGCGTAGCATCCCGCACTGCGACGCGCGTTTGCATAGTGACCGGGCTTTGACTACCATTAGACTCTGCAGAAGATTTTATAGATGCTCTCATATTGATATCTTGAGAAATTGCGTTCCGGGAGGTAGAAAACGGAGATGCTGCACGGGAGAATGTATCCAGAGGGGTGATTGGAAGCCTTGCGAGAGGCTTGGGAGCTTGAGCAGGACCCCTTGGAGAACTAAATCTAGAACTAGTCATGCTTGCATAGGCGGGACGATTATAGCGTTATGTTCAGATTAGTTTGGACTGGTTGAATTCCGAAAGTGAGGTCATTGAATGAGCGATTCTATTTGTGGATACAGAACAAACATAGCCCAACAGGATACTCAGGGACTTGTAACAGACATTGAGATTCAATCACAAAAAAAATATTCCAGTTGAGACATGGTGCCTCATTCCTCAGTGCCCATACCAGACTCGCCCCGTTCTTCGCAGTCTCCACCACCTTCAGGGATACAGGGGGACTTGGAGCTGGAGCTATTGGGTCTGGCGAATGCTTTGTACAATCTCGGGACAACCGTTATCAATGACTCAACAAAAGAGCGCGACAAGCCTGGCGGAGGAAAGCAGGTTGGCCTCCGCGTGTAAGTTCTCATGCCCACTTTACTATCACCAAAACCAATTTACGTCAGGAACAACGTCATCCAGCATCTCGAAACGATTGACAGCATGGTGCAGCCTCTAGAGATCATGGTACCGATGCAGGTGTTAGTCGATATCGACGATGCACGGAACCCATCGCAGCTGACGCGAGAGAGATTAGAGCGTGCAGCCACAGAGAACCAATTCATGAATGGGAAAATTGCAGCAATTGATGTGAGTATTCGGCAAAGACGACGATTTGGTCTGAGATGGGACAGTCATATCGTAGAATTTTTGATGAAGCACTGTGTCAAAACTTTCCAGAACTTGAACGGCACTTTCGAGAGCAGGAGGAGGAGAGTAAGTAGAGTAGAATAATGCATGGGTTGCTAAGCCGGGGGAAGCCGAGAAAGTTTGAGTGGACTGCTGCCAGATCAATTATATCTTTATCTGCTTCTTCCACTATGCCTTCTGTCGACAACTACCTTTCCCTATCTAATTCCTCGTCAAGATCTTCAATCATAGACTCTCTTGAAACTATTAGCAATTGTCAGTCCTCTTCTTTCGCCTTTAGTTTATTCTTCATGCTACCACTGCAGCGCCACATTCCGACATCACTCCCTCAACACGCATCCAGTTGATCCGAGCTCTCCTTGATGACTTGGACAATCCAGGAAAGGGCAGATTGAACTCCAATGGTCTGCCAATCTCAGTTCAAGCATCTTTGACACTCACCTCTAGCCTTCAGATGCTGCTAAGGCTTTCCTTGCCATCAAATCTCTTGGTCGCGATCCTTCCGGTTCCGAGTTTCTTGCGTTGCCTGAAAACTTCTTGTCTCTTCTGTCGCTTTCAGCATCATACAAAGGCGATCGTGATGCTTCCCTAGAAGCCCTACGGTGTATCGCTAATGCACTTTTACTCGTTGAGAGCTCCAGGGCGACTTTTCTAAAGTCACCTGTTAACGGTGGTGACTTCTGTCTGAATGCTTTAGAGGCATGCAAATTCAATTGTTCCTTCCCCTGCATTAATGACCATTTACCCAGAAAGCAACTACACCTGATCAGATCTTTGTATTTGCTCGTATTCTCTTTCTCTCCACTGCTTTCTCTGCATTCTATATCGCGAAATTTGTTGATAACGATTACAATGGGCACACGCTTGTGGAGATGGTCAGTTCCAAGCTCGACTTGCTGCTATCAATCAGCCTTCAGACCAACTCCACAAGTGCAGTCAAAGAGGCAATGACGGATGTGCTCAAATTCATCTACAACATGATCTATCACTACCCCAAGGTTTACTATATTTGTTGCTGTGCAGCTGTGACGTGCTTATATGTTGCTCAGATTGCTCAGGAAAATCCACCGAGTCGAGCTGCTGTAGAAGACAAAAATAAAGTACTAGGGGATCTCTGGAGCCCTAAGCTTGACGGGTGAGGCAATGATTCTTTCTGTCCCATTGCTGCCAATATTCATGTCTTCCTTTCTGTGGCTGCCACCTCTTTGTTAGCCTTCTACCAATCCTACTCCGATTATTTATGTCTCTCCCACCTACTTCACCAAACCCCGTCACGGCTCCATTGACTCACGTTCTACATGTTCTTATCGGGATACCCATTTCTCCTGCTCTCAAAACTTTCTGGTTTCCTCCGTCGTCGTCAGAATGCAACACGGCGACTAGTTCAATTTCTCAGACTATCCATGATGACATTCATCCGGGTAATTCCTCTATGCTTCAGATGTCTTCCAGTGGATCAAACACACTAGATAATACACCACACCACATGGATATCCTTACGCGCTCTTGGGGATTCTTAGAAGAATCGTTTAATCATTTCTTCGCCGATACCACTGAACCAGACGATCCGAAAGTTCGTGAATTGGTCAAGAAAGAGATTCTCAACAACAATTTGGATGATATCCTCACTCCTCTAATTATACTGATCACCAGACTTTGCCAAGCAGATGAGACGTCGAAAGCGCGAGTAAGACATTGGCTTGTTCCTGATGACCTCGACCGCACGTCCCCTTTGGAACAACGATCAGATTTGCTTGGAAAATGTTTGAGATTATTGGGAAGTGTCTATCACCCGAGGCTCAAAGACGCTATTGGAGATTTGTTATTTGTAATGGCTGGTTCTGACGGTATGTCTTTGTTGATGAGACTCTCATTGATTCACTGACCTATTTTCAGCTTCCAATCTTACTGGACTTGTCGGTTATGGGAATGTTGCAGGGTTCCTTTTCAATAAGGGGATCTTCAGCGCACCGCCTTCGTCTTCTGATTCTAGCGCGTCAGATCTGACCAAGTCGCTCGGAGATGATATTAACCCCATCACTGGAACCAAATTCAAACCAAAGCCGGATCTTCCTGAGATGACGGAAGAGGAAAAGGAGCAAGAGGTTGATAAACTACTATGGTTGTTCGATCGCCTCGAAAAAACCGGTGCAATTCCTGCAGATCAGAATCCAATTCGCAAAGCCATTCAGGAAGGCAAAGCCACTTTAGGTCCCTGAATGTTGCCCTTCTGTTGTGCTTTTTTTTAGTTCTTGTGCTTATCCAACAATCAATACTACGATAATACCATTATATACATCAGGCAGATAGCTGATCAGAGATCATTTTAATGGATTTATGATGGCATGTAAAGCAACTAGATCACGAGATAATAAGGGCTCTCAGTAAGAATCAAGTAGTAGGAGGCCTTAGAATGTAATTCGTTTACCCTCAAAATTAGCGATACCTTCAGACCGCGCACCGCCCCTACCACGACCCCTTCCCCGGTCGCGGCCCCTGCCTCGATCTCCTCCCCAACCTCGATCTCCTCCTCCTCGCCCTCCTCCTCGCCCTCCTCCTCGTCCTCCTCCTCGTCCGCCACGCCCATTCCCACCGGAGCCATCCCGTGGCTGGGAATAATCCAACCTGATACGACGGCCTTCGATCTGGGTACCGTTCAAAACCTCAAATGCCTTCTTCGCATTCTCAACGTCTTCTAGTTCAACATAACCAAAACCTTTCGGTGCACCGCTGTCTCTGTCAGTTGGTAGACGAATTGTCTTGACATTATACCCATCAAAGTACGACCAAAGTGTATCTTCGTTGATAGTGAATGGCAAATTACCAACAAAAAGTGTGCTGCTCGGCGGGCTGATCTGATCACCAAACGACTTGGCGCGCTTCTCGCGAGTTTGGCTGGGGTCAGGAGGACTTGAACGATCCACGTTGATTGCACGTCCATCAATCTCCTGGCCACTCATCTCCAAAGCCTTCTCGACAGCTTTTGGATCCTTAAAATGCACATAACCGAAACCGCGTGACTTGCCAGTATTGCGATCCGTCTGAACAGTGGCAGTGATAACCTCACCACAATGCGCAAATTCCTGGGCAAGGCGATCATTATCCACTGACCACGAGAGACGACCAACAAAGATGGAGTTGGTTTCCTGTGAGTTGGCTTCCTGTAAACTTGTGTCCAGTTTGGCCTTCTTCCCTTCGACTTTTCCCTCATCCTCTGCCTTGCGTTTACCTGATCAAGGAACAAACATGAGACATGGACACGAGAAAGTGGGTAATCATACCGTTACTGGTGGGTTTAGAAGAGGTGGAATCTGCCATTTCAACGTCTTCGTCTGAAGACGAAGAATCCGAGTCAGAGCTTTCTGAATCAGAGCTGACCGCCTCATTAGCCTTCTGCGCTACTGGCTTATCAACTGTCTCTTCTGCCTCTGATTCAGAACTGTCGTCGCTGGTATCCGATGACTCAGAAGCTTTGGCTGTCTTGACAGCACCATTTGTGGCTTCTGCAGGAGAGCCGATCTCCTCTGAACCGGAGTCTGACCCAGAATCAGAATCATCGCTATCTTCTTCACTCGACGACTTGGAGGCCTTCGCTGTAACTTGTTTACTGGCTTCAGACTTTGGCTTGGTATCAGTGTCTGAGTCAATTTCAGACTCGGAAGAGGATGACGAGGTTGACACTGCCTTCGGTTTGGATTTCGATTTGGCAGCAGCAGGCTGAGGCTTTTCGGTAGACTCCTTCTTTTCGTCCGCTGCTTTGGTGGAAGACGCAGGCTTTGATTTTGCAGGCCTCTGAGTTAGTTTGACTGCATCAGGCTGAGACTTTTCAGTGGTTTCCTCATCTTCACTATCGCTTTCGCTTTCCGAAGATGACGAGTCGGAAGACGATGCAGCCTTTTTTGGGGTATCCTTCACTTGAGAAGCTTTTGGTTTCTCATCTTCAGAGGATGAGCTTTCGCTTTCCGAAGATGACGAGTCGGAAGATGATGCAGCCTTTTCGGGGGTTACTTTCACTTCAGAGACTTTTGGTTTCTCATCTTCAGAAGACGAGCTTTCGCTACTCTCATCAGAAGAATCTTCCTTCACCTGTAAATACATAGGTAATCAAGAACGTCGCAAAACAGGCGACATCTACCTTGCTACTTGGGGCATTCTGCACTGTAGGCTCTTTTTCACTCTTTGAGTTAGAGCTGGATGAGCTGCTAGGTTCTTTGGGAGTGGTTTTTTTAATCTGTTTTCCTGATTTTTTTGCCTTCCCGTTCTGTGCAGAAGGATTATGAAAAGGGATATGAGTTTCGAACAAGTACTGACAGGAGCCTGAATCTTGGTCTGCGCCTTGGCGAGTATTTCCTTCGACGTAGCAGGTATAGGATGAGGCACAGCTTTGACTGAAGCGGCCTTGGTTGTCTTTTTCTTCTCGGTTTTGGCCATTGAGCTTGTGTTGAAGGGAAATGGAAATTTTTGCGAATGTGGGAAACACGATCACGTGCTTGAGCTTTTTCTATTCCGTGACAGACAATCTAGTGCTTGAGACCTGGTCCACGGGTGAGTTGACAAAGAATAAGAACTGTAGTGATGTAGTAGACGGGCGAGGTCAGGGGGAATTGTAAATGTGATTATAGTCCAGAGCAGATAGCACGTGTATAAGCTGTCTTGTTTTTAGATTGTGGTGCTCGCCCATGGAGGACCCGAACTTTGATGTAGTCATCCTGCGCACTGGACTTACCGAGTCTATCGTGGCTGCGTGTGTTTTTTCTTTCGACTTATGTCGGCCTCTTGATGATTTGATCCAGTGCACTCTCCAAGTGGGGTTTCAAAGTAGCTCACATTGACCAGAACCCCTACTATGGTGGTGAGCAAGCTAGTCTCACGTTGGAAGAGTTCGCAAAATGGGTCGACAGAATGTCTTCTACTTCTGGAAAATTTTCCTGGGGAAGCCACTCCGGCACAATACCACCTTATGCTCAACAATACTCAATCTGTCTTTGCCCAACCGTCAATCCATCTGCAGGACCTTTTATCGATGCTCTCATCCACTCCGGTGTTTCTAGATACAGTGGATTTCGTCTCTTGGAGTGCGTTGCTGTATATGACGGTGCAGGTGCATTCAGGAGTGTGCCAGGAAGTAAGGAGGACGTCTTCAAAAGCCAAGACATTTCTCTGTTACAAAAACGTCGACTCATGCGCTTTTTGACATTTGCTGTTGGTGATTGGGAGCAATCAAGTGAAATACAAGGCAAACATGACCTTCCTTTCACTGATTTTCTAGAGTCTGCCTTTTCTCTCAGCCCTGAGCTCATCACCGTCATTAACTACGCTTTGGCCTATTCAAGCCGACCTGCAGGTGAGAATCGACCTACCATTCGGCTGCACATTATTGAAATTAATTAGATTCCACGATATCAGTTCTTCCCCGGATACAGCGCTATCTGCGGTCAGTTGGCCGCTATGGACCATCCCCGTTCCTTGTCGGCCACTATGGAGGAGTGGGTGAATTATCCCAGGGGTTTTGTCGCACTGCCGCAGTCAACGGTGCCGTCTATATACTTGGAAGGCGCATTATTTCAATATCTCTTAATTCCTCATCAATACAGCCCAATGAAATTCAGCTTGATCCTCCGCCCAGATCATTCCGCTATTCCTTAAACCTTGAAGACATACCCGAATCATTACATGCAAGTGTCATTCTAGGCCCCGTCTCCTACGCTTCAGATCAAGTTACCAATCCAAGTTGGCGCTCCTTCATATCACCTTCTTTCCAACCGCTGTATACACTGACCTCTGTAGCCCGATGTGTTGCTATCATCGAACATTCCATCGTACTGTGCCCCCCTTCTCCCGTTGTTGACGACACAGACGATGACGATGACGATGACGATGACGATAAGAGCATAGAGGGAGAAGAGGCATCTCTGGATAAATCACTTGACACTGCGATTCTCGTATTTCCACCAAATTCACTAGAGAGTGGTTCGTCTCAATATACAGCTGTCGTATTGATTACTGGCGAGGGTGCACTCTCAACTCCCAAAGGAAAATGTGAAACTTGCTTCTCATCAATTGCTTCATGCGCTGACCAATTTTTCAGACATTTTATACATCAGCCTCCCTATTCCTGGTGATAGCCAAAGCGATCCTTCGCGAGTACTTCGGCCTTACCTGGATACTATTCTGCGACTTGGGAGGGAAGAACCTCAAACACCCTTATTCACTGCCTTCTATGTCGAGAATCTAGACGAGATCTGTCCACTTGGAACAGACCCACAGGAAGCGTCCTGGATCATTCCTCCCTCTACCCCTCTCTGTCCTCTCGGTGACATTGCTGATGCAGCTACACAGAATGCTGAGGTTCTTTTTCATGCAGTACTTCGGGCTCTGGGTGATAGCAATCAGAAGTATCAGAAGGATAACTCCCATGACGGTGGCATCTGGCCCGAAGTTCTTACCCCAGAAGATGAGGATGAAGTATGATTCAACATAAGCTATTCTCAGGGGATGAGATATATTTGTGTTACATTAGTTCACCCCCATTTTCACAATCTGTTTCTGGATCAATCCCGCTATCTCGATGTTGTTCTTCTCCATGAACATCATATGTCCATTGCCGTGTATCCCAACTTCCCCCAACTTGACATGTTCTACACTGACACCAGCTTGTCTCAGGTAGTCTACTGTGCAATCATCATATATTGCGTGATAGCTGGCTTCCGAGGTCACAACGAGAATTGGTATCTTCATCAGATTCGCGAGTTTGCGTGCGGGTGACGCTTGTAAGAAACAAGTGAATAGGGAAGAGTTACTTGCGACTATGGTTTTCAGATCGTCTGCAGATGAAAGTGGTGGATCATATGCAACGGGTGTTTCTGTAATGCCGAACGGGCGTGCCGGCACGATAGGAGGGAAAATCGCATTTATGAATGGTGGACCGCTCGGTTCAAGGGCGATAATGAATCTAACAAGGTTCGGTTTGGAGTCCCCCAGAACCCAACCCAAAGGTCCCGATTGCGAGTGAGTCAGCAAAATCACAGGCTTTATACTCCATCAGTAATCTTCTTATAGCGTTTGCACGGCAACTTACGCCGATTTTGTCTAGTAGAGCTGGTCCAGCGTTCTGGATCCTTTCCGAAGTTTCCTCGTCAGAAACTAGGCTAGGTACTGTTGATGCATAGAAATTGTCGAAGGTGGCATCTCCCATACTTCCATTTCCGGGCCATTGAGTGTGTAAGGTTGCTTGAGGCCAGAGTTTGAACCTTTGCGTTGCCGTGAAGTGTGACTCGATGGTGAAAGTATCGTATGTACTCTGGGGTCCATCTACTTCGACCTGGAAGGCTGACCTTCCCCGGGCAGGTTGATCTACGATATAAACCTTGGCAGGATGTTCAGATGTTCACTGGGTGAATTGATGGATTGCCCCGCTCCTCACCTCGTACCCTTGACTGAGGAAAAAATCTCCCCAGCCTGGGCGCCCATCAGGAGTATTCAGAAAATTAGTACCAGTCATAGCTGATATCATTAGCAAAGGAATATATAAAGTCAATTGCCTACTAACCGTGTCCATGTATTATGAG
>Ga0153995_1000118_pt1 | contig 14700 bp, 17 predicted proteins | sample TSNC079MetaG_FD_104678 | JGI IMG/M metagenome (GOLD analysis project Ga0153995, IMG submission 104678) | Attine ant fungus gardens microbial communities from North Carolina, USA - TSNC079 MetaG | ecosystem: Host-associated > Fungi > Mycelium > Unclassified | place: USA: North Carolina, Lumber... | reverse complement strand
TGGCTGATCCGCGTTTACAATGGAACCCGAAGAATGAGCATTGGAGACAGAAGGTGCGGAAGTGACAATAGGCTTTGAACTATTTGACCGGGGCGACTGTGATTCAGGCGGCGTCAAAGGTTTCCTGACAGGCGAACAAAAAGTCTGGGAGGGGTTGGATAGCGGTAGTAGATTGGTGGACAGATCGTAGTCGGATTCGTCGTCAAGTGGTATAGGTACAGATTGGGCAAGGAGTAAAGATTCGTCTTCATTGTTCATTTGAGGGTATAGGCTCGAAGGACGGGGAGGAGCATGACGAGTCAGTCTGCTCGTTGCCCGAGGTGTCGGGGAAGTATGCAGCGGGGATGTAGGCGGAGAAACAGGCAAAGCTGTTTGCACCGCTCGTCGCTGTGTTCCTCGGGATGATATACTGTTAGATCCATTGAATTGTCGTCCTGTTGCCATATCTGGCAGCGAGAGGAGACAGCTTCCTCTGCCGGAACTACCTGAGGAAGATCGCCTGTGGGCAGAAAGAGTGGGGGTGGTCCCACATCCCCCAGTTGGAGCAGGTGGGCGAACGCTGGGAGGGGATGAAGAAAGACGAAGAGGAGAGATTGGACGAGCATTGTCTGTTCGCGAGGTGGAGGAACTTGGTGACCCAGAACGACGTCGGCCCGGTAAATTGTGAGAGGCAGAGGTCGCCTGGTGATACAACGTCGGAGGAGCAATAGCAATGGCTTTGGCTTTCGCACGACTGGCTGCGATGGCAGCTGCAACGCTTCCTTTCTTGATAGTTTTCGGGGTGATAGATGGAATGTTCTCCTGTTGATCTAGATTTGGGCAGACCTTTTCTAGCTGCCTTCGGTTCACTGAGTCCAGAGATTCCAAGATGGTGGCGCCACTTGCAGGCCAAATCCTATGAAACTTCCAGAAAACCTTTCTGGCTACCTCGCGGACAGCAGGACTTGTATCTGTGATAGCTCTACGCATGCATTTATCGAGGACCTCCAAAGTGCCTGAAGTCTCAATAGCGCTTTTGGCACGCCGTCCATGAACTTCCAGGTAGGTTTTGATATGACCAACTACGAAAGCACGAGCCTGAACGGCTTTCTCTTGTAGAGTTGTCCACAGAAGGGTAATTACAATCTTGGGCTGTGAGGACGAGTGCGTTAAAATGCTTGTCACAGTTGTTTGGGATTGCTGCGCTGTGATCTTCTTTGTCAAATTTGCCATCTTGAGTAAATTACTCAAAAGCAAGTCACAAAATGGCTCCAAACTCGCCCCAAGACCGATTGCTAGTTCGGAATAGAGTAGACAAGTATTCACCGCCACAATTGTTCGTAAACTAGCAAGCTAGAACCAAGTTTAAATGAAGTCAAATATCGCATGCATCAGGCCTCACCGTTTTCAAAGTCCATTGCATGAATCCATCTTTGAGCGATGCCAGGAATACGTCTGGATACCGCAGATGTACGTCACCTTTCAACATCCCGCGAACCCGTTGGACACCTTGGTCACGAGTGGCCCAGTTATGTTCTGTTTCCTTTCCCTAGTCAAAAGAAGTTGTCAGGGTCTCGAGAGCTTATATCTTCTCCCGACTTACTTCGAAAGGTCTTGCCATGGCAAGAAACTCATTCTCGAGATCACGACTAGAAGCGATCTAGAATTCGTAAATTATATAATCGACAGTGTCTGCGCATGGGTGCTCACATAAACTGTCTGAACCTCGGGAAATTCATTCGCGGTGGAAGCAGAAAAGGCATTTGGGGCAGGCGGTGACGAATTCGCTATATCCGTATGACTTGTAGTTCTAGATGATGGCCTGGAAGAAGATTTGGATGGCTCTCTCTTATGCATATCATAATTGCTACTTCGAGACGGTGCAAAACCAGCCTGGGAGCTGCCTTGACTATGTGGGAGCTTGCCTTGAAGCATCAAGCTAGGAGGAATATATTCCCGCTTCGTTGTGACAGCATCCCCATCCTCGGAGCCTTCGTAACTTCTAGGACTGCCATTTCCAATGGATGCCCCGAGTATTTTGGAAAGCACACCATCCATGATAGACTTGCGGACTCCCTTTTTGGTCATTTCCTTCTTAAGATCAGCTCGTGCAGCGTCTGATACCCCGGGACCTGTAAAAAGCTCAACCACTGACGTGCGTGAACAGTCACGAACGTGAGGATCAGTGTCTTCCAGGCAATCAACAAGAAGCGAGAGGTATGGGCGAAGTGGAAAATGTGGGTGGTTTCGTCGAATCGAAACTAGAATTAGAATCGACTATGGGAAGTCAGGAAAATACATGAATGTGTTGAAGAAATTTGTACCTGTTCCCTTATCTTCCAAACTTTGTTGACGAGACCCATATCCTTGAACAAACGCTCAAAAATCATACTAGGGGACTCTGGCCCCTTTCCTTCCCTCGATCGCGCCGCAGCAATAGCAGAGGATACCGTTTTAAATGTGTATCCTCCGAGTAGTGTGACTGACTCGCATGCTTTGACTTGTACGCGATCCTTGTCGCCCAGGCGTTCCAAGATCAGAGGGAGGAGAGTGATTAAAACAGTTCGAAGGGTCGAGACATCGACCACACCTGGAAACAATTTGGTACTCAAACTTGGGTTTCAGGATAATTAGCATGCGCACCGTTTTGAGCAGGAGTTATGATGAGTGGAAGGAGGGGAGGTAGGACAGAGATAGTGGCAGTGGTGAGATGTTGGTTTGAACTTCGAAGGCAATTCTTGAATATACTCAGGAAGGTATCCGCGTTCTGGATCTAGCGAATAAAACCAGCAATCATGAGACTGTTGTTACTTCGATCTCACCAGCGTACCTCAACACCAGACTCGAATTGAGCTTGCAGCTTCATCAACGCATCGACCTTGGCATCGATCTCTTATAGTTCCTAGTTGGTCTCATGCAAGCCAAAGAGCGAGGTATTGGCACTTACCGTTGCTTTTGCATTGATTCACAAGCTTCTCAAGGATGTCCTCTGAGCTCATAGCGTGGAAGGAAAATTGGAGGAAAGACAAAGTCACAGATTCAGATTATATAAAATCAACCAAGTACACAAAGACCAACTGATGGTCAACCGGCACCTTGTTTGGAAGACCGATCAAGGAACCTGTAAATCTCAGAGGACCTCACGTTAAAGAAATTATTGTAAATTTACATAAACTAGGTAATGATGTCAGTCAACATTGATTTTCAGCCGTTATCGACTCCGAAAGTTTGTCAGAATGTCCCAATGATCGACCAGGCTGTATAACGTCTCTAATTCTCTGTTTCTATGGACCACCTTCAATGAATGCAATAAGAGAATTTACAGACCCTTACCAGGACTTTGAGTTCGGGAAAACCGCCTTCAGTCTTACGATCCCAAACGAGCTTCTGCTCGTCTCCGGATGTCAGCCAGACTCGGAACCTGCCTGCGGTATCCTCGGCGTTCAGAGGGAAGAGCGTGATTGAAGCTATGGCAGGGGAAGGGAAGGATAAGAAAAGCTCTGTTTGGATCCATGTAGCCCGGTGTAGCCTACGTGAGATAAAAGTCAGTGAGGTATTCAGGGAATGAAACAATAGGCAGTTGTCGAACCATCGACACTTCAGTAGAGACTTCAGTTTTGTAATTTTCTCAGATAGAAGAATTACAAACCCTGTCGCAGAACTCAATTGAAACTGTTGTTCCTTCCAGCCGCGGATACATGAAAAGGGATAGTGCACAGGACTGGATGAGTATGTTCCTAGTCACGTGTCGCCATTTTTCAAAGATTTTTGGATTCAGCATTTTCAACAAGCGAGCTAATGCTAAGAACAGGAGGGCCTCAGCAGGGCCCGATGTCGGGGTGTGTCTACAGGAGGCAAGTGGTCAAATGTGGACGAAGGAGATGGGTGGGGTAGTGGTATGTTTGAAGGTGTTGACGTGTCGCCATCTATCGCGTTGTTTATTGGATATTCTCTGCCATATGCCTTCCCAGTCTATCTCGGACATTACAATGCCTGAAATACAAAAATGGCCTGTTCATGGTTTGTCCTTGCTTAATATGGCTGTTCCTTGAAATATCAACTGTTTGACCGCTTCAGTCGAAGTTCGGTTAAAACCTCGAGCATCCGCCCGCTTCGATACGGTTCGCAAATTTGTCCAGACATTTGTCAGGTCCCACGATAGGCTAGGAATTCCTTCTGTACTCGAAGGATGGCACGACATACCTGAATTATCATCGTCTGTCGAGAACATCAATATATGCGAATCGTCCTGCATAAAACAATCCCTCTCCCTGGAAGAGATGATCCTTCACGTACACGTGTATCAACCATCCGATGGCGAATCATTCGAGGAGTTCTCAACTGGATCAGGGGGCAGAGATGAAGACGACGACACATTGGCTGCTAGTATTTGCGAGCTTCCAAATCGAGGCTGGGAGGGGCTCTGGAACTCCCTAATATATTCTGGCGACATCAAGTTGAAGTTGCTGGATTACATCCATGCTACCCTTATTCTGAGTGATGCTAACGTTGACTGTGGGTTCCATTCAAACAGTACATCCTGTATGACCGGGTTCTCAGTTTCTTTAGTCAATCTTGTTTCTTGGAATCGCGTTGTCCTCCTTCATGGTCCCCCCGGAACCGGGAAAACGTCACTATGTCGTGCTCTAGCACAGAAATTGTCCATTAGACTATCGCACCGGTAGATCTCCCGAATCCGCTGCTAGCCTGGGGTTCGACCGTGTTTCTAGGTACTCGCATGCTCGTCTGCTCGAAATCAATTCCCATTCCCTGTTCTCGAAGTGGTTCTCAGAGTCCGGAAAACTCGTTCAACGCCTTTTCAATAGCATCAATGAACTGATAGAAGAGGAAGATGGCTTTGTTGTCGTCCTTATTGGTTCTGTCATTTTCCTTTGGACTAATCATGGATTCTGTTCTGATCCCTTCCAGACGAGGTGGAGTCCTTAACCGCTGCCCGGGCGGGTGCCATGGCTGGAACAGAACCTTCTGATGGGCTTCGTGTCAGTTAAACGATTCTGACTCAAGCTATGATCCTTATGCATCCCTGATCAGGTCGTAAATGCTCTACTCACCCAGCTTGATAAATTGAAGCGCCGTAAGAATGTCCTCATCCTGTCTACGAGCAATCTGGTCAATGCCATCGGTAAATTCATTTGATTTTATACTACTCAACAACTAACAAAACAATAGACAGTGCCTTTGTCGATCGTGCTGACATTGTGCAGTTCATTGATCTGCCTACGAGAGAAGCAATGTATGAAATTTTGAGAACATGTCTATGTGAAGTTATTGCCAAGGGTGTCGTTGCTGCCGTTGTGAGCAGTTGCTACCGTCATCTCTTTTTGAACCACTAACAGTAGCCTATAGCAAATTCCCACCTTAAAACAAGCACAAATGTTTGAGGTTGTTGCTAAAGCTGGAGATGATCATGTTTGCAAAGCGAAAGATCCTCATGAAAGACAAAAATATCTCGCTCTTCGTATCCTCAGGTTGGCTGGACAGTGTCAGGTGAGTTAAATTTGTTTTGTTGTTAGATTTGTTTTGTTGCCGGAGACTATCTCATCAAATGACTTCAGAGCCAAGGAATGTCGGGGAGAGCATTGCGGAGATTACCTGTGCTTGCACTAGCAAGGTATTTGGGAATGGGTTCAACAACATCACATCAGGGAGATGTCACAAATGGACTAGCTGCTGGTGCAGCTGATATTGATACATGGCTAGATGATATGGATCAAGTCATCCAAGAACAGGCCAGAGAGCGGGATCATTTGCAGCCACAGCACTGATAATCCTGTTCGGTATTCGGACGTTGGTAGTAACACTGTACATGGGATGAATGTACTCGGTTGGGTCAACATCCTGACAATGATAATGATTATGCCCCGATAAGATTCTCCGTCAACTGGATTCATGACTGTTGTTGGGGAGTAATAAATGCGGTGCAACATCCTTCTTGTGAGGAGAGTGAGGAGTTGGGAAAAATTCACGACGAGGTCTGAAACCGACAATCTCTTGCCATTTCTGGCGAGAAATGCGCGTGCGCTGGTGCACATCAGATAGATATACATCCTTATCCCCCCATACACGACGGCCAAGACGCTCCTTTCTTCTTTGGTACGTTCGACCCAAAACAAAATCGAGGTTCTTAGCAAAGGCAGCAATCTCTTCGATATCTTGAGTCAAGATGCGAATATGAAGGTCGATATCAAACTTTTTCGCAGGCTGCGGTTGAGGTGTGCTGAGGTCGTCGACGTCGACGTCGAACGCTTTGCCAATATTTCGGAAATCGACAGAGATATTCTGGGAGGGAGCCGCCTGAGCTTTCACCATCGTAGGGAGCAAGGTTTGGAACTCGTTGGAGGGTAGTGACGTCGACGCACTCGGAACATCTGACAATGTCTCCTCTGGAGGTAATACACCAAGACGGTCTCGAACCTCAGTATAAAAGTCCAGATCCATTTTTTTGTTTCGCTGTACTTTGGGCAATTTGGTAGACAACCAACGCATCAGAGCAAGATTTTTCCATCTATTACTATGCCCGAAAACTGAGAGGAACATCCTCCGGTTTACTGATAATCGAGGCGCCGGAATACTTTCTAGCGGCACATCAGCCTTGATCTGCTGCACAAGTTTCCAGTTCACTTCCCTATCCAACCTCATGACTTGAACAAGGTAGTGACGGGCAAGAACACCATGGTCTGCCTTTCCGATGTGTCTAAGGAGCATACTATAAGTTGTGGTATTAGGCTCGGCAAAGGGATAGGCGAATTCATGGGGCGACGGTTCTTCTACAGGGACGTCATCGTCATCGTCAAAGGACGAAAAGCGGTATCGACTGGCTTGTGGCAGAGGCTGAGTGAGAACTTCAAATGCTTGGACAAGCTTTGAGATGTCACCAAAACGACCGAGGGTATCAATGATGGTATTAAGGGCATGTGTTGAGAAAGGTATTATAACATGCTTTGGCGATTGGGAATCGCCTTGAAGAAGCTCAAGGGGTGGACAGTCCGGATTAGACAAATCAATACCATACGCCCACCTGAGTAACTTGTCGAATCCATCCTCATCTACAGACTCTTTGAATACTCGAAGTGTCAGCTCGAGAATAGGTTGGTTGAAAGAAATGTTATATTTGCGCATGTCGGACAAAAGACTATCAAGGATTTTCCGAGTTTGGGAGGCAAGACGAGGCTTGTAAGCTTTGAGGATGGGGAGGGTATGACGATGTGCGAGCGCTTGGAGGAAAAGGGCGATGGTCTTTGGCTCGGGTGCCAGACCAAGGTGAATAATTTCCTGATAAACCTGGAGGGAGCCTATAAAGTGGCCAACGGCAGCGAACTGTTTGAGAACATGATGATAATCGTCGAGAGACGGAAGAGGTCCAAGAGCACGAATGTTGCCGATAATGGTTTGAAATCTGCCCTCATGCATGTGAGGTCTTTCTGGTTTGCGACCCTCCAGGAGATGCTTTGCAGCTAGAATCCGGAGGACAGCAGGCTCGAGAGAGCAGCGGCGCAGGACTTTTTGGTGCAGTTCAAGGGGAAGAGAGCTGGGACTAAAGAAATTTACAAAATTGGTGTAGTATGTGTAGATGCGGGAAGGGTCACCTGTGGACCACAGGGCACGACGGAGTGACTTTATTCGACTCTGAAGGAAATTGTCTTCTGCCGGAGGAAGGTGGTCGACATGAGGAACGAGGGAAGAGGAGGATTGTCTGCGAGAGGAGATGGCGAGGAGCGGTGGCCGCAGTGCATTGGAGAGACGCATAGTCTGTCGTCCCCGTCTACTTTACTTTTTTCGTGAGGAACAGTCCACGTGATGTTGAGTGGTCCGTGCGCATTTCACGGAGGGATATAGCGGGGCGGTGATCATGTGAGCAAATTATACTTACCTTGATGGCACAGGCTCCTTCATGGATCGGGTTTGTGGGCCATGGGGAACCTCCATAGCACGGCGACCTTGTCCTCAGAGGCACTCTGTGGTTTGTATGTGCTTCGGCCCATGCACCGTCTCAATATTTTCCTGTCCTGCTTCGGCCACTCTGGCTGAGCAGGCTTTTTTTATGTCGCTTCGCCCTCCTAACCCTAACCTTATTGTATCTTAATTATTTATTTAATAATTATTATTTATTCAATAATATTTATTTATTTAATAATAATTTGATTCAATTTAATTTAAACTTAGTTTTGTCTGTCTCTTGTATGGCCACTTCTAACCAGGTTTCCGAGTCATCCTGGTCGTTCAAAGCTCAGTCTGACCGTGTCCGTGCTGGAGCCAGAAATAACAAGCTGAACGATCAAAAAGCCAATGACGGCCCATCAGACTTGCAAAAGCCAGCAATGTCTTCACATAGCTCTTCAAACACAATGAGACCAAAAAATGCCTCTAGCCGTCCATTGAAGACAAATCCTACCCTCAGTGCTTCTCACTCAATTTCAATAACAGAAAATTCGGTATCTCCTACGTCGTCTCAAAATCGCCGGAAGAGGTCGGAAGCTCGCAGAGGCACCAAAACACCGAAGAACAATCTACCCATCCAACAGGACAGCTCACAACGCCCCAGTAGACCCCACAACAGTACTCATACAGCTCCGGTCAAAGACCCTCCTCAACACCTCGTGCCCAGGAATCCACGTACCCCCATCACCTCATTTGATTTGAACAAGGACATTGATGCCCTTGTTGAGAGAGTCAGAGCAGTTGCCATGGCTGAGAATCGTCCTTCTACTCCAGGAAACCACATTGATTGGGCTGGAGTGGATGACGACAGCCTGCCTGACCTTGATGACTGGGGCATTACTGCCATTTCCACAACTGATTCAAAGGCTCCAGCCATGTCGCCCATCATCATCAGTGACCTTAAACCCCTCCCAGAATTGACCCCTTCCGCTGCTGGTGATGGCGCTACTGGCACCCATGTCGCTCAACCCGCCGAAAATCCCGAAAATTCGACCCAGGTTACACCGACTTCTGTCTCAGAAGGAGCTACAGAGCAGGATAGACTCTCCCAATCTTGCGAAAAGGACAAGGCCTTAATCCCAATCAATGATGTGCAGGATCTTCATACATCTGCCAACCACGCTTCGGGAGGACTTGCACAATCCATCCATGCACCCCCAGCAATTCGCGCTGACCCGGGAAAAGAGAGTTTGGCAGCATCAATTTTCGCCCCTCAGAAAATCGTGGACTCGGTTGCTACTCCTACTCAACTCAACGTCCCACGTCACGGACAGAGACGTGATCGCAATCATACTGTTGGAAGACCTTCCAATCGAAATGGACGCGGAGGTTTCAATGGTTCTCCTAATCATCACATGCGCAATCATGCATCCCCACCCACTTCTACACATCGTCCTTCACATTCTCGACCCATTTTGACTGGTGCTGCCATTTCTCGCCTCGCTCAAGTCGTTGGAAACACAACTACTCCATCCAAGGCAACGCCTATTACTAATGACTGAATCATCCATCAACTGGCGTTCATTCACTGACCCTTCTATCGATACCCACTTTACACAATGCTTCTGCTACCATCTTTGTATCATTTTTTTGGTTTTTCATTTTGAATTTGGACGAATTATATGGATTACAATTATCTCATGACTTGGGCAACTTTCACATTAGTCTATTCTGAATTCCCCGAACTGAAATACGACAGTTCAATACCGATAGCTTTAATAGGCTTTACTCGACTTGAAAGCTCAGAAACAAGACCAAGGCCCAAGAGCATATTTCGTATCCGGCCTTCCCAGAGCAAAGAAATATCCTGAAAATAGCCAGCTTCAGCTTCCGCAGATGATCAAACCTTAGGGACTGACATTGTTAGTTGAGACTCGGGCCTTGAGGACACCTTGAACATTTTGTTGGTATATTGGTTTCGGAGGCAAATTTGGGAGTAGCTCTGCCATAGCAATTCCTTCATCAGAATGTAGTCTGTGCCGCACCCAGTATTCAGCACCCATAGTCCACTCGCTCTCGAAACTATACACGTTGAAGTCAAATCTCGTAGAAAGAGCAAGGTCTCGTGATATTTTGGCAGTATATGCAGTAGAAATGTGTCCTAGCATCGGATTAAAGAGACAAGTCACAGTCGTCGGGGGTTGGTAAGTTAAAGAAGCTTGTGGCAAGTCAGAAGATGGAAGCTGAGCAGATGGAGGCGTAGCATCCGGAAGAGTTGTGAACCGTACGCCGGTCGAGACTGGAAGACAGAGGTCAGAAGAAAGGCAGGCAAGATGTGCACTTGTAATACAGACCTCCAGCACTCTTTTCTTTTGCACTGAAATAGAGCTCTGCCCCGATGGAAACTCGACCCTTTAACCCGCCTTCGACCGAATCTTCTTCATCAACGCGTTTGACTTTAACCCGAGAGGATACTTGGCATGGTTCAGCTGGGGTGCCTAGCCTACCAAAATTATGCAATAAACGTATCCCCCACATTCCATCCTCAGCCGAATAACTATACTCGGTGCACCATTTTCCGATATCGTGTTGCAAGCTTAACATTACGTTGCTGACATTAGTAGTGCGGCTGCGCACATCTGCTCGAGCACTGGAGGGTGGGTCCGAAATAGCTGCAACCATTGCTTGAACCGTCGGTGAGAGACGTGTAGAATATACTGCGTCCAGTCTACCAGTGGGCAGATAAAATCGGCCGTACATAAGATAATCTGACAGTACAGCAGTTGTTATCGCCTTGGATTATGGAGGGACATAGAACAGATACTTCGTCGATTCACGCGCTCGCCAGCTAGCCACTCTTCTTCTTCGGCCTCCGGTTTCCGAGGTTGATCGTATACTTGAAAGCGCTCGATCATATCCTTGAAGGGAACGGTACGTGAAGACTTGACATTTAGATCACACGAGGTGAAGATGTACCCGACAGATCCACTGAGCGAGGGCATTGCAGTCATCGAATACGTTGTCTTGAAGATAGGATTGGGTGATTTCGATACCGAGAGATGGAGGCCCTTGGTAACAGTGAAGTCGAGAATGGCTTAACGAAGAGTCAGGTATGAGGGACCTTGAGCAGAAAAGTAATGTTACCATTTGAGGAGCGGGTGAGGTTCGCGTAAAGATTGTCCTCGTTCCAGCCTGTAGCCTTGTAGTAGCTTCGAAGAACGTAGGAGGCAAAAGGATGCATTTGTCTGTCACACGATCACGCTCACATTTTACCACACAAATCGAATCAGAGAGCCGTCTCGACGAAACTCTACAATTTCCGTATATTCGATGACGGTCGTGCCATCTGTTCCTCCCTGCGATGGTATCATTCTAAGCGTCTTCTGTGCCTGTGTTTTCTGATTTGAAGCAGCACCTTCACCCTGGACCACGAGTGCTTGAAGGTGGTCAAAGATCAGATTGAGGCGGTAGGATCAAACACAGACCTTCTGTGCTCTCGAAATGACAAATCCATTGGAAAAGACCCGGAATCATACTTTTCGTATGCATATGGACGGGCAATTGGGGATCTAACAATGTGGACTCGAAACATGCAAGAGATATAGGACTTATCTCAGGTTAGAGGTTGTCGCTTCGGTAGAATGAACACATACGTCGCGCGATTATAACGTCTAGAAACGCGACTGATGGATTGCATAACACGATTCAGCAGGGAAAACATTGAAAGCTCAGCCTATCAGGTTTTTAGCTGAGTGGAATGACCACTGTAAAACAGGCATACTTGATCTGTCGCCTCAAAATAAGAAGAAATTCCATCTATGATAATCATAGAGAGATTCTCAGTTGGTATAATGGGGACTTCGGCCCACAAGCTCAACAGTTCGGGAGAGGATTGGATCCCATCGAGAGTCGTGATCAAAAGAGAGAAGTGTACAGGGGAAGGAGGATAGCTGAAAGTTGCTTTCAGCTCTTAGAAGGTCGAGCAGTGAGATAGATTCTAACATGATAGTAATCTTAGACAGAACAACCCTCGCTTCGTTTGAAGTTGCTGAGGAAAGCAGCCATTCATCTGAGGCTATTTTCTGCTCAAGCCGTAGTCGTGAAGGAGATAGGATAAGGACTTCATTGTGAGGTGACTCGTTTATATGTCCAATAGCAAGATGCAGTAGAGCCGATGGATGAAAAGCACCCGTGACCAATAAACTAAAAAAAGGAGGAAGTAATGTACCAGGAGGTGGAAAAAAAGAGGGCATGGTTATCAACACCGACAAATACATTCCTTGGTCTGTCCACATGTCCTCAACGGACCAGCTTGATTTTATCGGGACCATACTTCAGCCTGGCTCATCCCTGAACCCAGTCTTTCTGACAATCTTGGATGGGGCATTCGTGGCATTGTTCTTGGTCTTCGTCATGTTGACATTCGTAACATCAGGCAATCCACATATTTTCGCCTTGATGTTTATCGAGCTTGGCTTATGGGCAAGTGTCAAGTGGTAAGCACCAGTTGAAATATGATTATTTGTACAGGAATCCATGTATTCTAGGTTCGTTCATGAACTGAAGAAAAGTCGGGAAGAAGATGAAAAGAAGGATTAATGACTGTGCAAATCGCTTTCTTCATACCATTTCTTCATCTTCTTCGCACTGTCCTGTGCAAGCGCGAAAACTGAGATAGGTGTCAAAATCTGGAGAATATCACACGACACAAGACATCCTTACTTTCCCTTTCCGTAACGTCCAATCCCTCACGGAAGAGTCGAGCAGCATCATTGGTTTGATGTCCAGCCCCTGATGTGGAACTCAGTGCTGCAAAATGATGTGCTTGATCGATGATTTCAGGGAGGCGTGAGCGGAAAGCCTGGGGCCAGTAGTCAGGTAATTGTATGTGAATGGGAATCATACTTACGGAAGACAACACTTGGGAGAGATCTGCAGCTTGTTCATCATCTAACCTACACATCAAGTAAGTAGATGCGAAGGCGAGTAGATAGCTAGAGGAGTTACAAGTCCACGATCATCTTTCCAAAGCCATACCATGTGCCACCTGCACCCACCTGATTGGACAAAGATATGCTGCAGGCTTCAGCCTGTAGAGCATTACGGACTCTCTGACTGAAGGGGCCAGGCACATTGAAATCTGCCCATTGACTAGATGGGCGTCAGTTATTGCCCTGAGTCAAGATAGATACGAACGAATATAGCATAGGATATGCCAGCCAGATAGGAAGCTGTATCTTTTGTGATTCAGATATCTTGCTTTCCTCGTAAGAAGCGAACAAGCAAACGAAGCAAAGACATACATCACGTTCCGAACCACCGGCCAGGTGACCCATGTCGGGGATCTTGTGGTTAAACGCACATTGAATTTTCTACGAGCGGATCGATTGTGAGGTCCAATGGAAGCTGGAGAACAGTACCTGGTTTTCTGCAAGGATTCCGTCGACAGAGAAATAGTCAGAGTACATCCCAACAAGACAACGCGAGAGCAGCAACTTAAAAAATGAATCTATTTTGATGGTGATTTACATTACGTCAGATTTTCCTTCCTCTCATGTTCGTCGCTTTCAGAAATGTTGCTCGGCCACTCCTTCTGACCTCGAGAAGGCCTTTACACCTGACACCACCTCATTGCTCAAGTTGGAAAAACAATGAGGCACTCGAAAAGTTTTTCGAGGACTCGCCTTCCCTTAAACAACTCTCCAATAAACCTGAGGTGGTCGCTGCCATGGCAGAGTTGGCAAAAGTGCTGCAAGGACAAGGTTGTTGTAATCTGTTGCGAATAAGCCTGATTCTGACGGTCTAATACACGCAACAGGTATTGACCCGACTTCAGAGAACCCTCCAACCCTCAAGCAGTTGATGTATCTGATGATGCGGTCAGACTTCTCGGCGGCTACCACTTCCATCAAGAAGGAATTACACCAAGCTGGTTTAGATTTGGAATGCGAGGCATGTAACTTTTGTTATGATTCTGTTCGTACAACATAATGATCTTCTCTGCAGACGATGCAGCAGGAGGTCATGAAACTTGTAAAAAAGATGGGCACACGTGACTGATTCGTAGAGCACTCTTTCCCTTCCATGGCAGACAGAGCTTCAGAGGTACCCCTTTCCCAGACTCATTACTACTCCATCGAGTACCCTGGATATGTCCAGCTAGCCTCTATCTCTACTGCTATTCTCACTCTCGGCGGCCAATCTCAGATTGACAGTGTATTTCGCCGGAATGCTCTCGGGGGGCAAGTCCTTCTCGAGCTTTCCCTTCGTCCCAACAGTATCTTTGCACATCCTATTCCTGGAGATGCGATTGCAACTAACAATTTAATTCTAAAAGTAATTAAGAGGCGTAAGAAATCTCAATTGGGGAAAACCCAGCATTGCATTCTCGGTGAATATCAGGCTGAAATCGTTGGCATGATTTCCAAGACCGTACGCTTCAGGAGTATTGGAGTTCCCCTCAATATGCAGGATGGTATCTAACCACTTATAGGCATGGTTGACTTTCAATTCGAACCTGAAAGCGCCGATCCCATTTCCAAACTACGAACGTCAATGCAAGAAATGGACGGTGTGTACGTGATCAATTGTTTCAGAACCCTCAAAACAACATGAGGACACCCAGTTGATGCTATCCGTCAATACACAATTCCGCAAGAGCCAACGAGCCAATCATTGGCACCTCCCAACATGGATCTGCCTGCACCCCAGAGCAATTTGAGGCTATTCCCTCCTCCCCTCTTCAGTCGTCAGGGCATTCCTCAGGCATACAGGTAGGCGGTCTCACCTCACAGTGCACATTCAACAATCAAGCTATCAGTT